>WNGJ01055255.1_pt1 | contig 10171 bp, 8 predicted proteins | sample 5400611 | NCBI WGS metagenome assembly WNGJ01 (sample SAMN13153375, study PRJNA577476) | soil metagenome | isolation source: 40 cm soil or saprolite under Garry oak tree replicate 1 | place: USA:California | collected 2016-06-15
TGATATCATTCTCGTTAAAGGGCTGGGTATACGAGAGCGAGGATGACATCGCCATAGCCGGGCACCGTCGCCGTGGTCACGCCACTGCCATAGCCCCAGAGCAGTTCCTTGCGTTCCTTTTTGGAGCCATCGGCTTGCTGCTGATTGAAGCTTTTTTTGACGCCCAGCCGACAATCGGGATCGCCTTTGGGTTGCTGGTCTTTCTTGAAGCGCTCGGTGACGTAGGCCCGCCAGTTGTTTTCTTTGACCCAGGCGTAGATATGGGTCACATCGAAGGCCACGACCTCGCCCAGGCCCGGGATCTCTTCGCGCAGGGCCTGCACGGTCTCCAGCAGTAAGGCTTGCAGCACGGGCTGCTCGAGGGTGCGTTGTTTCTCGCGCAACCAGCGAGCCGTGGGTACGGTGCGCTCGACATCGAAGCCGTAGGGCTGGCTGACATCGAGAATGGGACGAAAGCCCAGTTCGAGCAAAAGCCTGGGATGTTCGACCAGAAAGCGCCGCAAGCGGGTGCAGGTGGTCAGGTCTTCCTCCACCTTGAGCAGCAGCGCCTTGATGTAAGCACGTTGTGGGTGAGCTCGCTTGCCCGGTTGAGAGGGGTCAAGAGGTGGTTCGGGGACGACCCGCCACTCAAAGAGCGCAAAGAAGGTACGGTAGCGTTGCACGACCGGGTCATGCTCAAGCATGAGGGTCAGGGTTTGCTGGTCAAAGGTAGACGAACATGGTATCATAGTCATGATCGAAAGCTCCTTGCGGCTAGTTCAGGCAACATTCATCGCTTTGACTCTGCCTGCAAGCTTTCCTTTTGTCAAGGCTTGCCAACACCGCTTGCTTGATAGGAATTACTTCCGACCCTCCCGTTTGGGTTTGAAACGTTGCCAGGCAGCAGAAAGTGCAGCTTCTACTTCCAGCCACTCCTGGCTGGTATTGCGAATGACCGTCCAGTGCTGGATGAGGTTGTACCGGGGCACTACTTTGTAATACAGATCAATCTCAAGGGGATAGTAGTTGTCTTTAAGCGTGATCACCAGTACAGGGAGACCCTCCTGCCCAATTTCCTGGTGGTGCTGGCTATAAACGAGAACCAGATCACGCACGCTGTCTGCGAAGGTCACCTTAAGACACGGTTCCGTATACAGAAAGCCACCCCAGGCAGGATACTCGTTAGATGGAAGTATGTGGCCTTCTACAGCATAGTTCGCCTTGCGCTCTCCCAGACCATGGTAGTCCGTGTGGTGGGGTAAGCGCTCTCCCCAATAGCGATGTTGACAGAATACTATGGTGAATAACCATGTGAAAACAGCCTGAGTGTTGGTGAGGTGCAATTGACACGGTACAGGTTATATGTTACTCTTTTTGCAAAGCTCATCCCCGTAACGCTACCCCTGAAGGAGCGTTTCTTCTAGTGTCATTGTATAGCAGCTACCTTTGTAGCACTGGCCAATCATGGTTGCTTTCCCTTAGCTCTAATGGGATACATGGGAAGCGTGGCTACCACAGGAGGACACCGAAAGATGGCACGAACTCCACTCTTACGTGCATTGCAACAGCTCGCGAGCGAACATGCCGAGGCTTCAATGAGGGGAATACCTGTCGAGGAGGTTCGTCGGCTGAGGCTTGCCGCAATCAGCCGGCGCGACTTTCTCAAGGGGGCTGGCGCAGTCGCTGCTGGCCTCACGCTCTCTGGAACGCTGGCCGGACGAGAACTTATAGCCCACGCGGCTGCCACTCCACGCATCGCGATTATTGGCGGCGGTATCTCTGGCCTGAACGCAGCAATGACCCTCCAGGATGCCGGGTATAGCTCCTCTATTTTCGAGGCAGCTGCGCGTGTAGGAGGACGCATGCACTCCGACGCAACCAGTTGGGCCAATGGACAGACCAGTGAGTGGTGCGGCGAGTTGATCGATACCCGCCACAAAACGATCCTGCAACTGGCCCAGCGCTTTGGGCTGCAGACCGTCGATCTCTTGCAAGCGCAGCCCAGTGGCTCCCAGGACACCTATTTCTTTTTCAACAAGTATTACCTGCAGAAGACTGCAGATGGTGACTTTCAGCAAGTGCATAATGTGCTGCAGGGCCAGTTACAGGCAGCTCCTTTCCCCACGCTCTACAACAGTTACACATCCACGGGGTACCAGCTCGACCACCTCAGTCTCTACGATTGGATCGAGCAGTATATCACCGGCGGCCACAGCTCCAATATGGGGCAGTTGCTCGATGTCGCCTATAATGAGGAGTACGGTCGCGAGACAAAATTACAGAGTTCTCTGAACCTGGTGTATCTGCTCGGCTTTCAGCCGCAGCCGGGCAACTTCCGCATCTACGGCAATTGCGGCCAGCCTGCCCGCCGGTTCCATCAATCTTAACTGGCGCATGACGACCATCGCCACCAACAGCGACGGCAGGTATACTCTGACCTTCTCCACACCCAGCGGAACGCAAAGCGCCACCTTCGATCGGGTGATCCTGACCATCCCCTTCAGCGTCCTGCGAACGCTGAACTACAAAAAGGCGGGCTTCGATAATCTTAAGCAAACGGCTATCACACAACTTGGCTACGGCACCAACTCGAAGTTGCAGTTGCAGTTTGATTCACGCTTCTGGAATGGCACAGGAGCGTGGCCCGGGGTCAGTACCGGGAACATCTATACCGACGCAGGGTTCCAGAACGCCTGGGATGTGACGCGCGGACAGCCGGGTGCGACGGGGATCATTGTCGACTATACAGGCGGTAACATAGGCGCCTCGTTTCAGCCCAATGGACCGTACTCGAATAGCTCTGATCCGCTGGTTCAGCAGTACGCTCAGAACTTCCTCAAGCAGCTGGAGGAGGTCTGGCCGGGAGCAACCGCTCACTACAACGGCACAGCGACTCTAAGCCACCCGGGTATCGATCCCAACCTCCTCGGCAGCTACGCGTGCTGGCTGGTCGGACAATATACGCTCTTCAGCGGTTATGAAAAGGCTCGCCAGGGTAAGATCCATTTTGCGGGCGAACACTGTTCGATCAACTTCCAGGGCTTTATGGAAGGAGGAGCGCAAGAGGGGGCTCGTGCGGCCAATGAGATCCTGGCCGATTATAAAAGCGGCATCTTTCCCTGATGATCATGGAAAAGGATCCATTCACAGTAGTGTGGCTGTTTTTATTTCTATAGCTAGAAAATGCGGCTATTTCGTTTTCTACTTTCAATATACATAAAAAGTCCGGTCCAGTTACTAGAGTGTGGCACATGCGTATTACTACATAGATGGTCCTCGATTTGTTATGAGGGGGTATAAATCCATGATCAAGAACGTATCATATGACAAGCTGGCCGGAACAGCCCTGGGGAATTATCATTTGGAGAGGTTCATTGGACAGAGCAAGATAGGACCCACCTTTCTTGCACACGCTGATGCGACAACCACTTATCTTGTGCGCTTTCTGGAATGGCCAATATACACGGTTCCAAAGGAGCACGAGGGATACCTGGAACACTTTCAGTACCAGGCCAGCCAGATTGCCGCCTTGCAGCATCCTTATATTCTCCCCCTCGTTGACTTTGGAGTTTTTCGTGGCCTGCCATACCTGGTCTCACCTCATATTCCACTCCGTTCGCTACGTAGTCGTATCGACAAGAATGGGATGCTGAATACATTCACTATAGGGCGCTACGTGGATCAGATTGCCACCGCTCTGGAATACGCTCATGAGCATTCGGTCATCCATGGCAGCCTTTCGGTTGACAGCATTTTCATCCGGCTCGACGGGCAACTGGTTGTAGCGGACGTGGGTGTGAGGCGTCTACTCGAACTAAACATACAGGAACTACCCAGAAACCAGTTCATTGAGTGGAGCGAAGGATGCGCTCCAGAGCAACTGATCGGCAAGGCGGCCAGTCCCGCTACCGATGTGTACGCGCTTGGAGCTCTAGTCTATCACCTCTTGACGGGCTCTGCTGTGTTTGAGGGCAGCACACCGGATGAAACTGCCCAACAACACCTGTATGGCGCTCTCCCACCGCTGACCAGGTGGCGCAGCGATCTACCTCCTGGCCTGTATAGTATCCTGGCTCGTGCATTGTCCAAGAACCCGGCTCATCGATACCAACAGCCAGGCGCTTTTGCCAACGCCTATCATAACACTTTGGCTCCAACGAATAGAACCCGGTTGCCGTTTGTCGTTTCCGAAGCCCCTGGTATGCAGACCCATCAACCCTTTGTCGCAGGAGCGTCAATGGCGGACAAGCAGTTCACTGAGCATGCCCGGAGCAACGGGTCAGCCTCAACTGACTATATGTCCGGGTCGCCGCGTTCGACACAGCAGTCCTCTATCCCGCACTCGTTACGTGACTTCACCGATGATAAGCCGTTGAACCCGGCCAACGGTCCACGACCGGGATTAATGCGTCGATTTCGGAGCAAGCAAAGGCAGCGCATCATGCTGATTGCTTCACTGGTCGGATTGCTGGTGATTATCGGTGGTGCAATAGGCGTCATGTTACTCGCACAGAAGAGCGCTGCCGTGTCGAGTGCCAGTGGACAAGTGACGTTTTTTGCGAATCAGAATGATCCTGGCGGGCAAACCAACTCCCTCCATATCGACATCCAGCACCTTCAGCCTCCTCCCGCTGGCTATAATTACGACGCCTGGATCATCAACGATCAGACCGAGGCCGTCACGGGCCTGGGCAGTCTGACAGGTAAGAATCAAAGCTGGTCTGTAACTTATAGAGCAACGAGCAGCAATTTGCTCGCAGTTGGAGATAAGCTGGAGATCACCCAGGAACAAGGAGTGGTCAATGCGCCTGCAGGCAAGGTGATCCTCGCCGGTACTTTCCCCGTCCAGGCTTTTCAGCATATCCAGCATTTGCTCGTCGGCTTTCCCAAGACACCTGGCAAGATTGGGTTTCTGATCGGCGTATTGCAACAAGCGCGCCTGTTGGATATCCAGGCCTCAGTGCTGCAAAGCGTTTCAGCCAGCCGGGATACGGTCGCCATTGGATGTGTGACGCAAAGCATGCTCGATATTATTGATGGCACGCGTGGAGCACACTACCAACCGCTAGCAGCAAAGTGTACCCAGCGCAATGTGACCGTGACGGGGGATGGTTTCGGTTTGCTGGGCGGACACGGCTTTGTGGCCGATGCAGAAGAACATGCTTCTCTGGCGCTGAGCCTGAAAGATGCAACAAATGCGATGCGCCAGCATGGAGCTCTGATGGATAAAGCCCTCACGAATATTACCGGGTGGTTGACAAAGATCGAGCAAGATGCGCTGCTCCTGCAGGCGAATCCCACCGATCGATCATCTATTCAGGAGATCACGACACTCGCGGACGATGCTTATCATGGAGTGGATGTGAATGGAGATGGGCAAATTGATCCTGTCATCGGGGAGGCGGGAGCATTGACCGCTTACCAGCAAGGACAGTTAATGGCAACATTATCTCTCGCGCCGGTTGCATAGCATCTACGAGGTGTAGCCTCTCAAAACAAAAGCGCACCAGGCAAGACTCGAACTCGCAACCCCTTGATCCGAAGTCAAGTGCTCTATCCATTGAGCTACTGGTGCATCACCATCATAATACCATAGTTTGTCAACCACGTTACCGCGTAAGTAGACATTTGGAGATCATGCCTGTCACCCTGAGCGCAGCGAAGGGTCTAGCTCGCCGGACGAAGAGATCCTTCGCTGCGCTCAGGATGACAGCCAGAACCCCTCTCAAGTCCGCTCACGGGAAGCCTTCTCTCCAAAATGCCTACCGCGTAAGGGGTCTTTGGGCCCTGTTTGTTGCTTTGTTGCGCGCCTGTACTCAATTGGCGATGAAAGATGGTATAATTGTTGTAATATCCTGATTTCACACCATTTGCATGGCTCAATCTCTCTGGCAGTATGCTCCTGGGATGGGTTTACGGGTAGAAGTAATATTTAGTCTTGTTTAAGGACCACTGATGCAAAAGCAACAGGCACCCATTCATGCCGCTATCGATATTGGTAGCAATACTGTTCACCTGGTTGTGGCTCACTGCACGCCAGATGACCTGGACATTATCGAGGACGAGGTTGAATTGGTGCGCATTGGTGAAAGTGTTACGGCAACAGGGGAGATTTCTCAGCAGAAGCGGCAGCAAACAATTGAAACATTGTCCAAGTATAAAGCTCTGGCGGAACAACATGGGGCCGGCCAAACACTGGTGGTAGCCACCGAGGCCATTCGCCAGGCCAGCAATAGCAGCGAGTTCCTGGAGGACGTAGAGAGAGAGACGGGCCTCAAAATCCATCTCATCAATGGCGATACCGAGGCGATACTGACCTTTTATGGCGCAACGCCAGAAATAGACATATCACCTGGCGAACCTCCATTCAGATAGGCTCTGGCTGGCTGCATGATCGCTATCTCCCCTCGGACCCACCGACGCCAGATGAGTTGAGCATCGCCCGCGCCTTCTTACAGACGTATATTCAAGGGATGCCGATAAAATCTCCACCCTCGAAACTGATTGTGACGGGGGGCAGCGCAAATTCGCTGTTACTACTGGCGCAGCAGGCTTTTCGGTTGGAGCAGTCCAGCAGGCGGTTGACACGCGATGATCTCATGCGCTGCGAGGGGTTATTGACTGCTCTTACCGCGGGAGAGATTTCCCAGCGCTACAAGCAGCCAATTGCGCGTGCGCGTATTTTACCCGCCGGGGCTTTGATTATCCTTGAGATGATGTCTCGCCTCCAGCTCGATGAGATTACCGTCAGCCCCCATGGAATTCGCGAGGGAGTTTTGCTTGCCTATGCGCGTTACGGCGAGAACTGGTTAGAGCGCATAAACCAGGAGGCTTCGACGGCTGGAAAGTCAAATGGCGCCGGCGCGACAACAGATGTGGGCGAGGAAACATTCGCGCAGACCGGTCAGCGTTTACTGCGGGAGCGCGTGGAGAAGCTGCTGGATTGGCGAGATGAGGTACTCAAGAACGACGATATCGAGGCGATCCATAAGATGCGCGTGGCCTCACGACGCCTGCGCGCCGCGCTTGATGCGTTTGAACCGTGTTGTAAGCCGAAGCCGTTTAAGAATGCCTACAGAAATGTCAAAGAAATGGCCGATCTATTAGGGACCGTGCGTGATACAGACGTTATGCTGCTGGGATTACGCGAACAGTATGAAGAGGTGGCGATTGAGGAGCAGCCCGGTGTGCAATGGCTGATTGACCGGCTGAGCGATTACCGCCAGCAGCGACAGCAGGCGTTGGAAACCTATTTCGAGAAGCTCGATGAGGCAGCTTTGCGGCGACAGGTCGAGTCGTGCATTCAGAAAGGTGCGGTGCAGCATGGCAAAGGCTAAACCGATTCGAGGGCTTGATTGCCAGGCTTCAACGGGCGAGAATGCACGGATTATTGCCAGGACACGCCTCGATGAGCTGTATAGCTGGGCAAAATATGTCGACAATCCTTATCACGTGCGAGAGTTGCATAACCTGCGCATTGCGACCAAGCGCCTGCGCTACACGCTGGAAGTATTTGAGGATGTGCTGCCCGCCGCTAGCCAGGCCATCGTTAAGGAGTTGAGTCGTATACAGGACGAGATTGGCACGCTGCATGACAGTGATGTGATGATTGCTTTATTGCGGCTCTGCCTGGGCAGCCAGGATAGTGGTATGGCATATGAGGAAGCGCTGGTGGAAACAAAGAAGTATCAACGTAAAAAAGGCTTTACGCTGCCGGCGGAATTAGTAGCGGATCTACTGGAGCCAGGGGTTGCTCCCTCTGCTGAGCAGCGTTATGGACTGGAGCGAATGCTGCTCAGGCAGCAGCAAAATCGCGAGAAGCAGTATAGTGACTTTCGTCAGCATTGGTATCAATTGCAGGCGCGAGATTTTCGCCGTGAGATTCTCGATATTTTAGATTCACGTTGACACGTTTAATGTCATCCTGAGCGTAGCGAAGGATCTCGCTCGTGAGATTTTCGATATTTTAGATTCACGTTGACACGTAGGAACCTTCCTACGCAACTTGCAAAGCAAAGGCGGGATCACAGATGAAATCTTATTCAGTAGAGGACATGGATTGGTGGCAACGTCCTCAACCCACCCCTGAAGAACTGCGCTTGAGCGGTGGTCTGCTTGTAGAAGACTGGCCGCATGCTCGCCAGGTAGAGCGTCTCTCGGTACAGCTTTTTGAAGCTACGCAACCGCTGCATCAACTAGATGAGAAGAGCTTACGCCTGCTGGAGCGCGCGGCATTTTTACACAACACCGGTATGATGATCGAGTCGCGCCGCCACCATAAACATTCTTTTCGCCTGATCAAAGAGACGAAGTTACCTGATTTTACCGGCGAAGAACGGCACGAGATCGCCTGTATCGCACGCTACCATCGCCGCGCCCTGCCCAGTACTGACCATGAAGAATATGCTGTGCTGAGTCGCGAGGCGCGCAAACGTGTTTCTGCCCTGGCCGCTTTATTGCGTATCGCTGATGCCCTCGACTATAGTCACGACGGCCGTGTGTTGCGGCTTGCCGCTGAACCCGAATTCTGTGATGATGCTACGTGGACCATTGGCCTGGAGATTCGCCTGCTTTCCGATCTTGATGCTGAGCTAGAGCATGCCAACGAGAAGGCTGATCTTTTTGAGAAAGTCTTCAAGAGAAAGTTACGTTTGCTTATCACCTCCGCGCCGTAAAACCCCTGGCTTGAGCCATGAGGATAGAAGGCGCGTTCCTTTTGTGGGGCTGGGCACAGGGGCATAGGACCACTAGCTGATACTCGCAAAGTCTAGTGTTTTGTGCGATAATCTGAGCATGAACCCAGGAGTTACAAGCAATTCACCTATTGTGTACAATTGCCACTCTCATAGAGGGTTTTGCCGAAGTATCGTCGTAAGGTGCTCGTCCCACCGATCGATGCGAGGCTGAAACAGATCCTCAATGAACTGGTGGAGAAATGGGGACAAGAGTTGGTCGAGCTTGAAGTCATGCCGGATCATGTTCATATCCTGCTGGGATGTGAGCCACCATTTGGTATTCACAAGCTTGTTCGGCTCATCAAAGGGGCCAGTTCTCGAATGCTCAGGCAAGAGTTTCCCGTTCTCAAAAGGAGATTGCCCTGTTTGTGGACCGGTAGCTACTATTGCGGGACGACCGGTGGAGTGACCATTGAAGGTGTTAGGCAGTCTGTTGAAAGTCAGAAAGGAGTGTGAGCCGTGAAGCAAGCTTTTACATATCGCTTGTACCCCACTCGCAAACAAGCTGATACCAAGACCAGTCGGCCCAGTTGCCAGAGATCAAAGAGATCCGTCCTGAGTATCAAGAGATCTACTCCCAGGTGCTCCAGGACACCTTGAAGCGTGTAGACAAGGCATTCAAGGCTTTCTTCAAGCGATGCAAGGAAGGCAAAACCCCCGGCTTCCCCAGGTTCCACGGATATGACCGCTATAATAGCTTCACCTATCCCCAGATCGAGAAACTCAAGGGCAAACCGACCGTGGCGATCGAAAACGGGAAAATCATCCTTCCCAAGATCGGGCATATCAAAGTCAAGCAGCACAGGCCTTTAGAAGGGAGGGGCAAAACGTGCACGATCAAGCGCGAGGGTGACTGCTGGTCTGTGGTATTTGTCTGTGAGGTGGAGGCGCAATCGAGACTCCCAGACACGGATCTGGCAATTGGGATTGATATGGGACTCAAGCACTTCATGACCGACTCACACGGCGACACCGTAGAGCATCCGCGCTCCTTTCGGAAGTCCCGTGGTCGCTTGAAGAAACTCCAGCAACGACTCTGCAAAAAGAAGAAGAAGAGCAATCGGCGGAGAAAGGCCGTCAAACTTGTGGCGAAGGCTCACAAAAAGATCAGGAACCAGCGAAAGGACTTCCATCATAAAGAGTCGCGCCTACTGGTAGATACCTTCGAGACGATCGTGTTTGAAGATCTCTCGATGCACAACATGGTGAGGAAGCCAAAGCCTAAGCAGGACGAGAATGGGCAGTATCTTCGCAATGGAGCCAGCGCCAAGGCTGGTTTGAATCAGTCCATCTTAGATGCTGGATGGGGAAACTTCATAGAACTGGTTAAGCACAAGGCAGAATGCGCCGGTGTCACCGTCTATGAAGTCAACCCACAGAAGACCAGTCAGATCTGCAGCGCCTGTCACAAGGAAGGTGAGCACAAGGACCTCAGTATACGGACGCACGTCTGTGTT
>WNGJ01022756.1_pt1 | contig 10170 bp, 9 predicted proteins | sample 5400611 | NCBI WGS metagenome assembly WNGJ01 (sample SAMN13153375, study PRJNA577476) | soil metagenome | isolation source: 40 cm soil or saprolite under Garry oak tree replicate 1 | place: USA:California | collected 2016-06-15
ACGGTGGATGATCTTGTACGCGAGGCAGAGCCGGCGCAACACCAGGCGATAGAGATTGCGAAGTCGGCTACGATTGATGCCGTTCAGATTATGGGTGGCGCTGGTTTTATGCAGGATCATCCAGCCGAGATGTGGATGCGCAACGCAGCAGCGATGGAGTAGCACATGATAGATTTTACGCTCAGTAAATCGCAACAGGAAGCGCAGGACTACGCCCACCAGGTTGCTTTAGAAGAGATGCGCCCGATTTCTTTGGAATGTGACCGCACTGAGAACATACCTGAGTCTTTCTTCTGGAATATGCAGCGGCGTTTCTGGGCAGGCGCAGCGGGCCAGGCTCGAAAACAGGCGCAGGCAGAAGAAGAGAAGCAGGATAGTGTGTTTTCGGTTCTGTCGCAGGAGGAGATGGCGTGGGGCGATGCAGCGCTCTCCACGGCTATTCCTGGCCCAGGTCTGGCCGCTCCGCCGATTCTTTCGCAAGGAACACCGGAACAGCAGATGCGCTTTCTTGGCCCATACATGGATGGGCAGCTGCACTGGGGCGCGCTGGCACTGACGGAGCCGGGGATTGGTTCTGACGTAGCGGGTATGTCTACTACGGCAGTCCTGGATGGTGATGAGTGGGTAATCAATGGACATAAACACTACATCACCAATGGCGCACGCGCAGACCTGGTCGTGACTTTCGCTACGATTGATAAAAGCCTGGGCAGGGAGGGCATTCGCCCATTTGTGGTGCCTAAAGGGACAGCGGGCTTTATCGTTGGGCGTATCGAGGAGAAGATGGGTTTGCGCGCTTCTCAGACTGCTGAACTGATCTTTGAGAATTGCCGCATACCTGAGGAAAACCTGCTCAGTGGACGCGAAAGCAGTAAGAAGGCTGGCTTTAAGGCAGCGATGGGCACGCTTGATGCCACGCGCCCGATGGTTGGAGCACTGGCAGTTGGTATTGCGCGAGCAGCCTATGAAGCTACCTGCGAGTGGGTATGCGAGGAATTGCCGAAGGGGTTTTCGCCGCACAAGCGACGTGAAATCGAGGACGAGTTAGAGGAGTTCCGGCAGAAAATAGCGATGGCACGTTTCCTGGTCTGGCGCGCGGCATGGATGGCCGATCGTCGCAGACCGAACTCTAAAGAGGCGTCGATGTCTAAGGCGTATGCAGGTGAATTGGTGATGAAGATGACGGCGGCGGCGGTACGGATCACGGCTCCGGGTGAAAATTCTGAACGCAAGCAGTTCATCGCCAAGTGGTTCCGTGATGCGAAAGTGTTTGATATTTTTGAAGGGACGGCACAGATTCAACGCCTGGTGATTGCCCGGCGGTTGTTCCCTGAGGTGGATATCCCGTAGGTGGTAGGAAATAGGACATGATGGAGCCGTGCCCACCACGGCTCCATCATGTCCTATTTCTTATTTATTTTGTGCGGTTACAAGTTGCATATCTTCGTTATCAAGCAGGTAGTCTTCTTGCAACTGTTGGAACTGCTGGATTGTAATACGCTTCTCGCGTTTTGGAGGACGGCGGCGCTCCATCATTTCGCGCTTGATACGGTCCTGCCTGGAATCTGGACGCTTGTCGCGTAGTTTCCCTCTCACGGTCTCACCTCCTCTCCCTCGAAACTGGCGATAGTCTGATTCCGGGCATACAGATTGACTTTAAGCAAATTGGTGGTGCCTTTCTTCTGTGTATGGACATTGCTCAGGCAAACTGCTGCGAACTTTGAATACGTGAAAGGATGATACTTCATTGTAGCTTTCTCTCTCACCGAAGTTTCCATGTTTTGATGAATGAGGAATCCTGCACAGCACGAGGAAGTTTAGGGGTAAAGAAAATGCTCGGAGGTAATAGTATCCGAGCAACAATTCCTGCCGGCATAGGGGTATACGTTGCTATGCTCTGGTGTTGCTCAATGGATGAGTTCCGCCACTTCGCACGTATTGCGCAGTACTCGCAGGTACATTGTGCATAGAACTCACCCCCTTTACATTTCTGTACGATCATTTTTGTTGTACAAACTAAGCAACGGTCAATCTATTTAGGAGTGTACAGGCAGAGTTAATAAAAGTCAAGGGATTTTTGGCCTGTAATGTTAAATTTCTGTTATTTATCCCGATGTACAAGTGATTTCTGCAGGTTTGCTGCCTGTGAGAGGAAAAATAGAAAAGCATTAATTGGGGGGCTTCGTCTCCTGCACCTCCAAAATGCGAGTACGAGCCAAATCTGCCAGTTGCAGAGTGAGAAAAGTAACCTTGTCTCGTATAATGTAGTAAAGAGAAAACAATACTTCCTCCATCTAAACCAGGCGATGTGCTTCTCATCGGAGGAAGGCTCGGAAGACAGTCACAATTTTAGCAATAACCTTGCCGAAAGAAGAAAAAATGATGCTTGTGAACAAATCAATGACTTCAGGGATTCTACCTGCGCGAAAATACCTTAGACCGGCTTTGTTCTGCCTGGTAGCGCTGAGCGCACTTGTGCTTCTGGCTGCTTGTGGCGGCGAATCTGCCGGTACGGGAGGAACTACGCCCACAACCGGTACTCCTGCGGCGACAGCTACTCAAGCTGGTAATGCGCAGACGGTGATGATCATTGTAGGTAGTAGCGGTTCCTTTGCTTTCAGTCCTGCAACTCTGACGATTAAAGCTGGTACGACTGTTACCTGGAAAAATACTACGGCGGTGCCTCATACTGTAAAGAGCGATGATGGTAAGTCTTTTGACTCGGGTACTGCGAACCCGATTGCTGCTCAAACTGGGACGTTCAGTTTCACCTTTACTACTCCTGGCACATTTGCGTACCATTGTACAATTCACCCGTTTATGAAGGCGACGATTATTGTGCAGTAGCTAATACACTTGCAACGAATGGCTACTGCGTGTTAGACTTGTCGTACGAACGAATTTTCGCATATTGATGATAAGGAGCTGGCGATGGTTGTTGCAGTGCCAAAGACGATGGAGCTTTACTGGAGTAGCGTTTCTAGCCCGCAAGGTTTGATTGTTGTGATGGCGACGGAACGTGGGGTTTGCTGGACAGGGACTCCAGGAACGCCTGTAGACGAGGGTTTTGCGTGTCTCAGACGTAAGATGCAGTTTGATCGGGTGATCGAGGGAGAGAAGATTGCTCCTTTGCAGCAGGCAATGGATGAGTTGCGGCGCTATTTAGCGGGTGAGAGAGTGCAGTTCGGCTGTCCATTAGATTTACATGGTACGGCATTTCAGGTTGAAGTATGGGAAGAGTTGTTTCGTATTCCTTACGGGGAAACCCGTACGTATGCTGAGATTGCGCGTGCCGTTGGTCGGCCTGCGGCTGTTCGGGCCGTTGGGGCAGCTAATGGCGCTAATCCGGTGGCGATTATTGTGCCCTGCCATCGTGTTATAGGCAGTAATGGCATGTTAACTGGCTATGGCGGAGGGTTGCCAACAAAAGCATGGTTGCTTTCGCTGGAGGGGATTCAGAGGAAGGTGTTGTAAATAGTTCAGCCAAAAGCTGGGGCGACGCAAGCGTCCCCCAATACCGTTCAAATAAGGAGAGGGCGACGCAAGCATCCCCACCCTACTCTACACCACTCCCGCCCCTACGCGGACAGGCGATATGGTCTCAGGTTGCTGGTTGATCGGCAAGATTTTTGAGATATGGCGGCCCGCCGCATCCCCCACTATACTTGGCTTTATGTGTACCAAACAAGTATACATCTTATCTTCATGCATCTTTTAAAGAAGGCGACAGTATCCTGATTGGGTTCTTTGGCGTCTAAGGAGGCAATTTCTATGGTGAGTGGAAGAAAAATTACACTGAGTCTCTTAGCATTAACAATGCTTATGGGCAGTCTTATTGTGGCTTTCGGTATGGCTGGATCTAGTTTACACTTAGCACATGCAAGGGGGATAACAACTCAGGATTTCAATATACCGAGTGGTCAAGATCCATGGGGCACTACATTCGACAGTAACGGGAACGTCTGGCTGGCTATCCCAGGCTGCGATCCTGCTCCCACATGTAACGCTAATACACCTCCTGGAAAGATTGCCGAATTTAATCCGTCGCATTCAAGCTGGATGAATACCTACCAGCTACCCTCAGGCTATGCTCAACCGCTCTTGCTGGCATTTGATACACAAGGGAGATTATGGTTTGCAATGCCGATGGATAACTCTATCGGTATGTTCAATCCTGGCACTAAGACGTTCCAGCAGTGGGCCGTTCCAACGGCGAATGCTGGGCCGCGGGATGTGGCTGTTGACCATAACGGAATGGTCTGGTTCACAGAGTTTTATTCGAACAAAATTGGCCGCTTCAATCCGGTCACGCAAACATTTATGGAGGTGTCTACTCCTGCGCCGAACAGCCAACCCTATGGGATTGTAATCGATGCTTCCAACAATGTCTGGTTCACCGAAAATAACTCGTCGGTTGCGCTCATCGGCGAATATACTTCAGGTGGAACATTGAACGAATACAAGATCCGCAACAGCTTGCCTGGGGGCCTGACACCTCATATGATCACAGTAGATCTAAACGGCGATATCTGGTGGTCTGAGGGATGGGTTGGCATGATAGGGGAATTAAAAGTCTCGCTTGCTGTACCTGGAACCAATAATGGCGTGACTGAATATGCTTATCAAAAAGTATGCAATACCTGTAGTGAGCATACCTCCGGTATAAGTGTAGATAGTAATGGGCTCATCTGGTTTGATGACTCAGAGCAGGGCATCTTTGGATCTTTCTCTGATAGTGGTTCTGGTTCGTTTACCACCTACAATACACCAACGGCCAATGGCCACCCGTATGATGGTTTAAGTGTCGATGGACAGAATCGGATCTGGTTCGATGAAGAGTTCGCGAATAAACTAGCGGAAGCAATTCAATCAGGTGTTCCTACGCCTACTCCAACGGTCAGTCCATCACCCTCACCAACGCCTCCTCCGCTGTCAGGGCCGGTGAGTAAGGTGTGGTACTTTGCCGAAGGACGCGCCGGTGCTGGCTTCAAAGAGTTTCTGACCCTGGGCAATCCGACCACCAACAACTGTCAGGTGAACATCACCTACCTGACCCAACCCGATAGCGGTCCTGGGGGCACCAAAACCGTCGCCGTCAGCGTTCCCGCCGCCAGGCGCGTGACCGAGTGGGTCGACGGCGACCTGGGCACCTCTCCCACCGGCCCTGGCATCTCCGATGCCGCCACCGTGACGGTGGATAGCACGGCGACCCCCAGTTGTAGTGGCATCGTGGCTGAACGCCCCATGTACTTTAACGCCCTGGGCACCAACGGTGGCAGCGACGTGCTCGGTGCTACCCACACCGGCGCCACCTTCTACTTCGCCGATATGGCCGTCGGCAGCCAGCCAGGGGGTGGCACCTCCTCCTCGTTCCTGCCCCTCTTAAACCCTGGGACCACCGCAGCCACCGTCACCGCCACCTACTATGCCGCTGGTCAACAGGTGGGCACCCAGACGGTGACCGTCGCACCCACCAGCCGTGGCACCATCTTCCCCTCGCAGGCCGCACCCAGCTTGCCCAGCCGCGTCTCGGTGATCCTGACCTCCAGCCAGCCGGTGGTGAGCGAGCGACCCACCTACTTTAGTGGCATCCCTGGCGGCAATGCCGGCACCGTCTCGGGGGGCGCTGATGTGATCGGGGTGCAGAGCCTGGCCAGTGACTGGCTCTTTGCCGAGGGCTACACCGGCGGGCATTTCCAGGAGAACTTCGTGCTCGCCAATCTCGATCCTGCCAAGAAGGCAGCGAATGTCACCATCACCCTGGAGTATGACGATGGCTCCGCTCATCCGTTCACCGTCACCGTCAATCCACTCAGCCAGGTGATCTGGAATGTCAACACCAACGGCAGCGGTGCCACCTCCCAATCGGTCTCCGCCGAGATCACCTCCTCGGGTGCCAAGATCGTGGTGCAGCGCGAGATGTTCTTTGGCTACGACCATGTGGGCGATGGGCGCACGACGCTGGCCAGCGGTGGCACCGATGTGCTGGGCCAGGTCGGACCAGCAGGCGTGAGCGCCTACAGCTTTGCCGAGGGCTACACCAACCTGGGCTACGACGAGTGGTTGACCATCCAGAACCCCACCCCCAACACCGAAACGATCACTGTGACGGTCGCCAATGCGGTGGGCACGCTCTACACCTTCTCCGTCCAGGTGTTGGGGCACAGTCGCTACACGGTGGACATGGTGGCGGTGGTCATCCAGCACCTGTACCATACGGGCGATGGCTACAACGGCTATGAAATCTCGCTGGCGGTGCAATCGAGCAACGGGCCGTTTGTGGTGGAGCGTCCCATGTACTGGAATGCCAGCGGCACCCTGGGCGGCAGTGATGTGCTTGGCTACATTGGCAAGTGACATTAACGCTATTGGTTTCGGTAGTTGCCCGCGGGTGTCATGAAAATCTTGAGAAGGCCTCTGACGACGATGGCGATTATGCCGACCTCGATGATAACCATGGTAATCCATATCCAGGTAAGGGGTGTATGTGCAAGATTGGCCGCGGCATTTGCATCCAGGGAATTAAAAAAAAGCGGTGTTAAGATGATCAGCGGGAATGAAAGTAGTATTAAACAGCAGACTAACACGACGCCTGGTAGTAAGATGCGCCATAAGCCGTTGTCGCGTAAGTCTTCGGTTTTGGCGGTGCCATAGGCTTGCCTGTGTTCGGTGGCGGGTTTTTCCGCTGTTACGCTCTGGCTTGAAGTCATGTCGTCCATGTTATTGCTCCTGAAGTAGTTAGCCTGGGATGCTCGCAAAGAGTATCCTGGTGATGTCTTTCAGTATATCACAAGATGGGGCCTGAGCGGTCAGCTTGTAGATCACTGTTGCAATTGGTATCGCTATAGGCTATGCTCTGGTGGAACTTGATTGTAAATGATCATGAGAGCGGGGCATCCGGTGACTGAAGATAGCAAGCCAGTTCTGCATGATGGCGGCGTGCAAGAACCTGGCTCTACAATTTCCAGGTGGCGTTGGCGGCCGGGTATGAAACCACGCTTTGCGCTTACTATGGGGGTGCTGTTCAGCGTAGTGGGTCTCTTGTTTGTTGTCATTGGGCTGGTATCGTTGATTGCTGGCATACAGGATAGCAACTCGGCACCAATGCAAGTTCCCGGTACAGTGACAGGGTACACCACAAATTTTTTAGATAGTCTTCCACATGTCATTATTCGCATAGTAAAAGAAAACTCTACGACAACTATTGCTCCAGCGGTTACCCAGGTGACTGCCCGATCTCTGCATAGAGGAGATCATGTTATCGTGGATTACTCCCAACGCTTGCATTTTCCTTACGCGTTGGAAAGTGGAGGGCAACGATACCTGCTACCTGGAACGAGTTCAACCGGTAATCCTTTCGGATCAGTGGCTCTTATGTTATTGGGCCTGGTGATATTTCCTTATCCGGCGTTCTTAGCGTTCTGGGGATGGCGCGATCTGCAAGTTCAGGGTGGATATACAATGACGGCCAGGATTGTTGGCCTGAGCTCTTCAAAACAAACGCGCGCTGCCCAACCGGGACTGACACCACGTATCTTCCGCTCCTCGTACACTGTGGCGCTTGAGCCAGTTGATGCATCCACTTATCAGGAAGTCGTGACCTTTGTAATCAAGGAAGAGATGTATCGTTCCCTGCGTGAGGGAACGGTTGTACAGATCACATATTCTCCCAATTTGCACTACGTGTATGCGCTGAAACAGGTGGATGTGGGTAGCAAATAAGAAACACAATCAAGCCCACTGCCTTTTCTGCCTAAATCATAACTAACTCTGGCTTTTTTGAAAAAAGTTTTACCAAACCTCAACCAGGTCATAACCTTCTTGCCCTTCCCAGGGCCATGTTTCTCATCCATAATTCGCCCAGGTAACAGATCTTTTCTACGTGTTCGAGGCAATTAAAGTCATTACGGTACTTTTATGCAAGGTCTCACTTTTTGGTCGTGAGACTACATTCTGCGTACTCTTTCTACTCAGAGGCGGGATTCCTGTGATGAACATTGAGTTAGGGAGAAGCAGAGAAATTTGGTATCCCTTGAATGTCGTTTATTTAATTCAATCAGGAAAGAGGGTTTTTAATGCAAAAGCGAATGCTACGTATCCTGATTTCGGTTGCGGTTCTGACCATCCTGCTGTTAGGTACCACAATGTATCTACGTGCAGGTACTGGCGCAGGGACGGCAAAGGCAAAATCTGCGGGTTATGCCCAATTGACCAAACTCCAAAAACGTTTCTTATCCGGTGTTGTGTCTTCTGAGCTTGATCAACAGGCCTCGCCGAATACATCTTCGAGGCCACGCAACTACTTCCCCACCAGTGATGATGGTTGTCCCCAGAGCCGGGGAGGCAACATCAAGGTCAACCAGAACTGCCTGAACTTGACTGATTCTGATCTTCAGGGTCGTGGACAGGCGAACAATGAGACCGCCATCGCTCAGGATCCCTTGCATCCCAACCACATTGTCGCTACATCCAATGATTACATCCGGGGTGACAGCAATTGCGTTGCTGACTTTAGTAAGGATGGTGGGCAGTCATGGGCTGAGAGTGAGATTCCAACGGGGTTCACCCGGGGGACAAACTTTGGGAATGTTGCACGCCAGTACTGGCAGGCAGCCGGCGACCCTTCGTTAGCCTGGGACACGAGGGGCAATGCCTACTACGCCTGCCTGGTCTTCCAGCGTGGCCCTGGAGTGACGAACAACCCGGATTTTTCAAGCGCCATTTACGTCTTCCGCTCGACCGGGAACTTCGGTGCGTCCTGGAACTTCCCAGGTCGTCCGGTCATTGAAAGCTTCAATACGACCTTCTTCCCATTCGAGGACAAGCCCTACATGACCATTGACGATAATGCTGCTAGCCCCTTCCGGGACCGCATCTACGTGACCTACAACGAGGATTTGGCCGATGGCAGCGCCAGGATCTTTGAGTCGTTCTCAGACGATTATGGCCAGACGTTCAGCAAGCGAGCCCTCGTCAGCAGCACTAGCCCACTTTGCCCCAATGTCGTTCCCGGTGACCCAAAGAACAGTTGCGATTTAAGCTCATTCTCACAACCGTTCGTTGGCCCTGATGGGGCACTCTACGTCACCTTTGATAACTCCAACAACGCTGAAAGTGGGCCAAACGATAACCACTTCCAGGTGTTGCTCGCGAAGTCGACCGACGGTGGGGTGACCTTCGGCGCCCCCGTGTTGGTAGGGAACTACTTCGATCTGCCAGACTGCTCCACTTTCCAGGGTGGGCAAGATGCTGGTGTCTCCTGTGTGCCGGAGAAGGGCAGGTCCATGACCTCCGTCTTCCGAGCAGCCAACTATCCGTCAGCCGCTGTCAATCCGAGGAATTCAAACCAGGTGGTGGTCACATTCGCCTCATATATCAACCGGGACTCGAATGAAGCCAATGGTTGCGTACCAGCTGGTTTAACTTCCAGCCTTACTCCCTTGTATGCTGGCGTAAAGAAGGCAGGCGCATGTAACAACAAAATTCTCGTTAGTGTTTCCTCAGATGGAGGTGCGAGCTTCACTGGAGGTACTATTGATCCAAGAGGGCTTCCAGTTGTCAATCAGGCAGCTGGCCAGGCAATTACTGATCAGTGGTGGCAGTGGGCTGCCTTTACTTCTAGTGGCAGGCTTGCGGTTTCCTACTATGACCGCCAGTACAGCCAGGACGAGTTCAATGGGGATATGGACTTCAGCCTTTCGGGGTCGGACTTTAGCGTTAGGAATTTCAACACGGTGCGAGTCACGTCAGCCTCCATGCCATCTCCGACGCAGTTCCCCGACGCACAAGGGAATAGTACCTTCTTCGGTGACTACACAGGCCTGAGCGTCATCGGTAATGTTGCTCATCCGTTGTGGATGGACACTCGCAGTCCTGATCTGTTCCTCTGCCCCGGCACAAGCGTACCAGGTGTGCCGCCGGCCCTCTGCACGGGAACGGAACCAAATGGACGTACGGCCAACGATCAGGATATCTTCTCGCAGGCTGTTACTGTACCTTAGAACTGAGTGAGGATACATTGGTTGTGAATTGAGAGAGGCGTTTAGTGAGTCGTCTCTCTCAAACCGAAACTGCTTACGAATCACATCATTCTAGCGGGAAGAAAGAGGTTCTGGAAACTCAAGAACCTCTTTCTTGTTTGTATGTTAGCCTTCTTTAGAGCACTGAGTA
>WNGJ01009885.1_pt1 | contig 10169 bp, 8 predicted proteins | sample 5400611 | NCBI WGS metagenome assembly WNGJ01 (sample SAMN13153375, study PRJNA577476) | soil metagenome | isolation source: 40 cm soil or saprolite under Garry oak tree replicate 1 | place: USA:California | collected 2016-06-15
GAACGTGCCGACCCAGAGGGCGCCGCGGAAGGTGGCGAGGGCCTGGACGTGGTTGGCGCAGATCTGATTCCCCGGTGTGATGCGGCGGCCGTCGAGCCAGACCCCTCCCCCGTCCGTGGCGACGAGCGAGCGCCCTCCGACGTCGAGGCGGGCGGTCTCGCGCGCGCCCTGGTAGAGCCGAGCGACCGCCGGCTCCGGGGCGTCGAGCGGCACCGCGGCCGTGCAGACGAAGACCATCGGATGTTCCAGGGCGCAGACCGAGCGCGCCGTGCGGACCCTGAGGGAGCCCTCGCGCCAGACGCCGGAGACCTCGTTGGAGTCGAGGCCGTCCGCGGTGGTGAAGAGGCGCAGGCGCGCGCCCGTGCGCGCGTCGTACTGCTCGACCCCTCCGGCCGTGGCGGCCCAGATCTCGCCCCCGTCGGCGAGCACCGCGAGCACGCGCTCCGTGTTGGTGTAGAGCGCCGCGAGAAGCAGCGCGATCACCGCGGCTCCACCTCGCGCGAGGTCTCGTTGCGCGCGGCGTCCGCGACCACCACCCGCACCCGGCCCCTGCCGGGGAGCTCGCCTTCGAACGATCGGCCGTCGCCGCGCAGCTCGACGCGCCGGCGCGGATCGGCCGCGAGCGCCACCGTCACTTTGCGCGCGGGCTCGTCGACCCGCACGCGGATTCGCGAGCCGACCAGGTCGACGTCGAAGTCCGGGCACCGGCTGTCGATGACGTAGCTGGCCTTGGCCAGCTCCACGCTGCCGTCGCGCTTCACGATCACGACCTGCGCTTCGTACTCGCCGTCGGCGGCCTCGACGGGGACGAGGAAGCGCACCGTCCACTTCTCCAGAAAATCGTCCCAGCGCAGGTCTTTCACCAGCCCGAAGGGGAAGTACGCCGTCACCTGGCGGGCGTCCCGGGGAGCGTTCACGGTGAGCACGGGATCGCCCGGCGGCATGGAGCGCCGCGACAGGGCTGCCGCGTCCGCGTTCGCCGCCAGCACCCGGGCGCGGTGCGCGCGCATCTCCTGCAGGCTGCGCGCCTGCCCGGAGTCGAGCTCGCTCTCCGGGACCGCCAGGAACGAGGTGTAGGGCGTGACCAGGCTGTAGGCGAGGCCCAGCTCGACCACTTCGGTCTCCAGCTCCGCAGGAGGAGCGCGAGTGAGCGCCATCTCCTGCAGCACGTCGTCGATGCGCGACTTCGCCCAGGTGCGCGCGACCCACGGGTGCGCAGCGGATTCAGGGAGCGCAACCGAGACCGGATACGCCACCTGGCGCCCCGCCAGCGTGCCGTGCACGAGCAGCTCGAGCGTGGAGCCCGCCGCGCCGGTGACGCGGGCGGCGACCAGCAGGTCGTCCCCGGCCGAGAGATCGGGGAGCGTCCGCGGGTACGCGCGCGCGAGCGTCGCCCCCCGCGCCTCCAGCGACAGCCCGATCAGCGCCGGGGACTCGATCTGATCGAAGAGGCGCCCGACGCGCTGCTCGATCGCCTCGGCGCTCTCGACGTAGGTGAAGCGGCCGCGCTTGGTGGCTGCCAGCCGCGAGAGCAGCGCCTTCTCCACGCCGGGGCCCAGCCCGATGGTGAAGACCCGCGCGTCGCCTGCGTCCGCGCCCGCGACGCGGAGCGCCGACTCGCTGTCCGACTGCCCGTCGGTGAGGAAGAGCACCAGGTGCGGCTCGGGGCCGGCGTGCTGTGAGTCGAGCGCGGTCTTGAGCGCCAGGGCGATGTTCGTGCCGCCGCCCGCGCGGATGCGGCGGATGAACTGCACCGCGGCATCGCGCGCGGTCTCGACCGGACGCGGGCTTTGGAAGAGGGAGTCCACCCCGTGGTCGAACGCGATCACGTTGACGCGATCGCCGCTGCGGAGGCGCTTCACCACCAGCTCGGCTGCGGCGCAGGCCTCGTCCATCGGCGCGCCGCTCATGCTCCCCGAGCGGTCGATCACCAGGGTGACGTCCTTCGCGCTGACCTCGCCGCGTTCGACCCGGTCGGGCGCCGCCATCTGCAGCACGAGGTAGGCGTCCTGGCCGGGGTCGCGGTGCAGCACCACGCTGGGCTGCCACGGGTCCGCGTTCACCTCGATCTCGAGGACGAGGTCGCGCGCCCCGGACGCGCTGGCGCGGGCGCGCACGCGCGCGCGCCGCGGGTCCGGCCGGTCGACCTCCAGCGCATGGCTCGGCGAGTCGATGCGCAGCAGCGGATGGTCGTCCGCGATCTCCGCCAGGACTTCGCTCTCCCCGCCCGCCAGCGTCAGGCGGTATTCGAGCCTCCGGCCCACCCGCGCGAGCCGCTGGCCCAGGCGCACCTCCACCCGCTTCCTCTCCCGCGGCTCGATGGGAAAGACGTCGAAGGCGAAGCTGCCTTCGCCGGTGTGCTCCAGAAGGCCCGGGTCGCGGCGCCGGCCGACCACGCCCTGGTAGAGGCTGCGCGCGGAGTGCTTCTCGAAGACTTCGCCGACGATCTTCCGCTCGCCGTTCCAGTAGGCGAATCCCTCCACCGCGGCCGAGGCGGTGCGGAGGACGTAGCGGCCTTCCAGCTGCTGGTCGGTGACGTTCTCGAATTCCTGCTCGAGGACGGTCTGCGCGTACTGGCGATCGATGCGGATGCGGACGCGCTCGTAGACGGGGCGCAGGTGCGGGCTCGCGCCGTCGACGCCGCGTTCCAATAGCACTCCCTGGGCAAGGGTCGGCGTCGCGGACAGCAGGCAGAGCAGCAGCAGCCTCTTCATCGGAAGCTCCATTCGCGAAGGTCTGGGAAGCTGCCTTACACGGCGCGTGCCGGACGCAACCGGCCGCCGAACGTGGGGATTCTGTGCCGGCGTGCTCTACGATCGATAGATCAGCGCTAGCGGCGCCTCACCAGCGCTCGAACGTCCACCCAAAGCGCTCCGCCGACGTGCCCGCGTCCACCGGCGGCGACGATGTGGTCATCGACGACACGTGCCTCAGGGTTTGCGGCGCTTCGAGGGCTGGACCCGCGGAGGTTCGCCCTCCTGCTTCTCGTAATGCGGAGGCCAGGGCGCGTCGCCCTGCCCTTCCTTCTTCTGGCGCGCGGCGAGCTCGAGCAGCGAATCGAGCGCGCCGGGGTGCGCGTCGATCTCCGCGTGCGGGTCGCCGATCCGGCCGAACCGCTCCGGGACGGTGGCCAGCGTGAACGCCTCCGGCTCGACCGTAGGCACCTCGTCCCAGGTCAGCGGCGTGGAGATCCGGGCGTCGGGAGTGGGCCGGATCGAATACGCCGAGGCAACGGTGCGGTCCTTCGCGTTCTGGTTGTAGTCGAGGAACACGCCGTGGCGCTCTTCCTTCCACCACTTGCTGGTGGCGAGCGCGGGCGCGCGCCGCTCCACCTCGCGGGCCAGCGCCAGCGCGGCGGCCCGCACTTCCTGGAAGGTCCAGCGGGGGTGGATCCGCACGTTGATGTGCATTCCCCGCGATCCGGAAGTCTTCGGCCAGCCGGTGAGGCCGTGCTCGCGCAGGACCTCGCGCGCCAGCAACGCCACCTCGCGCACTTGCGGCCAGGGCACGCCCGGGATCGGATCGAGGTCCACGCGCAGCTCGTCCGGGTGATCCAGGTCCTCGGCGCGCACGGGGTGGGGGTGCAGGTCGAGGCATCCCAGGTTGACGATGAATGCGAGCTGCGCGGCGTCGCGGAGCACGAACTCCCGAGCGGTGCGGCCGGAGGGGAACTTCAGCTCGACCACTTCGGTCCAGGGCGGCCGGGCGTCGGGCGCGCGCTTCTGGTAGAAGAACTCGCCTTCGACGCCGTTGACGTAGCGCTTGAGCGCCATGGGCCGGCCGCCCGCGCCGCGCAGCGCGCCCTCCGCGACCGCGAGGTAGTAGCGGACCAGGTCGAGCTTGGTGTAGCCGCGCTGCGGGAAGAAGATCTTGTCGGGGTTGGAGATGGGGACCTCCCGGCCCTCGATCTGGAGGATCTCCTTGCGCGCCGGCACGGTGCTCACCCCCCGCCAAAGATCTGCTTCAGCTCCGCCGCCGGCGTCTCCTCCAGCTGATCGTACCTGCACTCCCGCGGCGCCTTGTCGGGCCGCCAGCGCAAGAACGTCGTCCCGTGCCGGAAGCGATCCCCCTGCAGGTGATCGTACGCCACCTCGCAGACCCGCTCGATCCAGAGCGGCTCCCAGGAGAGGTCCTTGCCGCGGTTCCACCGCGACGATGCGCCGGGCATCCGCTGGTCGCCGCTCCACTGCGCCCACTCGCGCCAGGGATGATCGTCCGCCGCCCCCTCCCGCAGCGGCGCCAGCTCCTGGACCAGCTCCTTGCGCTTCGCGGCCGTGAAGGAAGAGGTCACGCCGACGTGGTGCAGCTTCCCGGGGTCGTCGTAGAGGCCGAGCAAGAGCGAGCCGATCATCGTCCCCGGCCCGTTCTTGTGCCAGCGGAAGCCCGCCACCACGCAGTCGGCGCTGCGCTGGTGCTTCACCTTCAGCATCGTCCGCTTGTCGGGCTGGTAGGTCTGGTCCGCCTGCTTCGCCATCACGCCGTCGAGGCCGGCGCCCTCGAAGCGCGAGAACCAGTCTTGCGCCACCTTCGGATCGCGCGTCGCGGGGGTCAAGTAGAGCGGCGGCTTTGCGCCCGCCAGCGCGCGCTCCAGCTGGTGTCGACGCTCCGACTGGGGCGCCTCGCGCAGGTCGTCGCCATCCACCGCCAGCAGATCGAACGCCACGTACGAGGCCGGAGTCTGCGCCGCCAGCAGCCGGATGCGGGAGGCGGCGGGGTGGATGCGCAGCAGCAGCGCGTCGAAATCCAGGCCCGCGGGACCGGCGATCACGATCTCGCCGTCCAGCACGCACCGATCCGGAAGCTGCTGGAGCAGCGGGTCGAGCAGCTCGGGGAAGTAGCGGTTCAGCGGCTTGAGATCGCGGCTCTGTAGGAAAAGCTCGTCGCCGTCGCGGAAGACCAGGGCGCGGAAGCCGTCCCACTTGGGCTCGTAGATCCAGCCCTCGCCCTCGGGAAGGCGGGGAGCCGGCTTGGAGAGCATCGGCGCGATCGGGCCCGGCAGCACGTCGGAAGCATACCCGCGGCGCTGGACGGCGACACTCCGCCGGGCGAAACAGAGGGGATGGAAGTGGTCCTCTTCGTGCCCGGCTTCTTCGGGTTCGGCGCTTTCGGCCATCCCGATCGGCCGCTGATCGAGTACTTCGCGCGCGTGGAGGACGCGCTCCTGCGCGCGCACGTCCGGCCGCTGCGCTTCGCCGTCCACCAGCCCCCGCCGGCGGGCTCGCTCGACGAGCGCGTCCGATCGCTCCACCGGAAGGCGGCGGAGCTGGTGGCGCAAGGGGCGACGCGGCTGCACCTGGTCGGCCATTCGACCGGCGGGCTCGACGCGCGGCTGCTGGCGCATCCGGGCTACGCGGCGCTGCCTCCGCGGCCGGAGCTGATCGCCCGCATCGGCTCGGTGATCACTCTGTCGGCGCCCTTCCACGGCACGCCGCTCGCGCCGCGCGTCTCCGGGAGCGCGTGGCTGGTTGCGCCGGCGCTCTGGTTCGGGAGCATCCTCGCGAGCCGCAGGCGGCTGCGGCTCGCGGGACAGGCGGCCGCGCTGTACAACCTCGCCAAGCGGATCACGCTGCGCGAGCCGACTCCGACCGAGGAGGTGATCGCGCAGCTGGCGGACGTCGACGACGGGACGGCCACGCAGATCCGCCGCTTCCTCGCCGACGTCGCGAAAGACCACCGCCTGGTAGAGGACCTCGCGCCCGAGAAGATGACCGCGCTGAACCGGACGCTGCAGGGAGGAGATCCGGTCGAGCCCCTCAGCTTCGTCTCGGTGGCGCCGCCTCCGCGGCTCTCGCTCTGGGCGTTCCTCTCCGCCCCGCTGGAGCGCCTCGCGTACGACGTCACGTATCGCCTCACGGCCGCCCCGCCGCCAGCGGACGCGCGCGTTCCGGAGGGGCCCTGGATTGGCCGCCGGAGGACCGCGCTGGTGCCCGCCGCCAACGACGGCATCGTGCCGGCGTGGTCGCAGACCTTGCAGGGGCAGGCGGCCGGGATCGTGCTCGGGGACCACCTCGACGTGATCGGCCATTTCTCGGGGGCCGGCGCCACCTTCCTCCGCTCCGGATCGGACTTCGACGACGCGCGCTTCCGGGCGCTCTGGGAACAAGTCGGGCGGGCGCTCCGCAGCCGGAGCGGCGCCGGAGCGGCGTGACAGGTCTCATGCGGCCGCGGCTCCCGTCGGTGTTATCCTGACGGCATGACCCAGCCCGCGCCTTCGCTGCGCGACACGAACGTGGAGAAGCTGGGCTCCTCGCGCTTCGACGTGCTCGTGCTGGGCGGCGGCATCAACGGGGCCGTCTCGGCGGCGGCGCTCGCCGCGCGTGGGGCCCGGGTGGCGCTGATCGACCGCGGCGATTTCGCCTCGGTGACCTCGCAGCAGTCCTCCAATCTCGCGTGGGGCGGGATCAAGTACATGGAGACCTGGGAGTTCGGGCTGGTGCGCAAGCTCTGCCGCGCCCGCAACCGGCTGCTGCACGCCTATCCGAGCACGGTGCAGGAGATCCGCTTCTTCACCTCGGTGGCGCGGGGGCTCCGGCACAACCGGTTCAAGCTCTGGCTGGGCGCCTGGCTGTACTGGATCATCGGCGCCTTCTTCACGCGCCCTCCCCGCCTGCTCTCCGCCCGCGACATCGCCTTCGAGGAGCCGATCGTCGAGACCGCGGGGCTGCGGGGCGGCTTCGAGTACTCCGACGCGTACCTTCACGACAACGACGCCCGCTTCGTCTGGGGATTCGTCCGCTCCGCGCTCGACCACGGCTGCATCGCGGCCAACTACGTCGAGGCGCTCGGCTCCACCCGCTCCGCGGACGGCTGGGTGACGCGCGCGCGCGAGGTCCTCACCGGCCGCGAGCTGACCATCTCCTCCACCCTGCTGATCAACGCCTGCGGCCCCTACGCCGACGAGGTGAACGCGCGCGACGGCGTCTCCACGGCCCACCGGCACGTCTTCTCGAAGGGCATCCACATCCTCGTCGACCGGCTCACGCCGCGCCGCCGCGTCCTCACCTTCTTCGCCGACGACGGGCGCCTCTTCTTCGTGATCCCCATGGGCGGAAAGACGTGCATCGGCACCACCGACACGCGGGTCGAGCGTCCGGAGGTCGAGGTCACGCCCAGGGACCGCCGCTTCGTGCTCGACAACATCAACAAGCGGCTGCGGCTGCCCCGGACGCTCACCGAGGCGGACATCATCTCCGAACGCTGCGGGGTGCGCCCGTTGGTCGTCTCCGGGAACGGCAGCGAGGGCCGCGACTGGACGCAGCTCTCGCGCAAGCACGCCATCGACATCGACGCGCCGCGCGGCCGGATCACGGTGTTCGGCGGCAAGCTCACCGACTGCCTCAACGTCGGCGAGGAGATCTGCGCCGAGGTGCGCCACCTCGGGGTCGACCTCCCGTACCCGCGGCGCGTGTGGTACGGCGAGCCGCATGCCGCGGTCCGCGCCGAGTACTTCCACCAGGCGCGCCTGATGGGCCTGGACGCGCTCACCTCGCCGCAGTCGAGCGAGAAGCTCTCCACCCGCCTCTGGCGGCGATACGGCGCGGAGGCGATCGGACTGCTCGAGGCCATCCGGCGGGATCCGCGGCAGGCGGAGGTGATCATCGAGACCAGCGAGTACATCCGCTGCGAGCTGGACGAGGCCGCCCGGCGGGAGATGGTGGTCAAGCTGGAGGACTTCCTGCGGCGGCGGTCGAAGATCGCGCTGGTGGTGCGGCACGAGGAGGTGCGCGCCGCGCCGGGCCTGCGCGAGGCCTGCCGGATCCTCTTCGGCGAGGATCGGATCGACGCGAAGATCGCCGAGTACTTCGGCGCCGAGCCCGCCTGGTCGCGCCGGCAGGCCGCGGCGGGCGTGGAGTAGGCGCGGTCACTCCTCGATGTCGAGGGCCTTCTGCGGATTCCGCTCGCGGAGCGCATCGAGCACCATCCGCACCGCCTCCGCGGCGCCGTGCGCGAGACGGACGCTGACGTTGCCCAGCCGCCGGCCTCCGACGAGCTCGGCGGCGCCGCCCGTGCCGTCGACGACGACAACCGGCTTTCCGTCGCGGAGCAGCAGGCCCACTTCGCTCAGCGTCCCGCCGCCGCCGCCCAGCACGATGGCAGCGTCGACGGCCATCGCCACCAGCGCGCCCTGCGCGGAGTTCACGCCCGTGGGGATGGCGAGGTCCACCCACGGGTTCGCCTCCTTGCGCGAGCTGCCGGGAAGGATGCCCAGGCAGATGCCAGCGCCATTGGCCTCCTTGTAGCCGCGCGACGCGCCTGCCATGCAGCCTCCCAGGCCGCCGCACACCAGGTGCACGCCGGCCCGGGCGAGCTCAGCACCCACTTCCGCGGCCATGCGCTCGCGCTCGGAACCAGGCTCGCCGTCGCCGATCACGCCGATCACCGGCCGCCGCTGCTCCTCGTTCTGCGCCGGCTGTTCGCCCGCAGCGAAGGCGCTCCGGCGCTCGTCGGCGGCAGCGAGGTCGCGTGCCATGGGCTCGAGAATGCGCACACCCGAGAACGTCGGGCAAAGAAAAGGGCCCAGCCGCGCGCGCGTCCGGGCCCATTTCCCCGCTCCCCCCTTCGGCGGGTTTTGCGAGGCGGAGAAATACCCGAAAGGCCGCATGTCGGTCAACGGGGCAGGCCCCCGGTCGATCGCCCTGCCTTCTGGCAGCTCAAGCCACTAGAATCATTGTTGATTCTGCGCTCGCTTTGGGTTGAATCTACACGGTAATCGAGCCGTTACACTGCCGGTGCGTCTCCGGCCGCCGCCGGGTCACGCCGGCAGGAGCGCCGGGGGCGGCGTGGCCGACCCGGCCTCGAACACCAGCACGCCCTCGTCGACGTACTCCTCGAGGTCTTCCGCAAGCCAGCGCTGCCGCGCGCGGATCTTGTGGAAGCGCACCGCGCAGCTGTCGCCGTCGTAGGAGAGGATGATGTTGAAACGGCCCGGATACCGGGACAGCGCCGCGAACATCGCGCGCGCCGTGACGAGCCCAGCGGTGAGCAGCAGCAACGGGCACGAGCGCACCAGGCGCGCGTCGAGCATCGATTCCATCCGCAGCCGGTTGGCGCTGCACTCCAGGCCCGTCTGATCGGGAAAGTCGCTCGGGCTCAGGTGCGGCTTGTCCAGGTATCCGCGCAGCAGGAAGCAGCCGCCCGCCTTGACGATCTCGACGCCCGGGCCATGCGGCGGCACCACCGCCTCGACCTCGCGGCTGCGCAGGTCCTCCAGGTAGCGGCCCATCTGGCGGTTGAACCTCATCGCCTCGGAAGCATAGCCAGAGATTCGGGGACACAATACGCAATTGCGCATGCCAAAGTGCGGTTGGCATGGGTTGCGTATGGTGTCACCGGATCTCTGGATCCCAGCGCGGCGCGTGCCCCGATTCGACGCGGCCGCGCAGGCGCTCCTGGGGCTGGAACCGTCCCTTGTACTGCAGCGAGGGGCAGCCCTCGACGCGGTAGCCGAGGTAGACGTTCGTGAGGCGGCGGCGGCGCGCGTAGTCGATGGAGCGCAGGACGTCGCCTGCCGCGGCGCGGAGGACCTCGAGGGCGTGCCGCAGCCTGCGCCCGGTCATCCGCGCGGTCCCGTCCGGCTGGAGATCCGCGGGCTCCAAGAGGAGCAGGTTCATGGGCAGCCCACTTGCGGATTGTAGCGCTACAATGTGCAGGTGCGCCTGCTGCAGCATCGGATCGCGGGCCCCGAGCCCTGCCCGTACCTCGACGGCCTCAGCTCCTCGACGGAGACGATGCTGATGACCGGAGTGACGGTGGCGGAGCTCGACGATCTGCTCGAGCGGGGCTGGCGCCGGTTCGGGCCCGTGTACTTTCGCCCGGTCTGCGCCACGTGCGCGGAGTGCGTCTCGGTGCGCGTGCCGGTGGAGACGTTCCGCCCCTCGCCCAATCTCAAGCGGGTGCTCCGGCGAGGGGCTCACCTGCGCCTGGAGGTCGGCGAGCCGGTGGTGGACGAGGCGCGCCTCGTGCTCTACCGGCGCTGGCATGAGAGCCGGGAGGAGGAGCGCGGCTGGCGCGCCGATCGGATCGGCATCGAGTCGTACGCGATGCAGTTCTGCTTTCCCCACGCGGCCGCGCGCGAGTTCTCCTACTGGGAAGGCGAAGACCTGGTGGCCGTCGGCATCGCGGACGAGACTCCCCGCTCGCTCTCGGCCGTCTATTGCTACTACGACCCC
>WNGJ01032903.1_pt1 | contig 10168 bp, 10 predicted proteins | sample 5400611 | NCBI WGS metagenome assembly WNGJ01 (sample SAMN13153375, study PRJNA577476) | soil metagenome | isolation source: 40 cm soil or saprolite under Garry oak tree replicate 1 | place: USA:California | collected 2016-06-15
CCGAGGCACGGGGCGGGCCCGGCGGCGCAGTCGGCGTCGGCGACCGTGCCGCACCGGCGGCACACGATGTGCTGGTGGTTGTCGCCGATCCGGGACTCATAGCGGGCCGGGCTCCCGGCCGGCTCGATCCGGCGCAGCAGCCCCGCCGTGGTCAGCGCGTTCAGCGCCTCGTACACGGCCTGGAGGGTGACGTAGCCAACCCGGTCACGGGCCGCGCGTGCGATCTCGTCGGTGCCCGGGTGATTCCCGGCGCGCACCACCTCGAGAATCGCCAGCCGCGCCGACGTCACCCGCAGCCCCGCCTGGCGGAGCCGGTCGGCATCGGTCACAGCCCGAGGCTATCGCCGCTTACTTGACCTTCTCAAGCAAGCGAATTCGACGTAAAAATTAATAGTTCTGTGCAAAAGGATGACCGGGCGCACCCGTGATGAAGCCGCGACAGGCGCGCTGACGGGGACGGGTAGAGGCACGTGATGACGACCGGAAGCACCGGCACAGGGGGCCTGGAGGTACGGGCACCGGGGGCCGTGTTGACTCTGATCGAATGGGTTCATGGAACCCCTCGACCGCCAGATTGGCTTCCTGCTGGAGGCGGACCGGCTCAAGACGGTGCTGCGCCAGTCCACCCTGACCGACCGCTCCCGGCGGGAGAACTCGGCCGAGCACTCCTGGCACCTGGCCCTCATGGCGCTGGTGCTGGCCGGGCACGCCCCGCCCGGCACCGATCTGGGGCGGGTGACGGCGATGGTCGTCGTGCACGACCTGGTCGAGATCGACGCCGGGGACCTGTTCGTCTACGCGGCGCCGGCCGACCAGGCCCGGCAGGAAAAGGCCGAGTGGGCGGCCGCCGACCGGCTCTTCGCCCTGCTGCCGCACGCGCAGGCGTCCTCGCTGCGGGCGCTGTGGGAGGAGTTCGAGGAGCGCGCGACCGCGGAGGCGAAGTTCGCCCGGGCGCTGGACCGGCTGCAGCCCATGCTCATCAACATGGTGACCGAGGGCGGCACCTGGGCGGCGCACGGCGTGACCGCCGACCAGGTGCTGACCAGGGTCGCACTGATCGAGGACGGCTCGCCGTCGCTGGGCGCCTACGCGCGCGACATGGTCGCGAGTGCGATGGGCCGGGGCATCCTGGCGCCGCCCCGGCCGGGGTAGGCGGGCTTGGCCCTCTTATCACGGATCTTCGTCACGGGAGCCGGGACGAAACGGACGTGATCATGACGCAAAGCCACTGACAAGCCGCAACGATCATGGCCGGTAGGCCACCGGGCAGGCGGCAGGAGGGCGGTGGCCGGGCGGAGTGTTACGGCAGCGTTAAGCCGGGCGGCGATAGGTGGGCGCGAGGCCGGGTACGTGTTGGTATATGAGCTCTTCCCACGCCAGGCTCTTTCGCCGGCGCGGCGGCCGTTCCCGTACCCCCCGCCCTGGCCCGGGGCTGCTGTCCATCCCGGCCGGCCTCGCCGGGCGGCTGGAATACGCCGAAAAGCTGGACCGGGTGACCCAGCCGCTCGCGGAGGCCATCCGGAGCGGCCTGCCGACCGGCGCCAAGGCGGACGCCCTGCACGGCGTCTGGCTCGGCCAGCCCGTCCACCCGGCCCTGGTGGCGCTCCCCATGGGCTTCTGGACGTCGGCGACGGTGCTGGACTTCGTGCCGGGCGCGGGGCGGGCTTCGCGGCTGCTGCTGGCGCTGGGGCTGGCCGGCACGCTGCCCGCGGCCGCGGCCGGCTTCGCCGACTGGTCGTCGCTCCACCGCGAGCAGCAGCGGGTCGGCCTCGTCCACGCCGCCTCCGGCGCCGGTGCGTCGGCGCTGTTCGCGGCCTCGCTGCTGGCCCGGATGGCGGGCAAGGACGGCGGCGGCAGGCTGCTGGCGCTCGGCGGGCTCGCCGCCGCGACCACGGGCGGGTTCCTGGGCCGGCACCTGGCGTTCGGCCTCGGCGCCGGCGCCAGTCACGCCGAGCCGATCACGCACCTCACCGCGCTCGGCTGGCACGACCTGTGCCGCATCTACGAGCTGCCGGACGGCCGCCTGACCCGGCGCCGGCTCGGCTACCTGACCCTCACCATGCTCCGCCTGGGCGGCGACGTGCTGGCCCTCGCCGACCAGTGCGCGCACCTCGGCGGCCCGCTCCACCAGGGCAGCCTCACCGAGGACGGCAACGGCCCCTGTGTCACCTGCCCGTGGCATGGCAGCACGTTCCGGCTCGCGGACGGGACCGTGGTGCACGGGCCGGCCACCGCGCGCCAGCCCGCCTTCGACACCCGGGTCGTCGAGGGCGGCATGGTGCAGGTCCGCCCCGCCCGGCCGGCGCACTGAACCCGGCCCGCACCCCGCTCGGATCCGCCCGCCCTGGCCCGCGCAGGCCTGCGGGTCCGCGTCAGCCCTGGCCGCGTTGACCCCGGCCGCGTCAGCCCCCGGCCGCGCCCTCGATGATGGCGGCGGCCCGGCTGACGCCGTCGCGCTCCCTGATCGCCTGCCCGGCGCTGGCCAGTCGCTCGCGCAGGGCGCCGTCGCCCAGCAGCCGGCCCAGCGCCTCGTGCATCTGGGCGTCGGTGAAGCCATAGGGGTCGAGCCGGGCGCCGAGCCCGAGCTCGGCCACCCGTTGCGCGTTGTCGTACTGGTCCCAGAACAAGGGCAACACGATCATCGGCTTGCCGAAGTGAAGACATTCGGTCGTGGTGTTGTTGCCGCCGTGCGTGATGACCAGGTCGGCCAGCGGGAGGACCGACGCCTGCGGGACGAACTCGGCGCCCCACATGTTCGGCGCCAGCTCGATCTCGGCGTGCAGGGGGCCCTTGGACACGATGTAGCGGTGCGGGGTGGCGGCCAGGCAGGAGATCACCCGCCGCATCAGCCCGGTGTCCGCCGACCCGAGCGAGCCCAGCGAGAAGTAGATCAATGCCCCGCCGCCGGCGAGCGCGGGCGGCAGCGTGAAGTCCTCGTCGGTCGCCCGCACCGAGGAGTCGAGCCGGTGCCAGGACGGCCCCAGCGGCGACTCCCGCCGGTAATCGGCCACTTCCGGGTAGACGTAGAGGTTGACGTCACCCTCGGCGATGAACTCCAGGCCGGGCAGGGACGGGGCGCCCTGCGCCGTGTACCAGGCGTTGAAGTCCTGCCACAACGGGCGGTGCACCCGGTCGTACTCGGCCCGGAACTCGGCCCACCCGGCCCGGTCGGCGGCCGGGTAGCCGGAGAACGTGGGCGGCACGTCCGGGGCCTTGATCTCCAGCGGGTTGCAGGACACGATCCGCACGAACGGCACGCCGGCGGTCACCAGCGCCGGGAAACCCACCACATTATCCTCAACGATGACATCGGGGCTGGCCCGGTCGACGATCGCGCGGAGCTGGTCGTGGCAGTATCTGGCGCCGCCGGTGAGCTCCTCCCAGACCGGCTTGATCCAGGTTCCCAGCTGCTCGATCGTCGGTTTGCGGAACTCCGGCGCCGTCTGGGCGACGAAGTCCTTCCAGAACTGCCCGGCGTCCTGGCCGCCCTCGGCGGGCGCGGCCAGGTCGACCAGGTCCTCCTCGAAGCCGAGCGGCTCCAGCTTGCCCTTCCAGGACGCCTCGGCCGCGAAGACCACCCGGTGCCCGCGCCTGCGCAGCACGTCGCCGATCCCGATGCAGTTGTTGGTCGGCCCGTACGCGCTCTCCGGCATGAACAGGACCGTCAGCGGCCGTGCTGGCATGGGGCTGCTCCTCACTCGGCTGGTAGTCACCGCTCCGGGCCGGCTGTGCTTCCCGAAGGCTGCCATGATCTGCGTGGCCTCGTCCACCGACGGCGGACGGCTCCCCATTCATGACCCACGGTGATTTCCGGACGCATGGGCTGAAGAGTCCCTGTGATCTTGGATATGAGCCATGGAAGGACGGCGCCAGCGGGGGTTATCGTTTTGATATGGCGGCCTTGAACCCGCAGTGGCCGGTGCTCCGGGTATCCGACGCGGACCGCGACGAGGCGATCAAAGTGCTCACGGAAGGGTCCGCCGACGGCCGCCTGTCGCATGACACCTTCCTGCACCGGATGGACCTGGCGCTGCAGGCGCGGGACGCGGGACAGCTCGCCAGCCTGCTGAGCGACCTGCGGCCGGCGCCGCGCCGGGACAGCCTGGCCGGCCGCGCCGCCACGAGGTGGCAGGCGTTTGCCGGGCAGCTGCGGGACGCGTGGTGGACCATGCGCCTGCCGCGCCTGGTGCTGCCCCGCGGCGGCCGGACGGTGTTCACGATCGGCCGCGCCGGGGGCTCCGATCTGGCCATCCCCGATATGACGGTGTCGTGGCACCATGCCGAATTGCGGCTGATCGCGAAGGACTGGGTGCTGGCCGATCTCGGCTCCACCAACGGCACCCGCGCCAACGGCTGGCGGGTCGGCTCCGGCCTCCTGGTGCGCGCGGGCGACGAGGTCACATTCGGCCAGGTGGGCTTCCTCCTCTGCGACCCCACCTAGCGCCCGTAACAGGCCACCAGCGCCCGCCGCCGTCGCGAGGATAAGTCCTGCGCCACCGGCACCCGGCCGGTCACCTGGGTGCCATGGCCGGGAGCCGAGGTGACGCGGAGGGTCCCGCCGAGCGCGGCCAGCCGGTCCGACATGCCCTGCACGCCGGTGCCCATCGGGGTGGCCGCCTGGTCAAATCCCCTGCCGTCGTCGCCGACGGTGAACGTGAGAGCCCTGCCGTCATGGCCGAGCGTCACCCGGGCCTGCCGGGCCTGCGCGTACTTCGCGACGTTCTGCAGCGCTTCCAGCACGCAGAAATACACCGCGGCCTCGATCTCCTGGGGGTACCGGCCCAGCCGGGGGGCTTCAACGGTGACCGGCAGAGCCGCCTTCTGCGCTTGCGACTCGAGTGCTGCCGCGAGCCCCGCGTCCGCCAGCAGCGGCGGGTAGATCCCCCGGGCGAGATCCCGGAGTTCCTCCAGCGCGTCCTGCGCCTCACGCTCTATCTGCGCGAGCATCTCATCTGCTTCTGCTGGGGAGTTCCTCGCCACCTGGCGGGCCAGCCCGAGCGTGATCTTGAGCGCGACAAGCTGCTGCTGCGCACCATCGTGCAGGTTCCGCTCCAGGCGCCGGCGGGCCTCGTCGGCGGCGGCGACGAGGCGCTGGCGCGAGGCCCGGAGGTCTTCTATCAGCGCGACGTTGCGCAGCACCAGGCCTGCCTGCGCAGCTACGTCCCGGACCAGCCGCTCCCCCGCCGGAGACAGCGGCTCGCGCGGCGAACTGGTGATCCGCAGCGCGCCGAGCCGGGCACCCTGGTGCTCCACGACGAAGGCCCGTGCCCGGCGGTCATCATTGCCGTCGGCCGCCGGCGCCTTTGCCGCCGGCCCGGTTGCGCCTGCCCCGGCTGGCCGCACTGGTATGCCCGGCCCCGGTGCGCCCGGCCCCGGTGCGGCCGGCCCCGGTGCGGCCGGCCCCGGTGCGGCCGGCTCCGGTGCGGCCGTCGCGGGCGCCGATCCATTCGGCGGCCACGCCGCCTCCAGGCGCTCGCGGCCAGCCGTCCGCAGCCACACCTCAGCCCGCTCAGCGCCGGTGGCTTCCACCAGCATCCGGGCCATGCGGGGCAGCACGCCCGCTCAGCGCCGGTGGCTTCCACCAGCATCCGGGCCATGCGGGGCAGCACGTCCTCGGTCGAGTAGGTGCCGGCCATCCGTTCCGAGAACTCCGACAGCACCTCGTACGGCGTGGCCCGCCTGCCGTACACCAGGCGGTCGGCGAGCAGGCCAGCCCGGGTGCGGATCGGCTGCAGCATGACGGCGGCCAGCGCGGCTACCACGAAGGTGAGCGGGCTGCTGCCCGGCCGGCCGGTGGCCGCGCCGACCGCGACCACCAGCAGCACGTAGATGACCGTGAACGCCGCGGCCACCAGCGCCGCCACCACTGTCTTCTTGACGACGACGTCGAGGTCGTAGAGCCGGTACCGCAGCACGGCGACCGCGCAGGCCAGCGGTATGCCGAAAATCGGCGTGCCAAGGGTGAGGATGAACAGGATGTCGCCAAGCAGTGTGTCGCTGGCGGTGGCCAGAAAGTAGCAGACCATCACGACCGCGGTCACGACCGTCAGCACGCCGACGTAGGCCAGCCAGGCCAATTGCTGCCGCAGCTCGGCCGAAGCCGTGCGCCGCCGCACCAATACTGAGGCCAGCGCGAGCACGGCGGTCGTCACCGCGATCACCCCCACTACCGCGATGACACCGCTGTACCAGCCATGGCGGGGGAAGACGCCGAACGGGTTCGGGTAGGCAACGTGCGCTGGATCGAGCGCATTGGTCAGGCTGCCCGTGATGACGGTGCCTCGCTGCAGCAGCTCCCCGATCCCGCCCACGATGGCTACGGCGATCGCGCCCCAGAGCACCGGCCGCCACCGGCGGGACGGCAGGCGGCCGTCCGGGAAGAGCAGGACAAGGATGATCAGCGGCGCGGTCGCCAGCGTCTGCGTGCTCACGCCGAGCGCGGTGACCTGCCGGACCGCGGGCAGCGAGCCCGGCGCCGTGGCCAGGCCGCGCAGGCCGTACTGTTCCAGGAACATGCTCGCCGCCAGCGCCAGCCCCAGCAGGCAGAGCAGCCATCCGATCGGGTTGCCCGGGATCCGGGCCACGATCAGCCCGCCCACGCCGGCGTAGGCGACGACCGCGACCACGGCGAAGCCGTACAAGGCGATCCGGGCCGGGGCCATCACCCGTGCGTTGAACGGGAGCAGCACCAGCGCCGCGCCGAGCACCAGCAGGATCAGCCCCGCCAGCCACCAGGCCATGACGCGGCGGGCAGGCCGGGCGGCCGGGGCAGTCATCGATCCGATTGTGTGTCCAGCCTGGTCATAGAGCGATTGTGGCGGGTCAGGGCCACGCGCGGCCAGGGTGGAGGCCGCACCTTCCCCCGGTGTGCCACCTTCCCCGTCTCCCGTGTCCCGCGGGGCGGGCCGAGTACCCCGTCAGGCGGGCGCGTTACTCCGCCCATTCCTCGGGAAGGCTCGGCTTGCCCGCACCGGGCCGGGCACGCCGGTCGGCGGGGTGCTCCACCAGGGCGAGCACGCGGCTGGCCATGAACCGGGCGGTCCGCACGGGCGTGCCGCCGCGGGTGAGCTCGGTGACCTCCACCACCCCGCGGCGGGTCACGACTTCGACCCGGCGCCCGGCCCGGGTGGCGGTCACCTCGTAGTTCCTGATGGCACCGCCGGCGTCGATGACGATCTCGACCCGGTCACCCTTCACCGGTCTCTCCCGGCACGCGAGGGCTGCATGCCTGATTTGTTCCCCTCAGGGTCCGTGCCGACGCATCTTGCGCACGCCCGCCGCCTACACGGCGGCGGCGCGGGCGGCCCAGCGGGACTGGCGGTACTCGACGTGGAGGGGGACCCCGAAGCACTTGGACAGGTTCTGCGCGGTGAACACGTCCGGCAGCGGCCCCGCCGCGAGCACCGAGCCCCGCCGCAGCAGCATGGCGTGGGTGAACCCCTCGGGCACCTCCTCCACGTGATGGGTGACCATCACCGTGGTGGGCGCCTTCGGGTCCAGGGCGAGGTAGGCGATCCGGCGCACGAGGTCTTCCCGTCCGCCCAGGTCCAGCCCCGCGGCCGGCTCGTCGAGCAGCAGCAGCTCGGGATCGGGCATCAGGGACCGGGCGATCTGGACGCGCTTGCGCTCGCCCTCGGACAGGGTCGCGAACCGGCGCCTGATCAGGTGGGCGCAGCCCAGCGCGTCGAGCAGTTCCACCGCCCGGGTCACGTCGGTGGACTCGTACTCCTCCTTCCAGCGCCCGACGATCGCGTACGAGGCGGTGAGGACGAGGTCGATGACCTTCTCTCCCGGCGGCACCTGGTCGGCGACGGCGGCACTGGCCAGGCCGATCCGCGGCCGTAGCTCGAACACGTCGGTCGCGCCGAGCCGCTGGCCCAGGATCTCGGCGATCCCCTCCGTCGGGAACAACTGGGTGGCGGCCACCTGGAGCAGGGTGGTCTTGCCCGCGCCGTTCGGGCCGATCACCACCCACCGCTCGTCGTCGTAGACCGTCCAGGTGACGTCGCGGAGCAGCATCGATCCGCCCCGCTTGATGCCGACACCACGCAAGCGGATTACCTCGTCGGACATCCCGCTCCTTCCAGCGCGGCACCTGTCAGACCCGAACCTACGCTACGGCGCTGCCGCCGGCACAGCGGTACCGGTGGGCCGGGTAGGTGCCTGCTGACCGCCCGCACAGCGGTACCCGGGGGTGGGGGTGGGGTACCTGCCCGGCCGCCGGTCACAGGCCCCGTCACCGGCGGGCCGGGTACGGTGCGCCGCCCGCCGGACGGGCCCGCGGTTCGCGGCCGGCGGCCGCCCGGCGGTAGCGTTGCGCGCGCAATGAATGCTTCGGAAACCACCGTCCTGGTGACCCTGACCGGCCGGGACCGGCCCGGGGTGACGTCCCGGCTCTTCACCGCCCTGGCGGCCGAGCGCGGCCTGAGCGTCCTGGACATCGAGCAGGTCGTCATCCGCGGTCGGCTGGTGCTTGGTGTCCTGCTGGCCTGCGGGCCCGATCCCGACCTGACGTCGATCCACCGCGGCGTCCGGGCGGTCGCCGCGGACCTCGGCATGGACGCGGAGATCACCATGGGCTCCGGGGAGTCGCCCCGGCGCCGGGGCCAGCTGCACGTCACCGTGCTGGGGAACCCGCTGCTGCCCGCCGCCGTCGCCGCCATCGCCGGCCGGATCGCCGCGAACGGCGCGAACATCGACCGGATAGACCGGCTCGCCGACCGGCCCGTGACGTGCATCGAGATGGACGTGTCCGGCGCCGATCCCGACGTGCTGCGCACCACCTTGACCCGGGAGTCCGTCGCGCAAGGGGTCGATGTGGCGGTCCAGCGCGGCGGGCTGCACCGCCGCGCGATGCGCCTCATCGTCATGGACGTCGACTCCACCCTCATCGACGGCGAGGTGATCGACCTGCTGGCCGCGCGGGCCGGCTGCGCCGAGCAGGTCGCCAAGGTCACCGCCGCCACCATGCACGGCGAGATGGACTTCGCGGCGTCGCTGGCCGAGCGGGTCGCGCTGCTGGCGGGCCTGGACGCCACGGTGCTCGACCAGGTCCGGCGGGACCTGCGGCTCGCGCCCGGCGCCCGGACGCTGATCCGCACCCTGCGCAGGCTCGGCTACCGCTGCGGGATCGTCAGCGGCGGCTTCACCCAGATCACCGACGGGCTGGCCGCCGACCTCAGGCTGGATTACGCGGCCGCCAACACGCTGGAGATCAGCGCGGGCAAGCTGACCGGACGGCTGGCCGGGCCGGTGGTGGACCGGGCCGGCAAGGCGGACGCGCTGCGGCGGTTCGCGGCGCAGGCCGGCATCCCGCTCAGCCAGACCGTGGCCATCGGCGACGGCGCCAACGACCTGGACATGATCGCGGCGGCCGGGCTGGGCGTCGCCTTCAACGCCAAGCAGGCCGTCCGGGATGCGGCCGACGCCTCGGTCAGCGTCCCGTACCTGGACACGGTGCTCTACCTGCTCGGCCTGTCCCGCGATGAGGTCGAGGCCGCGGACGCCGGCTGACCGGCTACTCCGGGGGCAGATCGTCGCTGGAGATCACCCGCAGCCGCGGGCGCTTCGGCCGCCGCGCCAGGATGCCCAGGATCGTGCTCCTGGCGATCCCGGTGATCTGCTGGATCTGATGGATGCTGACCCCGGCCGCGGCGGCCTCGCAGACGATCTCGTCCCGCCTGGCCTGGGCCTCGGCCCAGCGGCGCAGCTTGTCCTCCGCGTCTGACATGGGCGAAGGGGCCATGCAGCGAACGCTAACGCGTATCTGCGCCGCATAACAGCAAATCGGGCCGGACACGGCGGAGCGTATGCGCTACGCCGTGCGCGGCGTCCAGATCCGGGCCAGCTCACCGCCGTCCGGGGCGGCGTCGGCCCACCGTCCCGGCAGCCGGACAACCGCCAGCGCCGAGGTGGGGAAGGGGAGGTCCCGCTGGCCGGTGAGATCCACGACGAGTTCCTGCGCGGCGGGGTTGTGGCCGACGAGCAGCACGGTCGCGGCCTTGTCCGGGCCGTGCCGGACGGCCTCCAGCAGCTCATCGGCGTCGGCGTAGTACAGGCTCGGCTCGTAGCTGACCTTGGCCTGGTCCGCCGCCTGGCCCAGGGCGGCGCTGACCTGCTGCCAGGTCTGGCGGGTGCGGAGCGCCGCCGAGCACAGCACCCGGTCGGG
>WNGJ01034856.1_pt1 | contig 10168 bp, 10 predicted proteins | sample 5400611 | NCBI WGS metagenome assembly WNGJ01 (sample SAMN13153375, study PRJNA577476) | soil metagenome | isolation source: 40 cm soil or saprolite under Garry oak tree replicate 1 | place: USA:California | collected 2016-06-15
GTTAGTCCCTAGATTCACTCCCCACTCGCTGAGCTAACCGCGTAAATAGTCCGCAATTCACAATCAGCCGTCACGCCTCACAGCGTGGCGGCTTTTTGCTTAGGCAAATTTCGTCGCTCATCATTTTTCCGCGTAACCTCAGCCCAAATTTCTGGCTGTACATCCGTGATGATCAGAAAGGACTAAATCGTATGGCAGACTTGACAGATTCAGACAAAAGTCATTTCATCGACAAAGTGGTGGCGGCGTTGAACGAGAACAAAACCGACCTTACCGCCGCCGTTTAGAGAGAGGGGTTTGTCATTAAGCAAGTGCGGATCTGGTGTGCCGGATGGAGCATAGCGACAATTTGTTTACTCCTGCCTTCAGTCGCATCGGCTCAAAATCCCTCACCGCCTCCGGAGCCGGGCACTGCGGAAGTCGAGCGGGTTATCGTCACCGGTTCGAACATTCCGACTGCAGAAGAGACCGGCCCCAACCCGGTTGATACCTATCGCCCGGAAGACATACAGAAGCTGGGCGCCACCAACCCAACCGACCTGCTCACGAGGCTGCCGCAGGAAATGGGCTCGAGCCTCAACCAGAACATTACCAATAACCCAGCCGGAGGAATCGGTGACGGTACCGTGCAAGTGAACCTGCGCGGCTTGCTGCCTAGAGAAACTTTGGTTCTGCTCGATGGAAAGCGCGTCGCGGGGGCCTCGCTGAGCGGCAATGGAGCTATTGACATCAATCTGATTCCCTTTTCGATGATCGACCACATCGACATTCTGAAGGATGGCGCCTCGGCTCTTTACGGTAGCGACGCAGTGGCCGGTGTGTTCAACATCTTTTTGATCCACAAATTCCGCGACGTCGAGATAGGGAGCAGCATCGGGAACACGAACCTCGGCGCTTCCAACGACGCACGTGAGATGGAGGGATACATCAAAGCCGGCACGGGAGATGACAAGACTGATATCGTAGTTATTGTTGATTTCTACGATCGGGCCGCGATCTACAGCCGGGATCGTTTCCTTAGCAGTAACGCGGTCAATGGTTTGTTTCTTGGCGGGTTTGATGAGCGCAGTGGGAATTTCCCAGGCCGCGTCCAAAGCTTCCGCTTAATACCAAAGTTGTTTTTCAGCGCGAACTCGCCGCCACCACACTCATCCGCGAACGCCGCAACGTCTCCATACTATGTGAATCCCTTCGCAGTCGCTAAGTATCCGGATGGGAATTATTTTTTCTACAACTACTCGGCTCAAACGCCCGCGATTCCAGCGGCTGACCGTCAAAGCTATTATGGCTCATCCACCCGCGAGATTGGCGACAAATACTTGGTGCTGTTTGCCGACTTTAAATATACCCGGTCCTTTTTTGATTCTGCCCTGGCGGCCACTCCGTTTGCGCCCGATCCGTTTAAGGACGCTGTCGGCATTCCACTCAGTCTTTCCGGCATCAGTGTGCCTCTGCAAAATCCGTTTAATCCATTCACAGCGGCGAACAACACTTTGCCGGATGGCACGCCCGTTTACACCGGGGTTCGCTTTCGCGCCATCAACGATACGACTGTCAGAACTCTTCAAATCACGTATAACGATATATTGTTCGATGCCGGACTTCGCGGTGAGCTGGGAGAATTTGGCGATTACTTCAAGAACTGGAACTGGGTAGCAGGTTTTCGTTATTCCCAGAACGATGTCGACCTCCTCGGTGGTGGCGCCGTGAGCGAATCGGGCTTGCGCGAAGCTCTCCTGGATACGAACCCGGCTACGGCCTTTAATCCGTTCTTGGGAATCTTCGGTCGCAACAGTCAGGCGGCGATAAAGAAGGTCTATGTTACCCTGCACGAAACGGCTACCTTTGAGTTGCCGTTAGGCTATTTTACTATTACCGGTGACGCTTTTAATCTTCCCGCCGGACCGGTCTCCTTTGCTCTCGGTTTTGAGTATCACGAGGAGCGGTGGACCGACAATCCCGACCCGGTCCAAACGCTGGGTGGGCCTCCTGTCGTGGCCTCACGAGTGAACCGCCATGTTTGGTCCACGTACCAGGAAGTGCGGATTCCGATTACCAGCCCGACGTGGAACTTCCCAAGCGCATACAGTCTCGAGTTCGACATTGCCGAGCGCGAAGAGTGGTACAGTCAAAATTCTACAGACTTCGACACCGGCCAAGAATTCCACAGCACGTACGACGCGCAGAAGCCAAAGTTCTCCGTGCGCTGGGTGCCGCTTGACCCCAAGTGGATGGGTGCTCTGACCTTGCGCGGAACATATAGCGAAGCGTTTCATGCGCCGACAGTAACGGAATTGTCGCCCGTAGGGGCTGAAGTCTTCGCGCCGATTCAGGACCCAAAGCATTTGACCCCCGAGAACTTTGTGGAAGTGCTCGTTGGCGGAAACCCGCTTCTCGTACCGGAGACCGCCTATGAATGGTCTTACGGAGCGGTTTACAGTCCGAAGTGGATCAGAGGTCTTACCCTGAGCGCCGACTGGTGGCATATCGACCTTCGAAATGCCGGGGGCGATGTTGGCGCACAATTCATTGTCGAGCATGAGAGCGAGTTCCCCGGGTTTGTCATTCGTGATGCGACTGGCCAGATCAAGCGCGTCTTGGATAGGGCGCTAAATATTTCCGAAGCCATTGTGGAAGGTCTCGACTACGAAGTAATCTATACCCTGAATTCTGGGATTTTTGGTTACGGCGATTTTGGCAGCCTTACCTTTACCGTCAACGGGACCTACTTATCGCAGTTTGAGTTTCAAGCCCAACCGAACAGCAGACGAATTGGTCTCTCGGGTCAGTTTAATTCGGCCGGCACCTTTACCGGCTCGCTGCCACATAACCGATTATTTGTCAGCGCGTTCTATGGCGGCCCTGCAGATACGTGGCTCGCTGGCTTTGATGCTGGCGCAACGGTGCACATCACCGGCCAATATGAAGATGACAATATCGCTCTGACCGGATCGTCGAAGCCAACGGAGCCGAGAAGTGGCCCTTTTCTTCCATCCGGGAATCTCGCGCAATTCCCAGAGCAGGGTGCACGCAAAGTTGCGGCATGGGTGACGCTCGACCTGATCGCGTCTTACACGCTCCACTTGCCGCGGCCGGCTGCTGAGCAGGTGCCCGGCCTCGCCAAGGATGGTGGTAAAGCCGTGATGACGGCGGACGGTGACGAGAAAACGGTCCTGCCAATTTCCACTGCCGAGTACAATCGCTGGGGGTGGCGCGCCTGGCTCAATGACACCACCATCACCGTTGGAATGCAGAACGTGTTCGATTCCGATCCGCCGTTTGTGGCCGGAGCGTTTGAAAACAACTTCGACGAATCGCTTGCCGATATCAAAGGCCGGTTCTGGTACGTCCAGCTAAAGAAGAGATTCTAAAGGACAGCCGGCCGATTCATAAGTGTTTCCGCCGCGTTACGGCTCGACAAGCGCGACGGCTACAGCTTTGCTGCGATCGCTGCGCGGGTTATCTTTCGCCATGCGGCGAGTTTGTCGATGGCTGATCATTGTTTCAATGGCGTGCGGTGGCTGCGGGCGCGCGGACACATCGGTTGCCGATTTCGCAGGGCAGCGCCAGCGGATGGTCCAGGAGCAGATGATGGCGCGCGGCATTCACGAGGAGCGTGTGCTGGCAGCGGTGGCGAAGGTACCACGCGAGGAGTTTGTCCCGGCGGATGAGCGCGCTGCTGCTTACACCGACAATCCATTGCCGATTGGTTATGATCAGACGATCTCGCAACCCTATATTGTTGCTTTTATGACGGAACAGTTGCATCCGAAACCGAGCGATCGCGTTTTGGAAATTGGGACCGGCTCCGGTTATCAGGCAGCGATTTTGGCAGAGCTAGTGGCTGAAGTTTACACGATTGAAATCGCTGGGCCGCTGGCGAGAAATGCGGACGCGACTCTCGCGCATCTTGGTTACAAGAACGTTCATGTGAAAGTGGGCGATGGTCACAAGGGCTGGCCGGAAGAGGCGCCGTTCGACGCGATAATTGTGACGTGCGCGCCTGAAAAGGTTCCGCAGCCCCTCGTCGATCAACTCAAAGAAGGCGGACGCATGATCATTCCCGTCGGTAATCGATTCGCTCAGGAGCTGTACCTTCTCGAAAAGAAAAACGGCCAGCTGAAAGAAAGCGCCGTGTTGCCTGTACGTTTCGTGCCGATGGCGGGTGAAGCGGAAAGGCGCTGAATTTATTTCTGGCCCCGTCGCAGGGCGGAAACATCGATCTGATCTTTCTCGCGCTGCGATTTCTCTTTAAGCGCGATGAGCGCCTTGGCATTGAGATACCTCACCGTCGCCTCATTAATTCGCGTCTGCTCTGTCGAATGAATCAGGTCCGAGTAGCGTTTGCCTTGAATCACCGTGAAGACGTCGAGCGGAAAATCTTCGATGATTCGAACCGCGCCCTCGACGTCACTAAAATCAGCACTCGCCAACTCGCGGGCATGCCCTTCCCCGAAACTCGAAAGTGCTTCAAGCAATCGGGCGATATTTTCTGCCGAACGCTCAATCAGGATGTCCACGTCCTCAGTTGTCCGCACAAAGCCATTGAGCGCAACCGCCACCCCGCCGACGATGATGAACTTGATATCAGTCCGCGCGAGGTTTTCCAACAACTTTTCGTATGGCGTGTCCATTATCGGCCGATCGGGGCCGCGGAAACTTTGCCATAAAGCGGTTCAGCCGATAAAGCTCGTTCCAAATATCGAGGCGTTTTTTTTTTCCCACGATTTTCTTGATAGCCTCGCCATCTTCGGACCTGTTCATGATGATTACTTAATCGTCGCAAGCTTTTTCAGATCGACGCGTTTGATCCATTCCTGCAATTCCTTTGGATCCTGGTTTTGCAATTCGATCTGAAGAAAATAGCGTTGCTGTAACCTTCATTGGTCTCGCTATTGTTATTCCACGCAGCCGTGGTGGCGCTCACGTAATCCGGATTCGCCACTGAATCGAGAATGCTGATCGCTGCAGTCGGCGCCTTGTCGCCTTCACCTTTGTGGTAATCGCGATGCACGTTGGTAATCCTGAACCCACCGACATCCTCGGTCGATCCCTCTGGTTTATCGGCTGTCCAAGCCTGGGGCGCGTCGGGCAAAATGGGAACCAATTTCGCGTAATCCACTACGTCGGGCACAAGAATCGGCTCGTTTTGGGCGTATATCGCACCGGCGGCACAGCTGATCAGCAATACCAGCGCAAAAAATCGCAATGGATGAACGAGAGCCATTGATTTCATGCGAGCGCCTTGTTCGCGATTTTAATCACTGTACTCGATTGACTTTGCCAGAGCGGTTTGTCAAGACGCGGTTGCATGACGCGAACAAGCAAGCTCGCGATAACCTTGTCGATCTTTGCGGTGGTCGCACGGCTGATTCTAATTGATCAGCCGTATGTTGACCACTGGAGCTGGCGGCAAAGCGACGTCGCGGCCATCGCGCGAAACTTTGAGCAGAACGGCTTTCATTTTGCCTGTCCGCAAATCGATTGGGCGGGCAATGCGTCGGGTTATGTGGGGACCGAATTCCCGATTCTGCCCTTTGTCGCCGCTATCTGCTACAAATTTGTCGGCGTCCATGAATGGATCGGACGCGCGCAGGCGGTAGTTTTTTTTTCCGCCTCGCTCCCATTTTTCTTTTTATTCGTGCGAGAGATCTTTGGCGAAACGGCGGCCGGGTGGGCGACTTTTTTTTACAGCTTCGCGCCGCTCAATGTTTTCGCCGGGCGTTCATTCATGCCGGATGTGCCTTCGCTCAGTCTCGCCCTCCTCGGGCTATATTTCTTCCTGCGCTGGATCGAGAGCGGCAAACTGACGCCGTATCTCGTATCCGCGATCGCAATTTCATTGGCTCTGCTGATCAAATTGCCGAGTGCGATCGTCGGGGTGCCGATTTTCTTTCTGGCTTGGCAAAAATGGCGCTGGAATTTTCTTGGACGAGCGGCTCTCTGGCTTTTCGCTGCGATTACAATTTTACCTTCGGTTGCCTGGTACTGGCATGCCCATCAAATCGCTGAGCGATTTTATCCCCATCATTTCTTCGGCGAGGGTGGGATTCGGATCGAAAATTTGTCGTGGTACTGGAACATCTTGAACCGGACCGCAGCATCGAGTCTCACACCGATCCTCTCGGCCTTGGCCATTACCGGTTTGTTCGTGGCTCCGCGCGGGAAGTATACGTGCGTGTTTCACTGGTGGCTCGCTGCGACGATTCTGTTCATCATTGTCGCGGGCTATGGGAATCGACATCAATGGTATCAGCTTCCGCTGGTTCCGATTACTGCCGCTTTGGCCGGAACCGCTTGTGCGTTTATGCAATCCAAGCTCGTCGCTTCACGCAGCGCGATGGTGTCGCTGTCCTTGGTGGTTGCGAGCTCATTCGTAATCCTTGCCTGCTTCTATGTTTGCCCACTTTATGAATCGTCCGCCGCCCAACTTCGCGATGCTGGTCTGGAGTTGAGAAAAAGCACAGCCACAGATTCGTTGATTGTTGCAGCGGATACGGGTGACCCGACTATTTTTTATTATGCGGAACGACATGGCTGGCACTTCCTTGAGAAAGACGCGATTTACGAAGGCAATCCCCGCGACAGCCGACAGCTGATTGTCGATCTTGAAAGCCTAAGGAGCCGCGGCGCAACGCATCTTGTTTTCACAACTAATACATTTTGGTGGCTGCAGTACTATTCTGAATTCGCACGACAGGTGAGCCTAAGCGCGACATTGATGACCGCGACTCCGCAGTTCGAAATCTACAAACTGACTTCTGCAGTAGAATGAGAGCTTAACATTGGACACTCCGAAGCCTCGTCGTCAGTTGGGATTGTTCGACGCCATAATGCTTGTCATGGGCGGAATCGTAGGTGCAGGAATTTTCGCCAATCCCTCCGAGGTAGCGCACCGCGTTCACACGCCGTTTTTAATTTTGGGCGTCTGGGTGCTCGGCGGTTTCATTGCGATGTGCGGCGCATTTATTTGGGCTGAACTTGCTACCCGGCTGCCGGGAACGGGTGGCCAATATCTCTACCTGCGCGAAGCGTATCATCCCGCTATCGCTTTCATTTATGGCTGGGGGCTGCTGCTGGTAACGCAGACCGGGGGCATGGCTGCAGTGGCGGTTATTTTCGCATCCTATTTTCGTGGACTTACGGGATTAGCCTGGAGCGACAGTGCTCTTGCCGCAATCGTGCTGCTAAGCTTGACTGCGATCAACTGCATGGGAGCACGCGTTGGCAGTAATGTGCAAAGCGTTCTTATGCTGTTAAAGATCGTGGCAATTGCTGCGCTGGTCGTGCTCGGACTGGCGTTCGGCGGCGGTTCGCTGAAATCGGGACCGCTCCTCGGAAAACCAGTTTCATTTGGCCTGCTGAAAAGTATCGGAGGCGCGATGGTTCCGATTGCTTTCGCTTATGGCGGTTGGCAAACTGCGAGCTTTGTCGCCGGTGAAATGCGGGATGCGCGCCGTGATCTGTCGCGCGGCCTGCTGATGGGCGTAGCTGGCGTAATCGCATTATATCTTGCAGTCAACGTTGCCTGTCTGCGCGTGCTTGGCCCAGCTGGCCTGGATGCGACAGCGACGCCCGCTTCCAACGTGATGCGGATCGCACTGGGCGAACGCGGGGCGCAGTGGATCGCAATTGGAATTGCAATTTCCATCCTTGGAATCCTCAGCCAAAGCATGCTAACGACTCCGCGCGTTTATTACGCAATGGCGCGAGACGGTCTTTTCTTCAAAAGTGTTGGCAAGCTGTCGCCGGGCTCACGAGCTCCGGTCGTGGCAATCCTGTTACAGGGTTTTGCTGCGATCATCATCGCCTGTTCTGGTACATACGGCGAGATCCTGAATTTCGAAATCACCGTCGATTTTATTTTCTTCGGGATGACTGCGGCGGCGCTGTTTGTTTTGCGCCGGCGTCAGATAGGATCGGAGGCGGCCGTTTATCGAGCGCCCGGACATCCAGTCACGACGATCCTGTTTGTGTTGTCCTGCACAGGAATTGTCGGAAGCGCCATCATATCCGCACCTCGGAACAGTGCGATTGCGCTCTGTATCATGCTGACCGCGTTCCCGGCTTATTATTGTTGGAGCAGATTCAAACGAACCGACTCATGAGACATAAGCACTCCGACTACATGCACTGGTCCAAGACGCAGAGCCGCGCCCGGTTCAATCTCGCCACGAGCGGAGTTGCGGCGTTTCCGCTCAGCGAATTGCCAACAGATTTTGAAAAATTGGAAATCAATGGCGAGAACAGTTACGGCAACGAAGCTCTGCAATCAGCGATCGCTAAACACCACGGGGTTAATCCTGAATGTGTGGTCGAGGCCGCCGGCACTTCCATGGCAAACCATCTGGCCATGGCTGCGATAATCGAGCCGGGCGATGAAGTTTTAATCGAGCATCCGGCGTACGGCCCGATTCTGGACATTGCCCATTATCTGGAAGCGAAAGTGAAACGGTTTTCGCGGAGGGAAGAAAATGGCTGGGCAGTGGATGTGGACGAGGTTCGTCGTGCCATTACGTCCGGGACGCGCCTCGTCGTCATCACAAATCTGCATAATCCAACGAGCGTGCTTACGCCTGATCCGGTGTTGCGAGAAGTTGGCGATATCGCGCGCAGTATTGGAGCGCTTGTGCTCATCGATGAAGTTTATCTCGACGCGGTGTACAAGGACACGCCGCGAACGTCCTTTCATCTTGGCCCCGAGTTCGTGGTGACCAGCAGTTTGACAAAAGTTTATGGCGTCAGCGGACTGCGCTGCGGATGGATCCTAGCGCGTCCCGATCTCGCCTGGAAGATGCGTCGGTTAAATGATCTCTATGCGGCAACGGCCGTTTATCCCGGCGAGCTTCTCAGCGTCGTGGCCTTTGAACACCTGGACCTGCTTCGCGAAAGGGGACGCCGCGTTGTGGAAGCGGATCGTAAATTGCTCCGCGATTTTTTAACACCGCAGCCGGTGCTTTCGGCCGTGCAAACCGATTGGGGCACGACGTCATTTGTGCGCTTGTCCCGCAGTCGCGGGGGCAACACCGATTCGTTTCTCGAACGACTGCGAATGGAATTCAAAACCTCGGCAGTGCCGGGCCGCTTCTTCGAAATGCCTGACCACTTCCGAATTGGCATGGGTGTGAACACAGAAATGTTTGCCGAGGGATTGAATCGCCTTGGTCGCGCGCTTTCGCCCTAACAACAAAGCAGCCGGCGGCAATGTTGAGGAGAGTTGCTTAGGTCTGTCTCTCATCCACAATCAGTAAGGAGATGGACAAGCAGAGTAATTTCAAAATCCGTCCGGCGTGTGTGGCAGATGTGCCGATCATTCTTAAATTAATTCACGATCTGGCAACCTACGAACGCGCGCCTAACGAGGTCACCGCTACAGAAGAACAGCTTGTCGATGTTTTGTTCGGCAAAAAACCGGCCGCGGAAGTTCTGCTTGCATTCGAGACAGATACGCCGGTTGGGTTTGCCGTTTTCTTCCACAATTTCTCAACATGGCTCGGTCGGCCTGGACTTTATCTCGAAGATTTATTCGTGAAGCCAGAAAAGCGCGGCAAAGGTTACGGGCGCGCGTTGCTTGTCGATCTTGCCAAGATCGCTCATGAGCGCGGCTGCGGCCGGATGGAATGGGCGGTGCTCAATTGGAACGAACCTGCCATCAAGTTTTATCGCTCGCTTGGCGCGAAACCAATGGATGAATGGACCGTGTTTCGATTGACACGCGATGGGATCGCAAAGCTTGCGCAGTCCGAATCAACCTCGGCAAAGGAACCATGACGACGAACGGAACAAAGATCGAAGATTACGCGTTTCTGAGTGATACGCAGACCGGCGCGCTCGTGAGTCGCGACGGCTGCGTTGATTGGCTTTGCCTTCCACGGTTCGATTCGCCGGCGTGCTTTGCTTCGCTCCTCGGTGAGAAGAGAAATGGCCACTGGCGATTTTTTCCCGAGGAAGAGATCGAGAAGACGCGCCGATGCTATCGCGGCGATACGCTCATTCTGGAGACAGAAATTGAAACGAAAAGCGGCGCCGTGCGCCTGATCGATTTCATGCCACCACGCGGAGAGAATCCCGACATCATTCGAATCGTCGAAGGTTTGCGCGGCAAAATGCCGATGCACATGGAGCTGATCATCCGCTTCGATTATGGACAGATCGTTCCATGGGTGCG
>WNGJ01017565.1_pt1 | contig 10167 bp, 10 predicted proteins | sample 5400611 | NCBI WGS metagenome assembly WNGJ01 (sample SAMN13153375, study PRJNA577476) | soil metagenome | isolation source: 40 cm soil or saprolite under Garry oak tree replicate 1 | place: USA:California | collected 2016-06-15
ACTTCGATGCCGATGCGGACAAGATTCGCAACGAGATCATCCGCATGCTCTCCGGTCCCGGCCGCCGCCAGCAGGGTGGCGCCGCAGCTCCCGGCGAGAAGGCAAAGAGCTCCAAGCTCCTCGACCAGTTCGGCCGCAACCTGACCAAGCAGGCCTCCGAGGGCAAGCTCGACCCAGTCGTCGGCCGCCAGACGGAGATCGAGCGCGTGATGCAGATCCTGTCGCGCCGCACGAAGAACAACCCCGTGCTGATCGGCGAGCCCGGCGTCGGCAAGACCGCCGTCGTCGAAGGGCTCGCAGCCCGGATCTCCGCCAACCAGGTTCCGGAGCTGCTGAAGAACAAGCAGATCTACACGCTCGACCTCGCGGCCCTCGTCGCCGGGTCGAAGTACCGCGGCGAGTTCGAGGAGCGCCTCAAGAAGGTGATGAAGGAGATCACCCAGCGCGGCGACATCATCCTGTTCATCGACGAGCTGCACAATCTCGTCGGCGCCGGCGCAGCCGAGGGCGCGATCGACGCAGCGTCCATCCTCAAGCCTGCACTCGCCCGCGGCGAGCTGCAGACGATCGGCGCGACCACGCTCGACGAGTACCGCAAGTACCTCGAGCGCGACGCAGCGCTGGAGCGACGCTTCCAGCAGATCCGCGTCGACGAGCCGTCGGTCGACGACACCGTGCAGATCCTGCGCGGCTTGCGCGACCGCTACGAGGCGCACCATCGCTGCAAGATCTCCGACGACGCGCTCCATGCTGCCGCGTCGCTGGCCGACCGCTACATCCAGGACCGGCACCTGCCTGACAAGGCGATCGACCTGATCGACGAGGCCGGGTCGCGCATGCGCATCCGCACGATGAGCGCGCCGCCCCGCTACCGCGAGCTCGAGGAAGAGATCGAGAAGGTCCGCAAGGACAAGGAAGACTCGATCGAGAACCAGGAGTTCGAGAAGGCCGCCTCGCTGCGCGACAAGGAGCGCAAGCTCTCGCAGAAGAAGCGCGAGCTCGAGGAGAACTGGCGTCAGAACGAGGCGGAGGCCGAGCAGCCCGAGGTCGGCGAGGAAGAGATCGCGGACATCGTCTCGATGTGGACCGGCATTCCCGTCTTCAAGCTCACCGAGGCCGAGTCCGCTCGCCTCACGCGCATGGAGGACGAGCTGCACAAGCGCGTCATCGGCCAGGAGGAAGCGATCGAGGCCGTCTCGCGCTCGATCCGCCGCGCGCGGGCGGGCATCAAGGATCCGAAGCGCCCGACCGGGTCGTTCATCTTCCTCGGGCCCTCCGGCGTCGGCAAGACGGAGCTGGCGCGCACGCTCGCCGAGTTCCTGTTCGGCGACGAGGACGCGATGATCCAGGTCGACATGTCGGAGTACATGGAGAAGCACTCCGTGTCCCGGCTCGTCGGCTCGCCTCCGGGCTACATCGGGTACGACGAAGGCGGCCAGCTCACCGAGGCCGTTCGCCGCAAGCCGTACTCCGTGCTGCTGCTCGACGAGATCGAGAAGGCGCACCCGGACGTGTTCAACATCCTGCTCCAGATCCTGGAGGAGGGAAAGCTGACGGACGCCCAGGGGCGCCGCGTCGACTTCCGCAACACGATCATCGTGATGACGTCGAACATCGGCGCCGGCCAGATCTCGAAGAACCAGTCGCTCGGCTTCACGATGGGCGACGACACCGGCATGACCTACGACGACATGAAGAACAAGGTCATGGGCGAGCTGAAGAAGGTCTTCCGGCCCGAGCTCCTGAACCGCATCGACGAGGTCATCGTCTTCCACAAGCTGACGAAGGAAGAGATCCTCACGATCGTCGACATCCAGATGAAGCGCGTGAAGGAGCAGATGGCGATCCACGACGTCGCGATCGAGCTGACGGACGAGGCGAAGGAGCTGCTCGTCGACAAGGGCTACGACCCGGCGATGGGCGCGCGACCGCTGCGCCGCGCGATCCAGCGCGTGATCGAGGATCCGCTCGCGGACTTCGTGCTCGGCCGAACGGTCGAGCCCGGCTCGACGATCCTCGTCTCGCGCAAGGGCGACACCGAGGAAGTCGACATGACGGTGATCCCGGGCGAGGTCACGCCCGAGGACGTCGTCACGGTCCCGCCGGAAGAGCCTGTGGCCTCCGGCACGGACGAGTCAGACTCCGCCGAGGAATAGTCTCCGCGGGCCTCTTGGCCCGCAAGGCGAACGTCTCGATCACGCCGACCAGGGATGGAGCCAGGGCTCGACGGCGCCGATCTTGGAGGCATGGCCGCCATCCTGTTCTTCGTCGCGATCCTCGGTTTGCTGTTCGCGGGACGGACGCAGGCGCAAGCCGCCGACGGAAGCAAGCCCGTCTTCAGCTTCCAGATCTGGCAGCTCGGGCTCGCACTTCTCCTGCCGCTCGTCTGCGCCGCCGCAGACGTCCCGACGATCGCGAAAGTCATAGCCGTTGCCGCCACCGCATCGGCGTTCAGCTTCTCGGTCTTCCGCGCCCGCCACGCGCACGACCTCGACGACGTCCACTTCTAGGGACCTCCGGCCGCTCTCGATCGGTCGGTCGCCGCCTAAGTCGTCACACAATCGGCGCCGTTACCGTCGGGACCGACTCCTAGACTGACGTGGTGGCCAAGCCCGCCGTCAACTACGCCTGCACCGACTGTGGCTACACAGCCGGCCGCTGGTTCGGAAAGTGCCCGGGTTGCAACGCCTTCGGGACGCTCATCGAGGGAGTTCGATCGCGTTCTTGGCGGCGGCCTCGTGCCGGCTTCACTCGTGCTCGTCGGCGGCGAGCCCGGGGTCGGTAAGTCGACGCTCCTGCTCTCTGCGCTGGCGGCCATGTCCAACGACCGGCGCGCCCTGCTCGTCACAGGTGAGGAGTCCGTCGCACAGGTGAAGCTCCGCGCCGAGCGGCTGGGCGGTGCCGAGCAGGTCGAGATCCTGGCGGAGACCGAGCTCGAGACGGTGCTGGCGACGCTCGAGGCCGAGCGGCCCGACGTCTGCGTGATCGACTCGGTGCAGACGCTGTATTCCGCGGAGGTCGGCTCCGCGCCGGGATCGGTGGCGCAGGTGCGCGAGGCGGCGTCGCGGCTCATGCGCGCGGCGAAGGAGCTCGGCGTCGCGACCATCCTCGTCGGCCATGTGACGAAGGACGGGTCGGTCGCCGGCCCGCGCGTTCTCGAGCATCTCGTCGACTGCGTGCTCCAGTTCGAAGGCGACCGCTACCACGCGCATCGCATCCTGCGTGCCGCGAAGAACCGGTTCGGCTCGACGAACGAGCTCGGCGTCTTCGAGATGACCGGCACCGGGCTGGTCGGCGTTCCGGATCCGTCCGAGCTCTTCGGGCGAGCTGCCGGCAGCGAGGTCGGCTCCGCCGTCGCGTGCGCGCTCGAGGGGACGCGCCCGATCTTGCTCGAGATCCAGGCGCTCGTCGCGCCGTCGGATCTTGCGATGCCGCGCCGCGTCGCGACGGGTGTCGATCCCAAGCGCCTCGCGATGATCGTCGCGGTGCTCGGGCGTCACGCGCGCATCGCGCTCGGCAGCGCAGACGTGTTCGTGAACGTCGCGGGCGGCGTGCGCATTGACGAGCCGGGGGCGGATCTCGCGGTTGCGCTGGCGATTGCGTCCGCCGCAAAGGGCGTCCCGACCAAGGAAGCGCTGGCGGCGTTCGGGGAGATCGGGCTCACCGGAAGGCTGCGTCCTGCCGCACAGGCGGAGCGCCGGCTCGAGGAGTGCGCGAAGCTCGGACTGAAGACGGTTGTCGCGCCCGCGGACACGCCCGCGACGCGACGCAAGCTCGAGGTGCTGCAGGCGGAGACCCTGCCGAAGGCCATCACCGCCGGGCTCGGCTAGCTTCTCGGCGCCAAATTCAGGGCCCGGGGCCCGAGCCTGCCCGCCGAGACTGGCAAACTGCCGAGAATGCACGAGGCACAGGCCGCCCTGGGCTTCACGCGCACGCCGTCGGAGGACGATCCGCGGCGTGACCCGGAGCTCCTCGCCGCGCTCCGGCGGATCGCGCCGGGCACCGACCTCCGCCAGGGGATGGACGACATCATCCGCTCTCGGGAGGGCGCGCTGATCGTGATCGGCGACCCGAACGAGCTCTCGTTCCTCTTCTCGGGCGGGATCCGCCTCGACGTCCCGTTCACGGGCCAGCTCCTCTACGAGGTGGCGAAGATGGACGGCGCGATCATCGTCAACCCACCGCTTTCGAAGCTCGCCTACGCGAACGTGCAGCTGATGCCGGATCCCACGATTCCGTCGGTGGAGACCGGGACGCGTCACCGCACGGCCGAGCGCGTCGCCAAGCAAACGGGTGCGCTTGTGATCTCCATTTCGCAGCAGCGCTCCACGATCTCGGTCTACGTAGGGCCGACGCGCTACCAGCTGGACGCGGTGCCCGAGGTGCTCGGGAAGACGAACCAGGCGCTGGCCACGCTCGAGACGTATGGGCAGCGGCTTCAGCAGGTGCTTACGCGGCTGACGGCGCTCGAGTTCCAGAACGCCGTTGTCCTCGACGACGTGCTCGTTGTCCTTCAGCGTGCGGAGATGACGACGCGCATGGCCGCCGAGATCGAGCGTGACTGCGTCGAGCTCGGCGCCGAGGGCCGCCTGATCCGGATGCAGCTGAACGAGCTCGTGGGCGAGGTTCCCGCGGAGCGCGCGCTGGTCGTCCACGACTACCACGCCGATGGATCCGGTCCCCGAGCGGAGCTGGCGCTCGAGGGGCTGCACGCACTCCCCTACCGGCAGCTGCTCGAATCGGAGCGTCTCGCCGAGCTGCTCGGGTTCCCGCGCGAGGTCAATCCGCTCGACCACAGCGTCGTGCCGCGAGGTCTTCGGATCCTGTCGCGGATCCCGAGACTCCCGGACGCCGTCGTCAAGAAGGTCGTCGGCGACCTCGGCGACCTCGACTCGATCGTCCGTGCGTCCCAGCGCGATCTGGAGAGGATCGGCGGCGTCGGCGCGGTGCGCGCGCGCGAGATCCGCGAGGGCTTGCGCCGGCTCCAGGAGCACAATCTCGTCGAGCGGTATCTGCACCTCTGAGTAGGGCGAGGGGCCTCGCCGCGGGCTACGCGGTCTTCGGGCTCTTCTGGGGCTCGTGGGCTGCGTGTCTACCGGCGATCCAGCGGACGACCGGCGCAAGCGACGCGCAGCTCGGGCTTGCGCTGCTGTGCGTCGCGCTCGCGGCGCTGCCGGCGATGCTCGTGGCGGGTCGGCTCGCCGACGGGTTCGGCGCCCGGCTCGTCCCGATCTTCCTCGTCTTCTTCGGCACGGTGGAATGGCTTCCCGGGCTCGCGCACTCCGTTCTGATGCTCGTCCTCTTGCTGGCCGTCATCGGGGTCGGCACCGGCCTCCTGGACATCGCGATCAACGCCCATGCTGCGCGGCTCGAGGCGCTGCACGGCATCCGGATCATGGACGGGCTGCATGCCGCCTTCTCCGGCGGCGTCCTCGTCGGTGGCATCGGCTCGGGGCTCCTGCGGCATGCCGGCGCGCACCCGGTCTGGATCCTCGCCGCGGTCGGCCTGTTCACCGCGCTGACCGCGCTCGCGAACCTCGGGCCGTACCCGCCGCTCGCGCCGCGGCAGCGGCGCGCGCGTCTGGCGCGGCCTCTGCTCATCGTCGGGCTCGTTCTCGCGCTCGCATTCCTGGTGGAGAACGGGCTCGAAGCGTGGAGCGCGCTCTTCCTCGAGCGGACGCTGAATTCGAGCGCCGCGGTCAGCGGCCTCGGGCCGGGCTTGTTCGCCGGTGCGATGGTGACGGGCCGCGTGCTGGCGCAAAGGGTCGACTGGCCGTCCGTCGCAGGGCGGATGCTCTTTGCCGGCCTTGCGGCGGCGGCCGGGCTCGCCGTCGCCGCCACGGCGCAGCACGCCACGGTGGCCCTGGCCGGTTTCGTCATCGCCGGTGGAGGCCTGGCCCTATCGGCGCCGACTCTCTTCGGCCTGGCTGGGCGGGTGGGGGGCGAGGGAGGCCGGGGCGCGGCTCTCTCGACCGTCGCGATCCTCGGCTATCTGGGCTTCGTGGCCGGCCCGGCGCTCATCGGGGCGGTGTCCGGGGCGTCGAGCCTACGGGGCGGGCTCCTCTTCCTTTGCGCCGTGGCGGTGATCCTGGCGGCCTGCGCGCCGATCCTCCGCCGGGTAGTCCGTGAAATCGGCGGTTAGCAGGGATTTCCCGAAAATGTGGCCATTTCCAGCGCCTTTTGCTAGACTTGTCCTCCTAGGCCGGCGGAACCACCCGCCGGCTTCGCGGTCACAAAAGGACGGAAAGGGGCGGGCTTGTACAAGATCGGCGACAAGGTGGTGTATCCGCACCACGGAGCAGGCACCGTTGTAAAGAGGGAAAAGCGTGAGGTGCTGGGCGAGAAGCGTGAGTACCTGACGATCAAGATCCTCCACAACGACATGACAGTGAACGTCCCGTCCGAGAACGCGGAGGCCGTTGGCCTGCGCAAGGTGATCGGCGAGGACATGGTGAAGGTCGTCGTCAAGGCGCTGACCGGTGGCGGCACGCAGATGCCGAAGAACTGGAACCGCCGCTTCAAGCACAACCGCGACAAGATGAAGACCGGCGACATCCTCGAGCTTGCGGAGGTCGTCCGGAATTTGTCGCTGCGTGACAGCGAAAAGGGCTTGTCGACCGGCGAGAAGCAGATGTTCGTGAAGGCCAAGAAGATCCTGGCCAGCGAGTTGATGTACGCGAAGGACATGGACGAGGAGGAGGCTGCCGAGTGGCTCGACGGCGTTCTCGTCGGGAGCGCGAACGGCAGCACCAACGGTCGTAAGAAGACCACCGCCGCGAAGCCCGCGAAGGTTGCGTCCAAGACTTCAGCTAAGCCGGCAGCCCGCAAGACTGCGGCGACGGCGGCGAAGGCCAAGCCGAAGACAAAGGCGCGCGCCTCCTCGAGGTGAGCGTCTGGGCAGTCCTCGCTGCAGCGGGTAGCGGGGACCGGCTCGGTGGCAATCGTCCGAAAGCGTTCGCGCGTCTCGGCGACGAGCCGCTGCTCGCCCAGAGCCTGAAGCGTCTGGACGATTCCGACTGGGTCGACTTCATCGTCGTCGCCGCTCCTCCCGGCTGGGAGGAGCCTGCGATCCTGCTCGCCGAGGAGCTCGGCTGCAGCAAGGTGAGCGCATGCGTTACCGGCGGCGCGACACGGGGCGAGTCGGTTGCGAGGGCGCTGGCGGAAGTGCCGGAAGACGCTGCGGTCGTGCTCGTCCATGACGCGGCGCGTCCCTTGGTGTCGGACGAGGTGATCGAACGGGTGCTGACGGCGTTGAACGAGGGCTGGGACGGAGCGCTGCCCGGACTGCGGTTGGCGGACACGATCAAGCGTGTCGATGATGAGGGCCGGATCGTGGAGACACTGAATCGCGACGAGCTGCGGGCGGTGCAGACGCCTCAGGCATTCGTCGCCTTGGTGCTGCGTGATGCCTATGCCAAGGGAGACGTGGCGGTCGCGACCGACTGTTCGTTCCTGGTCGAGGCGCGCGGGGGGCGCATCAAGGTCGTCGAAGGCGACCCGAAGCTGATCAAAGTCACGGATGCCGCCGATCTCGGCCGCATCGCCGCGCTGCTGTGATCGTCGACTACCACATGCATCTCCGGAACGGGAATGGGCAGATCGCACACCAGACTTCCGCAGTCGATCCCTTCGTCGAATCGGCTCGCGAGGCCGGCGTCGACGAGATCGGGTTCACGGAGCACATCTATTACTTCAAGCAGACCCGCTCGCTGTGGACCGTGCCGTACCACACCGAACGCTGCCTGTACGACATCGAGGCCTACGTGTCGGCGGTCGTGACCGCGCGAGGCCGTGGACTGCCCGTGAAGCTCGGGCTCGAGGTGGACTACGTGCCGGGCCGTGAGGACGAGACGCGTGAGCTCCTGGCGCCCTATCCGTGGGATTACCTGCTCGGGTCGCTGCACTACATCGGCTCGCTGGGGGTCGATGACGAGCCTCGGCTGGTCGACGCTATGGGGGTTGAGGAAGCGTGGCGGCTCTACTTCGAGACCCTCGCGGCTGCTGCGCGGAGCGGGCTCTTCGACTCGTTGTCGCATCCCGATCTCGTGAAGATCTTCGGCGCGCGCGCGGCGTCGTTCGACTACGGGCCGGTGGTTGCTGCGATCGCCGACTCCGGCGTCGCGGTAGAGGTGTCGACCGCCGGGCTCCACAAGCCGGTTCATGAGCTCTATCCGCACCCTGAGTTTCTCGCCGCATGTCGCGCACGCGACGTTCCGGTCACGCTCGCCTCCGATGCGCATACGCCGGACGTTGTTGGGCGGGACTTCGATCGGGCGCTCGAGCTTCTGCGTTCGGCCGGCTACGACACGGTGACGGTGTTCGAGCAGCGCCGCGCACGACAGGAGCCATTGGGATGAGCCTGCGGGTGGGAATCGGCGTCGACGCGCACGGGTTCGAGGACGGCGTGCCGCTCGTTTTGGGGGGTGTCCGGTTCGAGTCCTCGCGCGGGTTGGCGGGCCATTCGGACGGAGACGTGATTACGCATGCGCTGATCGACGCCGTCCTCGGGGCGGTGGGCCTCGGTGACATCGGGTCGCTGTTTCCGTCCGACTCGTCGACGCCCGCCGGGATCTCGTCGCTGGATCTTCTCCGTGACGCAGTCGCGCGTGTGCGGGACGCAGGCTATGCGGTCCTGAATGCCGATTGCGTGCTGATCGGCGAGGAGCCGCGCATCTCTGGCCGCCGCACGGAGATGGCCGACGCTTTGAGCGCCGTCGTCGGCGCGCCGGTGAACGTGCGTGCGACGACCACCGATGGGCTCGGCTTCACGGGGCGAGGCGAAGGTCTCGCCGCGCAGGCTGTTGCGCTCGTCGAATCACCGTGAAGCTCATTCGCTACGCAGACGAGCCGGACCTCCGCGCGACCCGCTTCGAGGTGCTGTCGCAGCAGACGTTCCCGGAGTATCTCCAGCACAACGTTCCCGGGAACAAATACTGGGGCCGGCTGTACAAGAACTTCCCGGACTTCCAGCTCGCCCTCGTTGACGGCGACGAACTGGTTGCCGAGTTCCATTCCGTGCCGACTGCTTGGGACGGGACGGACGCCGACCTTCCCTCTGGATGGGACGAGGCTTTCTTGCGTGCGTTCGAAGGCGGACGCGAGCCGGACGTGCTCTCGGCGCTCGCGATCTCGGTGCGGCCGGACCGCCAATCGCAGGGCCTCGCGCGGAGGATGTTGGAGGAGATGCGCGGCGCGGCTGCCGCCGGTGGGTTGCGCGAGCTGATCGCTCCGGTGCGGCCGACGCTGAAGCCTCGCTATCCGTTGATTCCGATCGAGCGGTACCTGGAATGGCGCCGGCCGGACGGCTCGCATTTCGATCCGTGGATCCGCGTTCACGAACGTATCGGCGGTGAGATTCTCGCGCCTGCGCCGGAATCGATGGTCATGGACAATCCCGTGTCGGACTGGGAAGAGTGGACCGGGATGCAGTTCCCGGCTGACGGCGACTACGTCGTCCCCGAGATGCTTGCGCCGCTGCATGTGCGCGACGGCCGCGGCCGCCATGTCGAGCCGAACGTCTGGTTACGGCATCGGCTCTAGCGGCGCTTGCCCTTGCGGGCCCGCTCGAGCTGGCGGCGCATCTGGCGGTTCTGGGCGATGTTCTCGGTCTGGTCGGCGGTTGCGTCGAGGTAGGCCTGGCGCTCGGAAGCGCTGAGGCGTGAGAGCGCCTGTTGGGCGCGCATCGGGTCCCGGGCGACGCCCGAGCGTTCCAGCTTCTTGACGGCGCTAGCCAGCTCCGGGTTCTGGCGCTCGAGCGCGGCCTGCGACGCCTTCTTCATCAGCCGTCCGACGAGCGGCAGCTTCATCATGAAGTTGATGATCGGCTTCAGGTAGCGGCCGCCCTGGATCCGCCCGAGGAGCGCGAACGTCCCCAGCACGAGCAGCAGGCCGCCGAGGATGTAGAGCGGGAAGAGGTAGAACCAGATGGAGGCGGTCACGGCTCGGATCGTAGCCCAGGCGCCCTAACGCGGCGCCGCCGAGCCCGCCCAGCGAGACGTGCCCTCAAAGCGACGTCCTGGTGTCGGACACCGTGCCGTGCGTGTCACCAAAGAGTCTCGCCTGCGACGGAATCGTTGTGCGGAGACGGCTTGCTGTGTCGTCACTTGTCGCCACGGCCCGGTGTCAGACACCACTACGGAAGTGTGACGAGCGTTCCACAGGGGGCGA
>WNGJ01009891.1_pt1 | contig 10165 bp, 17 predicted proteins | sample 5400611 | NCBI WGS metagenome assembly WNGJ01 (sample SAMN13153375, study PRJNA577476) | soil metagenome | isolation source: 40 cm soil or saprolite under Garry oak tree replicate 1 | place: USA:California | collected 2016-06-15
CCACACAAGCCGTGTCGTGTGCCAATACCCCGAGCCCGGATACGACAGTTTTCAACGAAGACAAGATGGCCCAACCGCCGCACGTGGTTAGCGGTCCAGACCTCCAATATCCGGCCGCGTTGGCGGTACAAGGACAATCTGGCCGCGTCATCTACTCACTAATCATCAATAAGGACGGCACGCCAGACCTTCAGTCGGTCAAGGTAGTGCGCACCGATGATCTGCGGTTCGAATGGGCCGCGCGTGACTGGCTGAAGGAAGCTCGCTTCGCACCGGGTTGCCTCAACGGGCAAGCCGTGAGGGTTCGTGTGACACTCCCGATTGACTTCAGGGTTCGGCGGTGAGCGGGCTGCCTAACACGCGCCTGAAGCTGACGGCGCCCGTCGTCTGCGGTAGAATTGTGTTTGTGAACCTTCTAGTGTGGCGCCGCAGCTTAGGCGCACCCCGTTAGGCCGCGCCGACGACACCTTCGATGACTCTTCAAGTTTCAACTCTTCGCATTGTCGGTGCGCTTATCGCGCTTCCGATCGTGGCGTTTGGTCTCTACACGCGCTTCGCCCGCGTCTTCCGATTTCAGAAAGGGGAACTGGAACGGGGCACCGGATTGGCGAAGGTCAGAGTCGCTCTGGCCGTGCTGGCCTTCGCGCTCCTGGTTGTGATCGGGCTGCTCGCTGCCTTTGGTGTCCCAGTACAGACCGTTTACACCCTCCTCCTTCTTGAGGCGGCCGTCGTGTTGCTTTACCTAGGGGTAATGGTGGCCGCCGGCGCACGATCGGGCGGACACCATGACTCACAACAGTAGGTGGGCGCGGCCTAACAAGCGCCTGAAGCTGGCGGCGCCCGGCGTCTATTGTAGAATTCCATTTGTGATCGTTCACGTCAGGCGCCGCAGCTTAGGCGCACCCCGTTAGGCCGCCGAATCGAGTGCCTGCGCTCGTCTAGGAACCCAGCGTGAGCCTGACTTCGCAAGAAACCGTGATCGCCTTCGCCGGCAAGCTCGTCGATATTGACACACGTCTAACGCGGCTCCCAATCTGGAGAGCCATTAGCACGTACCGCGCCGCTGCAAAGGCTCGCACGGAGCTGGATGAATTGGCGCCTCAATACTACGAAACGATCCGCGTATTCCAGAACACGCTCCGTTCTGGTGTTAGCGGTCCTGCCATTGCGGTGACCCACGTCGCGGTGGAAGCGACAGCAGCGGGGTTGAGCAGTATCCTTCTCGTCCAGCAGCGGTGGGCGAGTGTCAATGGCTTGGTCGATCGGAAACAGACATTAGCCCTTGGAGTTATCGGATTGCTGGTTGCTGTTATCGCGCTTGTCGTGAGTGTCATCCCTCTACTGACACAATGGCTTTTCTAAGTCGGCGGCCTAACAAGCGCTTGAAGCTGACGGCGCGCGTAGATTAAGGAATGAATCTTTCTTCAGCGCGCCGCAGCTTAAGCGCGGTCCGTTAGGCGGCTCCTATAGTTGTGGACAGATCAGCTCAGCTCGCCGAGCTCTTTCTTGTCGATGACGGGTCACTGCCAGAGATTCGCGTCGAGGGACTGGACCGCCAGTCAGTAGAGGCGGCTCTCGATTTGATTCGCGGTTTGGCTATCACCGCCTTCAAATATGCCCACGAGCTTGGGCCTGACGCTCCGCTTGGCCTCAATCATTTCGTCACAACACTTAGGATCGGCGGCGTTGAGTTACCTGAATTAGGCATTTGGCCGTTCGAGGATGCGGTGATTGTTGTCTATCAGATGGGTCCAGCCTGGACGGCGGAACGGATTGATGGATTGTTTGATCTCCTTCACCGCATTTGCAGCCTGCGTCACAGCGCTTATGCGGAGATCGAGCCCGAAGCCGATCAGGAGTTGCGGCGCGCCTTTCAAAAGGTCTGGATGCAATACCTTTCGGAGAAGGGAGCCGCCTAACATGCGCCTGAAGCTGACGGCGCCCGTTCTCTGCGGCAGCATTCTGTTTGTGAACGTTCTAGTGTGGCGCCGCAGCTTAGGCGCACCCCGTTAGGCAGCAGCGCCGAGGGAGGGACAAACGATTAAGGGCTTCTTGTCGGCGATTGTTGCTTTAACGCTCCCTGTCGCTCCGACTCACGCGCAGATATGGTTGGCAGCGGAAGTCGGCATATCGAAGAACCAGCTCGGAACGCTGGTAGATATCCCCGACTTTCATTTCAGCTGGAAAACGCGTATCCACCTTGCCTTGGACGGGGCAGTTGGCATTTCATGGGGCAATGGCGGAGTGTATGACTCCGCAGATGGCGATCTTAGCTACGACGCCATTCGTGTGCACGGGAACACGACCCTGGGTCCGAGAGTAGGGCTCAGCACGATGTTTTTCAATGACAAGAGTGCTCAGAACGGCTTCAACGCCGGAATTGCCTTGCGAGCTCCAGCACCACGCCGACTGCGACGAACGCCCGATACCCTCCTCAGAATTGATTTTGTTTACCGACGTCTCGCGGGGCACACGTGGAACACGATAGCTGCTGGTGTGGAGTTCCATTAACGCGGCAGCGCAAGCTGTTCTCGCACTGTGATGTAGCGCTGCTGCCTAACAAGCGCCTGAAGCTGCCGGCGCCACGGTTTTTGAGGTAGTCTTTTATTTGTGATCGTTCTCATTCGGCGCCGCAGCTTAGGCGCATCCCGTTAGGCAGCGCCTGGAATTGGACCGTTCCGATCACTAGGGCGTCGCTCTTGGAGTTCATGCGGAGCCGCCGCTATGCGGTCCAAAGTTCGACTCACACAAACGGGGCGCCGCAGAGCGCCATCGTCGGCATCGCAGTGTCCGATGCCTTTGAGATCGTCTTCGACACGTTGGCGAGCTCGCGCAAGGGCCAGAATCTTCGCCGCCGCCCCGATATTGCCTTTGTCATTGGTAGTCTCGAAGGCAAGGACGAACGCACGGTGCAGTATGAGGGAGTTGCGGATGAGCCCGTGGGTTCAGAACGGACGCGCCTCACGGAACTCTATTTGAGTGTCTTTCCAGATGGTCGGAAGCGCCAGGAGTGGCCCGGTCTCACATACCTCCGCGCCACTCCCAAATGGCTGCGGTACTCCAATTACAATGTCGATCCGCCGGAGATCGCCGAGTTTGACAGTGACGTGTTGGGGGAGCTGCAGTGATGTGCCGCCGGCGCTGCCTAACAAGCGCCTGAAGCTGCCGGCGCCCGTCGTCTGTGGTAAAATTTCATTCGTGAATATTCCAGTTCGGCGCCGCAGCTTAGGCGCACCCCGTTAGGCTGCCCCCGAGAGAAACGGCAACAGCTGTTTTCCAAGGCACACCACCTGGGCGGCGTCCGTCTCGATCGGCGCATTTGACTGGTGGGTTCGTTGCCGCCCGAGTCGTAAACGAACGGCGAGTCTCGTGGTGTGGGGGCGCGGTGGTGCTGGTTCGTTCGGAGCGCCGGTCCGGCCGGCATCACGATCGCGGTGCCAAGACGGTTTACGGCGAGTGCTTCCCACGCGGCGGTGAAGGGGAAGATCCGAGCGAACGCTTGTGTCGCGGGCAGCCTAACAAGCGGCTGGAGCTGGCGCCGCCCGTCGTAGTAGAATTGCATTTGTGAAAGGCAAACCCTGGCGGCGCAGCTCAGCCGCACCCCGTTAGGCATCAACCGGCCTACACTACCGCCCTTGTGCTACGATAGGCTCCATGGAGACCGCTGAGCTTGCGAGACTCAGGGATCACTACCGGCGCCTGACCGATGCCAAACTAGCGGAGCTGCACGCAGAGGGGCCGGCCGCCTACGCAGCGCCCGAGGTCTGGCAGATTCTCGATGAAGAGTTCCAGAAGCGCGGTACAAATGCCGCAGGCATCGAAGATGGCATCGTCGAAGAATGGCGTGAAAGCCTCAAGCAAACCGAGGTCGAAGCGCGGCTTCAAGCGCAGCGCGCAGGCGCAGCCGAACGCGTTGCGGCGACCGCTATTGATCTCCTCCTCCTGTGGTTGGTGGGCTACTTGCTCGTGACCGCGTTTGGAGAGGGCGGCGCCCTGGCTTACCTGCTCATCGTACTCACATACCATCCCCTAACCGAGTTCATCGCGCAACGCACACTTGGGAAGGCGGTGCTTGGGCTTAGACTTGTCACGACATCCGGATCAGCGCCGGCCCTTCCGGCCGTTCTGATTCGACACCTCGCTCGTCCTCTGATCGGCGGGTTGATCTGGTTGGCCATCTACGAGACCTTTGCTGTACACGACATCTGGAGCCGCACGCGCGTTATCCGCTCTCGCCAACTCCCGCGGTCTTCCGGTTGATGCCTAACAAGCGCTTGAAGCTGACGGCGCGCGTAGATTGAGGAATGAATCCTTCTTCAGCGCGCCGCAGCTTAAGCGCGAGCCGTTAGGCAGCACGGCGATGCGACCGTAGCGGAGAGGTCCCGATGCGGCTTGCCACAACACCGCCGGTCATTGTATTCGTGGCACTTGCAGCTGGTTCGGCCGTTAGTCAGGAGCCAGTGACCCCGACGCCCGCCTGCCACGTGCGCGGCTCCCAGCAATGGCTCGCAACTCGTCCGAGCCCCCTGGATTCAGCCGTGGTCACCGTACCCGGCGCAACCGCCAAGCTCTGCTATAGTCGCCCCAGCGCACGGGGCAGATCCGTCGACAGCCTAGTGCCACCGGGTCCGGCCTGGCGAATGGGCGCCAACGAACCCACGACCATCGCAGTGACCAACAAGCTAAATGTTGGCGGGGCCTTTCTTGAGACAGGGCGATACGTGGTTCTGGCCGTTCCTGGAGTCAACCGATGGACGCTCGTATTCTACACGACGCCCGATACGGAACCGGCCAGGATGTTTCAGAATCTGAAGCAGGTGGCCACCGGCACTGGAGAGGTTGTGCGCATGGTGGAACCGGTCGAGCAGTTTACCATTCGTAGCGAGGGTGACGGCACCAGACGTAGCCTTCTGCTCGAATGGGGGACTTGGCGTGTGCGTATCCCCGTGCGGCCGGCGCCCTGACGTTCGTGATTGGCGTGCTGCCTAACACGCGCCTGAAGCTGCCGGCGCCCGTCGTCTGTGGTAGAATTGCGCTTGTGAAAGTGAAAGCTCGGCGCCGCAGCTTAGGCGCACCCCGTTAGGCAGCAACACTACATGGGTGTCTTCTTCCGATTAATGAGAGCACTCAGGCCTCTCGTCGCCTTTCTGGTCTGCTGCCGGCGTGCCGATTCAGAACGGGAACGCGCTTGGGCAATCGTGCGCTCAATCGCTGGATGCTACCACGTTCAGTTTGGTTCATGGACCGACGCCCTCTCGGCCGATCTCGCTTGGGTTCACGCGCCTCCCCCACTCCTCAAGCTCGACACGATTCTTGAACCACATCCCTCGAACGGCTTGGAGCTCGCACCCACGATTTCGGGAGTGTATTCATCCGGCTGGATGCTCGTCGGTGATGACTCGATCTCTATTGCGTGGGAGGGGGTGCATCTCAGGCTTGGACGCGCTGGTGACACTCTCCGAGGTCAAGCGTTTGCTTATGGTCACTTGTCGCCCAGCCACCCCCAGGGAAGTGCGTCGGCGCGCGCCACGCGAGTTCGCTGTGGTCAGCAGGCGCCCGTGTGGAATGCCGTTCGGTAGGTTGCTGCCTAACAAGCGCCTGAAGCTGACGGCGCCCGTCATCTGTGGTAAAATCGCGTTTGTGAACGTGAAAGCGTGGCGCCGCAGCTTAGGCGCGCTCCGTTAGGCCGCCGCATGCGCCACGTTATCGTATTGCTAGCCTTTGTTGCGAGCCCTGCCGTCGGCGTGGGGCAGGCTAGCGCCACGCAGCACGCCCAACTCTTACTACCCGGTGTGCCTCCCCCAGACTCAGTCGATGCGACCACGTGGTTGGGACTCTACCAGAGTCCTGCCGGGTACCGGGTCCAGCGGGCGGTCATTCGGGTTGTGGCCACGCCCAACGCGTGCGCGGCCAAGTCGAAGGTCTCGGCAGCTCAGCCGAACGAACCCATGCTACTGATCGCCGGGGTCCCCACGCTTCGTGAGGGATCGGTCGACAGTGCCTTCAGAGGATACAAATTCCTGCGACCGGGTGAGTCGCTCTTGATGAAGCTTGGATCTCGCGAGTACAGCCTCAGCGCGCGTGGCAGGGTTTCACCAGTTCAATACTCGGAACTGTACTCGGGGTACGAACTGTGGCTCACCCCGCTCAGTTTGACGGACTCGGCGTCAGAGATGGTCGTGCGACTAGACTTTTCGCTCGACAACACTCCCGCGGTTCTGTGGGCTGGAGACTTGGACCACGACGGCAACCTAGACCTCTTGCTGCAACTGCCTGGCGGCGGGTACAGCCGAGATTTCCACCTCTTCCTCTCTTCGCTTGCACACCCGCCTGCTCGCCTCCGTGACGTTGCGCACTACTATGCGGCAGACTGCTGATCTTCGATCGCGGCGGCCTAACAAGCGCTTGAAGCTGACGGCGCGCGTAGGATATTGAATGACTACTCTTTCTTCAGCGCGCCGCAGCTTAAGCGCGATCCGTTAGGCCTCCACGCGCGCGTGTTGCGAAAGACCGACCGATTTCACAAGATTGGATCATGGCCTCCAAGAGCAACGTTTTGCGTGATGAGATTCTGCAGCTCCCTCCCAGTGAGCGCCTGAGACTGGTCGAGGAAATCTGGGACAGTCTCGCTGCGACTCCTGAGAGCGTTCCAATCCCCGATTGGCACAAGGAAGAGCTAGATCGTCGGCTAGGCAGCCCGGCGCCCGGTCCGGGGGAGAATTGGGAACAGGTTCGTGGTAAGCTGCGCGACAAGCGATCGTGAAATACCGAATAGAGCTCAGGCCGGAAGCCTCTGCGGATATCGCGGAGGCTTTTTCGTGGTATGAGCAGCAGCGGGCAGGGTTGGGAGGCGAGTTGGAGACCGAGTTGACTCGAACATTCGCCTATATCACCGACATGCCTCTCGCAAGCCGCCTCGTCCATCGGACGCTGCGTCGTGCCCTGGTCCGCCGCTTCCCATTCAGTGTGTACTACAGTGTGACAGGAGATCTCATTGAGGTTCGTGCCGTCCTGCATTATCGTCGCCACCCTCGGACGTGGCTTCGGCGCGCGTGAGGCCTAACAAGCGCCTGAAGCTGGCGGCGCCGTCTTGCTGTAGTAGTCTTCTATTTGTGAAATTGTCCAGTCGGCGCCGCAGCTTAGGCGCATCCCGTTAGGCTGCACCTTGCCCCACCAATCCACGCGCAGCGTCGGTTTCTTGAGATTCGCCGCCCTGGTCGCGCGTCCTGGCTGCGACTGAGGCTCGGGGAAAGTCGCGGGAATAACCGCGGAGCATTCGTGGTCTAGGCAATCGGGAGGGACGACTCCATGGTTGCTTCGACGGCAGTACCTCAGCTCCTTGCGCGATGGGCGCACTTCTACGGCCACACGCCCGTGACCGCCTCGGTGACCTATCTCCACCTTGTCGGTATCCTGGTGGGGGGCGGCGTGGCGGTCGCAGCCGATCGCGCGGCGCTGGGGCTCTCACCCGCGACGCCGGACTGGTCCCAGGAGCTGGACCGCCTTGCCAGCGTGCACCGCTGGGTGATCGCAGGCCTCGCGCTCATTTTCGCGAGCGGTCTGTTGATGATGTTCGCGGAGCTCGACCGCCTTGCGACCTCCGTCGTGTTCTGGACCAAGATGGGGCTCATCGCGCTGTTGCTCGGCAATGGCTACATCCGGATGCGCGCAGAGCACGCGCTTCGACTGGGCCGCGCCGCCGGATGGGGTCGGTTCCGGCGGGCATCGCTTGCTAGCCTCATGCTGTGGTTGGTCGTCCTCCTGGCCGGCACGCTGCTCCATTTGACCACCTGATGAACGCATCCGATCCATGAAAGCCTCCGCTACCCTCGGTGAAGCTATGGACCACGCCCGGGTGTTGCGTCTGGCTAACGGTGCGCGTGCAGCCTAACAAGCGCTTGAAGCTGACGGCGCGCGTAGATTATGGAATGAATCTTTCTTCAGCGCGCCGCAGCTTAAGCGCGATCCGTTAGGCTGCCCCACTTACTACGGCATGTAGCCAACAATTCCGAAGCCGGCTCCCTTGGCGAGATCCACTGCTCGGATCACCTCGCGGTAAGGCCGTTTGGGTGCGGCACGAACAAAGATCATGTTTCGCTGCCCATTGGCAGCCAGTTCCCTCAGTCGCGCCGAAAGAGCCCCGAGCGGTGTCACGCTTCCGTTGATTGCGTACGATCCGTCTTCCTTCAACTCCAGAACCACCTGGGGGGAGGTTCGCCCAGGTGTCGATTGGTTGGCAGGGGGCGGCACGTTTAGAGGAAGTAGCGATCGGAACTCGACGGACAGCATGAAGACGACGAGCAAGACGAGCAGGACGTCAATCATCGGGGTCACGTTGATATCAGAAGTGAGTGCCATACCCAGCTCCGAAGGGGGTTGCTGCAGAGTTATCGGGCCTGTGTGGCGGTCTTCTGATCTCTGGATTACGACTCGATGACGCTTCAGTTGCGGTTGGTTTCGCTGCGCGGGCAGCCTAACCAGCGCCTGAAGCTGACGGCGCCCGTCATCTGTGGTAGAATTGCGTTTGTGACCGTGAAAGCTCGGCGCCGCAGCTTAGGCGCAATCCGTTAGGCGGCGCGATGAGTCAGCGTCAGCTCGCAAGCGTCCTGTTCGCGGTTCTCGGTGCGTTCATCGCTATCACTTCGGTTCCACAGATCGTCTTGTCGATTGGAATATTGGCGGCAGGTGATCAGGCGGCTCCCGTCGCTTACGCGATTACCTTCGTAATCGGCACGATCATCTCAGTGATCCTCGGAATCGTGCTGGTTCTTATCCGCGTTCGCCTGGCTGAGCGTCTTTCCCAAGCGACACCGCGTCGCTGGCTGCACAGGACACGCAAGCGGTAGCGCTTTCAGTTCTGGGTTGTTACTTCGTCGTCGCGTCGATCTCCCGGCTAAGTGGGCGCGGTCGGATCGACTGGTCGGCCCTCACGCAACTTGTTTTGGGCGTCGGCTTGTTCTTGGGAGCACGAGGGGTTGCGCGCTTGTGGGCCGCTGTGCGAACAGCAGGTTCGTCCAGTTCCCAATGAGCGCGCCGCCTAACAAGCGCCTGAAGCTGCCGGCGCCCGTCACTGTTGTAAAATTGCGTTTGTGAACGTTCGAGTCAGGCGCCGCAGCTTAAGCGCACCCCGTTAGGCGGCACGTGATGCCCCGTCCGCCAGGGATGCGGTCGGGTGCGCGCACCGTTGCCGGCCTCGCGCGCCTCGATCGGGTGCGCACCCTCCTGCGTCTCACGGTTCTACTCGGCTGTTTCGCTCCGCTGCCGCTGGCGCCCGCTTTCGCTCAGAGGCAAGAGGAGCCGCAAGCGCCACAATTCGATGTGGCTGCGGTCACACCGTTCCGTGACAGCTTCGCTATGGTCCTAGGACAGGCCCGAGGATGGCGCGTGTATGCCATGGAAAGAACCGCCACCGGATTCCTGTTCACAGACCGCTTCTCCTTGGGACCTGCGAACAACGGTAGCGCGGAGGTCTTACTCGATTCCCAGCTCAAACCCATTCGAGTACAGTCTAGTGGCCTGACATTCGGCATGTCTTCGAACGCCGAGGTGCACTACGTCGGACAGCGCGCTAGCGGCTTCGAGTCACGCCTTACTAGATCTGGACCCACGAGAATCTCTATCGACACAGTCCTCCCATCCGGCTCTTTTGACAACCTAGCGCTGATGGCGCTGATCCTGACGTTGGACTGGCATCCTGGCGCCCAGTATGCTCTTACCATGTTCTACACAGATGAAGGGAGCATCACCACACAGCGACTCACGGTTGTCGGCGAGGAACACATCACCACTCCCATCGGAAGTCGCAACGTGTTTCGAGCCGACTTGACCGATCTGACCGATACCACGACGGACGCAACAGTGAGTATTTGGGTAACGACTACCAAGCCTCATCGGATAGTGAAGGTTCGCAGTGCAATTGAGGAAACTGTTCTGGTGACGCCGTCCCTCTGAGTCCGTTCATCACAAATGGTGCCGCCTAACATGCGCCTGAAGCTGGCGGCGCCCGGAGCCTGTGGTAAACTTTCATTTGTGATTATTCCAGTTCGGCGCCGCAGCTTAGGCGCACCCCGTTAGGCAGCGCCCTAATGACTACAGTTTCGCCGACCCGCTGGTCTGAGCTAACACACGCGTATGGTGCGGCTGGCGACGTTCCGGCCCTCCTTGA
>WNGJ01012336.1_pt1 | contig 10165 bp, 9 predicted proteins | sample 5400611 | NCBI WGS metagenome assembly WNGJ01 (sample SAMN13153375, study PRJNA577476) | soil metagenome | isolation source: 40 cm soil or saprolite under Garry oak tree replicate 1 | place: USA:California | collected 2016-06-15
CGTTGATGCAGAAACTCTCATGGCATATTGTCGCGAATCGCTGGCGAACTACAAAACGCCCAGCGAGATCGAGTTCATCGATGCATTACCACGCAATGCTATTGGCAAGATTGATAAGAAGGAGCTAAGAAAACGTCATGTCCATTGATATGCCCCTGGAAAGCGCTTCGCTCACGCAGCTACAACAGACTCCCATCGATAGCGTACTGAACATTATCGATCAGGGTCTGGTACACCTGCCAACGTATCGCGAACTCTACTACCGCTGGGAAAAGCAGCAGTGGCGCGCGCAGGAAATCGATTTTAGTCCCGATTGCGAGCAGTGGGAGCACATGTCGCCGGAAGGCCGTGAGGACCGCATGTACGGCCTGTCGGCCTTCTTTCGCGGCGAAGCTTGCGTGACAGATACCCTGGGACCCTATGTCACAGCCATGCCAGACGAGGAGATGCGTATCTTCCTCACGACACAACTGGTTGACGAGGCAAGACACACCATCTTCTTTGCCCGCTTCTTCAATGAGGTCCTTGGCATTGACAAGGGAAGCCTGGAGGATACGCTGGCAGTCGTCACCCAGTACATGAACGACTACCTGAAGTACATCCTGATAGACGCGCTTTCCGAGGTTGCCGAACGCATCCGCCAGGAGCCGGGCAAGCTGGCACACCTGGTTGAAGGTATCACGCTGTACCATGTCATCGTCGAGGGCACGATGGCGCTGGCCGGTCAACGTTCCATCCTGGAGTTTTACCGGCAGAATAACCTCTTCCCCGCTTTCCGTGGCGGCTTCACTGCCGTGGCACGCGACGAGTCGCGCCACGTCGTCTTCGGTGTGAAATTCTTGCGCGACATGATCCAGCTCGATAATGCCAACGCCAGGGTCGTACATGATGCCGTCATAAGATACGCGCCCATCGCGATCAAGGCACTGACGCCGCCTGACGGGTCGATCCCGCAGATTCTGGCTATGCAGGCAGACCCCTGGATATCACCGCGTTACGCGGTGGACTCGCTGCGCAAGAAGTTGAAGGTGATTGGCCTGAGCATGGAGTCAGAACTGCCCACTGTGCCGCCACCGCCGTTCTAAGTATTGATCGAGGAGCAAGAGAATGATATCCGCTTTAGTACTCATCAATGTGCAGCGTGGGCAGGTGAACGAGACGGCCCAGGCGCTGCTGGAGATCGATGGAGTGGCGGAGGTCTATTCGGTGACCGGAGAATACGACCTCGTTGCCCTGTTGAGACTGCAACACTATGAAGACCTGGCCGATGTCGTTACCACGCGTATGGTCAACCTGTCTGCCATCACGAAGACACATACGCTGATGGCTTTTCAGTGTTATTCGCGCGCCGACCTGCAGCAGGCATGGGATATCGGGGTGGAGTGATAAACAGCATGGTTAGGAGGCTCTTCTTCTTGCCTGGAGATGCTCTAGTATCACCATGCGGGCAAGGGTTGAAGGTCCTATGCCTTTCTCCCTCGCTTCTCTGCTGAGTTCCTCAAACGTGTCTTCGTCAAACCGTACAGTAAGGGCCTTCTTTGAGGAGCTGGGGACGAATTTTACATGCTCAATGGGAGTAAGCTCGTCTGCAAATTCCTCGCTGGAGTGGGTATCCCAGAAGGCTGCCTCTTCCTCAATGGTCTTAAAGGTCGGGATGCGACTCTTAGGAACCTTTGTCTGTTCTTGTTCTTTTCTTGTCATAGATGTCTCTGTACAAAGGCGCACCAAAGATAACTTCTTCAACCTCCTGCTCTTCTCGTCCAGGCTCGATAACAAGTTCGTGACAACTCCCCAGCGCTAAAGCGCGGGGCTTCTCAGTTCGCCCCGTTCTCCATCAAGAGCGGTGAGACCCTTTCTTGCGCCTCGACAATTGGCGTTGTTTGCGTCTCAAGGTTTTCTGCGAGGTGCGATAGAAACGCGGGTTTGCGATGGTATGCCCCTGGCTATCGGTCAAGAAAGACTTGAGACCAACATCAAGGCCGATATCAGGATGCTCACAAGTGCGAGGTCTATGCTCCTTCTGTGGCTTGGTCTCACAGACGATGAGGGCATACCAATGCCCATCTGCACGCAAGACAAGATGCACGGTTTTAGGAGTACCGAGAATCTCGCGATGAAGCTTGATCTTGAGGAAGTGCCCCAACTTCTTGGGGACAATGAGGTGTTTCTTATCCTCATGCAGCTATGCGTCTTTGCCGTACTGCCTGAGTTGGATAGAGTGCCAACGGTATTGCAATACAAAAGATGCTTTTTGTCAAGCAAATTACGAGACAAGAATAGGCCGAGACGAAGTAACCTGATGGTATACTAAATAGGAGTAAGCAACAATCTACTAGAAAGACAGCACATGCGCCAGCATGCACAAACACATACGGTCATATTCTCCATATGCTGCCTGCTACTGATACTTAGTGGCTGTTCTCTCGCTCCTGCCTCCACAAACACCGGAGCCAGGCCAACCCGAACTCCTGGCAGCACGCTGGCTGCATCGACTATTACTCCCACGAATGCCTCACCCACACCAGCAGCGCCCCTGACCACCAGCGAGATCGCGCGTGGCATAGTACGCAACATGACGCTGGAACAAAAGCTGGGGCAGATGGTGATTGTCGAATTCTACGGCTCCACGCTCAACGCCGATCTCATGCAGATGCTTCAAGGCAGCCAGGTCGGCGGCGTATTGATCGAGAACAAGAACGGTAATGCCCAGGCACGCAATCAACTGATCACGCTCAACCAGGGCATGCAGGCAGCCGCGCATATCCCGCTCTTCATCACCACCGATTTTGAAGGTGGCTACGTGAACGAACTGCGCCGCATCACCGGTGAGCGCATGTCGGAGTCAGAGATCGGCGCGACCGGCAAGACGCAGGTGGCCTACGACGCGGGGCACAGCGCGGCCAAAGATCTGACCACGCTGGGGCTGAATGTCAACTTCATGCCCATTGTGGATGTCCTGACCAATGCCAACAACCCAGGCCTGCCGATGCGCACCTTTGGCTCGGACCCCACAATGGTCACGAATATGGGGCGCGCCTATCTCAAGGGCCTGACTAACGGAGGCGTGATCGGCTGTCTCAAGCATTTTCCCGGGCTGGGCAGCGCCAGTATCGATCCCCATAGTTCATTGCCCCACGTGAACCGCAGCACGGCAACGCTGAATGCTGTAGATCTCGTGCCATACCGCACTATGATTGCCGAAGGCATCGTGCCGATGGTGATGGTAACACACATCCTCAATCCCCAGCTTGACCCCAAATTGCCGGCTTCATTGTCTCCGAATGTGGTAACGAAGCTGCTGCGCGACCAGCTTCACTTCAAGGGCGTCATCATCAGCGACACGCTCTGGATGGGCGGCATCAGCAATACCTATAACCTCTCACAGGCTGCCGTGTTGGCAGTCAAAGCGGGAACGGACCTCTTGCTTGGCCCACGCGGCCTGCATGACACCCGGTTTATGGTTACCGGGCTGCGCCAGGCGGTTGAGAAGGGCCAGATCTCTATCGACCAGGTCAATGCCTCGGTACAGCGCATCCTCGAACTGAAACTGCGCTACAAGATCATCAGCCACGACAAGGCGCTGCAACTGATCGAGAATACACAAGAAACCTGGCATCCCCAGGGAATACCAGGTTCCGCTCTAGACTACATGCGTATGGCAGTAAAACCGGACCAGGCCGCGTGATCGGCCTTACAGAAAGCGCCGTATTACCTCGGCCTCTTTTTCAGCAATCTCCGGACGGGTTTGATGAACGGCCCGACCTTGTACAGATCATCGCGGTTCCACGCGGCCTGGAACAGGGCCGCGGTGAGCGCGCTCATCAGCCACATGATCGTGGTGGCCAGCGACAGGGCCACACGCGAGTCCTTCAACCCGAAGATAGCGACGAACAGCTTCGCCGCCGTAAGTAAAAGGAAGGTGAAGGTGAGAACAAGGGCATTGATGGGCGAGCGCAGGCTAAAGTAGCCCGCGTTGAACACAGCGAAGTTCAGCCATGTCAAACCCTGCAAGGTCAGGTACAAGCGCCTTCCAGGCGTATCTTTCGGCTTGCTCAGCGTCAGCAGTAGTCCCCAGATCTCAGAGATATTGTTGATGGTCCACACGGGCCCGAAGGCCCACGATGGCGGCGCGAAGATTGACTGCTTCAGCCGCTTGAAGTAGGGCACGTCGCCGAAGAACGTTTCTCTCAAGCCGCCCCTGTTGCCACGCACGGTACTCACCAGGCCTGACAACAAAAAGCTCGTCGCCTGAACGATGATATAGAATATCACGCCGTGATACCAACGCCAGCGTGGAGGCGTAGCTGCTGCGAACTCCGGGGTCGCCGAGCGTGCTGTTTCGGTTAGCGTAGACATAAATAGCTCCTCTCCAGATATGCTGATCTACAACTTGTGTATCTCAGTTACATGCTTTCTTTCAGTATGACGAGTACAAGCAAATTTTCGAGTATAACGGCTCTTCTCCTGGGCACAAGAAGAGTTCGCCAGGCACAGGGTTCACTTTCACACCATTCTTAACACATCAAAAGTATCCTGGAGTTTGAGAAGTGGAATTTCTTGTAGGTCTATGGAAGTTAGAGCATACCTGTGTTATCATCTAGTACGATAGTTGCATTTTCCTTATACGAAAGGGCTAGGCCGAGATGTCAACAACTGAAAGACTACCCATGGTCATTCGCGCCGATTGGGTTCCAGGACCCAAACAAGGGCGATGGACCTATGCCGACTATGCAGCCCTTCCAAATGATGGGAAGCGCTATGAAATTCTAAATGGAGTCCTCTATATGGCACCTTCTCCTAGCTGGTCTCATCAAGAGGTTGTCGGTAGGTTTTTCCGCTACTTGTCTACTTTTGTCGAAGCCGCGGATTTAGGCGGAGCATTTGTAGCTCCTATTGACGTCGAACTTGCCCCCAATGTAGTGTTCCAGCCCGATGTAGTCATACTATTGAAGGAGAGCCGCAACAAACTGCAGGAACACCATATTGTAGGCGCTCCTGACCTGATCATTGAGGTTGCATCGCCTGGTAAAAAATAACCTTGAGATTGCTATTTCTCCTGACCTACAGCGTGCTCACCGGGTCAATATCCACATCCCATCCTGGAGTATCGATCACCCGCAGCAGCGGGTGCAGGTCAGGCCCCCGCGCAATCATCTGCCAGCGGTATTTGCCGCGCAGGCGCTCCATCACCGCCGGAGCAGGTCCAACTATATCGGTCTGCGCCAGCCCCAGGCGTTCGATCCACTCGTCCAGGCGTTCGCGCAGCAACAGGGCTTCGTTCTGGGCGCGATACCTGTTTTCATGGCTATAGGTAAATTTAACGAAGCGGCGGAAAGGCGGGTAGCCGTAGCGACGGCGAGCCTCTATCTCGGTCGCATAGAACTCGTGATAGCTGTGGCGGGAGGCGGCATCAACACAGAAGTGCTGGGGATTGAAGGTCTGTATAATCACTCTGCCCGCCTCCTCGCCGCGGCCCGCACGTCCCGCCACCTGCGTGAGCAGCGTAAACGTACGCTCAGAGGCGGAGTAATCAGGCAGCATCAGGCCAATGTCGGCGGAGACCACGCCGACCAGGGTCACACCGGGGAGATCGAGTCCCTTGGCAATCATCTGGGTGCCGACCATGACATCGGCCTCGCGATTGGCGAAACGATCCAGCAATTGCTCGTGAGCGCGGCGATTGCGCGCGGTATCGCGGTCCCAGCGCAGCAAGCGCGCCGAAGGGAAGCTATGCTGGATGGTATGCATTACCTTTTCGGTCCCCAGGCCAAAATAGCGTATACTCATACTGTTACAACTGGGACAAATGTGTAGCACTTCGCTGTGCCGGTTGCAGTAGTGGCAGAGCAGGATGCGCTCGGTCGAATGATACGTTAATGGCACGTCGCAGCGGTCGCACATGGCAACGAAGCCGCACTCGCGGCACAGCACACAGCTTGCCGCACCGCGCCGGTTGAGGAACAGGATAGCCTGCTGCCGCCTGCCCAGAACCTGTTCAAGCTCATTCTGCAAACGCCGGCTGATGATGCTGGTATTTCCCGCGTGCAGTTCGCTGCGCAAGTCAATCACTTCGACAGGCGGCAGACTTGCCCAGATGCGGCTTGGCAACTCGACCACGCGATATCTCTCCTGCTCGGCCTGATAGAACGTATCGACCGCAGGTGTGGCGGAGCCCAGCACTACCGGGATACGCAGGATCGCGCCCAGTTTGATAGCTGCATCTCGAGCATGATAAGTGGGCCGGTGTTCATCCTGCTTGTAGGCCGGCTCGTGTTCCTCGTCGAGAATGATGATGCCCAGGTCCGGCAGCGGCGAGAACAGCGCCGAGCGCGACCCGATCACTACATCCACCTCTCCCGCGCGAATGCGCCGCCACTCATCGTAGCGCTCCCCCATGTTGAGCGCGCTGTGAATGATGGCGACGCGCCCGGGGAAACGACTGGCGAAACGCAGTACTGTTTGCGCTGTGAGAGCAATTTCTGGCACCAGCACGATGCCGCGTTTCCCCTGGGCAATCATGGCGGCCAGGGCCTGCAAGTAGATTTCTGTCTTGCCACTGCCGGTGACGCCATGCAGGAGAATAGGACCTGGACGAGGGTGCAAAATTTCGTCCAGGGCGATCTGTTGGTCAGGGGTAAGTGGCAGTGGTTCTCCGGCAGGAATAGTACGGCCAAGCAGGGGATCGCGCCGGACCTCGACCTCTTCGATAGTAATAATGTCGTCACGCACCAGCGCCTGCAACTGTCCCGTTGTCAGGCCGCTGGCTTTACAGAGCATGCCAGGCGTCCAGTAGGGCCGGTCGAAAAATTGCAGCGCTTCCTCGCTCAGTCGCTCACTCCTGTTATGTTGCAACAGGTCGACCGCAGCCAGTTGACGCTGCGCCAGCAGACCAGCGCGGCTGCGCGGCTTGAGTGTAAAGGCATCGGCGACACCCGGGATAGCCCACGGATCGGGCATACTTTTCTGGGGACGGCGGCGTACGTTGTCGGGAGCCATGCTGGTGGCCGCTGGTTCCGCTAGACTTTCTTGCAGCTGCTCCTCTGTGCGCCGTCGCCACGCTTCCAGCGCCTCGCCCTGGATGACAAGGCGTACCACGCGTTTGTGCCGCACATGCGCCTGGGGAGGGTGTAACCGGGCCTCGCGTTCGACGAGGCCGCTCGCAAATGCCTCCTTCAGCACCTCCTTCGCCCGCTTCTCTCCCAGCATCTCCTTGAGCCGCTCAACGTCGAGCTCCCCATCCGCCAGCAGCAGGCCGATGAGCGCCCGGGTAGTAAGGTAAGCCTTTGTATCTGGAGATTGCACGGCAGTTGCTACTTTTGCAGGTGATTTATGTGTCGCCTCCACCCGGGTTGGTTCGAACGAGGACCTCAGTTCACTGATTGCATCTCCATTTTGAGGCGCTACACCAGTTTCAGTATCCTCTACCAGGCGCAGCACGATCTTTGAACGCTGCATCAGGCCGGGAGGGAGCATCATCAGCGCTGCCTGTGCCAGGGGGGTGATGTAGTATTCGGCGATCCATTCCGCCAGCTTGCGCTGGTGAGGCAGCAAGACGGGTTCAAGGTCAAGAATGGTATGAAGCGGGCGTAACCCGTCATCATTATTCGAACTGCTGCCCGGACGCATACTCCATACAATGCCCTCGACGAGACGCTCCCCATAGGGAACGGCGACCAGTTGGCCAGCGCGCAGCTCAGACTGGAGTTTTCCCGGCACCAGGTAGGTAAGCAACGGGTGTTCATCCTGCCAGCTGGCAGCGGAGGTCAGTACTTCTGCGAACACTAACGTCTCCCAAATTCACGCTCTAGCGTCGATAGGCCGAAATGCACCATCGTGGGACGACCATGGCAACAACTATACGGGGCACTGGTTCGCTCCAACTGTTCGATCATCTCACGCATTTCATTGACCGTCAGGAAGTAGTTGGCTTTGATGGCCGCCTTGCAGGCCACGTTTGCCAGGGCATGTTCCTCCCAGGTTTCAGCATGGCCGAGATGTTCGGGCGCGGTCAACTCCGCCAGCAGATCGTGCAGAGAACGCGCGTTCATCTGCTTGACGAGAACGTTGGGTACCGCCTTCACCAGGAGAGTGTTGTCATCCAGCATTTCCAGGTCGAAACCGATATGCTGCAACTGCTGCATATGATCTTCAATCGCCTCTAACTCGGCAGGCGCGGGTTCAAGCCTCACCGGTGTCAGGAGAAGTTGTGAGAGGGAAGCCCGCGCCTGCAATGCCGCAATCATACGCTCCAACAGGATACGCTCGTGCGCCGCGTGCTGATCGATGAGATACATACCATCCGGCCCTTCGGTGACGATATAGCTCTGCGAAAGTTGGCCCAGCACGCGCAGGGGCGGCAGTTTAGACATGCTGCCGGGCCTGGCAGATGTAAAAGTTATCTCTCCGGCGGGCGATTCAGCGGGTACAGGCGAAGACCCAATGAGTTGATCCTGTTGAGCAGCAAACTGCGGTGACACCTGTTGTTGGAGGCTTGTGTGAGAGATAGGGAGCCGGACCGGTTCTTCACCGGGGGTAGTGGCTGGTTCTGCCGGTTCGTTCCCGCGCACATGGCTCTGCCACAGCCGCGACAATATTGGTGGCCTGGCGCCCGTTTCCTCTTCCGTCACCGTCAGCCAGGGACTATCTTGCGGGATCTCTCTGTGCTGGCTTTCTTTCTCCCCGGCAGCTATACCGAACGATTGGAGCAGTTGCGCCAGCTCGGCATCTTCGTCTCCCTCGTCCTGGGGCATTTCCTCCTGCCCGTACGCGTCCTTTGCAGGTATCGTGTGATCTACCGGCGCTCCGCTATCCTGTTTTCCACCCCATTCGGGTATGGCAGTCTCTTGCAGCAGCGCACTGCGTACAGCCCTCTGCACGGCCGCGTAGACGCGCCGCTCCTTGAGAAAACGGATCTCAGTCTTTGCAGGGTGAACGTTGACATCGAGCAACGCCGGGTCAAGCTGAATGTTAACCACAGCAATGGGGTGGCGCCCGCTGAGTAGCAGCGAGTGGTACGCCTCCTCCACGGCATAGGTGAGCACGCGGCTAAGTACCCAGCGCCGGTTGACGAAGAATGAAAGGTGCTGGCGCGTGCTTTTGTAGCAGGTGGGACGGCTGACGTAACCGCTGACAACGGGACGTTCACCCTCGCTGAAGAAGTTGAAGCGGATTTCGGGATAGGCCAACGCGTACTGCTCAAGCAGGTGGTGGCAGTGACTGATCTCGGTATTGCGGCTCTTGAGGAACTTCAAGCGTGCAGGTACTGCGCTGAAGAGATTGCGCACAGTAACAATGGTTCCCTCCGGGCAGGCGGCCGCGCCGACTTCTGAGACCTGCCCGTTAACAGAACTGATCTGCGCACCCTGGGAAGCTCCGCGCTGGTGGCTGAGCAATACAACTTCTGCAACGGCGGCAATACTCGCCAGGGCCTCGCCACGAAAACCCAGCGAGCGAATATGCTCCAGATCATCGACGCGGGCTACCTTGCTCGTGGCATGCCGCGCAAGAGCCAGGGGTAGTTCGCTGGCCGGTATGCCAGAACCATTATCGGTGACACGAATAAGTTGCAGCCCTCCGTTCATCAGGTCGATGCGAATCTGCGTCGCTCCTGCATCGATGCTATTCTCAATCAACTCTTTGACGACCGAGGCGGGCCGCTCAACGACTTCTCCTGCGGCGATTTTAGCGGCGACATCGAGCTCAAGTTGGCGTATGGGCATGGACGAACTCTCCAGACAGGTGGCTACCCTTCTACAAGTTAAGAACGATTGTTCAGGGAACATTATACCATAGCTCCCCCTGGGGATGAAGAGCTAGTCTTAATGCCGCTATCTCGCTGCTGAACTCCGGTCAATCCTAGAGCCATTTAAGACGCTTGAAGAAGAGGAGGAGCAAGATTGCGAGGAGAGCCATCAGTACCAGAGCTCCAAAGTACCCATACTTCAGTGGTAACTCCGGCATATTCACGAAATTCATACCCCAGATACCGGCGAGCAACGAGTCAGCCATGAGAATAATTGAAGCTGTTGTCAGGGTACGCATCACCTTGTTCAGGTCATTAGAGATGATGGACAGGTTCGCGTCCATTGTTGTGCTAAGTTGATCTCGATAAAGGTCTATGGTGTCAGCAAGTCGAGTAATATGGTCATATATGTCTCTGAAATAG
>WNGJ01031167.1_pt1 | contig 10165 bp, 8 predicted proteins | sample 5400611 | NCBI WGS metagenome assembly WNGJ01 (sample SAMN13153375, study PRJNA577476) | soil metagenome | isolation source: 40 cm soil or saprolite under Garry oak tree replicate 1 | place: USA:California | collected 2016-06-15
AGATTGAAGTCTGCAACTCGACTTCATGAAGCCGGAATCGCTAGTAATGGCGTATCAGCTACGACGCCGTGAATACGTTCCCGGGCCTTGTACACACCGCCCGTCACATCATGGGAGTCGCTTGTAGCCGAAGTCGGCGCGCTAACCGCAAGGAGGCAGCCGCCTACGCTATGAGCGGTAACTGGGATGAAGTCGTAACAAGGTAGCCGTAGGGGAACCTGCGGCTGGATCACCTCCTTTCTAAGGAGAAATTCATCGCCTTCGAATCTCCAGATTCGAAGAGCGGTTGAATAGGTCGACGGCTAATTCCAAGAGCTAATCAATTGATAGTTCTTGGATATGCCGTGAAGACTTTGGAATCGAAAGAAACCAAAGCTTCGAAGGAGATCACGGTAACGCACAATTCAGTCTTTGCTGCACATCGACTGCAATGCCGGATGACGATTCACAAGATCGACATCCGGCATTTTGTTTGTAGTCAGTATAGCCCCTCGTCGTCTGTTGCAACGCTCGCGCTGGCTTGACGGCGCGAGGCGACTACAACTTTCACGGATTCATTAATGGAGGTCAGGTGCTTTGTTGCGTCTCATGAATTTTACGGGTGGCGCGGCTGCCCCCCCGCTCGCTCCGAGTCCTCGCGCAGAAAAACTGAATTGTCTCAAGCGCGACGTCCGCCCAGCAAAATATTTTCGGCAGATACGCGCCCTTCACAAACACCATCCACCACCGTCAGCATATGCGATAGATAACGACCGGCGCATTAAGCTTGAACAGAATCACACGCTGGCGTTTTCGCGTTATGGACGACACGCTCCAACTCGGATTTCCGTTGTGGGTGCGATTGACCCACTTCTTTAACTTTCTCTTCATCACGTTGCTCATTCGCAGTGGCATCGAGATCATCGGCGCGCATCCCAAGTTCTACTGGAGCGACGATGCCTTGCCAGGAAGCGAATGGCTCCGCCTAACAAAGAAACGACTTCCGAAGGATCAGCTCTGGACCTCAGAGGATGAAATCGAGCCAATGTCGCGATGGACCGCGTTGCCTGGAGACAACAACCTAGGTTTGGGGCGTCACTGGCACTTCTGGGCGGTGAACGGCTGGCTTCTGGCTGGATTGATTTACGTCATCCTGCTTTTCACGACGCCTCAGTGGCGACGCCTTGTGCCAACGTCATGGGCCATCTTCTCTTCGGCGTGGCAGGCCGTCTTGGCCTACTTCCATTTTCGACTGCCTCCCGAGGGAAATCCGTTCAATGCGATCCAGCAGCTCACCTACTGTTTCATTATTTTCATTCTCTCGCCGTTTCAAATTATTACCGGAATCATGATGTCGCCGGCGCTGGGTGCGCGGTTCCCGCGATTTCCCAGAATCTTTGGCGGCCGGCAAGCGGCGCGCAGTCTCCACTTCATCGGGCTGATAATCTTTAGCGGTTTCATCATCGTTCACATCAGCCTGGTAATCGCGCATGGGTTCGAGCGTGAGATGGCGAAAATTGTTCTTGGAGAGGTAGCCTCCTCTCAGGCACTCGCCATGATCATCGGGCTGGCGGCCATAGCTGCCGTGATCGCCTTCCACTTTTGGGGAACGTGGTATTCGCTAGTCTCTCCGTCGCAAGCTAAGCGCTTACTGGAAATCGGCGTTGATCCTTTGCGCCGGTTTCTTTTTCACCATTGGCATTCCCGGCAAGAATATCGACATATTTCTGCATATGCGCGTATCAATGGCAGATCGCCGCACAACGAAGTCTATGAGCGACTGGCCGCGGGTAATTTCAAAGACTGGCGGCTCGAAGTAAGCGGTTTGGTAGGAAAGAATTTAAATCTCTCTCTCAATGATCTGTTTCAGATGCGGCGCCAGACACAAACCACGTTGCACTGCTGCATCCAAGGCTGGAGCTACTTCGCGCAGTGGGCGGGCGTCCCGGTCTCCTCTATTATAGATTTATGCCGGCCGCTGCTGAATGCGCGGTTTCTCGTTTTCCACACTTTGGATGAAAAATGGGAGAGACCGGGTCACGGCTATTACTACGAAGTGATCGACTTGGAACTCGCTTTCCAGTCCCAGACCATTCTGGCGTATGAAATGAACGGCCGGCCGCTACCGATTCCTTATGGAGCGCCGCTGCGGTTACGTGTCGAAAATCAACTTGGTTAAAAATGGCCAAGTGGATTAATCGCATCGAGGTCGTGACCAGTTTTAAGCACATCGGCAAGGGGCAAGGCGGTTGGCGAGACGATGTTCTCCATTATTATCCGTTGGATGCTGGGCTTTGAGGGACGCATGGTACAAGTTCGATAGATTGCGAGAATCGCGGACCGCGCTTGCGCGCCGCGAGCGAGAAGCGGCAGGCCGACGTAGCCAATCAAGCAATGAACAGGGCGATCTTTATCTTTCCTTATTTCGCAGATAACACCGCCAGGATCAGACTACCCAGGCTCGCCAATGAAACGAATGTCCTGGCTGTATGAAATATTTGCCAGCGCGCACGAAGCATCGTCCAGTCCGAAGGAATTGTGTCAACTGTCCAGGTTCGAATCTGATTGTCGATCGGCACCTCAACCAGAAGAGTAATGAGCAGTGCAATTATAATGAGTAAACAGGCTACCACGCCAAGGTAGAACCCTACCGATTTCTTCTCAGGAATAAGCCAGATCGACAAAATCATGAACAAAATACAAGCTGGCATGAGTATCCTCATCGGCCAGGCGACGTTTATTATAATGGTCTGTCCAATGTGAATGAACTCGCCGGCAGAAAACGTTTCAATCGAGCGCATAAGAGTAAACCATGTTCCCCAAAAGACTCCTGTCACCAGAGCGAGAAGAAAAAGGCCTGCAAAGGTTGTTACCTTCCACGTCGTAGTTCGGTCCATTTACTAACACTCCAATTGCTCTATCGAGTTAGTTCGCATACCCAGTTAGTTTCCCACGTTTTCCGACCGTCGGCCGAGAAGGACTGTTCCATCCGGGCCGACTTCGGTGAGATATTCAACCAGACGTAACGTACCAGGACCGCTCGTCCTTTGTATTGTTCCTGATCGTAGAACTCGCCGCGGTTCCCATTAAACTCTCCAACGACAGGTGGCACACTGAGAACTCCTTTATCCAGATCCAAAAGGTAAATACTCCACTGATGCGAGTCAGGATTGTGCAACTGAGCATCTGCCCTTTGATGTGCAGATGTTTCTCAGGGGTCGACCTCAAACTCCTCAAAGTTTGCGTTGGTACCGAGAAGCTTCTTATGATTCGAGATGCCGTTGTACTCGATCCCGTTGTTAGAACCGACAAGACGATCAGGGAGACGACGGACATCAGCCTTCCAATTACCGATAAGAAAATCGAAATCGTGAGATCCGTCATGCGCGGGAGGCGGTGATTCGCCTCCTGCCGCGGACAACAGGATCAGTTGCAGGATAACGAGCAGGTGAATCGAGCGTATTTTCATAAACCAAATGTGTTGATTAGTGAGTTTCGTTCATTCAATGGCGCGACGAATGAGTGAGTGAGATCAGGACAGTCATTTTAAACCTTGCTGGCCGTCACCGTGAAACGTTTCATTGGCCTGATTTCGAGCTATCGTCTCAAGGCGTATTCGGGAGGCGTGTTGAAGCCTGCGCAAATACATAGCGCCATCCGCCAGGCGTGCGGACGTATGTGTCGCTAAACCAAAGTTTATAATCGAAAGCTTTGCCGCTATCCGTCCCCTTCGCCCACAACAAAGCAGTTACCACCGCGGTATCGCCCCAAACACGCACTTTCTGGTTGCTATCCTCCTGGCGCTGATAGACCACGCGCCCACTGCGCGCTTCCTCCAGCAGATCGGCTTTTGTGTACGTCTTGCCGAGACCTGTTACTAACACAAAGTCATCAGCGAGGATGCGAGCCATCGTGGCTGCATCGTTCTTCTTCACGGCCGCCTGGTATTCGGTATCGAGCGCAGCGACTGCCTTTTCATCATCGGCCGGAGATCGGGCCTGATGTGTCGCTCCAATCATCACAAGTATCCCCAGTGTAAGGGCCAAGGGGCGCATCGCGGAAATCGACGTGTCCGCCTAAGACGCGAATACGGTCGCCGGCGTCCGCCCTTCCTCGGCGTCATGCAGGTCAATCCACGTTTGAATGTCCTCGCGATCACCGAAACCTGATCGCTCCTTCGCTGCTTGCAGGTCCGTGCTCGCGTCATCTCGCCAGCCGCGTTTGCTTAGAAACGCATTCCAGATCGCGATTTCCTCGTCATTAGGCTTGCGGCCACGCTCGAAGCACCATTCGAGAATTGCCTCATCCGATCCACCTCTCAGTGTTCGTTCCACAAGGTCATCGTAATTTACACCGAGAAATCTTGTGCAACGGGCGTCGAACATCGTCGGATCTTCATCGACACCGGTAAAATAGTCTGGCGGCAATTCACCTCGAGCTTTTAGCCGGATCTTGTCCAGCATCCGCGCAAAGTAAATCAGGCCTTTTGTTTCAATGTGATCGCTACAGGGAGTTTGAGTCTGCATTAAAAAAAGCTTCTGGCTTTGTGGTAAAGTGTCAACGGTCCACTTAGAGTGAAATGGCCAGACCACTTCGACGGAAGCTTGCGGTTATCAGCGGTTGGCTTAATGAGCACAGTCCGGATCATGAAAGGAGTTTCAGCTAAAAAGTCAGATAAGAAGCAGCGCCGCCGCCATTCGATCTTGGCTTTTGAAATGATTCGGCTTGATCGCGCTTCGGACGAACCGCTTCATGAACAGCTTTACCGCCAGATTCGGGATGAATTGGTTTCAGGAAGTTTCAACAATAACTCTTCGCGACTCCCCTCCTCTCGCAACCTAGCCACCGACCTGCAAGTATCGCGATTTACTATAAACGTCGCTTTCTCCAGGCTTCATTCGGAAGGTTACCTACAATCGAGAGTTGGATCGGGCACGTTTGTCGCCGAGCCGTTACCTGAAACTTTCCTAAGTGCGCACACGGCGAAAGCAGAACCTCACGTCGAACGTCCGCCCCGCCTGTCTCATCGGGTAAGAAATATTCCTGATCGGCGGGTTGGAAAACAGTTCGATTTTGGAATCGCCGGTCCACCCGGTGTCACCTTTGTTCCCGCCGTTGCAGCGCTTGATGAATTTCCGATTGAAATATGGGAACGCCTCAGAGCAGAAGTCCTCACACAAAAAGGAGCGCATCTGCTCCAATATGCGTCAAGCCGTGGCGACCCCGATTTGCGCAAGGCACTTGCAACCTATTTGTGCGATCACCGAGGCGCGCGTTGTCATCCGAACCAGATTATCATCACTGCTGGGACGCAGCAGGCAATGATGATCAGCGCGATGGCGCTCGTAAATCGGGGTGAGGTCGCATGGATCGAAGACCCGGGATTCTACCAGGCCCGTCGGACGTTTGGGTTCGCTGGGGCGACCGTAGTCCCAAGACCTGTTGATCGCGAAGGGATCACGATCGCGCGACCGCCGAAACAGTGCTCACCGAAAATCATCTATGTCACTCCCTCTCATCAATTCCCGCTCGGCATGACGATGAGTCTCTCGCGAAGGACGGCTTTAATCGAATTTGCGCGCGCCTGCGACGCCTATGTTTTTGAGGACGATCACAATTCAGAGTTTCGTTACACCGGTCCCCCACTCCCGTGTTTACAGGGTCTCGATAACTCCGGCCGTGTCATCTACGCGGGCACAATGAGTAAGATCCTCTATCCATCCTTGCGGCTGGGCTACCGATTCCTAACTGAGGGATTCTTTCTGAGTCACATCAAGCGGATGCGAAAGTTATACTCAGATCGAAGAGAATTTTTTATCGAACAATTCAACAATTTGTTAGGCAAGTACTTTATTCTGGAGATTCCGGAAGCTGGGTTGCATTTCGTCGCCTGGCTACGCCGGAAGGAAGATTTACCCGCGATTACGCGAGTTTGCGGCGAGATCGGTATGAGGCCATCGCCGTTGTCGTCATGCTTTATGAAAGCAGAGCCACAGCCCGCACTTACTTTCGGGTTCGCTGCATGGTCGCGTGCGCAGATCCGCGAAGGTCTTAGCAAGCTCGCGGCGGCGCTTAATTCAAAATTGAACTAAGTAATTTGGGCAGGCAAGAAGCGGCCTTTGACGCGCCGCACATCAATCGGTCCACTGTTTTGGATCTGCTGGTTCGTCGGCCGGACTTCTGAAACTGAAATGGCCCGTACCAAATCTGCGAAGTGGCTATGGTAGTGACACCTGGCCAGTTCCTAAAGTGTCGTCATGAAAATTCAACAAAGGAGACAAATATGACAACACAATTCACAATTAAGAGGGTCAGCCGAATCTTCTTCATCATTCTGACCGCTGTCTGGTGCGGAGCGCCCCTGGCGCTCGTGCTTGCCCAGGGATCAGCGCAGGTAAAGGCAAAACAACAATACCAGGTGTCGAACCTCCCCGGGCTTGGCGGGACGAGCAGTGGAGGAAACAGCATCAATGACCAGACCTGGGTGGCAGGCTATTCCAGACTGCCGGATAACCTGAGCCGGCACGCTGCTCTGTGGCGAAACGGTTCGATAACGGACCTCGACACACTCGGCGGACCAAACAGCAGTGTAACATGGAACGTGAAAAATACAGAGGGTATCATTGTGGGTATTTCTCAAACTGCCGATCCGGAACCGAACGGCGAGCTCTGGAGTAGCTTTAACTTCTACGGTCCACCTTATCGCTCCGGCTTTATCAATCTCGGGTTCGTTTGGGAACAGGGCCAGGGCCAGATGAGGGGACTTCCCAATTTTCCGGGTGGAAATAACGGCTTTGCCACGGGAGCCAATAACCTCCATCAAGTGGTGGGATGGGCTGAGAATGGTGTTCATGACAATGCGTGTGTCTCGCCCCAAGTCCTCCAGTTTCGTCCAGCCATGTGGAGTCTGGGACCGCCCGATGACATCCATGAGCTGCCTCTATTCCAAGGCGACACCTCAGGAGCGGCTACGGCGATCAACGACAATGGTCAAATCGTCGGCATTTCGGGTATTTGCGACCAGGCCGTTGGAAGACACACTGCCAAACATGCCGTGCTCTGGGAAAATGGCAGCGTAATCGACCTCGGTAACCTTGGAGCTTTGTGGTGGAACACGCCGACGGCGATCAATCAACGAGGCGACGTCGTCGGGTTTGCCGGCGACCCTCTCTATGTTAACGGCGACATAGTACACGCTTTCATTTGGACAAGGGAAGATGGCATCCGGCATCTCAAACCTTTGAAGCACCGTACGCCGGAACATGTAGATAGTGAGGCCTACGGCATTAACGAAAGTGGCCAGGTAGTCGGTATCTCATGCGATGCGGACTTTGTTGATTGTCGGGCAGTTATTTGGGACCACAGCAGCGTACCTTCAGACCTCAATGACTTCAAAGGCGGCTTTTCTGCCGTTCTCGCAAGCGCGAAAGATATAAATGACAATGGAGAGATTACAGGTAGAGCTATCGACCCAATTATGGGTCTAACGGCGTATTTGGCGGTACCTGTTTCTAAATAAACCGAAAAGCACCTGCGGCGAGATACGCGCCGGATCGTGGCAGTTCATGCCGGATGAGGAATCGAAAGATCGGCATCCCGCATTCTGCTTTTGTGGCAACTGGGGATGTGACCGATATAGCCAGGCCGCTATTGCGACGCCTCGGGGACCGGGCGCCTCAGATCGACGCGGACATAGGTCGGAGATTTGCAATCCGCAATCCACAATCTAAAATCGACAATTCACAGGGGGGCATAGCTCAGTTGGTAGAGCGCCAGCTTTGCAAGCTGGAAGTCAGGGGTTCGAATCCCCTTGCCTCCAATTATTTCGGAAACCGGATTTCGGATTGCGGAAAGATAAGGCCGTGTTTAGTTCTCTCTCCGGTTTCGGGTAATCCCAAATCCGAAATCCATTCCGGGCCTGTAGCTCAGTTGGTTAGAGCATGCGCTTGATAAGCGCAGGGTCACTGGTTCGAGCCCAGTCAGGCCCATTCTTCCTGCGGAATTTCCGATTCGGATCTTCTGCTGGCAGCGCTCTCAAAACTGGAAATAGACAAACGGCACCGGACCGGTCGCCGGAAACAGTTCGAGCGCCAGAAATGCGCAAACGTATGCCGGGATCTGAACCCGCGTTGGTTGCAAAGCCAGGCGATCAATAAACTGGTTGCGTTCCTGCGCGACCGCCAGGAACAGCGAAATGAAAATGAGCACGATCGTACCGGTCGTTAGAAGAAATTCGCCCGTGACGTGCTGGAAACCAAATAACGCACTTAAGACATATCCGCTGGTCTGGAGAGTCTTCGGACGGAAGAATGCTGCGCTCAGCACAAAGGCCGCAAACATCAATCCAACGCTAAACGGAACGACCGAGCGCTGTTTCATAACTCTATCAATCGGCGTGCCGACTGTTGCCCGATCGAAGAGACGGTAGCCGATTAACAGAAGACCGTGGTATGCACCCCAGGCGACAAATGTCCAGTTAGCTCCATGCCACAGTCCAACCAGCACCATTACTACCAGCATGTTGCGGTATAACACGAATCGACCTTTTCTTCCCAGGCTGAATGGCATAAATAAGTAGTCTCGAACCCATGTGGAAAGTGTGATGTGCCATCGCTGCCAGAGGTCAGGTGGATTCCTGGACAAGAATGGGCGCGCGAAATTAAGCGGAAACTCAAAGCCGAGCAGCTTGGCGCAACCGCGAGCAATGTCGGTGTAGCCCGAGAAATCGAAGAACACCTGCATGAAGAACGCAAGACAGCCTGACCACGCAGCCAACCAGCCTGGGTGCGCGGCCGGGTCCCTAAAGTACAAGTCAGAGACAACAGCAAACCGATCGGCAAAAACCATCTTCTTTAAGAGTCCGGAGAGGACAAGAATGATACCGCTCTGGATCACAATCGCAGCCGGGAGCCGCCATTGCTGGATTTGAGAGATGAATTGCCGGGCGCGAATGATTGGACCTGCAATAAGATGAGGGAAAAATGCGATGAACAACGCGTAGTCGATCAGATTTCTTACAGCCTTCATTTTTCCCCAATACACATCGAGGGTATAAGAAAGACTGGCGAACGTGTAGAAGCTGACTCCGATAGGGAGAACAACTTGGAGCACTACCGATGATTTTGGGATATGCAGCAAACTAGCTAAGGAACCCGCAAAGAAGTCATAATACTTAAAGAAACCGAGAATCCCCAGATTAACGACAAGGCTAATGGCGAGCAAAAGCTTCTTGCGCCGGCCGCTTGTGACCTCCAGCCAAATCCCCAGGAAGTAATCGACTACCGTGGAGGTCAAGATCAGGACGATGAATCGCGGATCCCACCACATGTAGAACACGTAGCTTGCGAGTAACAGCAGCACTTTCCCAATGCGAAACGGCATGCTGTAGAACAGCACCGCCACGATCAGAAAAAAGATCCAGTACTGGAAGCTATTGAATAACATTAGGGAGAGCTGGCATGTGAATCGGCTGCTGCAAGCCGTGCCACGAGGTCATTAACTAGCCTTTCGGTAAACCTTTGCCGGCCCTTGGCATTGAGGTGGAATGCATCGAAGTAGTAATCGGGTTTTTCGAGGAAATCGAACGTTTGTTCGGGAAGGGAAAAAACTGTTCTCTGCCTCGTCACCTCGGGAACAGGCGCGCGTTGTCCAACAGAGAAGGCAGGGAGTTCAGCAAACGGCCCCCGTGGGACCGGCGTAAGCACAATGGTAGTGGCACTATTCGAATAGCGATTTAAAATTCGCGGGATCCAATCGCGCTGTAGTCTCAGGGAGTATTGCATTTCCGATTGAGACGGTTGTAATAAACTCTTCCGAATCGCTTCCCGCTGAGCTTCAGTTAGTCGTGGCGGGAAAGTCATCTGCCCTGTCGTGGCATCATAGGACGTGCCCACCATGTCGTAGTCCCGTCCTTTATAAACAGCCCGGGCATGAACCACTGCCGACTCTCGTTGAACGCTTTCTATTCTGGCGATGGGACGTTCAAGAAAATCTGCAACATCGCTCTGATATGCCGATCCCCGCAATATGCATGCCGTGACTGCTTTGAAACGGCCAGACCATTGCTGAAAAGCAGACGCAAAAGTGAAGCAGTCGCTATAGCGCAACAGCGGGGCTGCCATGGAGATTCTCAAGGGCTCAGCACTGGTCGGTTCGTAGCCAATGCCGTAAGGCACAACAATCGCCC
>WNGJ01009893.1_pt1 | contig 10164 bp, 7 predicted proteins | sample 5400611 | NCBI WGS metagenome assembly WNGJ01 (sample SAMN13153375, study PRJNA577476) | soil metagenome | isolation source: 40 cm soil or saprolite under Garry oak tree replicate 1 | place: USA:California | collected 2016-06-15
CGCTGCATTCACGGTCAGCGTCACCTCGACGGTCTGCGGCGTGCCTACAGACTGGTGGGTAATACTATCGGTTGCTGTGATTGTTACCTGGCCTGTATAGGTGTTGGGACTCAGGCCCGAGAGCACAATGCCTATATTTATTGCGGAGCTAGAGTTAACACTGACGGTGCCAGAGGTAGGGCTTCTAGTCAACCATGTTGTATTGCCTGTGGATGCCGTCCAGTTCAACGTATGAGTACAGGTGCCACTGGCGCTGATCGTCGCTGCCTGAGTTAGAGGGGTAGGTTGACCAACCACCCCCGCGAAGCTGAGCGCGCTGGGAGTGCCTACAATTGTACAGGGAGCCTGCACGACGAAATTTACAGGGATCATCTGTGGGCTACCAGGGGTGATATGGCCTGAACCGTCCGTTCCAGTAATGGTCACCATGCCTGTATAGGTAATAGGAGTCAGTCCATTGAGGAGTATAACCGACACATTCACCGTCGCAGACTGATGTGAAGTAAGAATACCGCTCGCGGGAGCAACAGAGAGCCAGGCGCCGCCAAAATTCGTAGCCGCGCTCACCTGCCAGCTCAGGGTACCGCCCCCGGAATTCGTAATCGTAACGGCCTGTTCAGCGGGGTCCGTCTGACCAATAGTAGCACTAAAAACCATCTTGGCCGGAGTTGTCGTCATCATCGGCGTAGTATGCTGCCCTATTGTGAAAGATACGGGCAATGTCAGCGTACCCGCCGAACAACTAAAAATGATTGAGCCACTGTAAACGCCTGGTTTTAGACCGGTAGCATTCACGCTTACCGCCGGAGAAGATGGGGTAGTACCACTATTACTGCCAATGTTGAGCCAGTGGCCGCCAGTTTTCGTTGTGACAAGTGCATTCCAATGCAACGGCGTGCTGCACCCCTGGGTGACATTCAGGCGAATGGCCCTGGCGCCAGGTCCAGGCTGTAAGTAGGCGCCAGAGAATGCCAAAGCTCCTGGAGAGAGTTGGAGTGCGCACTTCGGCACAATGGTTAGACTGACATAGACGTTTTGCGGACTGTCCCTGGTTGGCGCCAGGCCGCTGCCAGTAAAGGTCACGACACCAGTATAAGTACCCGGTAACTGGGTACTTATATTGACCCCTACCTGCACAGATTGGCTGCTACCTTTGCTTACATCTCCAGACCAAGGAGTAATTGAAAGCCAATTACTGCTGCTGGAAGCACTCCAGTGCAGTGGCAACACACCCGGGTTGCTCACAGTCAGCACCTGCGCAGGAGGGTCGCTACTCCCATCAACGCCTGTCAAGGAGAGGACGGCTGGTGTAAGCTGGAGACTTGCCTCGTGTCCAGGTTCAAGCTGGGTAGTTCGCATTTTCGCGGATAGTATCTCCTGGCCCGCATTAGAGGTGAAAATTATCCCGGCAGCATAGGCGCCTGGCAGCAAGTTTGAGCGATTTGCCGCAATCGTCAACTGGATACGCTGTCCGCTGGAAAAGGTTCCGCTTTTCGGGCTGAGCAGAAGCCATGAATGTGTCGTCACACTCTGCCAGGTGATTTGTCCACCGCCGCCGTTGGTTAAGGTGATCGTCTTCGTACTATTGGTGGCTTGATCACCAGCGCCAAGATCAATAGCGCTGCTTGAAAGTATCAGGTGTGGAGGACGCAAGGAAGGGCTATGGCCCGTCACAGCTATAGTGAATGCCGCTGTTTTATGCAGTTTAGCATCTTCTGCGCGTATAAGATGCGAACCAGCCTGCCATTCCGCTTCAACGATGACCGTTTCGGCGAAGGAACCTTTACTATCTGCCTGGATAATCGTGTTGCCCAATGTATCGGCGATAGGTATGTTGCTATCGCGTGTCAGCCCAATCTGCCCGTGTGGACTAAAGTTAGAGCCGCGTAGTTCAATCACGTTCCCAAGTGCCACAGTAGCAGGTGTAACCTGTAATGTAATCTCGCCCGCATGGGAAGATTTCTGTGCCAATGCACCGTGACCAAGACTCAGCACTACCCCCAGAAGGCTTCCTGCCAGAGCAACGAAGAGTACCAGTATGCTTATCCAGAAAAATAGGGAAGGTTGCCGCTGGCGCGGGCTGGTGAACGGCGGTCGAGGCGACGTGGCTGCCGGCAAATGCTCTGGAGGCAAAGGCAGAGGTCTGCGTAGCGCTGGTATGGCAGTCCGCGACGTTGAGGGCGTGCGAGGCCGGGAATCCACAATTTTATGCCAGTTCCCACCAGGTCTGCTACTTTCTATTACCTCGTCCTCTAAGAAGTCGTTCGCGATTTCGGCCAGCGGTATCGCCCTATCCCTGGCGGATCGTTGAGGTTTCTGCGCAAGTTTTATCGTCTCTGACGAGGTCGAGGATAGCTCGGCGAAGGGCAAGGTCTCTTCAGCATCACTTCGAAAGGCGAAAAAGCGGGGCATGTTGAAGGCTCGAGGGCACCCGGCGGACTGTATTGCAGTACTTGTTGAGGAAGGTATGAGGATTTCTCCGCAGATTGCACAATAGTCTGCCAATCCAGGTAGTGGTGCGTGGCAATTTGGGCAACTTATTACTCTCATGGCTCTACCCCCATGACAAAGAGATCACCCTTATACAGATAGTGTACGTGATAAGATGTTTGCCTGTCAAATCTGTCAAATCTGTCAAAAGGGCGCCATCATGCATTATTTTTTTGTAAAGTTACAATTTTACAATTTTCTAATCAAACATACAAAATCTTTATTGACAAATCTGGATGAAGAGGCTACAATTAGATAGAAAAGATTGAAAGGCTTCATGTAATGATTAGGAGGCAGTCTCATGGCTGTTGCACATCCTGACTTTTATCGTCATGATAACTTCATCCGCAAATCCATTCAGATTCCCTCGACGCAGCATAAAGAACTGAAGGCGCTCGCAGTTGAACTAGAAGCTTCCCTAGGAGACGTTGTGGAGACAATTATGGAACTAATGCAGCAAGATAATTACCAGCAGTTAAAGACCGCAATCCTTCAGAAACGCCAACAAGCAATCTCCTCTCTCAGTTACTCACTCGATGAAGCCTACGACTATCTCGGTTCCCTCCCAGAAACTCTCGACGATGCCCGCTTCTTTTTTGATGCCGGTCACGAAGGTATGGTTGCGTAATTGTGTAATAAGGTAAATTTGTATGAGTAGTGAGGCGAGGCAAACACAACAGCCCAGCCCCGAACAACAATCGAGACAGCAAGAATCAATTTCTCCTCCATCGCTTCCCCCAAGCCCCAGGCGTGGAGAGATTTGGGATGTGAACTGGTCCCCTGGCCGTGGTGCAGAACAAAAAGGTACTCGTCCCGCCTTGATTATCCAGAATGATCGAGGCAATGCCTCTCTTTCTTATCCCCTGACTATTGTCGCCTCGATGAGCCGCACTGAACGCGAGCTGCCTCTGCACGTACGTATTGCTCCATCCGAAGAGAATGGCTTGACCGATTTTACCGATGTCAAATGTGAACAGCTCATGACCATTGAAAAATCACGCCTGGTGCGTCGCCGTGGTAACATCACCTCCGATGAACTCAGCCGCGTAGATGTGGCACTGAAGTTGAGCTTGAACCTGCTGTCGTGAGGGTAACTCCTCACTTCCACAATGTATCATCCTCTGTCAAACTATATTTAAAACTCATTGAAATTATCTACAGGTATGATATCATTAAGCCCGTCCCGGGTATTTCTCATGAATCGCGACTCGCTATCATACATAAAAAGGAGGGATGTCATGCAAAGAAAACACCTTTTATTTGCTGTTGCATTGCTGGCTATCCTACTCTCTATTCTCCTGGTAACAACATCGGGATCACATGCACTGGCCCACAACACCACCATTATTGATGCGCCAACGGCGACACCTGATCCCAATCAGATTCTTAATCAGGCCAATCAGGCCACATCCGAAGCTCAAGGCACACTGAACGTTATAACCAGTATTCTAAATCTCGCTTCTGTCGTTGTCGGGATATCAGCCATCGCGGTTGGATTATTTACTACTTTTGGTTTAACTTTATTAAACAGGTATCGCAAACAATTAAGTGAGGAGCGAGAAGAAGCAATCAAGAGGAGAACTGCCGTGGACAATACGCTAAAAGCGGTTGTGTATCTTGGTTTAGGTGACCAACTTTACAATCACGACAGGAAACAAGAAGCAGTCGCTTTCTATCGTAAGGTCGGAAGTCTTCTCCCAGAAGACAGCGAGATTAATAATAGTTTGGGCCGCATCTATAGCGGAACTGGCTATTATGACGACGCTATCACAGCGTTTAAAGCAGCCCTTTCCGTTACTCCCAATTTTGCTGAGGCCGAAATGGAATTAGGATTGGCCTACCGCCGTCGTGGAGAAGCACAGAAAGGACCAGATGCAGAGACTCTACGTAATGCCGATTACGACGAAGCGCTAGTGCATCTAAAGCGCGCCATTGATCTGCGCCCCAATTATGAAGACGCTCTCGCGGGACTCGGTGCAGTCTACCGCCGCATGGGAGATATTGAGAGAGATGCACAGCATGACTCCAAAGCCAGGGAATATTATGAGCAAGCCAGAAAATATTATGCACAGGCCCAAATCGCTGATCCTTCTTCTTCTTACGCACTGGGAAATGTTGCCAGTCTCTCCTGGTATTTGGGCGAGAAGAATGACGCCAAAAGATACTTCATCCTTGCTGAGGCTGCTGCAAAGGTACGCATTTTGAACGCGGGACGCACGCCGGAAATTTACTGGGACTACTATGATCAGGCACTGGCTCAACTGGTGTTAGGAGAGATCAATAACAGCAAAGCGATGAATGACGAGGCTTTACAAACCTACGCAACTGCAACTCGCCTTACTCCTGGCATAATACAACTCAATAGTGTCTTGAATAACCTCAACCTGCTACAAAAAGCGCAAGAGCACATAGACAGATTGGATACTGCCATCGCTATGCTGGAAGAGGCAAAAACGCAGTGAGACAAGTAGCAAATTGGCTGATTAATGGCTCATATGGCTGGTATCCCCCAGATTCATTGGCTGTAGCAGCGTAAACTCCCCATATGATAGAATCGTGACATACATATGATACATCCATGCAATCCATGTAATGGGACAATCAATCAGGGCAGGAGACACACAGTCATGCAAAAGCAGACAGGAACCATACAAGTAAAACGAACATTTCCAGAAATGCTCAAGGGCGGCGTCATTTGTGATGTGGTAAACGCGGAACAGGCGCGCATCGCAGAAGAGGCCGGGGCTTGTGCAGTGATGGCACTCGAGCGCGTGCCAGCCGATATTCGCGCTCACGGCGGCGTTGCCCGTATGAGCGACCCCGAGCTTATTATCCAGATCAAAGCGGCAGTCACCATTCCGGTCATGGCCAAGTGCCGCATCGGGCATTTTGTCGAAGCCGAGATTCTCCAGGCGATTGGCGTAGATTGTATCGATGAATCAGAGGTATTGACGCCAGCAGACGAACATTTCCATGTCAATAAGCACCTCTTCTCCGTGCCATTTGTCTGTGGAGCACGCAACCTTGGCGAAGCATTGCGCCGCATTGGTGAGGGAGCAGCGATGATGCGCACCAAGGGTGAAGCAGGCTCGGGCAATGTCGTAGAGGCCGTCCGCCATATGAGAGCCATTATGGATGGTATCCGCCGCTTGCAAATGCTCCCTGAAGAGGAATGGATGACCGAGGCTAAAAATCTTGGCGCACCCTACGAGTTGGTCACTGAAGTAGCTCGTACAGGAAAACTCCCGGTGGTCAATTTCTCGGCGGGCGGCATAGCCACACCCGCCGATGCTGCTCTGATGATGCGTTTAGGCGCCGAAGGTATCTTCGTCGGCTCCGGTATCTTCAAGTCAGGTGATCCAATGAAACGCGCCAAAGCCATCGTGCGAGCCACCACCCATTTTGAAGACCCCGCCATAATCGCGGAGGTATCGAGAAACATTGGCGAACCAATGGTGGGCATTAACCTCGATACCTTGCCCGAGGAACAATTAATGGCCCGGCGTGGCTGGTAATGTACTTTTGAACGAGACATACCTGCACTCAAAAAAACTGCCGTAGGGACCCGATTCATCGCGTCCCGCGCAGGGCCTGGTGAGTCGCAATCCAAACAGAAAAATATATGGAATCTAAAAACTACAACTCAAAACTACGTATAGGCGTATTAGCATTGCAGGGCGATTTTGAAGCTCATTGTAAAGCATTGCAAAAAGCTGCGACCGAATTGGGCATCGAAGTCGAGGGAAAAGCGATCAAATTACCCGCGCAATTAGACGGATTAGATGGTATAATAATACCAGGTGGTGAGAGTACCACCATTGGCAAACTAATGGTGTTGTATGGCTTACAGGAGCCATTACAACAGAAGATTCGCGAAGGCCTCCCCGTTTGGGGGACATGTGCGGGATTGATACTATTAGCAAAAGAGACGGATAATGCGCTGGAAGGTCAACCATTATTGGCCTCGATGAACATTCGCGTCCGTCGTAACGCATTTGGCAGTCAGCGGGAAAGTTTTGAGACTGATCTGTCTGTGCCGGTACTAGGAGAAGCGCCATTCCACGCGTTCTTCATTCGGGGACCCGTCATTGAGTCGGTAGGACCTGGAGTGGAGACACTGGCAACGCTCGACGATGGAACCATCGTTGCTGTCCGCGAAGGAAGGTTACTTGGCACTGCATTTCACCCGGAGGTTTCAGGAGACCCACGCTTTCATCACTACTTTCTCCGCATAGTACAGAGCGTCAAAGGGTAATATCCATTCGGAGACCCCAGACGCGGGAGTAATGGATGATACGACCGGTACTATACGTCGATTTGCCGGGAATCATCTACTCGATTGATCGCCGTGCTCGTAGTAGACAGCACGAGTTTGCAAACTTTGTGTGCTGGCTCGAGCCGGAGGAGAAACGTCTCCCATTGCCACCTTTTCTGCGTAATATCTTTCCGCTCAATCCGGCCTCGCGCACCTGGATTTGTGAAGACCATTGGCGCATTCTCGGGTTCGCCCAGATTCAGGAGAGGCCGTCCCATAACATGTGGGAGGTTTCCTACCTGGCCTCGATGGTACAGCGCAATGTCTCCAGCGACGATGTTCTGACAGCACTCCTTGAATATATGTTAGAGATGGCTGCAGGACACGGCATCCTCCGTATTTTCGCTAAGGTTGAGGACGAAATACCAGAACAGGAACTGTTCCAACGAGCAGGCTTTCAACGTTACGCCCGCGAGTTGACCTATGTCTATGATCCTGCTGGGGCCAAATCTTTTACTTCTGACCCCGCTCCCAACCTTCCCTCACTGCGGCGTTGGAACCGCCACCATGTGTGGGGTTTGCATCAACTCTACCGCTCTGTTACTCCACAACGGGTACAGATGGCAGAGATGCTGGAGAACAGCGAAGAATTTGCTAAGCTACACGTCGGATCACTACGGCCGTTGCCTGCTCCCTTCTCGCGGGGGCAGGAAAACTATGTGTGTGATGTAGGCGTTCGTTTAGGAGCATGGCTGCGTCTTTGCCCGGGCCACGGTTCGGCGCCGCACCAGCTCTCTCTTATTGTCCATCCTGAACATTCTGAACTTGCTGAACCGCTTTTGCGCTTTGGAATCAGAAAGTTACAGGACCAGGGTGTAACGACGAGAAGCATCTATTGTCAGGTGCGAGAGTACGAGTCGTTTGTAATCGCCGCTCTGCGCAACAGTGGATTCGAGCAAACCACCATCAGGGCTCTGCTCGTGCGACACATAGCGCTCCTGGCTATGCGTCAGCGCACAGTCCCCGCACTTGAGCAACGAGTGGTCTATGGTGTGAAGGGCCTGGGGACGGTCAATTCCCGCCAACAATGAGGTGATAGAACTGCCTATGCAACATGTGATCACTGACGATCTGGAGGCTCTGCTAGCGACACTTCCGCCTGGCATCCACGACGCGGTCAATCGGCTAGAAAACCGAAGCGAACTGCTGGAGATCGTAATGGACCTTGGGCGTTTCGCCGAAGGCCGGTTCCCAGAAGGGGAGGTGATCCTTAGTACAGAGCCAATTACCACTGCAGACCTCGAATACGTGGTCGAACGCATCGGTGAATTTGGCGACGATAACCGTGCTGGTATTGAACGCACGCTCCATCGTATTAGCGCCCTACGCAATCGCAAAGGAAAAGTTGTCGGCTTGACCTGCCGTATTGGTCGAGCGGTACTCGGCAGTATTGCCCTGATCCGTGATATTGTCGAACAGGGTCAATCCATCTTGATTCTCGGTCGTCCAGGTGTGGGGAAAACCACTCTGCTACGTGAAATAGCTCGCGTCCTCGCGGACGAAGCCAATAAACGGGTAGTGGTCGTCGATACCTCCAATGAAATCGCAGGTGATGGGGATATTCCGCATCACGGCATTGGTCGTGCTCGCCGCATGCAGGTGGCACGCACCGCAGAACAGCACGCGGTGATGATTGAGGCCGTCGAAAACCATATGCCCCAGGTAATCGTCATAGATGAAATCGGTACAGAGCTGGAAGCCGCCGCCGCGCGCACTATTGCTGAACGCGGTGTACAGCTTGTGGCAACTGCCCATGGGAACTCACTGGGTAACCTGCTGGTCAACCCTACGCTCTCTGATCTTGTCGGCGGTATCCAGACCGTGACCCTCGGTGACGAGGAGGCGCGGCGCCGTCATACGCAGAAGAGTATCCTGGAACGTAAAGCGCCACCGACCTTCGATGTGGTGGTTGAACAGCAGAGCTGGCAAGAACTCATCGTGCATCGCGATGTCGCTGAAACGGTGGACAGTATGCTGCGAGGGCACGCCGTCACTGCCGAGGAACGCACGCGCGATGAAGAGAGTGGGCGTGTCACCATGCGCCGTATCTCCGCAGGTGGTATGGAGGTACCGACCTGGGGCGTTGGCGGCCTTGGTGGACCTGTCGATCCTCGCCTGGCAGGTCCAGGTGGAAACTATGAGCGTTCCAGCCGTGGCAATAATAGCAACGAGGACTGGGGACAGTTTCGCCAGGTTGGACAGGGACAAGGTTTTCGTAACGGTGGGAGCGCTGGAGGCGGTGGCAATGAGCGCGCACGCGGCCGAAGCCAGAGCCAGCCGCAAACGCAATTTCGAGCTTTAGCGCCGACCGGGACGTCTCCAGCGGACGTGGAACACCAGCGCCCCACGGCATTGCTGGCCACTCAACGTGCTCCTCAGGCCGAAGGGGTTTACAAACCTGAAGAGATGGAGGAACCGGTGCCGATCATGAAGACGCTGCGCGTCTATCCGTTCGGCGTGAACCGCGACCGCCTGGCAGAGTCAGCACGTCAACTACGTGTACCCATCATTGTCACGAACAACCAGAGTGATGCCGATGCTGTCATAACTTTGAAAAATTACTATCGCCGCCAACCTGAGCGGTTGCAGCAAGCGGAACAGGACCGCAAGTTGATTATCATCCTGAAAAACAATACCGTCGCCCAAATGCAGCACGCACTTGCACACGTCTTCGACATTCCTACGGCGGACGCACCGCCTGATGACGAAGACGAGGCAGAGGGTGAAGGGAAAGATACAGTTGATTCAACGACGCGAGCCTTGCTGGAGACAGAGGACGCCATTCATCAAGTCCTGAACAAAGGCTTGACGACGGCAGAATTGGCTCCAGCCAATGCCTACATCCGCAGATTGCAGCACCAGATGGCAACGCGCTATAACCTGATCTCACGCAGTAGAGGGAAAGAGCCCTATCGAAGGGTGAAGATCTTTCGGTCGAGAGATTAGGAAAGGAAAGTAAAAATCACTTTGCCACCCGCGCGGGTGGCAAAGTGATTTTTACTTTAGCGGCAGTTATTGAATATCATACCTTTTTCTAGACTATTGTCAATCCTACCTGCCTCACCAAGGTCGCGATAGACCCCTGCTCGCCGGTTTCGTGCCCTGCGCTCCTGGCTGCGGCACGTTAGCATGAGTCATTTCCCAGGTTGTGGATAAGAAGAATATCCATCCCCAGGCGAGGAGTGGAAAACCTATCGTCACCAGAGCCTGGCCTGTCCAGGGAGGCTGCCAGAGCCAGAAGTAACAACTGAGCAGGGCCCCCATCGTGAGCAGTAGAGCCAGCAACATAGTGCGACGGCTGGCTGAAGACAGCGCCAGAGCCACTGGCAATAGGGCATACCAGGGCCAGTAGGTGGGCA
>WNGJ01009894.1_pt1 | contig 10164 bp, 9 predicted proteins | sample 5400611 | NCBI WGS metagenome assembly WNGJ01 (sample SAMN13153375, study PRJNA577476) | soil metagenome | isolation source: 40 cm soil or saprolite under Garry oak tree replicate 1 | place: USA:California | collected 2016-06-15
CGGCTCGGCGACGAGAAGCAGGGCGGCCTCGACGTCAAGACGCTCAACTTCGGGCCGGTCACCGTGCGCTGGGCCGGCTTCGACGGGCGCGTGCTGCTCACGACCTCGCCCACGGGCATCGCCGACTACCGCTCAAGCGACGACAAGCTCGGCGACGACGCCGCCTTCAAGGACGCACTCTCCGGCGCCGGAGCGCCGGACAAGACGAACGGTCTCGTCTACGTCAACGTCGCCGACGCGGTGCCGCTGATCGAGAATTACGCAGGCCTCGCGGGTGGCGAGCTCCCAGAGGGCCTCGTACCGAACCTGAAACCGCTGCGATCCTTCGTCGCCTACGGCAGCTCGAGCGGAGACCGGTCGTCGTTCGCTGCGTTCCTCGAGATCAAGTGATTTCCAGCTTCCAGACGATCAAGTAGCCTTCGCGCCCGTGCCGAGCGAGTTCCTGTTCACCTCCGAGTCGGTCACGGAGGGCCATCCCGACAAGGTCGCCGACCAGGTTTCGGACACGGTTCTCGACGCCGTCCTCGCCGACGACCCCGCCGGTCGCGTCGCCTGCGAGACGCTGATCACGACGGGGCTCGTCGTCGTCGCGGGCGAGATCTCGACCGAGATCTACGTCGACATCCCTGCGCTCGTGCGCAAGAAGATCGGCGAGATCGGCTACACGCACTCGGAGTGGGGGTTCGACGCGACAACCTGCGGCGTCGTCGTCGCGATCGACGAGCAGTCGCCGGACATTGCCCAGGGCGTCGATGCCTCCTACGAGGTCCAGCACGACCCGGGCGACGACGACCCGCTCGACCGTGTCGGCGCCGGCGATCAAGGGATGATGTTCGGCTACGCGACGCGCGAGACGCCGGAGTTGATGCCGCTCCCGATCATGCTTGCTCACAAGATCTGCAAGCGCCTGGCGGAGGTGCGCAAGGTCGGCGAGCTTCCGTATCTGCGGCCCGATGGGAAGGCGCAGGTGACGGTTCGCTACGAGGTGGACGAGCACAGCCGCCAGCGGCCGGTCGAGATCGAGCGCATTCTCGTCTCGACGCAGCACGCCGAGGGCTGCGACGCCGAGTCGCTGATCAAGCCCGACCTGATCGACCGCGTGCTCCGGCCGATCCTGCCGACCGACCTCTACAGCGAGAAGCGGCTCGACGAGCGTGACTTCGTCTACGTCAATCCCACGGGCAAGTTCGTCCTTGGCGGGCCGATGGGCGACACCGGCCTGACCGGGCGCAAGATCATCGTCGACACCTACGGCGGTGCGGCGCGGCACGGGGGCGGCGCGTTCTCGGGGAAGGATCCGACCAAGGTCGACCGCTCGGCCGCCTATGCGGCGCGGTACGTCGCGAAGAACGTCGTCGCGGCGGGGCTCGCGGACCGCTGCGAGATCAACGTCGCCTATGCGATCGGCGTCGCCCATCCGGTCTCGATCGGCGTGCAGACGTTCGGCAGCGAGGCCGACGGGATCACCGCCGACCGGATCCAGGAGCTCGTCCGCGAGCACTTCGATCTGCGCCCGGCGGCGATACTCCGCGACCTCGACCTACGGCGGCCGATCTATGCGAAGACCGCCGCGTACGGCCACTTCGGCCGCGATGACCACGATTTCACCTGGGAGCGCACCGACAAGGCCGACGCGCTCGGCACGGCGGCCGGAATCTCGGGCCGCGAGACCGCTACGGCCTAGCCCGGGCGGACGGACCTAAGGCACCGCTTGCGGTGCCGACGTGGAGGCCGTGCGGGCTTTGCCCGTGCGGCCGTTTAACCAGGTTGGTTACAGAGAGTCGTTCGGGTCTTCAGGTCGGTCTGACAAACAGACCTGCGGCGGCCTTCTCGCCGATCGCCTTCTCGCTGCCGTCGACCTTGACCGTGAACTGGCCGGCGGCCGGCTGGGCGGCTTGCAGCTCGAGCTTCGTCCCCGGCACGAGTCCCTCGTCGTAGAACCAGTGCAGGAGCTCGCCGTCGTGCTCGGCGAGCCGGACGATTGTCGCCTCCGCGGGGGGCTCCAGGTCGGCGAGCGGCGAGAGTTCCTGGTTCTCGGCCTGCTCGAAGTCCGGATCGACCGGCCAGCCGTGTGGGCAGCGCTCCGGGTTGCCGAGCTTCACCTCGATCCGCTCGACCATCTCGTCGGAGAACGTGTCGCCGAGCTCGTCGGCATGGACGTGCGCCTCTGCCGCCGTGTAGCCCATGAAGTCGGTCAGGAGCCGCTCGATGATCCGGTGCTTGCGGACAACCGTTTCCGCCCGCGCGCGGCCGGTCTCCGTGAGGATTGCTTCCTTCTGCTCGCCGCGCTCGATCAGACCCTCCGCCTCGAGCCGTTTCAGCATCTCGCCGGCCGAGGCGCGCGAGACTCCAAGCATCTCGGCGACCCGCGACGCGAGCGTGGGGGAGCCGGTCGACTGCGGCCTGTACTCGCCGATCGGAAACGCCAGGAAGTAGATCGTCTCGAGGTACTCGTCGACTGAGTGGCCCTGTGCCATTCCTTCACCAACTGTACTGCGGGCGTTCTGTAAGGTGAGCCTTACAACGATGTCGACCGCCCAAACCCTGCTGCTCGGCGCGATTGCCGGCCTGACGATCTTCCTCGGCCTGCCGATGGGCCGGATGCACGGCGTCTCTCCGAAGCTGAAGGCCTTCTTCACGGCGACCGCGACCGGGATCCTGCTGTTCCTGTTCTGGGACGTCCTCAGCCAGGCGATCCACCCGCTCGACAGCGCGCTGAACGCGAAGACCTGGGGCCGTTTTGCAGGGGTTTCGTCGATCGCGTTTGTCGGCTTCGTCGTCGGCCTGATGAGCCTCGTCACGTACGACAGCTGGATCAAGGCGCGCCAGCGCCGGGCGATGCTCGGGCCGGGTGCCGCGTCGGTCGCCGAGTTCGCGCACAAGCCGGGACTCTCGGCCGCGCAGTGGTTGTCGGTCTTCATCGCCACCGGGATCGGCCTGCACAACTTCTCGGAAGGGCTGGCGATCGGCCAGTCGGCGGCGCAGGATCTGAAGAGCCTCGCGCTCGTGCTGGTGATCGGGTTCGGCCTGCACAACGCGACCGAGGGTTTCGGGATCGTCGGCCCGCTGAGCGGCGAGGCGGAGCTGCCGAGCTGGCGCTTCCTCGGCCTGATGGGCGTGATCGGTGGCGCCCCGACCTTCGTCGGCACCCTCATCGGGCACTCGTGGGCGAGCGAGAACCTCTCGATCCTGTTCTTCGCGCTTGCCGCCGGCTCGATCCTTTACGTCGTCATGGAGCTGCTGAACGTCTGCAGGACGTTCGGCTCGAAGCAGCTGACCGCCTGGGGGATCGTGCTCGGACTCACGCTTGGCTTCGCCACGGATTTCGTGCTCGTCGCCGCCGGCGTCTAATCGCAGGGATACGCTCGGTGCGTGCCCCGGTACGCGACTGTCTACCCGCTCGTAACCACGCGGGCGCTCGCGCGGCCGTTCACGTACGAGCTCGTCGACGGCGCCGCCAAGGGCGCGGTTGTCTCGGTGCCGCTCGGGCGCTCGCGGCGACGGGGAGTCGTCGTCGAGCTCGTCGACGAGGCGCCGGAGGGAATCGAGCCCGTTCCGATCGACTCAGTGCTCGACGAACTGCCGCCGGTGCTCGTCGACCTTGCGCTGTGGGTGGCGGACTACTACGGCTCGACGCCCGGGCGCGCGCTGGAGTTGATCGCGCCGGTCAAGCGGAAGCGGCGGAAGGAGCAGGCGCCGCCAGGCGAACGCCAGGCGCTCGTAGACACGTCGGATCCGCCCGAGCTGACGGGCGAACAGCGCGCGGCGCTCGAGCGGATCACCTCCGCCCTCGATGCCGGCGGCGGCCACTTCCTGCTCTACGGGGAAACGGGCAGCGGCAAGACCGAGGTCTACCTCCAGGCTTGCGCCGCGGCGCTGGCGCGCGGCAGGACGGCGATCGTGCTCGTTCCCGAGATCGCGCTGACGCCTCAGACGCTCGGGCGGTTCCAGGCCCGTTTCGGGGATGCCGTCGCCCTGCTCCACTCCGGGCTGACCGACGCGGATCGCCGCGACGAGCGGGAGCGCATCGCGCGCAGCGACGCAAAGGTCGTCGTCGGCGCGCGTTCGGCCGTCTTCGCGCCGCTGCGTGACGTCGGCGTCATCTGCGTTGACGAGGAGCACGATCCCTCGTACAAACAGGAGTCCGACCCGCGTTACGACGCGAGGACCGTGGCAGCCAAGCGAGCGGCCATCGAAGACGCTGTCGCGATCTACGGCAGCGCGACGCCGCGACCCGAGAGCTGGGACAGGCTCGAGCGCCTCGAGCTCGGCGGACGGCTCGGCGGCTCGCTGCCCGGGGTGCGGGTCGTCGACCTGCGCCGCGAGGCGGGCTACCCGCTCTCGGCGCCGCTGCTGAAGGAGCTCGGGGCGATCGAGGAGCAGGGCGGGAAGGCGATCCTGCTGCTGAACCGCCGCGGCATCGCGCCCGCGCTGCACTGCCGGGCCTGCGGGACGACGCTCCGCTGTCCGCTCTGCGACGTCGCCCTCGTGCTTCATCGCGAGGGAAGCCTGCGCTGCCACCACTGCGGCCACGAGGAGGCGGCGCCGGAGGCCTGCCCCGCCTGCGGCTCGGTCGAGCTGGCCCGGATCGGGGCGGGAACACAGCGGCTCGAGCGGGAGCTCACCAAGCAGTTGCCGAAGCTCGTGCCGATCCGCCTCGACGCCGACACGGCACAGGATCCGGAGGCGCTCGCGGCGGCACTCCGCCGCTTCGGCGAGACCGATCGCGCCGTCCTGCTCGGGACGCAGATGGTCGCGAAGGGTCACCACTTCAGCGGCGTCTCCCTCGCGGCAGTGATCGACGCCGACACCGCGCTCGGCGTGCCCGACTTTCGCGCCGACGAGCGGACGTTCCAGCTGCTGACCCAGCTCGCCGGCCGCAGCGGCCGCGACGCGCCGGGGCGGGTGCTGATCCAGACTTTCCAGCCCGACTCGCGGCCGGTCGAGCTGGCGGCGCGCCACGATGTGCCGCGGTTCCTGACCGGCGAGCTCGAACGCCGGCGCGAGCTCGGCTATCCGCCCTTCCGCCATCTCGTTCGGGTGCTCGTCAGCGGGCCGGAGCCGGGGCCCGTGACCCGTGCGCTCGAGGAGGTGCGCGACGGGATGCAGAGCGCCGAGATCCTCGGCCCGGCGCCGCTCTTCCGCCTTCGCGGCCGCCACCGCGCACAGCTCGTCGCCAAGACGGACGAGCCGAGGCGGGTCGCCGCCCGGGCGGGACAGCTATTGGCGGCGGCCGCGCCGGCGATGCGGAAAGCGGGCCTGACGGCGGTCGTCGACGTAGACCCGCAGAGTTTGTAGGCGCTCACGCGAAGACGTACTCGCTTTGCCACTGGGGATTAGACGGATGTCCGGGCAAAGCCCAAACGTCCTTTGTGCGGCGTCGCAAGCGAGCGCCGCAGAGTTTGTAGCAGTCCATAAACTGGCGGCGTGGCCGAGCAAGACCAAGACGTCGAACAGCACGGCGAGGTTCTCGAGGAGCAGCTCGACCCCGAGCGCGAGGCGCGCCGGCGGCTCGCGCTGGCGCAGATCCGGCAGTACCCGGATCCGGTGTTGCGGATGCGCGCGAAGGAGATCGAGAGCTTCGACGACGACCTGGGGCGGCTGGTCGAGCGGATGAAGGACCTGATGCAGGAGGCGAACGGCGTCGGCCTCGCGGGAACGCAGGTCGGCACCCTGCAGCGGGTGTTCGTCTTCCAGCCGGAGGGGGAGGACGAGGCTCCGCGGGCGCTCGTCAATCCCGTCCTGGTCAAAACGTCCGAGGTGACCCTCAGCGACACGGAGGGCTGCCTCTCGATGCAGGGCGTGAGCATTCCGGTTGAGCGCCCGGTAAAGGCCACGATCGAGGGGAAGGACGAGAACGGCGAGGACGTCAGGCTCGAGCTCGAGGAGCGCGATGCGCGCGTGGTGCAGCACGAGCTCGACCACCTCGACGGGATCCTGATCCTCGACCGGACGACGGCCGAGGCCCGGCGCGAGGCGCTGGGAATCCTCCGGCCGGAACCGCTTCTCGGCGCTCTGTCGTCGTAACCGTGGCGCGCATCGCCGTCGCTGCGACGGCGCCGTTCGGGGCGGACGTGCTCGAGCGGCTCGCCGCGCGGCACGAGATCGCCTACCTGCTCACCCAGCCAGACCGTCCGAGCGGACGCGGCAGGCGGGTTGCGCCGCCGCCGGCGAAGCAGGCCGCCGAGACGCTCGGGATCCCGGTCCGGCAGCCGCAGCGGCTCGGCGACGATTTCGATCCCGAGGTGGACACGCTCGTCGCCGTCGCGTACGGACAGCTCGTGCCGCGCGGCGCGCTCGAGCGGGCGCGCTGGCTCAACGTCCACCCGTCGCTACTGCCACGCTGGCGCGGGGCGGCGCCCGTCGAACGGGCGCTGATGGCCGGGGACGAGGAGACCGGAGTGACGATCATCGAGCTCGTCGAGGAGCTCGATGCCGGGCCGATCGCCGCCCAGGAGCGGTTTGAGATCGGGATCGACGACGACGCCGGAGCCGTCTTCGCGCGGGCCGCCGAGTTGACGCCCGACCTGATCGACGCCGCGCTCGACAATCAACGGCCGGAGCCGCAGGCCGAGGACGGCGCCACGTACGCCGACAAGATCGTGCCCGCCGACCGGGAGCTCGACTGGTCGCGCCCGCCGGAGGAGCTGCACAACAGGATTCGCGCTCTCTCGCCTCATATCGGCGCGCGCGGCCTGGTCGAGGGGCGGCCGGCGATCGTCTGGCGCTCGCGGCTTGTCGACGGCAGGCTGGAGGTGCTCGAGGTGCAGCCGGAGGGCCGTCGCCGGATGACGTACGACGAATTCCTGCGCGGCCTGCGCTAATGGTCTCGCCGGCGCGGCGCGCCGCATTCGAAACCGTGCTCCGTGTCTTCGAGCAGGACGCGTATGCCGACCGGGCGCTGCGAACGGCGGCCGCCAGCCTCGACCAGCGCGACCGCGCCTTTGCGCAGCGGCTCGCCTATGGGTCGATCCAACGCGTGCGCACCCTCGACTTCGCGATCGAGCAGCTCGGGCGGCGCCCCGTGCGGAAGCTCGACCCGCCGGTCAGAGCCGCGCTGAGGCTCGGCGCCTACGAGCTCGGCTTCATGCAGACGCCCCGGCACGCCGCCGTGAACGAAGCCGTCGAGCTGGTCCGCGCGGCCAAGCTCGAGCGAGCGGTCGCCTTCACGAATGCGGTCCTCCGCCGCGTCGCGGACGGAATCGATTCGCTGCTGGCGTCGCTGCCGGACGGCGCGCTCAAGCACTCGTACCCCGACTGGGTCGAGCAGGTCTGGACGCGCGACTTCGGCCGCGAGGAGGCGCTGGCGCTGATGCGGGCACAGAACGAGGCGCCGGAGACGGTCGTGCGGCTGATTCGCGGCGAGATCGAAGGCGAGCCGACCGACATCCCCGGCGCCTATCGCGTCGAGCGGGTCGACGAACAGGCGCTCGCGGAGGGGAGGATCTGGCCGCAGAGCCGCGGCTCTCAACTCGCCGGCCTCGTCGTGAAGTCGAACCGCGGCGAACGGACTCTCGATCTCTGCGCGGCGCCGGGCGGCAAGGCGACGATGCTCGCGGGAGAGGTCACCGCCGTGGAAAAGCACCCGGGTCGCGCCCGCGAGCTCGAGGAGAACGCGGCCCGCCTCGGGGCCGCGAACGTCAGTGTGGTCTGCGCGGATGCGCTGGAGCTGCCGCCCGAGCTGCGCGACTACGACCGGGCTCTCGTCGACGCTCCTTGCTCGGGCCTTGGCGTCCTGGCCTCGCGGCCGGACCTGCGCTGGCGGGCGGAGCCGCTGCCTGAGCTGCAGCTCGCGCTGTTGGGTGCCGCGGCCGACCGCGTCCGGCCCGGCGGAACGATCGTCTACTCCGTCTGCACGCTCAACGCCGCCGAGAACGAAGCGATCGTCGAAGCGTCCGGCCTCACGCCCGAGCCGCTCGGCGAGGAATGGCCGGAGTTCGCGCATCCGAGGCGGCGGGAGTTCTTGCTGACGCGGCCTGACGTGCACGGGACGACCGGTTTCTTCATCGCGAGGCTCCGGGTTTGATCGAGGTCCCCGAGCGGCTGGGCTGGCGGCGCGATCGCGTCGGCGGGGCGGCGTGGCTGGAGTCGCTGCCGCGGCTCGCAGAGGAGTGTGCCGAGCGCTGGTCGCTGCGGCTCGGCGAGCCCTTCGGGCAGGGACACGTCTCCTTGACCGTGCCCGTGACCCTCTCGGACGGGGAGCAGGCCGTGCTGAAGCTCAGCTTTCCGGAGGAAGAGAGCGCATACGAGGCCGATGCGCTCGTGCACTGGCGCGGCGAAGGGGCGGTACGGCTGTTCGAAGTCGACCGCGAGCGGAACGCGCTGCTGATCGAGCACGCTGATCCGGGCACGTCGCTCTGGGAAGTCGGAGACGACGAAGAGGCGGCCCTGATCGCGGCCTCGGTGTTGAGGCGCCTTTGGCTTCGTCCGCCGCCTGAGGGCCATTCGTTTCGTGTACTCGCCGACGAGGCCGAGCGCTGGACGGGGCCGCTCCGCTCCGACTGGGAGGCACTCGGCCGGCCGTTCGAGCAGGGGCTCGTCGACGCGGCGGCCGCGGCCGCCCGCGAGCTCGCGGGGTCGCAGACGAAGCTGGCGGTCTGCCACCAGGACCTCCAGGGCAGCAACGTCCTGACGGCACGGCGGGAGCCGTGGCTCGCGATCGATCCCAAGCCGATCGTCGCCGAGCCCGCATTCGATGTCGCGTCGCTCCTCCGCGACCGCCGCTGGTCGATTGACCGGGGGATTATCAGCAGGCGCCTCGACCTGCTCGCCGCGGAGCTCGACCTCGACCGCGATCGCATGCGGGGCTGGGGCCTCGTCCACGCGCTTCATTGGGGCGTCGGGGCCGACAAGATCGAGCCGGACCTGGTCGAGTGCGCTCGGCTGCTGGCGGCGTAGGATCCAGACGAATGGCCTGGGCGGACGGGTTGCGAGAGGCCGAGGTCGAGCCCTCCCTCTATGCGGCCGACTTCGCGAGGCTCGGAGAGCAGATCGAGCAGCTGCTCGCCGCGGGCACGCGCGTCTTTCACTACGACGTCGGGGATGGGCACTTCGTGGAGCCGATCATCATGGGCCCGATCGTGCTCCAGTCGATCGGCGGCCTGATTCACGACGGCGGCGGCCGCGTCGACGTTCACTTGATGATCGAGTCGCCGGAGCGGCATTTCGCCGCTTTTCGCGAGGCGGGCGCCGACAGCGTCACCTTCCACTTCGAGGCGGTTGAAGACGTCTCCGCCATCGCCACTGCGGCCCGCGACGAAGGCCTGGCGGTCGGCGTTGCGCTGAAGCCGAAGACGTCCGTCGAGGAGGTGGCTGAGGCGGCGATCGCCGCGGGCGCCGACTTCGTTCTCTGTATGAGCATCGAGCCGGGGTACTCGGGCCAGAAGTTCATGCCGGAGGCGTTCGAGCGGCTTCGCCGACTGCGCGAGTTGCTGCCCGAGGCGATGCGACTCCAGGTGGATGGCGGTGTCAATCGCGACAACATCCGTGAGGCGCGAGAGGCGGGCGCAAACCTGCTCGTCGCGGCCACGGCCGTCTTCGGCGGGGGCAACCCGGCTGCGGGCTACCGTGGACTCGTGGAGGAAATGGGGTGAGCTTCCTCGAGCGAGCTCTCGAGCTCGCCGAGCGCGGGCGCGGGACAACTCAGCCGAACCCGGTCGTCGGGGCGGTGCTCGTGCGCGACGGCGAGGTCGTCGGCGAAGGCTGGCACGAGCGCAAGGGCGAGGCTCACGCGGAGGTGAACGCGATCGCGGCCGCGGGCGATCGTGCCCGGGGCTCGACGCTCTACGTCACGCTCGAGCCGTGCGCGCACATGGGTTCCACGCCGCCGTGCGCCCAGGCGGTGATCGACGCCGGCGTGGCGAAGGTCGTGGTCGGGACGCGGGATCCGAGCCCCAACGTCGCCGGCGGCCTGGAGCAGCTTCGGGAGGCCGGTGTCGAGACCGAGTTTGCCGACGGTGAGCTCGGCTTCCGGGTTCGGCAGCAGAACGAGGCCTGGCTGACCTGGGTGACGAAGCGCCGGCCCTTCGTCACCTACAAGGCTGCGATGACACTCGACGGGCGGCTGACGCTGCCGGGGTCGCGGTGGATCTCGTCCGAGGAGAGCCGGACGCTCGTTCACGAGCTGCGTGCCGCGTCGGATGCGGTCGCGGTCGGCATGGGAAC
>WNGJ01034699.1_pt1 | contig 10164 bp, 8 predicted proteins | sample 5400611 | NCBI WGS metagenome assembly WNGJ01 (sample SAMN13153375, study PRJNA577476) | soil metagenome | isolation source: 40 cm soil or saprolite under Garry oak tree replicate 1 | place: USA:California | collected 2016-06-15
AGTCGCACAGAGAAAAAGCTTGTGCTACAATAGCGGCACAAAAATACCTTCTATGTCAGGGAATTCATAGGACTTTCTTTGGATGCTTGGAGGGAACTCGATGCAGATTCAGGCAATTCATATCGACCATCTGCTTTCTTTTAATAAATTTGTTTGGGAGGAACTGGACCCACGCCTCAATGTCATTGTCGGTCCCAACGGGGTGGGCAAAACCAATCTGTTTCATGCCCTGCGGGTCGTGCGCGACGTACTCAGCCCAGCGCGATCCCAGGACGCTGAGAGGTGGGTTGGCGCAGGCCATCAAGGCTCGGATGTGGATACCATTACCATCAAACTGGATATCCAGTTCACCACGACGTGGGAAAAGCATCTCTTGTGTGTCTTCTTTGCGTCAATGCTCTCTGATCAGCAAGAGATCCAACAATTGGCTACAACAATGCAGCGCGGTCCGGACCCTGATGGCGTGAAACGGTTTGATAACTGGGTGCTTGAGCGTATACGTCCGAAAGATCTTTCCTGGTTTCTGCACGGTCAGCTGGTCATAACGCACGCAGGGAGGTCGGGATGGCAGTGCCGATACGAGGCACGTCCTCAAAAGCCGATGTTCCGGCTTAATTTAACCAACTTGGAAACGCTTCTCGGCCATGCGAAGCACAACCCAGAGGCTGCGACAGATACCCGGGGATCACTCTTTGTTGCTTGGTGCAACAGCCTGACCGAGCAAGAGCGAGAACGACTGAAAAACGGATTAACCAAAGCTACACCAGAGGGAGAGTTCCCTGTGCCCGACCACTCGCACCTGCCGGACTGGGTTTCGTCCCAGCAAGGGATAGTGCTGCGGATAGAGGATCGCTTCCAAATTACGGATGTGGACCCGACAACCCTGGCGACTCATCGGGCACTCACATCGGCAACAGGGATATCTCTTGAGCAAGGGAAACCCCTTGGGATGCGCACTGTTTTCCAGCTCTTACTCGAACAGGCTTTGGTGTTCACCGACAACGTGCGCCTGGTGCCTCAGAGCCTTTTTGTGGCCAATCGTCTCTTCGCGCAACCGCTTGATCTGAGCAACGGGGAACAACTAGCGCGTTTCCTCTTCTGCAAGAAAAATGGGAATCGCCGTGACCGCGGGCAATATGACGAGATAGGGAAGCTGTTTACTCGGATGACGGGTGGTCGCGAATTTAATGTGGTCCTGAGCCCTGCAAACTCGGAGAGATCACAGCCGCGACTGTCGGTCAGTCAGCAACCGGAAAGATTCCCGTCAGATCAGCAACCGGACATTTCGTTGGAGCTCGTTACCAACCGCTCCTGGGGTGACATTCCTCTGGAGGTCAGCGGGGCGGGTATCGCTGAGGCATTGTTCTTGAGCGCGGTGCTGGCTGGGAGTACCGGTCAGGTCGTGTTGCTGGATGAACCGGCGCTCAACCTGCATCCGACGATGCAAACCATCTTGCTCAATGCATTGCAGGCCCTTGTTCAGCAACCAGCAGGAGAGAAAAGTCAGTTCCTGGTCAATACGCATACTCCAGCCCTTGTGCCATCTGACGCGATCGAGTGCGTTTCTCGCTTCACGCTTGGAAACGGACAGACCATCCGCCAAGCACTCAAGGTTGGGCGGGGAGACCACGTGGGTGCTGGGCAGATTAGCCAGAACGATCTGGTCAAAATCCGGCAGTTGCTCAGAGGAAATCCAGCTGCGCGGGCGCTCCTTTTCGGCCGCGCGGTACTCCTGATTGAGGGATCAACCGAACTGGCAGCATTGCCGGTATGGTGCGCGGATCTGGTGTACCAGGACATTGCACTGTATCCCGTGGATGGGAGAGGGGGCTTTGTCTCTCCACTCAGACTCCTCCACCATTTTGCCATTCCCTGGGCCATCATTGGCGATAGCGAGGTCCTCTGGGATTTGAAGGAGCAGAAGCAGTCTGGTAGCCCCCTAAACCACATCAGTGATATTCTGACTGTCTGCGGCCAACCTTTGCCTTCTATTCAAGGTGATCCTGGGAAAAGCGACCGGGACTTCGCCGAGTTTCGGCAAACCATGGAAACCTACGGCATTTTTACCCTGGCAAGCAATGCGCGCGAAGGATTTGAGAAAGCCATCCGTCCAGAAGTCCCGCCAGACATCTGGGCTGAAGCCGAAAAGAAGTTCGGCAAGAACAACAAAGTGGCTCTCAGTCGCTTTGTGGCCGAGAACTCCCCATGTCCAGGAAAAGTGGCAGGGTTGATCAGAAAGGTCCTGCGCCACCTACAGAAGCAGGATGCAAGCATCCTCGTTCCTGATGATGACCATTCACGATCCTCTATCACGAATCCAGGAAGCTGATCTCAGCCGAGGTTTACGAGAACTGATGATCTCTTTCACAAGGAGAGCAACACAAGCGAAGCGGGCCCGCACAAAGCAGGCCCGCTTCGGGAACTACTCTTTTTTCAATCGCGTCTCTACGGCTTCTGCTCGGAGCCGCCAGGTGAGTGCCTCATCCTGCTGGATCAGCCACCGCTCTCGTTGCTCGGACAATGTCCGCTCGGCGATGATCAGGCGCTCAACCAGCGCTTCTTTGCTCATGCGTAGGTATCGCTGGCGCACGCGCTGCTCATCCCGGCCAGGCTTGACTGCCAGAGGCTGTGTCGGCGATGCTACGACCAGCGGTTTGGCTCGCTTTCTTGATGAGCCTCGCCAACTCCGATGCTGTTCGTAGTACGCCCTCGCCTCTGGATTGTCGAGAATGGCGCTCTCAGATACGCCTTTGCCGTCGCCCTCGGTGTCCAGTTCCTTCGATTTGGCGGCGACTGTCGAGAGCGACACCCGCTGCTTGTCCTTGCAGAGCGCATCGACACTCTGCTTCACCAGGTCAACGGTCCGCTGGCGCAGCTTTGCGTACACTTTCTCCTCCAGCCAGGAATACGGCTCATGACGGCCGCTTGGGTCTGGGTTGGATCTGGATAACACGGGTCTCGTCCTTTCGGTAGGCGACAATTTGCTCCATTTCTTTGATCTCCAGGTCGCACGCGCGGATCAATTGTCGCATCTTTTCTGTCTCTAACACTAACCCTTCTCGTTCGGAGTAGGCCAGGCGCTCTTCCGCCCACCGCCGCTTTTCCTCGACCTGGTAGCGTTTCTCAGGATCGGGAGCCTTCGCCGGACAGTGAATACAGTCAAACTGATTGGGACAGTAAACATCCAACGTACACTCTCCTCCAGCGACAGGAACGAGCATGCCAACGCGTCTGCGAGCGGCTTCCGCTTGCTTCTGTATCTCTTCAGGAGAACGGAGAATGGCCTCACGGATGTTGATCTGGGTGGCCATTCGCGCAACGAACGAAGAATGTTGTTCTATCTGCATGTATTCTGGCATCTCACTGTAGTAACCGGTCACATCCAGGTTTTTCTGCTGCAACCACTTTGCGACCAGGTCAAGTGGCAACCCCTCAATATTGACTGCGTACGTAGCAAAAGCATGTCTGAGCAGATGTGGCTTGATCACCACTGGTGTACCAGCGCTCGTCTGGAACACCATCCCATGTAAGAGAAATCGAATACAGGCATTCATTGCATTGTGGGTTAAGTGCGTTCGGTTGTACTGAAAAATGTAGGGAAGCGCGCCCTGAAAACGATGACTCCGATGATGCTGCCGGTTAAAGACGACTCGTGGAAGCGCTTCTCCAGGTTGGAGTCGGTAGTGTTCGCACAACATCTGTGCGGTTTTCTCGATCAACCTGACAGACTCTTTGCCAATCCCGTAGTTGTGCCTTTCCTCCGTGCGCTCTCCCTTTGGTAAGAGCCGTAACACGTAGCGGACACGAGGGGAGCGATTTTTGGCCCCAGGAGGGGGATCATCGACCAGGCGAATAAGGTACTCTGGCGAAATGCTCACCTGAGACAATTCTGTACTTCTCATACCGGTGGTTGTGAGCAGGTCTAGGGCTAAAAGGGCAAAGGTGGCCGCTGCATACAATGATTCGACAGGAATAAAGATCTTTCCAGTTCTCCTGCGTGCTTGGCCGACAAATCGTCCCGTACATCCTTCCCTCCCATTGGTGCTTCCATTGGGCCACGCTAACAGTCCAGGTATTTCGGTAGCAAACGGCGTCGTTCGATTCTCAGCAGATCCTTCTCCGTAGCCCCACTGGCGCAGCCATGCCTGTTTCTCGGCAACCTCCTGCTCATTTCCATCACAGGCTTTTGATCCGAGAACCCCAAGCTTGAGCAAATCGGCGAACCAGAAACCTTCTGGCATGGTCTCTCCATCTAACCGTTCTGCCCTCACAAACTCCAGAAACAGTTCATTACGTTCATCAGCGAACTGGAGTTGGCCGCGCTCAGCCAGTTTTCGTGTCCCCTCCACATAGTATGGTTCATGCTCTGGAGCAAGGATAAAGCTTCGTCGATCCCACAGCAGAAAATGCAGACGTTCAACAGGAGGATCGCCTTCATCGTAACTGAACGCGAGCGGAAGGTTAGAGCGATCAGGTAAAACTTGAGCAATGGCTTGTTGATAGGCTTGCCGGAGTCTCAGTAAGCGGTTGTAACGGTAATGCGCCTCGGCTCGTAATGTGGCAAAATGGGGCACGACCGCTTCGGTTTCGGCTTTCCGGTGCGCTTGCTGTTGTTGAACGATCTCTTTTTCTTTGCTCAAAGCATCATGAAGGAAAGGACTCACAGCAGGAAGCGCAAACCGTTGATAGCGAAGCCGTTCTTCCTCAGGCAGGGTTTCCAGCCAACTTTGGACATGCCTGGTCGCACTTGAATAACGCCGAAAGAACAAGTGACGAGTGTAGAGCGTGTCCCCAGGGACAATTTCTCCTTGAAGATAGAGAGGCAGATGCACCTCGTTTTTCCATTCATCGCACCGTTTGCTCGTCTCGTTGACGTGCCGAAAGAACGGTGGCAATGAGAGCCAGATGATCGGCCCAGGGAGTTCCGACGACATTGCGCAGGAAATAGCCCACAACGCGATCTGGTACGCAAGTCCATTCACCATGAGGATCGCCGCCTGTCTTGGGAGCATGGAGGACCTCTGAAGCAATTTTGCCTTCAAGATCGAGCCAGGGGACATCGACTTCCAACTGTTTCTTTCGTCCCATGTTATGCCTCCCCTGCTAAAGCATAGAGAAATGCCAGATCAGGCTCATCATTGAGCTGGGCCACCGCAGACTGTGGGGGAAGCGTTTGCTCTTGCTTGTGTATGCGCGTTGCTAGCTTCTGGCGTTTTCCTTGTTTTCTTTCTTGTTGATACTGCTGGATCTCTTCATGCATCCGTTGATGAAAAGTATCGCGGGTCTCCGCCTGAAGCTGCTCATCAAAGTAGTGTTGATAGGCAGCTAGGGTTTCTTCGCTCTTCCATTTCATGTACTCAACCAGTCCCTTGAGTCGTCGTTCAATTTCTCCTTTGTCTTTGGAGGTTTCGTAAATATCCCGAACAGATCGAGTAACTAGCCAATGACGGGCTTGGTGGACATCAGCTTCAATACCAGCTTTAGCGCACGCTGGATTCCAGTAGTGCTCGCGATAGGCTTTTGGGGTCAGTTGTGTGCCCTGCGTCGTTAAAAACAAGGGGGCGGTCGAGAGATCTGCCTGCTTGCGAGCGGCTAATTCAAGGTAGAGGTCAAGAGAATATCCATGAGGGTCAAAATGAATACGCTCCTCATCGAAATAGCGCCGGAGCAGAACAACGGTATCTTCATGAAAACTCAGCATCTTGGTACGTCTTCCCAAGCTTCCTTTGTTAAACGCCCTGGCTTTGGTGTGCGTTCCCTGGGATGCCCAATCACCCAAAGTGAGTCCTACCACCTCTGAAATGCGTCCACCCGTCTCGAAAAGGAGCCAGGTCACGACTTCATCTCGCTGGCGCGTATGTTTGAGAGAGAGGTGTTTTCCTCCCTCCAGGATCAAGGCGGGCAGCTTCGCATCATCGAGAATCTGAGGCGTCCATTCCTCGTGTTGCAAGCGAAAGTAATTGTCGGTCAAGCGATGCGCCGGTTTCTTTTGTGGCGTCTCGACGCCGCTAAGATCCGGCATGCGTGGGGTGCCTTCTTCTTGCCCTAAGCGGGCCTCAACCGCTGCAACAGTTGCGGAAATTGGCTCGATCATTGGGTTGAGAAACCGGTAGGAACCACGCGCTATCATGACCTGATAGAACAATTTGAGAGCAGAGAGGAAAATCCGCAGACTGTTCTGGTTTCCAGTCGTCATGGCCACAAATCGCCAGCCATATTGATGGGGTTGCACCTTACACCGAAGCTTGCTCACCAGGTAGTCCTCTACCGCCAGCCTGACCTGCCGTGGTGGAGCATCCCAGGTATTTCCTGCACGACATTGCCAGATGTCGCTCTCAAGAAAGCTGAACCAGGGAAGAATGGCGTACAAATACGTCTGAACCGTTTTTGGAGCAAGACGCTGGCTGATCGCTTTCCCAAAGGTCGTTAAGGGAAAGTGGAGACGATCCTGCATATCAAAGACGAGGTAGGGGTGCTGATGTTCGACTTCTGGGGGTCGCGGGGTAAACCAGTAGGTGGTCATCGTTCGTACAAAACTCCTTTCAGTTACTCATGAATGAGTAGTGACTCCCATTATGTAGCTGAAAGGCTTATGAGACAATGTTCAGAGGCTCTATATTACAAGGGGGTTTACTGTCCAGTAGCGGTATCCCGGACGATAGATCAGCCGCAGAGCATCCAGGGCCGCCGCGATGACATCGGCCGTGAAGGCCGTAGGATAGAGCAGCCTGCGAGAGATACTGTTGGCATAGTGGGGCAGATCCTGCTGAAAGGGGCTGGTGCGCACAAAGACATTCACGCAGGTGGCCAGCGAATCCTGCCGCCGCAGCTTCTCGGCGGCTCGCGCCGTGTACGTGGCTACGGCTTCTTCCAGCTGGGCCAGGCTCTCGGCCGGTTTGCCAAAGGTTTTGGCATTCATAATGCCTTTTTTCGGCCTGGCCTGGAGCTCCAGGGGGATGCAGGCCTGCCCGCGCAATTCCAGCACCGTCCTGGCACCCACCACCGATAGGTGCCGACGTACCCACGACAGATCAGCATACTTCAGGTCCCGCGCCGTCTGAATCCCCTGCAGGCGCAGGCGCTGCGCAGAGCGCGGCCCGATGCCCCAGACATCCTCGATAGCGACTTCCGCCAGCAGCCGATCCAGTTCGTACTCGGAGAGCCGGGCCAGCGAGATGACGTCCCGGTGCTCCGGGTAGTGTTTGGCGATCTCGTGCGCAATTTTGCAGAGTGTTTTGGTTGGGGCGATGCTCACGCTCGTGGGGATGCCTGTCTGTCGCAAGACAGTGGCGCGTATGGCGCGACCATAGTCCAGCAGGGCATCGGGGGCCACGTGGCTCACATCCAGAAACGCTTCATCGATGGAATAGGGCTCCATCTGCCGGGCGAACGGCAACAGAACGCGCATTACACGGTCGGACACGGCCTGATACAAACTGTAATTACTGGAAAAGAGCTGGATGCCATGCCGCTCGACCAGCTCCCGGCACTGGAACAGGGGCATGCCTCGCTTGAGGCCGAGCGCCCGAGCATCGTCGCTGAGGGCCACAATACAGCCATCATTGTTGCTGAGCACGATACAAGGACGGGTCTGCAGCGAGGCATTGAAAACGCGCTCACACGACACATAGAAATGGCGGCAGTCCACCAGGGCCAGCATCTGGCTCATGGATGCAGGCTCCAGGGCTGGGGAGCGTTGGTGAGCGGATGGACCACCTAGGTGGCCACGCCCCAGATCTGGAATGCCATGCGCGGGGTGACCTTGATCAGGGGATAATCGGGATGCTCGGCCTTGAGGGCAATGGCCCCTGCCCGCAACTGCAGCCGCTTGACCGTGGCTTTTCCATCCAGCAGGGCGATGATGATGGAGTTGTGCTGAGCAGTCAGCATGCGATCCACGATCAGTAGGTCGCCATCATGAATACCGGCATCCTTCATCGAAGACCCGCTGACACAGAAAAAGAAAGTGGAAGCCGGGCGAGGAACCAGCAGCTCATGCACATTGAGTTCGAGTTCGCGCCACTCTTCAGCAGGGGAAGGAAAGCCGGCATCAATCCGTCTGACGAGCAGGCGTGCATCCAGAGACCAGGTCATAGGTACTGTCTCCTACAGGGACAAAGACGTCCAGGACATTCCTGCCCTCAAATAGGCTGAACAGGATGTCTCTACATCTTGCAGACGAAAAATAGAACAAACATTCCAGTCGCTTGAGAGGAGTATACCCAACCACTGGGGAACCTGTCAACAGGATTTTTGCTGCAAAACGCAGAACGAGAGGTGTATTTAGAACAGAGAAACGAAAAATGTTTCTGCATTTGCTGCATCAAAGAGGAGAAAGTAGTATTTTACTGCGGTCTTCATATGGGTAGATGGAGAGAAAGCCCTCTGGGTACGAGAGAGCCCAGCATACTCTCGTGGAAACAGACATAGTCACCCCATTTGCCACATCAGGAATGATAGAGAGAAGTGTCTACAGACTTCAGGAAAGTTCTGCTTGAGCAAGGTTGGTAGAACGAGACCGTCATCAGTGTAATCACCGTAATCAGTTGGTAGCAAAACAGATATGTAGATCGTTTTTATTTTTTTCGAGCATTCGAGATGTGTCCATTGCTATTCAGAATGTCTCTGGTCAGTAGTCAGATACGTCCAATCAGGAAAAGCGCCGTGTGGTACAAGGAGTGTGATCATCAATGATGAAATTGATTACGTTGATTACACTGATTACGTTGATTACGCCAACGGCAATATCTTCAAGGAGGGTTTTGCCTAAAAGCCATCCCTGAGTACTCCAAACGTTCAATAGGTTGAACCGTATAAACGGTTGGAAAGGAGGTCAAGAGAGTTTTCATCGATGATGCTGTGAAGTGGACATTTTGTATGATGAACCTGCTTGTCCACATAGAGCCATGCCCTCATCTTTTCTTCACACTTTTTGGGGCAGAAAGTAAGCTGGCTCTGTTGCATTTTTCGTGATCCAGCCAACAAATCCATCAACGAAAAAGTGAGGATCAGTACGTCTAACTAGAAGTGCATATCCATCGCTAGACAGAAGTAGCACATAATGTGGGAAGAGAAACGTTCACTTTTTCCCAAGAATCGGAGAAATGAGTTGGAAAGTTCTTCATCACCAACGGAGAGTCCAGTTCGACGTTTTTTTCTTACTTCCTACCAGAAGTTCATGAAGTGGGCGTTTGTAACAAAGCCAGGCTCAGAACCTCTCGTCCGGTCGTACCTCTTTTTGAGAAGCGGCATTGGTATTATCGGCGTGGCGTTACCCGTCGTTCTTGTCATCGGAGCGATACTATTGGACCAGCGTTTCGAATTGTTGGACTCCATGAGTTCCTACTATTATAGCGTGATGAGAGATGTTTTTGTTGGCAGCCTGTGGGCTATTGGCATTTTCCTCATCTGCTATCAATACGACCATCTGGATGACCTTGTTAGCACTGTTGCAGGTTTCTGCGCGATTGGCCTTTCTCTCTTTCCAACTCCTCCGGACTGCCCGCCCAGCAACATGAATTGCGCTACTGAACTACAGCTAAGGATAGGGGTGGCGCACTTTTTGTTTGCTACGGGCTTTCTCGTAGCACTCGCTATCATGGCGGGCTTTCTCTTTACAAGAGGAAATCCAGAGAAGGAGAAGGTAACGGATACGGATAGAAAGCGAAAGCGAAGAAATAATCTGGTCTATCGGATCTGTAGTATCACTATGGTCGCATGTATTCTGCTTGCTGCCCTTATTCTTGTTGTCCCATACCTGTCAGACAACCGATGGCACCATCAATATCATCCGATCTTCTTCATTGAATTTATCGCGACCTGGGCCTTTGGTTGGGCTTGGTTTGTTAAAGGACAAACGTATAGCAAGCTGAAAGCGACCATTCAACGGCGTCCTTTCATTCCACGGTAGAGGCTCTGTTGCACTAACTGTACATTCTGGAGCATGCGCGACTGGTTCGATAATCGACAGAAAGGTATGTCAGCGCTCTGGGCTGGTTTATTCAACAACGTATGCCTATCTGGTAGCAACAAGTGCGACGACAAATGGACGTGACGGGGTACCACGGCTTGCTTCACGACTACATCTACCATATGTACCAAACTGCCTGAGTCTCGATGAGCTCGATGGTGAACTATTCGCGTTACGATCGATCTATAAGGGAC
>WNGJ01017469.1_pt1 | contig 10163 bp, 10 predicted proteins | sample 5400611 | NCBI WGS metagenome assembly WNGJ01 (sample SAMN13153375, study PRJNA577476) | soil metagenome | isolation source: 40 cm soil or saprolite under Garry oak tree replicate 1 | place: USA:California | collected 2016-06-15
GTTGCTGCACATAGAGCTTGATGCCGTTGTCGAGTTGCGTGGCGCCGTCGGCGAACTGCCCGGAATAGGGCAGGATCACCCCGATCTTGAGCGGCTGCTGGGCGTGCGCGGTCGGGGCCGCGAGCACGGCGGCAAGCGCGCACAGGGCGAGCGCTGTTGTCTTACGCATCTGTCTCCTCCCGAGGTGATGGGGGAGCTTATAGGCACGCACCTGCGCGCGGCAATCCGCCTGGCACAAAGAGTTGCGGGCTTGGCAAACGACCCGAAACGACGCCGATCAGTCCGCCATGAACTCGTCGGCGGTATAGATCGCCTGGAACGCGATGCCGCGGTTCTTGAAATTCTCCACCGCCCCCTCCAGCCGGTCGACAATGGAGAGGACGAGGACGACGTTCGCGCCTTCCGCCACCGCGGCCTCCGCCGCTGTGGACGCCGAGCCGCCGGTGGTGGTCACGTCCTCGACGATGACGACGTTCTTGCCGGCGAGGCTCTCGGCAGTGCCTTCGACGCGCCGCTGCGTGCCGTGATCCTTCACCTGGGCGCGCACGAAGAAGCCGGGGATCGGGCGCCCGCGCTGATGGCTGAGCATGGCGATGGAATTGACCAGCGGCACCGCGCCGATCGCCAAGCCGCCGACGTAGTCCACCTTGAGGCCCTCGATGCGGTCGAGCATCAGCTCAGCGATCCAGGCGGCGCCGGCCGGATGGAACATGGTCGGCTTCATGTCGAAGTAATAATTGGTGCTGCGGCCGGACACGAGCATCTTGTTGCCGCGGCTGAACGAGCGCGCCTTGATAAGCGCGAACAGATTGCTGCGAGTGTCGGACGCGGCACGATCCTCCCTGGTGACGCGCATCGGCTGCATGGTCGCCCCTCGTGTGATGCTTCGCGCTTATAGCCCCGCCGGCGCGGCTAAACAACGAAGCGGCGGCGCGCCGCGCCGATTGTTCACAGCCGTTTAGACCTCCACGAACGGCCCCGGCCGCGAGCGATGGCCGGCCGGCAGCATATGGAAATAATGCTGCGGTGGCTCGTAATGCTCCGCGGCCGTCGCAGGCTCGCGGAAGCGGTCGGCGCAAAGATCGGCACGCACGAAGAAGGCGTTCACGCCGGCGATCGAGCAGCCGACGAGGCGGTAATTCTTGGTAGTCGCGAGCCGCACCAGCGCCTCGAGGCTCGCGCCGTAGTGGTTTGAGCCGTCCCATTGGGCATCGGCCCGGTAAGGCACGACGACCGCCATGGGCGGCCGCAGGGTCGCGTTGTATTCGATCGCGACGACGCGCGGGTTGACGACGTCGATCGCCTTCCAGACCCAGTAATCGTTGTTGTCGATGTCGATGCTCAGAAGGTCGATCTCGCCGGAGAAGCCGCCCTGCCCGATGAGTGCGTTGATGTTCTCGGCAGTGACGAGGCTCTCTTGAAGCACGAGCTTGCCGGCGGCGATGAACGGCGCAAACTCGCGGCGGATCGCACCCGCGCTCGTCGCGTTGCTTTCGATCCACAGCCCGCGCCAGCCCTCGACCAGGAGCTTCACGCTGTTGCACTCGACGCCGGTCTCAACCCCGAACTCGACGAAGGTGCGGCTCTCCGTCCCGATGCGGCGGAAGATTTCGGCAATGATGCCGTCCTCGTCGTTCTGGCAATAGACCTTGTAGCCATAGCGCACGAGCCGCTTGGGGTCGGCGTGGCGCGGCTTCTTCATCTCCTCGTCCCAGGCGCGCTGCACGCGCAGTTGCGCGAGATAGCGCGACTGCTCCGCCTGCTTTTGCAGCAGCGCGAGGATTTGCGCCATGTCGCTCGGCGTGTCGGACATGGCGTCAGGATATCCGGTAGCGCGCGACCGCTTCGGGATTCCAGGCGAGTCCGTTGCCGGGACGATCGGGCGTGTGCGCGAAGCCGTCCACGATCTTGAGCGGCTCGGCCAGGATCGGATTGGCCCAGTCCATGTATTCGAGCCAGTGGGCGGTCGGGGTGGCGGCCAGCAAATGGGCGCTCACCTCGGGAAAAAGATGCGAGGACATTTCGACACCGCGCGCCGCCGCGAGCGCCGCCGCCTGCATGAAGCCGGTGACGCCGCCGATGCGGTCGAGGTCGGGCATCACGTAGTCGGCGGCGCCGGCATCGAGCGCTGCCTGCATCGCCGTGATCAGATTGAAGTTCTCGCCGATCTGCACCGGCGACGCGAGTTCCCGCACCAGCCGCGCGTTGCCGAGGTAGTCGTCGTGGCGGATCGGCTCCTCGAGCCAGTAGATGCCTTCCCGGTCGAGCGCGCGGCCTCGCTCGAGCGCCTGCGCGACCGTGAGCGCCTGATTGTAGTCGACCATCACGGCGACATCGGCGGGCACGCGCTTGCGCACCGCGTGAAGGGCCGCGATGTCGGCCGCGAGGGTCGGATAGCCGAGCCGCAGCTTGATGGCGCGAAAGCCGCCGGCGAGAAGCTTCCGGCGAGAAGCTTCTCCGCCTCGTCGGCCACCTCCTGCGGCGCCATCAGGCCGAGGCCGCAGCTGTTGTAGGCCGCAATCGCGCGCGGCGTGGCGCCGAGCAGCCGCGCGAGCGGCTGGCCCGCCGCAATGGCGACGGCGTCCCAGGCGGCAACGTCGATCGCCGAGAGCGCCATGCGCACGATGCCGGTGACGCCGATCAGCTTGAACCGGCGCGCGAGCTTGTCCCACAGGTCGAGCGGCGCGACCTTGTCGCCGGTCACGACGGCGCCGGCGCTTTCGATCATGCGCAGCACCACCGCGACGAGATCGCGCGTGAAGCAGAACAAATAGCCGCGGCCGGTCACGCCCTCGTTCGTCTCGAGGTCGACCAGCACGAGCGGCGCCGTGGTGATTTTCGCCGCACTGGTGCCGAGCGCATAAGTCATCGGCACCTCGACCCCGACGGCACGCACGGCGCGGACAGTGAGCAGCGATGCGACGCGCGCGTTCACCTCACGACCTCCTGCCGCGCTGTCACGCGGATGCCCAACCGCTCCTCCCCCGCCCCAATAAGCAGCGGCTGCATGCTTAATGCATGCAGCGCGATGGGGACAGAGGCACGTCTGGTCTATCGGTGCCAGATCGCCGAATGGGTCGCGTGGGTCGGCCCGTACGCGCCGGGGTGGAAGAACCGATCGTAGAAATCGGTGTCGAGGTGATGGGCCTGGAACACCCACATCAGATGCATGGCATCGAGGCTGCCGGGAAACCGGCCGTAGGTCTGGTAGATGTAATTGCACACCGCCTTGGTGCACGCGATGCCTTCCTCGCTGACCGTCACCGTGCTGCGGCGATGCTCTTCGTCGGACATGAGGTGGGCGGAAACCGTCGGCCCGTCCGCGCTTGCGTTGCGCGCATACGGGCGCAGCACGGTCTCGACCGCCGCGTCCATGCTGGCGAAGTAGGGCGGACAATAGGCCTGGAACACGCCGTCGCGGCCGACCGTGTTGGTAAGCACCGGGGCTGAGTCGGGAACCACCATGGTGAACCCGAGCGCGGCCAAAATCTCGCGCGAAAGAAAGCCGCAATGCTTCCACCCGCCGAGACCGATCGCCTCGGTCGCGAGGAACATGTTCTGACAGATCGCGGCCGGCTCGCTGAACATGAAATAGCAGGCCTGGCGCTCGAGCTGCGACAGCGGCAACAGCGCGTCCTGATTCAGGAAGCCGTTTTTGACCCAGGCCTCGCAACCGGCGGAGCGAAAGCCGTGACGGTCGTCGACGATGTGCATGCCGCGGCCGCCCCTTGCGAAACGCTCGAGCTGCGAGTCGACGAACTGCGCGGTGAGCGAGATCAGCGAGTAGCTCACGTCGCATACCGGCATGAACAAAGTCGAGCCGGGCCCGTTCGAATCCCACCAATCATGCCCGGACAGCGGCGGCATGCGGCGCGCGATGTCGAGCCGGCCGGGTTTCAGCAGCTTGCGGTGCTCGCGGTAGAGCGCAAGCACGCGCTCGCGATGATCCGCCGTCTCGACCTCCCGCACTTTGCTCGCGGATGGACCGGCGGGGTCGATGACATACACGCCTTCGTCGTTGGTGAAGAACAGCGCCGTGCGCCTTCCGCCCGACGTGCTCGCAAACGTGCGTCCCGTGCTGCCGCGATAGGGCGATGGGTGGGTCATCTCCCACAGCGCGATGCCGGAACAGCCGATGCCGGCGGCAACCAGCAGCGCTTCCTCCAGTTCGCTCAGCGGCAGCGGCGGATGGGGCGAGGTGTATTGGAACGGCCCCTCGCTCATGGCGAAGCCGCGGCCGAAGCGGCGCGAGCGCCGGCCGAACAGCGCCTCGAACAGCGGATACTCCCAAACACTTTGCAGGCCGTGCGGAACGGGTGCGCTCATGCGGCCGATCCTAGCGTTTGACTGGCCTCCTGAAATGGTCCAGTTTACGCCATTGCACCAGACCACTTGCGCGGGCTCACATGCACTCGCCCGGATGGGCCGACCTGCACGGCTGGCGTTTGGACCGCAGCGGCGGCGTGTCGCTGGTGCGGCAAATCTACCGGCAGGTTCGCTCGGCCGTGCTGTCGGGCGCGCTGCGCGCCGGCACGAAACTTCCCTCCTCGCGCGCCATGGCGGCGCGGCTCGGGGTCGCGCGCGCCTCGGTGGTCGCTGCCTACGAGCAGCTCCTGGCGGAGGGCTATGCCGAGGGCAGGCACGGCTCGGGGACCTTCGTGGCCGCCGATCTCACAGGCCTTGCGGTGCGGCGCCGCGTGGCGCGGCCGATAAAGCCGCGGGCGACGCCGGCGCCGGCCCGGGCGTTTCCGGAGTTCGAGCGGGCGGCAGCGCAGATCGACGCGCGGCCGTTCAGCACCGGGCGCACATTGGTCGACGCCCGCACGATGGACACGTGGCGCAAGCTCACGCAACGCGCGGTACGCTCGTTCAGCGCGAACGACCTCGGCTACACCGATCCCGCGGGCCTGATCGAACTGCGGCGCAGTCTGTGCGATTACCTGCGCGCCGCGCGCGGCGTGCGCTGCGAGCCCGAGCAGATCATCGTCACCGCCGGCACCCAGCAGGCGCTCGACATCGCGATCCGCGTGCTGCTCGCACCCGGCGACGAGGTGTGGGTCGAGGATCCCGGCTACCCGCTGACGCACGCACAGTTGCTGTTGGCGAACGCGCGGCCGCGGCCGATCCCGGTCGACGCCCAGGGGCTCGTAGTCGCGGCCGGGCGACGCGCGGTGCCCAAGGCGCGCGCGGCGTTCGTCACGCCGTCGCATCAATTCCCGACCGGCGTCGCGCTCGCGATGGCGCGACGGCTCGAGCTTCTCGCCTGGGCCCGCGCCAGCGGCGCCTTCATCGTCGAGGACGACTACACCAGCGAGTTCCGCTACTCCGGCCCGCCGCTCGCCGCGCTCCAGGGGCTCGATGCGGACGAGCGCGTGATCTACGTCGGCACGCTCAACAAGGCGCTGTTTCCCGGCCTGCGTCTCGGCTACGCGGTGGTGCCGCCAGCGCTGCTGCCGGCGTTCGTCAGTGCGCGCTATCTGATGGACCGGCAGCCGCCGACATTGCATCAGGCGGTGGTCGCCGAGTTCATGCAGCAGGGCCATTTCGCCGCGCACATCCGGCGCATGCGCCAGATGTACCGCGAGCAGCGCGACGCCCTCGCCGCGACCCTGACGCGCCGCGCGGCCGGCCGGCTCCAGGTCGACGTGCCGGACCAGGGCATGCACCTCGTCGCCTATCTGGAGAACGGCCCTTCCGACATCGCCGTCGAGGCGGCGGCGCAGCGCGCCGGCATCGTGGTGCGCGCGATCAGCCGCTTCTACCGGGCGGCCGCGCCGCGACCGGGGCTGTTGCTGGGCTTCAGCGGGTTTCCCCGGCAACTGATCGTGCCGGCCGCGGCACGCCTTGCCGCCGTCGTAACCGGATAAATATCGACCGCCGCGCGTTACGCGGGCCCTTCCGCCGCGTCTTTGCCGCGGCTTAGAATGCGACCGGCGTCACCGCCGCGTCACCCCTGCCGATAACCGGGGGCCGCGCCTGCGCCGGGGAAAATGCCGAGGGAGAACCACATGTGGATTCGTCGCTTCGCGGCGGGCGCTGCCGCGGCGCTCGCAGCCGTCATGGCCACGCCGGCAGGCGCGGTTACCGAAATCCAGTGGTGGCACGCGATGACGGGGGCGAACAACGACGTGATCGTCAAGCTCGCCAACGACTTCAACGCCGCGCAGGCGGACTACAAGGTGATCCCGACCTACAAGGGCAGTTATTCCGACACGATGAACGCCGGCATCGCCGCCTTCCGCGCCGGCAACGCGCCGCACATCATCCAGGTGTTCGAGGTCGGCACCGCGACCATGATGGCGGCGACTGGAGCGGTGAAGCCGGTGCACGTCCTGATGAAGGAGGCGGGCGAGCCATTCGATCCGCAGGCCTATCTCGCGGCGATCACCGGCTATTACTCGACCTCCAAAGGCGAGATGCTGTCGTTCCCGTTCAACTCATCGTCCACGGTAATGTGGATCAACAAGGACGCGTTTCGCAAAGCAGGGCTTGATCCGGCGGCGCAGCCCAAGACCTGGCCCGACGTGTTCGAGGCGGCGAAGAAGCTCAAGGGTGCCGGCTATGCCAGCTGCGGGTTCTCGAATGCGTGGGTCACCTGGGTCAACGTGGAGCAGCTCTCCGCCTGGCATAACGTCCCGCTCTCGACCAAGGCGAATGGATTGGACGGTTTCGACACGGTGCTCAACTTCAATGGGCCGCTGCACGTCAAACATTTGGAGAAGCTGATCGAGCTGCAAAAGGACAAGACCTACGACTACTCCGGCCGCACCAACACCGGCGAAGGCCGCTTCACCTCGGGCGAGTGCCCGATTTTTCTCACGTCGTCAGCGTTCTTCGGCAATGTCCGGGCCAACGCCAAGTTCGACTTCGGCAACGCGCCGATGCCCTACTACGCCGACGCGCCGGGCGCGCCGCAGAACTCGATCATCGGCGGCGCGTCGCTGTGGGTGATGGGTGGCAAGAAGCTCGAGGAATACAAGGGCGTCGCCCGATTTCTCAGTTTCCTTTCCGACACCGATCGCCAGGTCGCGATCCACAAGGCGTCGGGCTATCTGCCGATCACCAGGGCGGCCTACGCCAAGACCAAAGAGTCGGGCTACTATAAGGACGCGCCCTATCTGGAAACGCCGCTCCTGGAGCTGACCAACAAGGAGCCGACCGAGAACTCGCGCGGGCTGCGGCTCGGCAACATGGTGCAGCTGCGCGACGTGTGGGCGGAAGAGTTTGAGTCGGCGCTCGCCGGCAAGAAATCCGCCAAGGACGCGCTCGACGCCGCGGTCGCGCGCGGCAATCAGATGCTGCGCCAGTTCGAACGCACGATCGCGCGCTAACGTCCCCGGGCGGCCGCGGCGCGCGGCACACCTATGGAAAAACGTTCAGTCTTCAACTATCGCCTCCTGCCCTACCTGCTGCTGGTTCCGCAGGTAGCGATCACGCTGGTGTTCTTCTATTGGCCGGCGAGCCAGGCGGTGTGGCAGTCGTTCCTGATGCAGGACGCGTTCGGGCTGTCGACTACCTTCGTGTGGCTCGAGAATTATCGCGACCTGTTCAGCCAGCCCGACTATTACCACACGATCGGAACGACGCTGGTGTTCTCCGCCGCGGTCACGGCGCTCTCGCTGTCGTTCGCGCTGCTGCTCGCGGTGCAGGCGGACAAGCCGCTGCGCGCCGGCACGGTCTATCGCACGCTTCTGATCTGGCCCTATGCGGTCGCGCCGGCCGTCGCCGGCGTACTGTGGGTATTCATGTTCCATCCCTCGCTCGGCGTGCTCGCACGGGGAATGCGCGGCTTCGGCCTCGACTGGAACCCGCTGCTCAACGGCGACCACGCGTTGATCCTGGTGGTGCTGGCGGCGTCGTGGAAACAGATTTCCTATAACTTCCTGTTCTTTCTCGCCGGCCTGCAGGCGATCCCGAAGAGCGTGATCGAAGCGGCCGCGATCGACGGCGCGCGGGCGATGCGCCGCTTCTGGACCATCGTGTTCCCGCTGCTCTCTCCGACCACGTTCTTTCTCGTCGTGGTCAACATCGTCTACGCGTTCTTCGACACGTTCGGCATCATCGACGCCATGACCGGCGGCGGCCCCGCCAAGGCGACGGAGACATTGGTCTACAAGGTCTACGCGGACGGGCGCCTGGGCGGCGACCTCGGCGGGTCGGCGGCGCAGTCGGTCATTCTCATGATCATCGTGATTGCGCTCACCGCGATCCAGTTCCGCTACATCGAACGCAAGGTCACCTACTGATGCCGATGTCGCTGAAGCGGAAAGCGCCGACTGGCGGGGAAGCCTAGATGGTCGAGAACCGCCGCTTCTGGAACCTGCTGCCGCACGTGGTGCTGTGGATCGGCATCGCGATCGTCGCGTTTCCCGTCTACCTCGCCTTCGTGGGCTCGACCCATGAGCCCACGATCATCGCCAACGGGCAGATGCCGCTCACGCCGGGCGCGAAGCTCTTCGAGAATTATTACCGGACCATCTTCGTCGGCACGAGCAGCACGACGCGCGAGCCGGTCGGCACGATGCTCATCAACAGCTTCGTGATGGCGATGGCGATCGCCTGCGGCAAGATCGCGATCTCGATTTTGTCCGCCTACGCGATCGTGTACTTCCGCTTTCCGCTGCGGATGACCGCATTCTGGGTCATCTTCGTCACCCTGATGCTGCCGGTCGAGGTGCGTATCTATCCGACCTACAAGGTCGCCGCCGACCTCGGTCTGCTCGACACTTACAGCGGCCTCGCGCTGCCGCTGATCGCCTCGGCGACCGCGACGCTCCTGTTCCGGCAATTCTTCATGACGGTGCCGGACGAGTTGGTCGAAGCCTCGCGGGTCGACGGCGCCGGACCGTTCCGTTTCTTCGTGGACACCCTGCTGCCGCTCTCGCGCACCAACATGGCGGCGCTCTTCGTCATCCTGTTCATCTACGGCTGGAACCAATATCTGTGGCCGCTGCTGATCACAACCCGCGACGACATGCAGACGATCGTCATCGGAATCAGAAAGATGATCGTCACCTCGGACGCGCTGACCGAATGGCAGCTGGTGATGGCGACCGCCGTGCTGGCTATGGTGCCTCCGGTCGCGGTCGTGGTCGCCATGCAGCGGCTGTTCGTCAAAGGGCTGATCGAGACGGAGAAATGATGCGATGGCCGCGTCCGTGATGTGGAAGGAGCTGACCGCCGAGGAACTGCGCGCCAAGGCGGCGGCCGGCGCGATCGTGGTCCTGCCGGTCGCGTCGATGGAGCAGCACGGGCCGCACCTGCCGGTCGGCGTGGACACGATCCTGTGCGAAGGCGTGTGCCGCGCCGGCGCCGAGCAGGCCGCGAATGACGTCGCGGTGGTGGTCGCGCCCACGCTGTGGTGCGGCATGGCCGAGCATCACATGGCGTTCGGCGGCACTTTCACCTTCGACATTCCGACCTATCGCGCGGTCCTGCTCGCGTTCCTGCGAAGCCTCGAGCGGCACGGCTTTAGCCGCGTGCTCATCGTCAACGGCCATGGCGGCAACATCGCCGCGCTTAACGCGTTCCTGCCCGACTTCGCGCGCGAGACGCGCCTGCGGGTCTCCGCCGCGACCTATTTCGAGTTGATGCGCACGGACATCGCGCCATTGCTCGAGGACCAGACGTCCGTGCAGCACGCCTGCGAGGTCGAGACCTCGTTGATGATGGTAATCGCCCCGGACCTGGTGCGGCGCGACCGCATTGCCGAGGCCTTCAGCGATCCGGACGCGCGCAGCCGATGGCGAACCGTGCCAGCGCGCTTCCGCTCGTTCAAGGAAATCACCGCGAGCGGGGTCCTCGGCGATGCCCGCCGCGCGACCCGAGCCAAGGGCGAGAAGCTGCTGGAAACCTTGGCGGGCGGGCTTGCCGACCTCCTCAAGAGCGGAAAGCTCGACGCCCCAACCACCGCGACGGAGAAGTGACGTGGTCGAAGTCGCGTTGCGCAACGTCAGCAAGGTCTATCCGGGCGGCGGCACCCTCGCCGCGGTGCGCGACGTGAGTTTCACTATTCCCGACGGGCAGTTCTGCGTGCTGGTGGGCCCGTCCGGCTGCGGCAAGTCGACGTTGCTGCGCATGGTGGCGGGCCTCGAGACTGTCACCAGCGGCGAGGTGGTGCTCGGCGGCGAAGTGGTCAACGCGCGCGAGCCCGCCGACCGCGA
>WNGJ01011524.1_pt1 | contig 10162 bp, 7 predicted proteins | sample 5400611 | NCBI WGS metagenome assembly WNGJ01 (sample SAMN13153375, study PRJNA577476) | soil metagenome | isolation source: 40 cm soil or saprolite under Garry oak tree replicate 1 | place: USA:California | collected 2016-06-15
TTGATATTCGTATCATCTACCTCACCGTTACCAATAATCCCACTACCTTTGCCTACACACCAGATGAATTGAACGCTCTACATACCGTCTTACATACATATTATGAAGCCGGACGAAAAGTCTATCTCCTGGCAGACCTGGCATACATTGGTACAGGTAAGCCAGAGGAAGATTATGCTCGTATGGCAACGTTTGCTTCGCCCGATGTGTTACGACACTGCATTCTTATCAGCAGTCTCTCAAAAACATATACACTCACCGGTGAACGCTTTGGCTGGGTCACGGTCGGCCATGCTCCACTGGCAGCAGCCATAGCTCCTGGCTGGTCAAATAGTATGGCTTCACTCCCCGCTGAATGGCAACTGCGCTTCATGGCCTACATTCGTCTGATACGCGCCCATCCGGAGCTTGGCGAAAGATTGCGAGCCCTCTACCGACTACGGCGTCAACGCTTCATTGCACAACTGCAGCACATCAACGCCGAACAGCACCTCTTCGCCCAGATCTTTCTTGACGACGACGCTACTGTCTATAACTGGAGCCAGCTTGTCCCTGGCGAAGATGCTTTCTCACTTTTCGAGAAAACAGGCATTGCCGGTGTTCCCGGCTCCGGCTTTGGCTATACCGACGATTATGTGCGTTTCTCCATTGGCGTCATCCCTGTGCCCCGGCTTCCCTTGACCTCAGTTGAACCAAGGTGATACGCTATATATAATGGGTTACAGAGCGGAGCCTCCTTGTCTACCCACGGAGAGGCAAAGGAAATGTTTCACGTGAAACATTTCTCTGTCTCTCCCTGGCTACTCCACCTGAACTCTACAATCGGCAGTAGTTTATCGTATCAACAAGGATCAAAGGAGAAAATATTTCCTATGGCAACTCGTGTAGGTATCAACGGCTTCGGACGCATTGGACGCCAGTCACTCAAAGCGATGCTTGAACGCCATCCCAATGATCTTGAGGTGGTGGCCGTCAACGATCTGACTGATACACAAACCAATGCTCATCTCTTGAAATATGACTCTACCTATGGCCGTTTCCCCGGCGAAGTTGAAGCAACCGCCGATTCCCTGATTGTCAACGGTCACACCGTCAAAGTTATTTCACAACGTGATCCAGCGCAGATTCCTTGGAGCGACTTAGGCGTAGACATCGTCATTGAGTCAACAGGTCTCTTCACTGACGCTCCGAAGGCCGCAGCCCACTTGCAGGGTGGCGCAAAGAAAGTGATTATTTCGGCTCCTGCCAAAGGCGAGGATCTTACCATCGTCCTCGGTGTCAACCAGGACATGTACGATCCGGCCAAACATCGCATCATCTCTAATGCATCCTGCACTACTAACTGTCTTGCACCAGCCGCGAAGGTCCTGAACGACAGCTTTGGTATTGAGCGCGGTCTGATGAATACCATCCACTCCTATACCAACGACCAGCGTATCCTCGACCAGGTACACAAAGACCTGCGCCGCGCACGCTCCGCTGGCACTAACATCATTCCCACCACCACTGGTGCTGCTCGTGCCCTGGCCCTCGTCATCCCCGAACTCAAGGGGCGTTTCGATGGCATGTCACTGCGCGTACCCACCATCACCGTCTCGGTCGTTGACTTTGTGGCAATCGTTCGCAAGGAAGCCACAAAAGAAGACGTCAACGATGCCTTCAAACAAGCGGCCAACGGTCCACTGCAAGGCATCCTTGAATATACTGACGAACCTCTCGTCTCCAGCGATTTCCGGGGCGACCCTCACTCCTCAATCATCGATGGTCAGTCAACAATGGTCACCGGTGGTAATATGGTCAAAGTAATTGCATGGTATGATAACGAGTGGGGCTACTCCTGCCGTGTCGCCGATTTAGTCGACTTCATAGCCAAGAAAGGCTTCTAAGCTGAGATATGCAGCCATGCATGTATCAACTGGCGATGGTGTTTCGTTAGAGTTCCTGGAAGGGTAGACCCTTCCAGGAGTTGCAGCTTTACAGGACAAAAACGATGAAGACAGTCACACGCACACAAATCATTGCAGGCAACTGGAAAATGAACTATGGCCCAAAGCAGGCAACCAGCTTCGCTACAGAAACTGTACCTGCTCTGGTTCAGATAGTACAGCACCAGTCCCACCTACTCTGTATTCTCTGCCCACCATCTATTTCGCTGGCTGCTGTGTACGATGTGTTGGAAGGACAAGCACACCCACATATCGAACTAGGCGCACAGAATATGTATTTCGAGGAGAAGGGTGCCTACACCGGTGAAATCTCACCAACCATGGTTCACGAATTGTGTAGCAGCGTTATCCTCGGCCACTCTGAACGGCGCGGCTACCTTGGAGAGAGCGACGAACTGGTAAATAAGAAAGCCCAGGCAGCACTTCATCATGGCCTGCGTCCCATTATCTGCATCGGTGAAGATCAGGAACAGTATGAAGCCGGTCAGACTGAACAGGTGATCCGCTCGCAGGTGGCAAGCAGTCTGGCAAATTTCCCGGCCAATGCTGTTCAAAGGGTCGTTATAGCCTACGAACCTATCTGGGCTATCGGTACAGGCAAGGCCTCTACTCCTGAAGGCGCAGGCAAGGTCATTGCTCTGATCCGCCAACTCTTCGGGGACATGTATGGAAGCGAAGCAGCCAATGCCTTGCGTATCCTCTACGGTGGTAGCGTCACCGGCGGCAATATTGGTGAGTACATGGAGCATCCTGACATTGATGGTGCTCTCGTAGGTGGTGCAAGCCTCAAATCCGATTTTGTGGAAATTGTACGTAAGACAGCTGAACTGTTACAGAATTAAGCAGTCAGCGGGTACTGCCATCGGCAGTACCCGCTGACTGCAACCACCACACTAGGGTGGCATCTTTTAACCAGCACCCCACACCTGTACATTCCCACTTACGCTACCACCTTCGTCATCGCCAGAGGCAATGAGCTGGCTATTGGGAGACCAGCCGATAGCATCTATATGACCCGCTTGCTTAGCGTAAGTATAGAGCCTTTCACCGGTGTCAGGCTTAAAAATATGCACGGTGTGGTCATAGCTGCCAGCAGCGACACGGGTACCATCAGGTGCCCAGGCCACATCGGCAACCCAACCGGTATGACCATTATAGGTCAAGAGGACACTGCCACTACCCGCATCCAGGATTAACACTGTTGTGTCACTACTCCCTATAGCAATGCGTTTGCTATCAGGTGACCAGGATAAACCGAAGAGGAAGACATTATTACCTGTGTAGGTAGCAATTGACTTGCCAGAACTGGCATCCCACACCTGCATAATGCCATCGTAGCCCGCCGAGGCAATGCGCGTGCCATCAGGTGACCAAGCGACCGCATAGACGCCATTGGTATGACCACGATTGACGACAAGCGTATTACCACTATCGACCTCCCAGACCTGCACAGTCACCACCTGACCACCGACACCCGATTGATCGCAGGAGACAATCCGTTTACCGTCGGGTGACCAACTGACGCGATTAACCCATTCAGTATGACCGTGATACGTATAAACGTGGCTGCCGTTAGTCGCGTCCCAGATTTGGGCCGTCCCATCGGCACTACCGGAGACAATGCGGCTATTATCAGGCGACCAAGCCACCCCTTCAACATAGGAAGAATGACCACGATAGATGGCCGCATTGCGTCCTGAAATAGCATCCCACGCATGGGCGGTATAGTCATCACTCGCAGTAGCGATGCGGTTGCCATCAGGTGACCACGCCAGGGCGCGTATCTTTCTGGAATGGCCGCTATAGGCATACACAACCGTTCCCTGTGAAACTGAAGGATACGATGGTCCTTGTCCCCTTTTAGAGAGGGTCACCCAGGCAATTCCACCCGTCGCCACCACTGCCGCTCCTCCCGCCAGACCAAGCAAAACTGCACGTCGCGAAAGATGACCGGTCAGTTTTACTCCACTGGAGAAGGTATGCTGCGGTGCAGCATATGACTGCTGCTGAGATAAGTAACGGATAGGTTGTGATTGAGGGGTTGTTTGAAGAGAGGGATGCATGGTGTGAGGTTGAACGTGCGGTGATGCCTGTGTAAATCCAGATGGAGAGGCCGCAGAAGCTGCTGGATAATGAGAAGCAGCCTGTCCTCCACTTATATTGTCCGGCGCAGGTATACTGCGTATGACTGGCACTCCGCCTGCCTGGGGCGTTCCCTGCACCATCGGTGCATTGCTGGGAGAAGGTTGTCCACCACTTGCAGGCATGTTGGGCATAACTATAATAGTATTCTTGCTGTCATCTGTAGGTTGTCGCCTACCACAACTACGACAGAAGATGGCATCATCGGGGTTGTTTGCACCACAGTAAATGCAAAACACGGTGGGTCTACCTCCATATCCTGTTGAGCCACACTATTGACATCGGACAGCCCATGCATACACAATAGTCACGATGACTATAGTCCATGAGCGAAAATATCAAAAGTATCGCTACAAAAAACTGGACTATTTACCTACTCAACTATATCGTAAAAATATAGATAAGTAAAGAGTGTGGAAGTTGTTTTTTGTTACACAAGAATGATAGGAGGATTAAGAAGATTGCCTGGGTCTATAGGGCCCATTTATCGCCCCTGTGACATCATGTGTAGCTGGCCTGTTCCTTCCCCTCCCAGTCAGGCTCGTACTACGCACATTGCCAGTTGGGTTCCTACAGATTTTGCCAACGGTATTGGGATAATTCAGGTTACTCCGACTCTACCAAAGGTGGAGAGGCCGTTGCCAGAGGAGGTATCAACAGGTAGCTCATCAGCAGGCCGATAATCCCTGCCAGCACAATCGAACCCATCCAGAGATGGATCGACCAGCTAATGCCTTTCGTGAGCGAGAGCACCACGAAGTACAGTCCATAGAACACGAATGGTATCAGAAAAGCTGTGACGCGGAAAGCGACAGGGCGTGTCCTCGTCGGCTTGAGCCACCAGATCAGCAAGTCAGCCAGCAGACCTGCTCCGAGCGCAGACAGCACAAAGGGATATTGGTCAGTCAGGACACTGATTAAGGCACTATTTATCGTAAACATCAGGGTTAACGTCCCAAAGGGAAGCAGCCAGTGTCGCAGCAGCAACAAAACGATGCCCATCAAAATGGTAGTTTGCAGCAGAATACTGGCGAGACCTAAATCCTGGCTGAGGAAAGGATTCACCGCAGCGTGAGGCTGCACTGTATAGAGAATTTTGTTGGCTGTTGACCATGCAATACCGCTGCTCCCATCTTCTGCGCCTGGATCATTGCTCAGGTTGACCTGATGACTGCCATCCGCATTCATCACATAGACTTCATCATTGTGATCGCGATCCGAGGTGAAAGCAATTTTCTTCCCATCGGGCGACCAGACTGCATTGCCAGACCAACTATCTTGATTGGTCAAGCGCATCTGTCCGGCACCATCGGCGTTCATCACGAAGATTTCGCTGTTGCTGCCATCACGAGATGAGCTAAAAGCGATCTTACTTCCATCGGGTGACCAGACTGGCCATCGCTCATCACTATTGGTGTGTGTTAGGCGTATTTGATTGCTGCCATCCGCGTTCATCACATAAATCTGGGTGACGCCATCACGGCCCGAAACGAACACAATTTTGCTTCCATCCGGTGACCAGGAAGGTTTCCAGGCCGCATTGTCCGTTAAAAGCTGCTGGTTGCTGCCATCGGCATTCATGACGTAAATTGCACTCTTGTTATTACGACCGGACGAAAAGGCGATCTTGCTCCCATCCGGTGACCAGGTAGGAGCCCATTCATCAGTGGTTGTGTGTGTCAGGCGCCTCAGATTGCTGCCATCGGCATTCATGCTATAGATTTGTAGATTGCCGGTGGTATCGGAGGCAAAAAAAATTTTGTGACCATCGTGAGACCATGATGGCACAGAAACACTACCCGAATTGCTGAGTAGTCGCGTCTGAAGGCTACCATCGCCATTCATCACGTACAGATCGACCGGTAGATCGGCAGCCGCATGGATATCTCCAGCGGCCCAGGTGGTGACCTGCGGATGGGCATATTGGGTGAAAGCTCCAAATGTAGCCAGTATAAAGATGAGCGCAAAAACAGCAGGCAAGAGTCGGAGCAGACTATGCTTTTGTTGCTCAGGAAGGCGTAGCCAGGCAGCTCGCAAAGGGCCGCTCACGATTAAGATCAGGCCAAATGCCAGCATCAGGTGCGTAGGACTGAGCAGAGCCTCGACGCTGACTTCAACGCCAAAGAGGATGTGCCAGATCATGTCCAGCACGCCACCAATGGCAAAAATCAGCACACCGAGAAAAGATGCGCCATATCCGGTCGGCAATGCTTCTTGCCAGGCATAGCCTTTACTATGGTTACGTATTAAGGTTAAAACGAGGAAGATGGCGACAACGACAAAGGCACTATAAAGGACAGCGTGCCAGGGAGTGAAAAACGTGTTATCTACTTTGCCATGATTATGCGCCCAGTTATCGAGCCAGACACCACCAATCAGAGCAGCACATAAAAAAGTGACTATCCAATCAAAACGCAATCCACCAGGAGCAGATTTTTTTCAAGAGGCGATACCTCTGCAAGTCTGTTTTCTACTGTTGCCATGGTAGAGTCCTTTCACTTCCGTCTATACGGTACAGCTTCTTGTGAAAGTGTACCACAATCTCTATCTCTTATAGAGACCTTGCAAGCGCAGATTTTACGTGAAACATTTCAGCAGGCAGAGTAATACCCAGCCTCTCCAACTTTGGCAGAAACGTTGGAGAGAAGCCACTCGGCTCAAAAGTTCTTTTTAGCTCACCTGTTCTTGCATCAAAATCATCATCCTTACAATGAAATATGCTTTGCAGCTTGACCACATCGTTTTCCACACCTAGCACCTCAGCAATATTCACTATCTTATGAGAGCCATCAGGAAAGCGAGTAATATGTACAATAATATCCACACTAGAAGCTATGTGAGTGCGGACTATCTTTAAGGGTATAACCGTATCAGCTGCCTGATAGAGCGTTTCTAAACGACTAAGGCCATGGCGGAGATCGTTCGCATAGAGAGTCATAAGAACACCAGAAAAGCCGTTAGACATAGCTTGCAACAGTTCTACAACCTCGTTGCCACGGCACTCACCGAGTAAGATGCGTCCCGAGCCTGTACGTAAGGCATGCGCTACCAACTCGCGCATAGTGATTGCATTCCTACTATTAGGGTTGCTTAGTTGTGAGACGAGTCCTATAGCATGTTTTTGCGGCAAGCGTAGCTCGGCTATCTCTTCGATAGTGGTGATGCGCTCATATGCGGGTATACAGGCTCCAAGAGCGTTGAGGAGCGTGGTGCGACCAGAGTCGAGAGCTCCACAAATGACAATGTTGAGACGCGCTTGTATACAAGCTTGCAGGAAGTCGGCCATAGAAGACGTTAACGTGCCAGCCTCCACAAGATCAGCCATAGTCAAAAGTTTCCTTGAGCTTTTACGAATGGTGAGAGTTGGACCATTAATAGCATACGGTGGCATAACGACATTGACGAGTGAGCCATCTATCAGACGTACATCTAGAAGAGGTTGGCGCGGTTGTAGACGCCGTCCTGCTTGACGCAACATGTTTTCAATAATACGCTCTATATGGTGATCATCTACAAAAGGGCTGGCAACATCCTCTATTTTGCCAGCGCGTTGAACATAAGCACAACGCGGCCCTCTTACCATGATTTCAGTGATACCTTCGTCCTTCATCAATAGCTCAAGTGGACCATAGCCAAGTACTTCATTCACGATACTCTTCAATACCGATTGAGCTTCAACTATATTGTGTATCTGTTGGGCAATGGCAGGTTCGGCACGGAGCAATTCGATAGCTCGTTTCTGCACAACCTTGACAGATGCAGAGGTAAATATTCCTTCCGGCTTTCGATATAACTCTTGCCAGATACGTGTGCTGATACGCAGGACGAGCGGCCAGAGAGCATGACCGTTACCGATGTATTCAGGTCTCAGAGGCACCGTCTCCTGTTCATAAACGGTCGGCACCTGTGCAACTGGCGAAGGCAATATCGCAGATTTATCTTGTTGAGCAATAGGATGAGGTAAAGGTCCCACATCATTCAGCCATGCATCTTCCGGCGATATAACTTTTTCCTGTTCCTTTGATGGAGCAAAAGGTGCCACCTGATGTTTCGATACCATAATAAGGGTCTCCGTCATAGAGTTGTTGTATGTATTATCTTTATATTCAGTATAGCAAGGAGGTAATAAGTTAATGAGACCTCCTTCCTTTGTCCCAGATAAGAAATGCCTCTTTCCTCCCTTAGCTTTTCAAGCAAGAGAGGAAAGAGGCGAAGGTTCTATAAGACTATCAAAAACATCTAACAAAGCTAGCCATCTGATAATTGCTCTTTCAAATAGCGGCGGGCCGCGTAAACAATGTAGCGAACTACCCAGCGTTCAACTCCTAACTCAAGCGCAATCTCCGAGTAATCACGGTCGTCAATTAACGCCCAGTTCAGGATTTTCTCATCACGTACCACATCCCTACGCTCTGCCAGAAAGTCTCGCAGCTTCGTCATCGCTTCCTCTACCCGCTCATAGGTGAGGACATCGTCCTCGACAGTCCTGAGAGCGGCCACCTCTTGCCAAGTCGCTTCATCATCCATCTCTTCCAACTCCTCAAGAGAGGTGCTGCGGGTCCGATTACGTATATCGTACCTCTGCCTATCTATCACCTTGCGCACGGCAATTTGAGCCAGCCACGTCGTGAAGCGACACTCTTCGCGGAAGTTGGGAAGACCGGTAAGCACAGCTAGCATCACCTGCTGAACGAGGTCTTCTTCGAGGGAAAGAGGTAAATTCCTATGCATCATCTCCCTACGTACCAGCATAGGAACTACTTCATAGCACATATCCCAGTACTTTGAGGCAGGATCACTTTGCATTTCCTGTACAACACCCGGCTTACTCAAGAGCAACCATGTCGACGCCTTAACCTCAGTCATTTCAGGCTCCTTCTTTATAGGTGAGAACTCATCCCTTGAACTCTTGCTATAAGAGTACCCAAGGCGTATTAATGAGAACCTAAAAAGAAAGAGCCGATGTCTCAACAAAATTCTAAAGAAAAGGCCAAATAATCTAAAAATTTTCTAAAGAAAAGGCCAAGAACCATCAATAAAAGCTAAGGAAAGCAACCGATTAGGCACAAGGAAGCAGCCTACTTTATTGCTCTTCCAGTGTGAAACGATAGCCGAAGCTTCGTTCAGTACGAATGAAGCGAGGATGGCGCGGGTCTGGCTCGATTTTCCTGCGTAGGTGGTTTATGTAAACATGAAGATACTCGCTTGCTGCCCTATCGCTGTCTCCCCATACTTTGGAAAGTAGCATCTTCTTCGTAACAACTCTCCCCCTGTTTTTCACCAGTACTTCCAGCAACGCATACTCTATCGGGCTCAGTTTTACATCCTCTCCATGAAGTTGTACGAGTTCTTGGGTGAAATAACGATAATGGGGGGCTGAAATGAGTGAGCGCGTATCTTTTCACAGACCTCTAAACCGCTCATACCTGGTATTAATAACAGATCAAGTAACATCAAGTCAATTTGGTGAGAAGCCAGGAACGCCAGTGCTCCTTCACCAGTATTTACAATGTGGCACTTATAGTTGTTGAGCATCAGATGGTAGCGCAGAAGTCCTGCTACCTCAACATCATCTTCAACTATAAGAATGTGTGAGTCCTTCCTGGGCATATACTTCTACCTCCAATAAAGGTAATGGCAACGTAAAGGAGAAGATAGCACCGCCACCCTCTCGATTGGCTGCCCAAATCCGTCCACTATGAGCCTCAATAATACCTTTACAGATCGCCAGACCCAAACCTGAGCTTGCCGGAAGCATACGGTTGGACTGTGATTTTCTGACACGGTAGAACTTATCGAAGATGAGATCCAGATCCGCCAGAGCAATGCCGGGTCCACGATCAGCAATGCTGACAAGCAAATCCTTGCCATCAACCTGTACCTTAATTTCAATTGGTGACCTCGGGGGTGTGTAACGTAGAGCGTTTTCCAGAATATTTGTCAAAACTTGCTCAATACGCGTAGGCTCTATTTTTATCAGCGGTAGCTCGCTGGGTAGAGATATCTCCAACCGATTTTCTAAGAACGTTTGCATATTTTCTTGTACATTATAAATCATCTCATCAATAGATAAT
>WNGJ01047201.1_pt1 | contig 10162 bp, 9 predicted proteins | sample 5400611 | NCBI WGS metagenome assembly WNGJ01 (sample SAMN13153375, study PRJNA577476) | soil metagenome | isolation source: 40 cm soil or saprolite under Garry oak tree replicate 1 | place: USA:California | collected 2016-06-15
CACTGGGAGCATCATCGATTCACGCAGGACGAGGCGCGCGATCCCGAGCTCTACTTCGCGAAGCCCGCATCACCCAGTGCCTATCTGCTCGTGCTGACCGGGGTGCCGAACCTGATCCGGCGCGCGAGCGATATCCTGCGGCTCGCGGGCGGTCGAGCCGACCGGCCGTGGATGGCCGCGCCGGAGTGCCGGCTCCTCATCCTGGAGGCGCGCATCTACCTGGGTGTCTACGTCGCGGTCGCCCTCGCCTCCGTGCTGACCGGCTCGCCGATGGTGCTGCTCCTGTGGATCGCGCCGCTGCTCGTCGGGCAGGCATTCCTCCGCCCGTATCTCCTGGCCGAGCACACCGCCTGCGGCTCCACCCGCGACTGCCTGGAGAACACACGCACCACCCGCACCCTGGCGCTCGTACGCCTCTTCGCGTGGAACATGCCTTATCACGCCGAGCACCACGCCTACCCGGCGGTGCCCTTCCACGCCCTGCCGCGTCTGCACTGGCACGTGCAGGCCAGGCTGGCCAACCTCGAGCCCGGCTACGTCGCGGCCACGGTCAAGGTGAACCGCTACCTCTTCGCGCGAAAACGCGGTCCCGTCGAGTAGCCGGGCGGTCGTCGGCTGGCATTCTGCGGCACTCGGGCTGACAATCCGGCGCGGGTAAGTCGCCGAGAGTGCTCCCCAACTAGTTGACTTCGTGCACTTCCTAGAGTGGCGCGGCGTTTGCTTTTTTGCGTGGTCAAGGTACACGCCAATGATGACGCCGAGTGTGGTCACGCTGCAGGAGGTGCTGAGGCACCACCGGACGCTGTCGCGCCGCGGCCGGGAGTTCTACGAGAGCCTGCTCCATCTGGGTGACGTGCTGGCGGTGCGGGTGGACTACCTGCCGGGCGCGATGCTCTGGCTCGTGACCAGCCCCACACAGGCTCAGCTGATGCGCAAGGCTCGCGAAGGGCGATCCACGTCCGACGTGTGTGTGATGAGCCTGCGGGAAGCCCAGGACCTCTTCGGCGCGGTGGGCGATCCGACCCCGGCCACGCTCTACGAGGTTGCGGGCTGGCTTCTCGCGCCGGCCCCGGACGAGGTCGTCGCCATCGTCGAGGATGACGAGCAGTCCGAAGATCAGCCCGAAGACCAGGACGCGCTCTAGCCCGACCCGCTCCACCCGCCCCGCCGTCCTCGCTTGACTCGCCGTCGCGGCATCCCTAGGATGCCCACCAGCATGCCCGCCCCGACGATTCGCCCCCGGTTCCCCGACGGCAAGGAGGTCTGAGATGGGTAGAGTGCTCGCGCTGGTCACCACCTTCGTGCTGCTGTGCTCTCCACTCGCCGCCCCCGCCCAGGACGCGCGGGCCACCCTCGAGAGCGCCTCCCGGGCGCTGGGGGCCGGCACCCTCAGGACGCTCCAGTACTCCGCGAACGGAGTGAGCTTCGCCATCGGCCAGAGCGTGGTGCCGGGCTCGGCGTGGCCGCGATTCAACATCCCGTCTTTCACGCGGACAATCAACTACGAGACCGCGTCGCTCCGCGAGGAGCAGGTGCGGTCGCGGGCCGAGATGCCGCCGCGCGGCGGGGGCGTTCCCGCGGTCGGCGAGGCGCGGCAGATCGCGCTGCTGAGCGGTGATCTGGCGTGGAACGTGGTGGGAGAGTCTGTCGCGCCTGCGCCGGTGGCTCTGGTGGAGCGCCAGCTCCAGCTGTGGACCACGCCCCACGGGGTGATCTGGGCCGCGATGGCCTCCAACGCCACCGCCCAGGGGCGCACCATCGCCTTCGCGGTGCCCGGCCGTTACACGGTCCGGGCCACGCTCGACGGAAGCAATCTGATCGAGAAGGTCGAGGCGGTGCTGTCGAGCCCGGTGGTGGGCGACATGCCGGTCGAGATCAGGTACGCCGACTATCGCGAGTTTGGCGCGGGCGGGGTGAAGTTCCCGACCCGCATCCGTCAGACCGCGGGCGGGTTCCCGGCGGTGGACTTCACGGTCACCGACGTGCGCCCGAACGCGCCGGTGGACATCCAGGCGCCGGACGCCATCCGGCAGGCCACCAAGCCCTACGCGCGCGTGACGAGCGAGGCAGCGGCCGACGGGGTGTGGTACCTCACCGGGGGCAGCCACCACAGCGTGGTGATCGAGATGAAGGACCACGTGATCGTGGTGGAGGGCCCGCTCAACGACGAGCGGGCGACCGCGGTGATCGCGGAGGCGCGCCGTCTCGCGCCGGGCAAGCCGATCCGCGCGGTGATCAACAGCCACCACCACTTCGATCATGCGGGCGGGCTCCGCGCGTTCGCGGCGGAGGGCATCGGGATGATCACCCACGAGAGCAATCGGGCCTTCTTCGAGACCGCCCTGATGGCGCCCGCCACCATGACCCCGGACCGCCAGCAGGCCGCCCAGCGAAAGATCGCGGTCGAGGGCGTGCGCGACAAGCGGGTGCTCACCGACGGCGCGCGCGCCGTCGAGATCCATCACATGGCGGGCAACACCCACGCCGACGGGCTGCTGCTCGTGTACCTGCCGAAGGAGCGGCTGCTGATCCAGGCCGACGCCTTCACCCCGGGACCGCCGAACGCTCCGACGCCTGCGATCATCAATCCGCTGAGCGTGGACCTCGCCGACCAGATCACGCGGCTCGGGCTCTCCGTGGATCGGCTGCTGCCGCTGCACGGGCGGATGGTGCCGCTGGCCGAGCTGCAGCGGGCGATCGGCCGCGGCAACTGACGAGGAGCGCTAGCTCACCCCCGGCTCGAGGAGCGTGAGGGTCCCCGCGTCGGCGTCCAGCTCGGCGAGGCAGCCGACGGGCAGGGTAGCCTGATCGTCGATGTGGCCGATCATCACTCCACTGACGGTCGGGATGCCGAGGGCCCGGAAGCGCTCGGCGAGGATCTCCTCGAGCGGACGGTTCTGCAGGAAGAACGGCGAGGGATCGCAGTCGGTGAACTTGCCGAAGACCATCCCGGCCACCCCGTCCAGCGCGCCGGCGAGCCAGAGCTGGGTCAGCATGCGATCGACCCGGTAGTAGGCCTCCTCGACGTCTTCGAGGAACACGATGCTGCCGCGCAGGTCGGGGAGGTAGGGGGTACCGACCAGGTGCGACATCAGGCACAGGTTGCCGCCGAGCAGCCGCCCGCGCGCCTTTCCCGGCACGAGGGTCACCACGCGATGGTCCCAGTCCACCTGGCCCTCGCGCCGCTCGAAAGGAGGCGGCTCGGCCAGGTGCGCGGGCGCCTCCGCGCGCCACAGCACGCGGCGGAGCCCGCCGAGGGTGTAGGGCGTGAAGGCCCGCCAGGCCACCGGGCCGTGAAAGGTCACGAGGCCCACGTGGCGCTGGATGGCCATGTGCAGCGCGGTGATGTCGCTGTAGCCGATCAGGGCCTTGGGCTTGCGGCGCATCAGCTCGTAGTCGAGCGCGGGCAGGAGGCGCGAGGCGCCGTAGCCGCCGCGCACGCACCAGATCGCGTCTACCGCGTCGTCGGCGAACATGGCGTTGAGATCGTGAGCGCGGGTCGCGTCGGTGCCGGCCAGGTAGCCGTCCCGGTCGTGCAGGTGCTCGCCGGGCCGGACGCGAAAGCCGAGCGACGCGATGATCTCGGCGGCAAAACGGATGCGCTCGGGCTCGTTGGGAGCGGAAGACGGCGCCACCAATCCGATGGTCTGCCCGGGCGCGAGGCGGCGCGGCTTGATGAGCGGCATGGCTCGATCTTACCGCGCCTTGACTTGCCCGGGGAGCGCGGCTAGTCTCCCTCCACCCGCCGCCATGGAGACGCCATCACGATGGGCCCGATCAAGCGCATCGCCATCCGGGCCGGCTACATCCTCGCCTTCGACGGCCGCGGCCACCGCCTCCTGCGGGACGGGGTCGTGGTGGTGGAGGGAGACCACATCCTCGCGGTCGGTCCACGCTTCGACGGCACGGTGGACGAGACGGTCGACGCGCGCGACCGCGTCGTCACCCCCGGCCTGATCTCGACCCACGCCCACATCGGCGGCTCGCCGCTGGACCGCTCCTTCATCGAGGACCGGGGAAATCCCCAGTTCTGGTTCTCGGGTCTCTTCGAGATGCTGCCGGTGCGCAGCGAGGCCCAGGACGAGGAGGGCGGGCGCGCCTGCGTGGACTGCGAGTACGTGGTGGAGCGCGCCGCCCACTTCGGCCTCCGCGTCTACATGGGCCTGGCCTTCCGCTCCGGGCGCTGGCTCACCAGGGACGGCAAGCGCGCGGAGTGGGAGTGGAACGAGGAGCAGGGCCGCGAGGGCCTCCGGCGCGCGGTGGAGTTTCACGCGCGGCACGACGGCGCCCACGGAGGTCTCGTGCGCTGCTTCTTCGCGCCGGCCCAGATCGATACCTGCACCCCCGCGCTCCTGAAGGACGCGAAGCGCTTCGCGGACGAGGCGCGCGTGCCGTACCAGGTGCACACCGCGCAGTCGGTGGTGGAGTTCAACGAGATCGCCTGGATGCGCGAGCTGGGCGTGCTCGGCGCCAACACCATCCTGGGCCACGCCATCATCGTCGGCGGCTCCTCGTGGACGAACTACCCGGCCGGTGACGTGGCGATCATGGCGGACGCCGGCTGCTCGGTGGCCCACGCGGTGTGGGTGTTCGCGCGGCGCGGGGTGGCCATGGAGTCGTTCGCGCGCTACCTCGCCGCCGGAGTCAACATGTCGCTCGGTACCGACACCAACCCCCAGAGCGTGATCGAGGCCATGCGCTGGGCCGCGGTGTGCTCGAAGATCGTGGAGCGCAACACCGAGGCCACCACCGCCGCGCACGCCTTCGACGCAGCCACCCTGGGCGGCGCGCGGGCCCTCGGGCGCGACGACCTCGGGCGCATCGCGCCGGGGGCCAAGGCGGACCTCGTGCTGTGGCGGGCGACCTCCTGGCGGATGACCCCGCTGCGCGACCCGATCAAGAACATCGTCTACAACGCGGCCGACGAGGACGTGGACCGCGTCTACGTCAACGGGCGCCTCGTGGTCGATGGAGGCAAGGTCCTGGCCGCGGACGACGGGGCCATCCTGGGTGCGCTGCAGGCGGCGGGCGACCGCATGTGGCCGCGCATGGGCAAATCGGACTGGGCGGGACGGAGCGCCGATCAGCTCTCTCCGCAGACCTACCCGGACTGGGACGCCTAGGCGCGGCGCGTACCGCGTCGCGCCGGCTGCGCGCGCCGGCTGCGCGCGCAGCGGTCAGCCGGCGAGGAGCCGGAAGGCCGGGACCGCGAGTGCCGCGAAGACCTGGCCGAGGGGCACGTCGTCCTCTCCGTACCAGCGCGCCTCGTGCAGCAGGTTGAGGACGCCCAGCGTCCGGCCATCGTGAACCACCGGCAGGTTGAGCACCGAAGCGCAGCCGAGCGAGGCGATCAGGGCGTGGTCGAAGAAGACCGCGCGGATGTCGTCCGCGGTGTAGCCGATGTAGGGCTGGCGCTCCTCGAAGAGGCGCCGGGCCCACGGGGTCGGTGGTACCGCCTTCCGCCCGCCCACCGGGTAGGCCGCGGGCTGGCTCGTGTAGCGCCGCTCCGATTCGCGCACCGCCGGATGGTGGAGCAGACACGTGAAAAGCTTGTGGCCTAGCGTGGCCGCCGCCGCCGCGTCGAGCGCTCGGAAAGCCGCCTCCGGCTGGCCGGGGGCCCGAATCGCCGCGGCCACCGCGGCCAGGTGGGGCAGGGTATCGACCGGGGCTCGCCGGCTCATGCTGCACCCTAGCATGCCCGGGTCGGCACGAGCCGTCTTGGGGTAGGGCTAACGACGCCCGAGCGCGGGCGCGGTGGCCTGGGCGCGCGGGGGCTCCGGTCGCACCGCCGGTCGGACCTCGGGCAACGCGGGCGGTACCGGCCTGGCCGGGAGGGCGGAAGTGGGCGGTGGGACGGCGGCCTGCGACTTCGCGGGTGGGGCCTCGAGCGGTTTCGGCTCGGGGGCCGGAGGGCTGCTCGCGACGGCGGGCTTGGTAGGCACTCGCTCGCCCGTCGCGTCTCCGCCCGTCGCACTTCCGGAGGTGCTCTTCACCCGCGGCTCCGCGCGGGCCGGACGGCGCGGTCCTTCGTCCACCAGCAATTCCACGGTGCGAGCGAGCCGCTTGCCGTGAGCGATCTGGTAGACGACCTTGACCTGGCCGCCCGGGCGAATGTCTTCGAACCAGCCCTCCTTGGACCCGACCATGATCCGGGTGTTCCGGGTCACGAGCAGCGGCAGCACGCCGCCACCGAACGGGCCGGAGTTGACGTGAATGGTGTTGGCTTCCACCTTGGAGACCCAGCCGATCGCCTCGCCGTCGACCTGGTCCCGGTCCGCGGTGGCGGTGTCCGGCGGATCGGCGGGCCAGAGCATGAAGATGACCACGGCCAGGAGCGCGATGCTCCCGACCGCGGCCGCCAGGGAGAGGAATCGGCTGCTCCCAGGCACTACGTGTCTACTCGTCAAGGAGCCCCTTGATGGCGTTGAACACCGGGTTCTCGTTCTGTCCGGACTTGGCCGGGCTGGCGGTGCCGGCCGGCGCGGCGGTCCCGACGTACTTCCGCACACAGTCATACTGCTCCCAGCCCTTCAGCGGATAGTTGAGATCGACGGCTTTCCACTTCGAATGGCCGTTCTGTAGCAGCCAGCTCATCTGCCGCGAGATGGTCTGGGCGAAGCGGCCCACGTTGTCGCAGTCCTTCCGCCGGAAGTCGAAGGAGACCAGCACCGCCTTGACCGCCACGCTGCTGACCGGGGTCCGCTGCCACTCGTACACGTTGGCCGGGATCTCGGCCCGCGGGTAGAACTCGGTGATGCTCTTGTTGGTGATCGGGATCAGCTCCAGCCCGTCCTTCTCGGTCACGTCCTCCTTGAGCAGCTTCACCGGATAGCCCGCCACGTAGAACATCGCGTCGATGCGCCCCGCCTTGAGCTCGCCGAGCGCCTCGCCGGTGTCGATCGGCACCATCTCGCTCGGGGCGACCTCGGAGAGCTTGAAGAGCAGGCGCGCGGTCAGGTACGTTCCGCTGCCGTCGCGGCCGATGGCGACGCGCTTGCCCGCGAGATCGTCGAAGTCGCTGATGCCCCGGCGGCCGAGGACGTGGACCTCCTCGTTGTAGAGCGGGAAGACCATCCGCGTCTTCTTCGCGATGCGCTGCAGGACCGGGTCCGACTGCACGCGGGCCACGAAGGCGAGCACGTCGGACTGGACGATGCCCATCTGCACTCCTGGCCGCTGATAGACCGCGAAGATGTTCTCGATCGAGCCCTTCGACGTGTGAACCGTCAGGTTCACTCCGGTGGGCTTGGTCAGCTTCTGCAGATCGAGGCCGAACTGGTAGTACGTGCCCTTGTCGCTGCCGGTGATGATCCCCAGGTCTTCCGCGGCCGGACACAGGCTTGCTACGACCAGGATCAATAGAATGGCTACCGAGCAATGAATGATGAACTTCGTCACTGGCGTATCTCCTCTAGGCGAGAGTTTCCCCCACCGCTTCCATGGGGCAAGCGCCATACCAGTCGCCGAAGTCGAATGAACGCGCTGAGTTACCGCCAACCGCAAGGCCTTGCATGGTGAGGCATCCTGTTACTACTGGACAATTCCCTACCCAACGTGGCCGCTGGGACCACCTCCCGACGACCCGCCATGCGGCATCGCCGTCGGCCCGGGCTCCGGATAGGGAAGCGCGGGGCCGTAAACATGCCATACGTCCCCCGGCGAGTCAACTCTGATAACGCTTCGCGTCAATCTCTTGCGCGAGCCCGGCCGGCGGGGTAGAGTCCCGCTTCCGGAGGAATGACCATGCCCGAGCGTCCGCTGCCGACCGAGCAGCAAGTCCGCGCGCTGATCCACGATCGCCGCAACTGGGGACGATGGGGGAAGGACGACCAGCTCGGCGCGATCAACCTCATCACGCCGGCCAAGCGGGCCGCCGCGGCGCGCCTCGTACGGACCGGGCGGAGCGTCTCGTTGAGTCGCCCGTTCCCCAAGGAGCCCGGCCTGAACAATGCGCTGCCCGCGCACCACTACATGCGCACGCTGCCGCGCGGCAAGGGCGGCTTCGCGGCGGACTACTACGGCATCTTCTATCACGGCGTGGCGTCCACCCACCTCGACGCGCTCTGTCACACGTGGGACGAGCACGCGATGTGGAACGGGCGCGATCCGAAGAAGGAGATCACGTTCGACGGAGCGACATTCGGGTCGGTCGAGCACTGGGCGGAAGGCATCCTCACCCGCGCGGTGATGCTGGACGTGCCGCGCCACCGCGGGACGGGATCGGTGACCGAGGAGCGGCCGGTGCACGGCTGGGAGCTGGAGGATATCGCGCGGGCGCGCGGCCTGCGCCTCGAGCCGGGCGACGCGGTCTGCGTCTACTCGGGGCGGGAAGCCTGGCAGGCCGCGAACGCGGAGCGGCCCTACGGACGCCCCTTCGGGATCGGGCCCAACGAGCGCCCCGGCTTGCACGTCTCCTGCCTGGAGTTCCTGCGGGACCACGACGTGAGCGTGCTGGTGTGGGACATGCTGGATCACCTGCCGGTGGGCTACGACATTCCCTGGGCGGTGCACGCCGCGCTCTTCGCCTACGGGGTCGCCCTGGTGGACAACGCGCTCCTCGAGCCGCTCGCGCGGGCGTGCGTGGAGGAGCGGCGCGACGAGTTCATGCTGATCGTCGCGCCGCTCGTGGTGGTGGGCGGGACCGGCTCCCCCGCGAACCCGCTCGCGGTGTTCTGAGCGTCAGTCCGCCCGGTACTTGCGCTCGGCCCCGGGGGCCAGCGCCATGCCGTGGCCCGGCCGGTCGGGGATCAGGAAATCGCCGTGGTCCATCACCGGCATCTGGGCGAAGAGATCGTCGGGCACCCAGTCGATCCATTCCACCAGGAAGCCGTTGCTGAGCGCGCCGGCCACCTGCAGCGATAGCTCGTGCACCACGTGGGGCGAGACCGCGATCTGGTGGGCCGCGGCGAGCCGTCCGATCTTGAGGGTCTCGCTGAAGCCGTTGGCCCGGCAGACGTCGGGCATCAGGTAGCGGGCCGCGCGCCGCTCGATCAGATCGCGGAACTCGAAGCGCGTGTAGTTGTTCTCGCCGGTCGCCACCGGGATGTCGATGCGGGCGGCCACCTCCGCGCAGGCCGCGAGGTCGTCGGCCAGCACCGGCTCCTCGTACCAGACGAGATCGAGGTCGGTGAGCAGACGCGCCTGTCGGATGTTGCCGAGCACGTCGAGCTTCTGGTTGACGTCCACCATCAGGCGGACGTCGTCACCCACCGCCTTCTTCACCGCTTCCACCCGCGCCCGGTTCGCGCGCGGATCGGGATGGTGGATCTTCATCTTGTAGTAGCGGCAGCCGCGCGCGACGTAGGCCTGGGCCTCGCCGATCAGGTCCTCGAGCGTGTAGTTGGGCCAGCCGCCGCTGCCGTAGGCCGCGACCCGATCCGTCACCGCGCCCCACAGCTTGTAGAGCGGCAGGCCCGCGGCCTTTCCCGCGATGTCCCAGAGCGCGATGTCGAGCGCGCTCAGTGCGTACGCCGCGACGCCCTGCCGCTTGATGCCGCGGTCCGCGCGATACATCCGCTCCCACAGGCGCTCCACGAAGAGCGGGTCCTGGCCGATCAACAGCGGGGCCAGGCGCGTCACCAGGTAGGCCTGGATGGACTCGACGCCACCGCCGCCGAACGCGAGCGTATAGCCGAGCCCGGTGACGCCTTCGTCGGTGCGGACGTGCGCCACCACGAGGCTGTGATACGGGAAGTCGAGTGCGATCGGCTTGCGAGTGGGAATGCGCAGGATGGCGGTGTCGACGGCCGTGATTTTCATGGCCGCATCCTAGGGCGACCGGGCGCGGAAGCGCAATGGGGCCCGGTGGGTAGCCGGTTGCCCTGACTGGGGCCAGCCGTCGTCTCACTCCAGCAGGCGCCTTCCGCGCAATTGCTGCCACCGTCCCGCCTATCGATGCAACTGATTGAAGTCAGTACGCTTTCTGGCCGTCGTCCCGTGGCACGGGGTTCGCTTCGGCCTCAAGAGCATGAGGCGCTCATCAGGCCCAGAGTCTGCCCCGCCGCGCGGGCGGAGGATCGCGATCATTCTGCTGATCCTTCTGCTGATCGCGCTGCCTCTCTACCTGTGGCCGCTTCGAGGTAGCGGCAGCGGACTGCCCGGCACGGCCGCGCTCTTCGGGCCGCCGCGTGACCCGCGTGACGCGACGGCGGTAGCGCACCTT
>WNGJ01010907.1_pt1 | contig 10161 bp, 17 predicted proteins | sample 5400611 | NCBI WGS metagenome assembly WNGJ01 (sample SAMN13153375, study PRJNA577476) | soil metagenome | isolation source: 40 cm soil or saprolite under Garry oak tree replicate 1 | place: USA:California | collected 2016-06-15
GTCTACTGGCCACCCTCGCCTTCTAACTCCGAATGCCCCGCCATGACTCAGAAATGGCCGCTGGTGCGTTTTGATAGTTTTGGGCGGTCAGGGTAGCGACTGGACGTTTAAACGAATCCAGAGTCGTTTATTTTGATTTGTCGCATGCTCAGACGATATCCGGCGATCAAAAGAAGCGACCAGCGGCTTTGCCGTATCCAGCGGGGGTGCGGCACGGCTGCGACAATTTCCATTTGATTTGGCTTGAACGATTATTCCGCTTGGGGCGTCTCATAGAAGACAGCCAACGGGAATTGCTATTCGCACGAATGCGATCTCATGTGCGCCAGGTGCCTCGAAATCAACGAGAAGATTGATCGGTACCAGAAGCTGGTTTCGCGGCTGATGGACCCGCTAACGAATGAGGGCGTCGCCAAGCTTTTTGCCGATTTGCAGGCCGAATCGGCGATTCTCCCATCCCGCCCGGTTTGCGGCGCGCTCGTCGACATGACACGGAGATTGAGATTGACGAAGGTTTGTAGCGCTAGGGCTGAAGGAGAAAGGGAAAATGATGGGGCAAACCCCTTATTTGACGCGCTATGTAAGAATGGGAAGCAAGGGCTGGATGGTTTGGGACAGACAGCGCCGAGAACCCGCGAGGTTGGAAGGAGCGTACAATCTTATATTCGGCTCTGAGGGGTAAAGGTTTTTAATTTTGGCTTCAGCCTCCTCATGGGTTGAGCAGCCAACTATATAAGTATCTTGGTATGGCAAACCGCTGCCAACCGGGATGTGGACCAGCACTACAAAGCCTTCGTCGGTTTCCAGCGGCATCGCTCAAATATCTTCTGCACGAGGGTCGGGTCGAAAGGCGTCAAACGACTGGGCAATTAAAAACCCGATGCTCAGAACGATAAAACTACCTGTTATAGCCGTAAACATGATCAATTCCTGCGCGGTCCCTTGAAGTAAAAGGGGCCCTCCCTGCACAGTCAAAGTGTTTTGTCGGTCGGTAGAAGTTCCTGCCACCCTGGGGATTTTCAGCAACAGTGGCTGCTTACGTTGATGTCGCTTTGGCTTAAGCGCACAGAGCTAGCCGTCCGGGGTCTCCCTGTAAGTCATGACCGAACAACCACACGTGGGGATACTGCGGACAACAGTTATAGGGCGTGTGACCATGTTAAGATTTCCATTTGTGGGCGGCGCTTCCCCCGTCGACGGGTTTCCCAGGACGTTTAATCAAGACCGCAAGAATCATCATTGGGGCAGGCGAAAGCTGAAGAGGGACCAATGACCGTCTTTGTCTACGTCAACACCAGCAAGCAGGTTGGCGATGCCGAGCACGTCAAAGTGTTCGCAAATGCGGACGCCGCGGAAAAATGGTTCGAGGAAAACGACCCCGAGGGCACGGCATTCGAATATGAGGTGCTGGAGTGAACCGTATCGGCCGGCGCACGATTATCGCCATGTTGTTGATCGTCGCGCTGCTAATTATCTGGCAGGTGTTTGGGGCCGCATGGGATTAGCCCGCCAGCGGGAACCGGCCACACAAAAAAGCCGCCGCTGGGCTGAGCAGCGACGGCTCTTAGGAGGTCGCAACCCGCGCGGACAGGTCGCTCATCATTCAGGCTCCGGTTGCCTTAACGAAGAGTTATTGTACTGCCGCCCCCGTAGTCTTGCGGGGCCCGCCAGCGTGAATCGGCGTGCCGCACTCCTGCCGCAAGCTGCGGTATGCTTAGCGTAAAGCAGGAGGCCCTCGGCACACTGATGATCTTTTCGCTGGGCGTCGGATTCCTGGGAGTGCTGGGTTAAAGCTCGTCCGAAGTAAGGGCGCAGCCAATGGGTAAAAATCTTGGAAGGCCCTGGACCCCAAAAGACGACGAGTTGCTGCGAAAGCTTGCAGAGGCGAACGCATCGACGGCGCTTATCGCGGCGCAACTCATGCGCTCTGTGATGGCAGTCAGGGCCCACGCCAGCATCCTAAAAATATCACTAAGAAAGATCAGCAAAAGTCCGGCAAATAAAGCCACCTCCTAACCCGGCGCGTTTTTTGTTTGGGCGCTCCTCAGTCAGTCGGTCAGCAAGCAAGCAGACACTTAGCTTTCCGGGCTTCCAAATGTCAGATTGTCCTGCATTCCCCGCTGATCACACCGCTGTAAAAGATAAAGGGCCGGGACTAACGCCCGGCCCCGCTCAGTGCTCGCTACCGCGTTGTCAGGACGCCTCAAATGGCATTGCCGAAACCGCCATTCGGACGCGGACGCCTGTTAAAGGTTTTCCGAAACTAGAAGTGCCGAGAAAATCAAGACTGCGCAAACGATCCCCGGCCAAACGCCGAGAATGGCCATACCCACACCGCCAAAGGCGACTGTAAGTAGCAGCATGCCAATTAGGCGGCGTTGGTATGGCTCTTGGGAGTCCATGATTTACAGATCGCGCCCTTGCCCATTCTTACTTCTTCGCCTTAGCCCCAGCTCTACAAGCCGGCGGATGGCATCGGAACGGCGGGGCAAGTCTTCCTGCTCCGCGGCCCCCGCATCGATCGCCGTTAGCTCCATCTCGCTCCATTGCGGAGGCGCATCTTTGGCGGCGCATTGTTCGCCTGATTCGGCTCAAATTGTTTTCCAGACGATTGAACGTTCTCTTGGAGACGTTCTTACTTTGGTGGGGGAGCAACGACAAACTCCGGTGTGAGCTTGACCCTGGCGTTAATCGAATTTGCGATGAAGCAGTGAGCTTCGACGCTTTCCATGCTTTTGCGGGCAGACTCGAGTTCGGCCTCGGTCTTGAGGATGACGCGGGGTCGGACCGTGACTTCGGTGATGTGGTACTTCCCCTCGACGTTCTCGAGCAGGCCTTCAGCTTCGCTTTCATATCCGACCGGGGTCAGACCTTGGGCTTGAGCGAGCGTGAGGAATGTCAGCATCATGCACGTATTGAGCGAGCCAACGAGCAGTTCTTCGGGAGCCCAGATGTCTGGCTCGCCTTTGAACTCCGGCGGGCTGCCGACGACGATGTTCGGTCTTCCCGCTGCCGAAAGCATACCGCGCCGCGCGGAACTCCAGGCAGTTTTGGCCTTGTAATGAAAAGACTTGTAGGCTCTCTTTGTTGGCTCCACGGAAAACCTCCGAAGCCTCCGGTCGCAGAGGGCGCTCGCGCTGCCCTTCACTCCTTAGGCGATTTCTTACGCACCGGCTCTCTAATTGTAGCGGGTCACGCAAGCAGAGGCGAGCCTCGCCGAACACTCCCCCGAAAAGTTCGCGCCGCCGCAGCACACCATCGTGCAGCGCTTGTTGCGATCGCTCAGACGCAAAGCAGCCGAGACGATCATCCCGCGAACGGCTGAGGGTGCGGCACCGGCCGGTGATCCCGGGGCTGGCGGCGACGCTGCGTGTGATGGGCACTCCGCGACGCCCCCAGCCCCTCCGATCCTGCGAGCAATGACGCAACCTCGGACAGGCCGTCCGTCGGCGCTATATCCGCCAAGCGAAAGTAACATCCTCAGATGAGGCAATACGGGGGGTCAAAGTTCCGAGCCGATACGCACATATCAGCGCGGTGCGCCCACGATAGCTTGGTTGCTGCGACTTCTAGCCTGTCCAACTCGGGCTGGGTAGCGCGGGGAATCATGGTTACCTGGCACAATCGACTGCTCCTGATCCTCGGACGCACTGTCTCACGACCACGCCGAGCGGGAGTTAATCAAAGGCTGTGAAAGAACCCAGTGCACGTCGAAAGAAACGACTTGCGTTTGAGTTCTGCGGCCCGGGGTCCTGCAGCGCTGTAACGGAGTGCCGTGACCCTCTCGACAAAGCTGACGCAATCCGGTGCAGCCGGATCAGGTCGAGGTGTGCAAAGCATTCCTGCGCCGCTGCGTAGCGAACAAGAAGATCAACAAGCGCTCGCCGTCGTCATACACCTTGAAACACGTCTGCGAAAATTGGGCCCGTCGTCTCGGCGTCGGAGGATATTGTTCGAACGGCGCGATGATCACGGCAGCGCTCGAATTGGGCATTATCGTTTGGCCGTATGGAGAGGGGCCGAATGCTGCGATTGGCGTTCGTCGAGTTGATGTCGAACGGCTGATCAAGGAAGGATCGCGATGAGCACGCGTCGAACCAATTCGCTGTGGACCGGCAAAGGGCAAGCAAAGCTAAACGAGCTAAATCTGCATCAGGAAGGCTTCGAAAGCGCCGCACAGCGCGCAGCGGTAAGTTCTCAGTTCAAGCTTGGAATTGCTTGGTTCTATAACTGCCAGTCGCATTTTGCCCTGACACAAAGCACAGGGCATCTCGACAGCTTGAAAATGGGAGCATGTGGGCGTGGGTAGAACTTGCATGTTGTCCTCGCAGTGTCAGAGGAGACGCAACGCAACCGCACCAAACGCATGCGCCACTGACCCTAGTTCATATCGGGAACTATCGGGGACTGATCTTCCAATTCGCGAAGCCGAGTTGCGTTCTAGGGCTCGCCGTTAGTTCCGGCTCTTCCCTAAGACACACGCGCAATCTTTCGCCAATTTCTCGAACGATCGCGAAGCGGAGTGCGCGGTCGATATCGGGAAGGTTCTGCGTGGCCGAAATCCGTTCTTGGCCCCAAGCGAACCGAACAAATGATAACCGCAAAGGTTTCAGTTCCGCTTGTGGAAAACTTTGCCGCTGGTGGGTGTCCGGTCGGCCTCTGACAGCCGCCGTCTTTTCGGAGAGAGCGCACTATTGATCGCTCGCTCTGCGCAGAACAGACCCTCCTTTGACTGCGCCGTGTCATCACGCCGTTTGATCATTGCGGCGCGACTGCCGACGATATCAAGCCTTGCCCGGATCGATCCCCTTCTCAATCCGCAGCAGCGCCGGGAGCCGGGCGATCTGCCGCGCCAGTCGCCGGGCTTCATCCTTCGATAGCCGTTTCATCATCGGTTGTCGCGACGGCTTATCGTCGAAATAGACGACAGCCAAACTGACGCCCGCCGCGTCTGTTACCTCATAGTGTGCGTCGTGCTCGATCACTTGCCACGGGCGGATAAAGCGACGGGGTGGTGTCGGCATCAGTATCCCTCAGGATCATTCTTCTCAAACCACTCATCAGCGGCTTCGTAATTTGCAAACACTTTTGAGATGGTCGCGATCACCCACCTCGCGTCTGCGGGTGGTTCAGGCATGCCGACATCAAAGCGCGGTCCGGCAGGCGAGGCAAATCGGCCTAGATATTGGGATCGGGACAGACGCATGCCGCTGCCCTTGGGGTGTTGATAAGGTCCGTCGCGCGCACTCGTCATCGGCGGTGAGAGGCTTGCCAATTGGGATCACCCGGTCATATTCAATCAATACCCAACGACTCACTCGATGATTGGATTGACAAGGCAGTCGAGACCGACGTGCCGACTTTGAACGATGGTGACTTTGACGATGAGCCGCGCGGTCCTCCACTTTCCGATAACGAGATCGATGACGGGCTACGCCTTCTCGCCCGATGGCAGTCGCCGGACGATATTAAGATGATGACTGATGCGTTGTGCTGGCGATGCCAATCGTCCGATTATTTCAATCGACCGCAGCTAAACTTTTTGCAGGACGCTTACGTGCTTGCGAAATTTGCGAGGCTAAAAGAAGCGGAAAGCGTCCGCCTCGCGGCCCCTTCCGAACGCTGGCCCGATGGCCTTATGAAGTTAGAGGGTCAAATCTATAACATCGAGGTGACGAGCACGCATGGTGGGCGAAAGCTCGGCCAGGAATATCGAAATGTCTCTGGACCGACGTTAGACCCCGTTGAAAATTGGGTCGCGCGCGCCGACTCAATCCCCAAATACCTTGATGACGCAATCAGCACTAAGCCAAGAAGAACTACGGCAGCGCCTGTTGGCTAGTCGTCTATCTCAACATCGGCGAGTATGGCATCCGCCAAAAAGAGACCGAACCAGTGATCGCCGAAATCAAGGCTCGCCATTCGGAAGCCTTCGTCGCGATCACGGTGCTATGGAAGGGCAAGCTCTATTAAGCGGAAGCCTTGGCGGGCTAAGGCCTGGCATCCCAGCGACGCGGCTCGCGATAGCATATGCGTTAGACTTGTTTGCTAATATCCGACGGTTACGATCGCCTGGGGTCATCCAAAGCGTGTTTTTCCCGCCACTTCGGCCCGGGCCCGCGCATGTAATGGGCCTCGGGCCGATATCGCAGCTGGGTGCCGTCATGACCGGCAAGAAACTTCAACAAGGTCAGCCCAGCCTTCCGAAGAGCCGGGCCGAGGATGGAAGTTGCAATGAAAGAAATCATCGGCACGTGAGTGTCTCGCGTAAAGCATCCAGGCGAAGGCCTTCAGTCGACAACCCGTGTAAGGCGGTCGCTGTCTAACGGAACTTGATCGTAATGAAGTCCGCGAATTCTCAGTTCCCGCTCGATGCGGCGCATCTTTGCGGCCGCTATGATCTCTAGCATCGCGCTGAAGAAGCCTCTTGCGCCGCGGGCGGCTCGACCAGCATTGGTGTGAACACGTTCTCCTGAGATTCTTCCGAAGCGGTAACCGCTTGGGTGGGATCGACGATTGGTTGTCAGCTCAGGGAGCCGATCTTCGGTAAAGACTATGCGGTCAGAGGACGAAGCCGCTCAAGGGCCCGAGCGCGAGAAATGCCCAAATGCCTCCGAGAACGGCGATACTCAGCGAGAGAGCAAACACCCGTGTCATGGCGTACCTCCCATGTGATGTGATTTGTGGTGGAGCCGTCCTGCGGATGCCGTGCATCGTCGCGGTTGTTTCGCTCCAACCCCAGATATAACACAATCCCGGTGAGTCGTTCGGCAGATACTGTAAATCGGCGTCCGATCGTGACGCTGAATAGCGGACGGTCGCAGAGATTTTCCATGCCGTTCTTGCAGTACGGCAGACAACGCAAGTGTGTCCGAGCCAAGGAATGCCCACGCGGTCTCCGGTACGGTGCGTCACGACGTCGCGGCCGATCAGGTCGATCCGTCCGACGATTTCGTGGCCCGGCACGGCCGGATATTTGATGTCGGAAAGCCCGGCGTCGACGACAGTGCAGGTCCGTCCGGCAAACTCCGCAGGCGCTGGCCTTCACCCGAATTTGGCCTTCGCGGGGGATCGGATCTTCGCGCTCCTGCCCGGCGGGATATGTCGGGCCGATCGGCTATGGCGCACCGGGGTGGAAGGCTATTGCTTGTCGCGCTATCGCTCGTTCGATCCGATGAGCGGCACCTATGGGGGCGGGATGGCCGGCGGCACTGTTGCCGGTTGTCCGCCATTACTATCTTGGAGAGTGCCAGCGGAGATGAATGCGGGAGCCCTCGTTGTGGGATCCTTGGCGTCGAAGGAAGATCACCCCGGTGAGCTAAAATCGCTTGCCTCGCTCCGGGAGGAGATGGTTGAGCGAGATATCGCCGCGCGCGGTGTGCGCGACGAACTCGTTCTTGGTGCGATGCACAAGGTGCCGCGCGAGTTGTTCCTGCCGAAGAACCTCCGCGAATTCGCCTATGAGGATTGGCCGCTTCCGATCGCCGGCGAGCAAACCATTTCCCAGCCCTTTATCGTCGCCTTCATGGCGGAATCCTTGCTGCTCAAAGGCGGCGAGAAGATCCTCGAGATCGGCGCGGGCTCCGGCTACGCCGCCGCGGTGCTGTCCGAGATCGCTGCCCAGGTTTACACGGTCGAACGTCTCGGCCAGCTCGCTGAAAAGGCCGCGGCGACACTGGCCGACCTCGGCTACGACAATGTTCGCGTCCTGCATGGCGACGGTACCCACGGGTGGCTGGAGCACGCCCCGTACGATGCCATCGTTGTGGCGGCCGGCGGGCCGCAGGTTCCGGAGTCCCTAAAGGCGCAATTGAAGATCGGCGGCCGGCTGGTGATCCCGGTCGGCGCCGATCAACGCGTCCAGGAACTGGTCCGGGTCACGCGCGTTTCAGAAAATGAGTACCGCAGCGAGGATATCGCGGACGTCTGCTTCGTTCCTTTGATCGGGGAGGAGGGGTGGACGACCGCGAAGGAAGGTGAGGCGCGCCACGTGGGCGCCGGGCGCTGCGGCCGGTTTCTCCGGAAGAGGAAACGCTGGTCCGGACCTCGCCGACGTAGCAGAATCGTTTCCGTCGAACAAGGCTGATCTCAATCCCTTGATGGAGCGGATCCGAAACCGAATTCGCGGGCCATTGTTTCCAGGACCAATCTACCGCAGCAATTCGACGAATACGTCTGGTTCGACGAAACGCGCGCGGTGACGCCGCTGCACAACGCCGAAATCAAAGGTCTTCCGGACACCTATCCGCTCGGCTTGTGAAGCAGAACGTCGCCATGACTTGCCCATAGAATCGAGCTGGATCTATGAATTCGAAGCATGAGACAAGTGGGCCAGGAGGGCAGCCAGGAGCAGAGCTCGGGATGTCACGGTCGGATTCGGCCTTGGAATCCTTTCTTGCCTGGCCGCTCGCTGCAGCAGCGCTGGCGGGGAAGGCGAACGTGCAGTTTCTTGAAGATCTCATCTCGTCGGTATCGGGTAAGCGAAGTGTATCGAGTAGATTGTCGTTGCCTTGGACGACCTCGAATACGGTCGCTCTTGAGCTCGCATCGATGCGATTGCGGAATTTTTCGACAGGGACAGGCGGGCTCGCGACACTCATTTGTGCACCCTATGCGCTACACGGTGCAACCATTGCGGATTTTGCTCCGGGTCATAGCGTAGTCGAGGCGCTGTGCCATGGTGGCTTGTCGCGCGTGTTTGTCACCGATTGGCGGTCTGCAACCCCGGAGACACGTTATTTTTCAATCGACAACTACCTTGCCGACCTCAATGTTTCGGTTGACGAACTTGGACCGCCGGTCGACCTGATTGGCTTGTGCCAAGGCGGCTGGTTGGCATTGGTTTATGCGGCGCGCTTTCCAAAAAAGGTGCGACGGCTAGTTCTTGTCGGCGCGCCGATCGACATTGCGGCCGCCGAATCTCAACTGTCCCGTTTCGTCGCTGATGTTCCGCTTAGGATGTTTGACGAGCTTGTCCGGCAGGGAGAGGGCATTGTATTTGGTGACCGCCTGCTTGGATGTTGGGATATCTCATCGGGCTTCAATGAAGGGGAGGCGGTTCTTCAAAATCCGCCTGACCTCGACTCGGCGCGAGGACGTGAATTGTGTGACCGATTTCGGCAATGGTATGCCGAAACGCTCAATTTACCCGGGGTATTCTACCTTCAAGTCGTCAAATGGCTATTCAAGGAAAACCAGATCGCTGAACGGCGCTTTGTCGCCCTTGGGCAACAGGTCGATCTGACGCAGCTTCGCGCACCAATCCTTCTTCTCGCTGCCAGCAATGACGAGGTCGCTTCGGTCGATCAGCTGTTCGCAACGACATGGCTTGTTGGCACGCCGGCCGAATTGTTGGAGAAGATGACGGAACCATGCGGCCATTTGAGCCTGTTCCTAGGGTCCAAGGTCCTTGACGGGTCATGGCGCAAGATTTCTCATTGGCTTAGCAGTGAGCTGAAAGAGCCATAGATCCTTCCTCAAAAAAGCAATCGGATGATACACGACTCGGGCATCGAGGCTTTGCGACGTGCTATTGGTCGCGAGCCAAAGACACTTATTGAGAAGCAAACCCGGCGAAAGATCATGAGTTTCTTCGAGCGTCTAAAGACAGCAGCATCCGCCGAGTGGCGGGCCTACACCGAGCTCCCTGCACGAACGGGTTGGCGGACGGTTCGCTCGCCGAAACGGCGTTTCGTCACTACCTCGTTCAGGACTACCTGTTCCTCATCGAATTTGCGCGTGCCTACGCGCTCTCCGTCTACAAGTCGCCCAAGCTCGCTGACATGCGCGAAGCGGCGGCCGGCCTTTCGGCCATTCTCGACATCGAGATGAACCTGCATGTAAAGCTCTGCGCCGGCTGGGGCCTGTCGCCCAGCGATCTTGAACAAACCCCTCCGGCGGTCGAGATGCTGGCCTATACACGCTACGTGCTCGACGCGGGAATGCGCGGCGATCTGCTGGCACTCAAGGTGGCACTTGCCCCCTGCGTGATCGGCTACGCAGAGATCGCGACGCGGCTCGCCTCGCGACCCGATGCGTACGCTGCAACGAACCCATATCGCGTTTGGATCGCCGAGTATGCCGGTGCACCATACCATGAGGTCGCGGCGAAAGCGCGGGCGCACCTGGAGGGTCTCGCCGATCTCTACGTCACGCCGGCCC
>WNGJ01011149.1_pt1 | contig 10161 bp, 12 predicted proteins | sample 5400611 | NCBI WGS metagenome assembly WNGJ01 (sample SAMN13153375, study PRJNA577476) | soil metagenome | isolation source: 40 cm soil or saprolite under Garry oak tree replicate 1 | place: USA:California | collected 2016-06-15
ACCGACTGGGCGAGCCGGTGCGTCGGGAAGATCGTCAATCCCTCCTCGCGCGTCGAGACGAGCACGACCATCATCCAGGCACTTGCCTCTGTCCCGTCCTCCTCGTGGAAGGCGAGCGCGGTCTCGTAGCGGTGGTGGCCGTCGGCGATCAGGAGCTGCGCGGCGGCGAAGCGCTCGCCGGAATCGTCTTCGAGGCGCCAGAGCCGGTCGCCGGCGGCGGCAAGGTCCGGCTGCCGCTCCGGCAGCTGGACACGATCGCCATCGTGGAGCAGGAAGATCGGCTCGAGCTGTGTCCGCGTCGCGCGCAGCAGCCGCAGGCGACCCTCCTTCGGCCCGGCGTGGGTACGCTCGTGCGGCAGCACCACCCGGTTCTCGTAGGGCTCGAGCCGCAACGTGACCACGAGCCCGTTCCGGGTCCGCTTCACCCGGTCGGGGCCGGTATAGGTCTGCGACAGCGCCCAGACAGCGGGTTCGGTTTCGCGCTCGAGCACGGCGTCGCGCTGCCACTCGCGCAGGTCGCGCGCGGCTTGCTCCTCGGACTCCGGCAGGGTCAGATTGACGACGTTGTGCGGGTCGAGCGCCAGATAGTGCTCGCGCTCCTGAGCCGAGATCACGTCGTAGGGCGGCGCGACGAGCCGCTGGAGTGGGCCCGCCGCGGCCGAGTAGCGAAGCGCCCGAAAGGGCCGAACCTGGGCCATCGCGCCGGACGCTACCAGCCGCCTGCGGACCTAGACTTCCCCCGTGAGCGCGATCGCGCAGCTGGCAGAGGAACGCGTCGTCGAGGGCACCTACGCGGTCGCAAGGAAGCAGCGTCTGCGGACGCGCAACGGCTCCTCGTACCTCGCGCTCGAGCTCGTCGACCCGAGCGGACGGATCGAGGCGCGCGTCTGGAACGACGTCGACTTGCTCGACGCGCGCTTCGCCGAAGGCGACGCGGTGCGTGTGCTCGGCCGGGTCGAGAAGTTCCGTGACAAGCTCCAGCTCGAGGTGCGGTCGCTCGAGGCCGCTCCCGAGGCCGATCCGGCTGCGCTGACGCCCGCCTTGCGACGAGACGCTGACGAGCTCGACGGCTTTCTCGAGTTCCTGGCCGGCGAGATCGCCCACCCCGGGTTGAAGGCAACGGTCGGCCGCCTGTTCGCGGACGACGCGCTGCGGGCCTCGCTGCGCTCGCTGCCGGCGGCCCCCGACGGCCACCATGGCTACGCCGGAGGCCTGCTCGAGCACACGGTGGGCGTCGCCACGATCTGCCGGGAGACGGCGCAGCTCCATCCGCGGCTGCGCACCGATCTTCTGCTCGCCGCGGCGCTGTTGCACGATCTCGGCCGCGTGCGAGAGCTCGGACCGGCGCCGAGCTTCCGGCAGACAGACGAAGGCCGTTTGCTCGGCCACGTCCACCTGGGCCTGCGGCTGATCGAGGACCGTGCCGCGGCACTCGAGGCGGACGTCCGGGCCGAGCTCCTGCACGCGGTCGCGGTTCACCACGAACTGCGCGCAGCCAAGACCGCCGAGGCAGCCGTGCTCTACCACGCAAACCAGCTGGACGCGGTCGCGGCAACCCGACCAGTGGAGTAGTTGCTCACAGCCGCGCTCGCCCTCGCGGCCGCTGTGTCGTGGGGAGTCGGAGATTTCTTCGGCGGCCTCAAGAGCAGGTCGCTGAATCCCGTCGCCATTCTGATCGTCGCCCAGCCGATCGGCCTGACCTTGCTCGCGATCTGGGTCGCAGTCCGCGGCCAAGGACCACCCGGCCCGGAAGTCCTCTGGGCGTGCCTGGCCTCCGTGCTCGGAACCACGGGCCTGATCGCGTTCTACCGCGGGATGGCGGCGGGCGCCCTCAGCATCGTCGCGCCGATCGCCGGCGCCGGCGCGGCGATCCCGGTGATCTGGGGACTCGCCGGCGGCGACCACCCGAGCGGCTACCAGGAGCTCGGCTTCGCGGCGGCGCTGATCGGAATCGTCCTCGCCTCGTTCGAGCGCAGGCCTGAAGCCGCCCGGCTTGCCGCAGGCGTCGGCTGGGCGGCGATCGCGATGCTCGCCTTCGGCGCCTACTACATCCCGATGCACGCGGCGAGCCACGGAGACTTTCTCTGGGCCGCGTTCGTCTTCCGCCTCACGTCGACGGCGCTTATCGCAGGCGCGTGGCTGGTGCTACGGCCTCCCCGCGCGCGTCGTGCCGATCTCCCGGTTCTCGCCTCGATCGGCATCCTCGACACCGGCGGCAACGTCTTCTTCGCCGCAGCGTCGGCGAAGGGCCTCGTCAGCGTCGTCTCGATCCTCGCCTCCCTCTACCCGGTGGTCACGGTGCTGCTCGCCCGGGCAGTGCTGCACGAACGGGTGCACCGGTCGCAGGAGCTCGGAATCGCCCTGGCGCTTGCTGGAATCGTTTTGGTCTCAGCCGGTTAACGCGCAACGAATGGGGAACGTTCCCGGTTGTGCTACCTACAAGAAGGTACAAGAAGGGAGGTCTGAACATGCTTCTTCTCATCCTGCTCGCGCTGCTGGCAATCATCCTCTTCGGCGTGGGCTTCACGATCCACTGGCTCTTCATCGTCGCCATCATCGCCGCGCTCCTGTTCGTGATCAGCTTCTTCATGGGGGGAGCGGGCGGCCGGTCGCGTCGGGCCTGGTGGTAGGTCCGGAACGGCTTGTGATCTAGATCACTTGGCTCGTTGAGGTCCGGGGCCGCTGCGCCCCGGACCTACGCACGCGGCCTCAGAGCATCATCAGCCAGCTGCGTCCGCACGCTCGGCACTCGTGGTTCTTTCGCCCACAGCGGCGGCAGTCCCAGTACGTCCACCAGATCCACTTGAAGTGATTGATCTCGAGGACGAAGAGCACGACGATCCAGACGAACGCGATGTTCCGGTCCATGCTTCAGCTTCGTCAGCTGAGGGGTCAGGCGCAATGGGCCGATCGGCCTATCTCGTCGTCGCTCGGGCTTACCAGGCGACGGCCCGATCGGCGGTGACGAAGACACCTTCAGGCGCCGGGCTGCCGCCGAGCACGAAGGCGAGCTGCTCCACCGCATCGGGCACGAGCCGGTAGAACGTCATGGTGCCGCGTCTCCGCGCGACCTCGATCAGGCCGGCCTCTTTCAAGACCCGCACATGGTGCGAAACCGTTGGCTGCGAGAGGCCGAGCGGCGCGGTCAACTGGCAGGTGCAAAGCTCGCCCTGGCCCGCGATCCGGTTGACGATCGAGACCCGGGCCGGGTCTGAGAGCGCCTTGAACCGCGCGGCGATCGCTTCGGCAGACCTCTTGGGCAACGGCGGCGAACCGGGGGCGCAGCACGGCTGTTCGAGAACCCGAAGTTGCTTCATTGACGTTCATCAATGTATCAGCTAAGGTCGCTGCATCGAAAGGAGGGGTTCATGTCTCCTGGTTGTGACTGCGACTGCGGCGGCGACTGCTGCGCTACCGGCTGCTGCTGATCGCTTCTTGCCCGCTGAGGGTGGCGCCACCCTCGCGGGCTCCTTTAGACGTTGAAGCGGATGTTCAGCACGTCGCCGTCCTCGACCACGTAGGTCTTACCCTCGAGGCGCTGCTGGCCTCGCCTCACGACCTCGGCCCGCGAGCCTGCTTCGACGAGGTCGTTCCAGCGAATCACCTCGCAGCGGATGAACCCGCGCGCGATGTCGGTGTGGATCGTCGCCGCGGCATCGAGCGCGGTTTGCCCCCGGCGCAGCGGCCACGCGCGCGTCTCGTTCTCGGCGGCGGTGAAGAACGAGATCAGATCGACGGCCTCGAACAGCCGCCGCGCGATCTCGCCCACGGCCCCCGCTGCGCCTTCCCTGAATGCCGCTGCCTCCTCCTCAGGCAGCTCCGCGAGCTCGGCCTCGAGCTTCGCATCCAGGCCGCCCGGGCCGTTGCGAACCTCGATCAGCGGCTTCGTCGTCAGCGGCTCGAGCCCAGGTGGCAAATCCCCCGGCCAGTCGGAAAGCGGCCGCTCGGTCTCGAGGTGAGCAAGCACGGCCTCGAGCTGTACCACCTCGTCGCGCAGCTGCGGATCGCCGGACTTCGCCTGCTTCCGGACGCGTTCGAGCCGTCGCTCGACGTGGTCGCGATCGGCGATCAGCAGCTCGAGCTGAAGCGTGACGAGGTCGTCATCCGGATTCCGAGCTCCGGACCAGGCGTCGAGGACGACGAGCAGGGCGTCCACCTGCCGCAGGTTTCCGAGCAGTTGAGCTCCGGTCCCGGGAACGTCGATGACCCGCAGGGCCGCCGGCGTGATCTTCTTCGCCTTCTCGACGGCCGCGACCGGCTCGAGGCGCTCGTCGGGAATCGTCGCCATGCCGACGTTCTCCCTGCCGGGCAAGGAGGCCCCGGTCCTGGTGAGCGCCTTGAAAAGCGTCGTCTTGCCGGCGTTCGGCAGGCCGACGATGCCGACCGAGAGGGCCAGCCTACGGCTCCTGAGACGATTCCGGAGACGTTTCGATCTGCCGGTGCAGAGAGGCCAGCGCGCGATGCTGGAGCGACTTGATCGCACCCTCGGTCTTGTCGAGGATCGTCGCGGCCTCGGCGTTCGAGAAGTTGAAGACGAACTTCAGCGTCAGCACCTGCTGCTGCTCGTGCGAGAGCTTCTGGATCAGCTCCAGCATGCTCTGTCGGCCAATCGATTCGAACGCCTCCTCCTCGGCCGCGCTCCCCTCGCCGGGATCGGGCTCGGGTACCTCCTCCTCGAGCTGCCAGCGTTTGTTGGCGCGGAAATGATCCATCGCGAGGTTGTGCGCGATCCGAAACAGCCAGGCAGAGAATGGCGCCGAACGCCAGCGGAACGTGCCGACCGACTCGAGCATCTTCACGAACACCTGCGTCGTCAGGTCCTCTGCGTCGTGGCGGTTGCCGACGCTCATGTGCAGGTAGCTGTAGATGCGGTCGAAGTGGAGCAGGTAGAGCTCCTCGAGCGCATCGCGATTGCCCTGCTGGGCCTGCTCGACGAGTCGCCCCAACTGCTGTGACGAGACGCCGCGGCTCAGCGTGGTCGTGGCGGCGGCTTCATTTGCCATCGTGCGAGGGATGCCCCGCGGCGCGTCTCCCGTAACCCCCGAAACCGAGGCATCGCTTGCGATGCCGACCTAAAGGGCCGCGCCGGCTTTGCCGGTGTGGCCGCTGAACCCGGGTGTTGGAACAGCATTCGTAGCGCGCTGGCGTCCGGCTGCCGCCTTAAGACCCGCTTGAGAAGCCGAGTCTCGCCTCGCGCGTGAAGCGCTTGACGTAGACCACCCGCCCGAGCGGGATCGTGTAGCGGCCGTCGTCTGCGTCGAGGGTCAGGGCCCCATCGTTACGCGCTGCGAGCGCCTGCTCGAGCTCGTCCGCGGACGCGGTCGTCAGGCGGGCGCCCATGATCTGCCCGCCGTCGAAGGCGATCTCGACCACGACGCGCTCGTCGCTAGGCATCCGTCACCAGCTCCGAGAGGACGCCGTCGACCGCGTCGGGATGCACGAACGCGACCTCGAGCCCGAACAGGCCCTGCCGGGGCTCCTCGTCGACGAGCTCGACGCCCTGCTCCGCGAGCTCGTCGATCGCGGCACGAACGTCGGCGACTTCGTAGGCGACGTGGTGCATCCCCGGCCCGCGCTTGTTCAGGAACTTGCCCACCGGCGTCTCCTCGCCGAGCGACGCCAGCAGCTCAACTCGGCCCTCGCCAACCTTCAGGAACGCGGCTTCGACGCCCTGGTCGGGAACCGTCTCCCGATGCTCGAGCCGAGCGCCGAAGATCCGCTCGTAGGTCGTGACCGCCTCGTCGAGGTCCTCGACGGCAACGCCGAGATGGTGGATCCCGCGGGCTTGCACGCGGGCGATGCTACCTGCGACTACCCGGCAGACAGCTCGTCCGTTGGCAGCGAGACCACCCGGACGGTGCCGACCGTCTCGCTCGAGCGCGAGTCCGGCTCGATGTCGGCGAGCAGCGCCTCGAGCTCCTCGCGAACGAGCGTCTCCTTCTCGAGTAGGGCGTTGGCGACTCGGTCGAGCGCTGAGCGGTGCTTCCGCAGCAGCCGCTGAGCGTCCTCGTAGGCGCTGTCGGTCAAGCGGGCCTGCTCCTGGTCCCGCACCCGCTTGGTCTCTTCCGACAGGGCGTAGTTGTCGGCGCGCATCGTCCGCGAGGTGACGACCGTCGACATCCCGTACTCGAAGACCATCGCGCGAGCAAGCTCCGTCGCCTTCTCGAGATCGTTGGCGGCGCCGTTGGTGACGCGGCCGAAGACAACCTGCTCCGCTGCGCGGCCTGCGAGACAAACCTTGACCAAATCCTGAAACTCTTCGGTCGTGTGTAGATAACGCTCCTCGCTCGGGAGGTTCAACGTGTAGCCAAGCGCGTGGCCCCGCGAGACGATCGTCACCTTCTGCACCGGCAGCAGGTCGCCGACGAGGTGCGACATCAGCGCGTGGCCGCCCTCGTGGTAGGCGAGAATCCGCTTCTCCTTCTCCGTGACCACACGGCGCTGCTGCAGTCCGGCGACGACACGCTCCATCGCGGCGTCGAAATGCTCGTGGTGGACGAACTGCTGGTCCTCCCGACCTGCGAAGATCGCGGCCTCGTTGGCGATGTTCTCCAGCTCCGCGCCCGTGAGTCCGGCGGTCTGACGCGCCACGAGCTTTAGGTCGACGTCGGCCGCGAGTGGCTTGCCCCGCGTGTGGACCGAGAGAATCTCCTCGCGTCCCGCGACATCGGGCGGGCCGATCAGCACCTGGCGGTCGAAGCGTCCCGGCCGGAGCAACGCCGGGTCGAGATCCTGCAACCGGTTCGAGGCGGCCATGACGACGACCTGCTCTCGCGACTCGAAGCCGTCGAGCTCCACGAGCAGCTGATTCAAAGTTTGATCGTTTTCACGATTGAAGGAGTGGCCGCTGCGAGTGGCTCCAACGGCATCGAGCTCGTCGATGAACACGATCGACGGCGCGTTCGTCCTCGCCTCTTCGAACAGCTTCCGGATCCGAGCTGCCCCGAGGCCGGCGAACATCTCCACGAAGGCGGAGGCACTTTGCATGTAGAACTTCGCGCCGGCCTCGCTCGCAATCGCCTTGGCGAGCAGGGTCTTGCCCGTACCTGGGGGCCCGTAGAGGAGGATTCCTTTCGGGACGCGCGCGCCAAGCCGCTCGAACCGGCGCGGATCGCGCAGGAAATCGACCACCTCCTCGAGCTCTTCCTTCGCCTCATCCAGGCCCGCGACATCGGCCCAGGTCGCCCTTGAATTGGACGAGATCGTCTTCGCGCCCGTGACCCGCGGCATCACCTGGAGGGTTCGCCACAGGATGTACACCATCATGATCAGCAGCGCCGCGAGAAGTACGGGCAGCCAGTCAGCAACGCCGTTCCGAAACCAAAATAACCAGTGCATCCCCATCTCGTTATCGGTGCGTGGGGGCGATTCGTCAACAGCGGGCGGTGCGGGTCGCGCCGCTACGGGCGGCGTTCAGCGAGCGAGGCGACTACTTCTTCGGTCGTGGTGAAGGCGACTCCGGCCTCGCGCCAGGCCCTGGTGACCGCCGCGACGCGTTCCTCGTCGAGACCGCGAGCAGCATCCTCGACGAACCTGACCTTGCGGCCGCGCAGGAGGAAGCCGCGGATCGCCGCGTCGTCGCAGACGTCGGTCGCGACGCCGAAGAGCACGATCTCGTCGGGATCGAGCGCCACGAGCAGCGGCTCCGTGTTCGGGTTCGTGAAGACATTGAAGTTCTTCTTCAGCAGCAGTATCTCCCGGCGGCCCGAGACGAGATCCGGCACGAGGCCGGGCGGGTAGGGAACGAGCGAGAACGGCAGCGGGTCGTCCTGCTCGGTCTCGGGGATCCTCGCGGCCCCGCGGGTGCCGCGGAGGCAGTGGGGCGGGTAGGTGTTCCGGTAATCGGGGTCGTCCGAGATCTCCGGGTCGGTGAGCTCGTGGTCGTCGGCAGAGGCGACGTGGATCAGGCCGGCTGCGCGGGCGGCCTCGACGAGCCGCCGCATCGCCGGCGAGGTTTCCTCGGCCCCCGGAACGTAGAGCTTCCCGTCGGGGAGCATGAAGTCGACCTGGGTGTCGACGTCCCAGAGGACGAGGCCGCTCAAGCCGCGGCCACCCCGGCCCTGCCTGGCCGGCCCGCACTCCGGGTCCACACCCCTTGGGGGGCGCAAAAGCCCCCTACCGGAACGTTACGCCGGAAATCCGCACGCGTGGGAAACGCGAGCGTTGCGATTGTGCGCCGGCTCACTCGACGAGCTCGAGCCTTGGGTTCGCCCGAAAGCGGCGCCCTGCCTTCGCCGAGGGGCGGCCGTCGGTGAGCACGACGTCGGCGGTGAAGTCGTTCGAGCCGCGGATCAGCGAGGAGCCGACCCCGTAGGAGTCCACGGGAACGTCCCGCTCCTCGAACTCGCGGATCTTCTCGACGGTGAAACCACCGGAGACGACGATCTTGATCCGCTCGAATCCGTCGCGGTCGAGCGCCTCGCGGACCTTCCGGACGAGCCGCTCGTTGACGCCGGTTGGCTTGAAGTCGCCCAGCTCGTTCCAGAGCGAGCGGTCGACGAGTGCTTCGGAGGTGTCGAGCCGCACGCCCCAGAGCCTCGGCCCGAGCGCGCGGGCCACCTCCAGCGCCGTCGAGACCGAGTCGTTCTCGAAGTCGACCAGCACGGTGACGTTCAGGTCCTCGGGAGCCCATTCGGCGAACTTCGTCGCCGCGAGCACCGTGTTGCCGCCGTACGCGGAGATCAGCGCATGCGGCACCGTGCCGACCCCCTTGCCTCCCCACCACGACGCCTGGGCGTCGGAGGTGACGCCGATCGGCGCCCCGACCACCTGGCCGGCGACGTGCGCCGCGTAGCCATCACCGGTCTGCACGCGATGGTGATCGTGACGTGCGGGCATGAAAATGATCGGCTTGCCGTTGGCGGCCTCGAGCACGCGCACGACGTTCGTCGTGATCAGCGTCCGGCGCGCGAGCACGCCGAGGTAGAGCGTCTCCAGCGGAGCGAAGGATGTGTAGTCGCCCTCGATCGTCATCACCGACTCATAGGGCTCGACGCGATCGCCGTCGTAGAGGGCATGGACCGTCAGGTCGTCCCAGTCCTCCGAGCAGAGCTTGAGAATCGCGATCGCCTCGTCCATCCCGCCGAGGTACGCATCGTGCTTCTGGAAGACCTGCATCACCACGCGGGGCCGGCGGCCGTCCTCGAGCAGCGTCGCCCGCGCGTGGTTGAAGTAGGCGTCGGTGTAGTAGCCCTCCCGCATCTTCTCGACGGGGAGCTCGAAGATCTCGGGCGGTAGCCGCTCTTTAGGAGGGCTTGGCGAAACGTAGTCTGTGCCCTCGGGCCGCGCTGCTCGCCACGCTGGCTCCGCCCTGGTTACGTCAGTCGCGCCAGTAGCTTTGGCTATTGACGCTCCCTGCGTCCTTGCCTCCGAACGAGCATCGCGCCCCGACGACGAGCGACGTTCCACCAAGCCCTCCTAGTTCGCTCGCGCAGCTCCATGTTCCAGCTCCAAGCAGGCGGCGAGCGCGGCCTCGGCGACCTCGAGCTGCTCGGGGCTCGGATCCTCGGTCGCCAGCCGGTGCTGCAGCTCGTGGCCCGGCTTCGCGAGCGCGCGAGAGAGCGCGCGGTCCGGGTTGCGGACCATCCAGCTGAACAGCTCCGTGGCGAGCGAGTGACAACGCCCCCGCCAGAAGCTCCTGCGCAAGCGGCTTCAGCCGCGAAGTCTTGACGAAGCGGGCGGCGACCGCGCTGCCGAGCATCGTGGCGAGAACTCGCGGTCGCTCGAACGGCAACCGGGCCTCGGGGAGCGCGCGCCGGACCTGGGGCAGCAGCAACATCACCTCGGCCAAGCGGGCCGGCCCGCGCAGGAACGGCTGCTCGACCTCCGCCGCGCGGAAGCTCTTCGTCGCGGACTCGACCTTCAGCTCGCCCTCGGGCGTCCGGATCGCGCACGCCCACGCCGTCGGCCCGTGCACGAGCACGCCGTTCGCGAGCGCCATCCCGCCGAGCCGAATCTTGTCCTCCCGCATAGGAAGAGACTAGCTCCCGTCGAGCTGGCCGCGATATGGAGCCTGGTCCGCCCTCCCGTACGGCGCGTAGGCCTCCTTTGCATCGGGCGTCTCCTTCTCGACACCCGCCTCGTACTTTTGAGCGAGCTCGGAGACCGGATAGACGATGTCCTGGTGTTCCCTAGACCCGACCGCGAGGAGCCCGCAAGGCC
>WNGJ01014094.1_pt1 | contig 10161 bp, 9 predicted proteins | sample 5400611 | NCBI WGS metagenome assembly WNGJ01 (sample SAMN13153375, study PRJNA577476) | soil metagenome | isolation source: 40 cm soil or saprolite under Garry oak tree replicate 1 | place: USA:California | collected 2016-06-15
CTACTCCCTACACCCTCCCCCTGCTCCCTGCTCCCTCACCCTTTCATCCGCTCTTTCACGCTATGGGCCAGCTTCTCAATCTCCTCTGCTTTCTTAATCACATCCACGGACAAAGTATCCTTAGTCGACTTGTCGACCTGCGCCTTCAAATCCGTAGCTAGCGCAAGCAGTTTATCCGTGTCCGCCACCAGCCGCTTCTGCCGGTCGTTGTTGCGCAACTTCTCCTGCTGCTCTGCCCGGTGCGGATCCATCGGATCCGGTTCCGCGGGATTACTGCGTCCCGGAAAAGGCATTCCTGGCATCTGCTGCTGCCCTTGCTTTGATGCCGGTGTCTGCGGGAACATCTGTCCCCCGCTCACCCTCACCGAGCACACCGTCGCCAAAACCACTCCGATCGTCGCAACTCGAAGTATCCTCATATCGTCCCCCATCGCCGCCCGCAGGCGGTACCTCTATCTCGCTGCACTGTTGGAATTGCATCTTACAAACAGCTGACGCATTCTGTTCTACAGCATCCCCGAAAGCGAGACGTCGTAATCATGCACCTTCTGGCCATGGCCCCGCAAGATCAACCGATCGGCTTCGTCAAGACCATTGAGCATAACTGGCAAAACGACATCATCTTCGTCATTCAGAACAGGCTCCCAAAAGTTCTCGCCATTCTCCTCATCGTCTTCGTACTCCACCGCCTGGTGCTGTTCTTCGTTAAACGCATGCATCGCCTCGCCGATCATCAGGTCGGCAACTTCCACCGTGCCGCCCAACTCCGCACCATGGCCTCCATCGTGCGCGCCACGTCGTATTCCATCTTTGGCTTCATCGTCTTCCTCCAGGTCCTTAATATCCTGGGCATCCCCTACCAGCCGATCCTCGCCTCAGCCGGCATTCTCGGCGTCGCCATCGGCCTCGGTGCCCAAAGCATCTTCAAGGACATGATCAACGGCGTCCTCATCCTCGTCGAAGACCAGTACAACGTCGGCGAGGTCGTCAACCTTGCCGGCCTCAAGGGCACGGTCGAAGACCTCTCGCTCCGCCGCACCAGCGTCCGCGACGCCGACGGCACTCTCTACATCATCCCCAACAGCCAGATCGCCACTGTCTCCAACCTCTCCCGCGATTTCTCCATCGCCACCCTCAACGTCAGCGTCGACGCCAGCGCCAATCCCGACAAGATCATCTCCCTGCTCACCAAGCTCGCCGTCGCTGTCCGCAACGACGCCATCTTCAAGGACGTCGCCGTCGCCGATCCCGTCGTCCTCGGCGTCGACAAGATCGACGGCCGCGCAGTTACCTATCCCATCCAGATCCGCGTCCGCGCCAACCAGCGCGACGGTGTCCTCCGCGAGCTGCGCCGCCGCATCATCCTCGCCTTCGAAAAAGAAGGCATCCCCCTCGGCAACGACCCCGCCAACATGCTTATCCTCCGCGCCCCCAATCCCACCGCCCCACCAGCCCAGCAACCCCTCATCGGTAGTTAGTTCAGAACAAGTCACAACTTCCTGCTTGAGGTGGACTCGCATGCCGGCACAAATCATCAACACAAAATCCGCCGAACACTACAAGTGGGGAGGCCCACAAGGAACCGACTGCGACGGCTGGCACCTTGTCAAGACTTCCGAACTCAGCGTCAACTGACTCTCGAGGTCGAGCATCATGACTTTGTTCTTCAATCCGGGGAAGGACTCGAGATCTCTCCAGGCCAGCGCCATCAGGCAATGAATCGAAGCGCCAAACCTGTGCGAATGCTGGTCACCAGTCAACCCCCAAGCCACGGGGACAGGATCATGGCGTAACCGGTCACAATCGTTGCGTTGCACCGCATCTACGGATCTAAACGCGGATGCTGAAGTTCCGGCCTACCATGTGCGCTAAGCGCCTATCCCCGCTGCACTGGCCTGTTCCTTCCATCGTTGTTCGTTCACGCCGAACACGAGGAGCCACAGGATTTTCGCTCCTGCCCCGAGGAGGCCGAGGACCAGGATGTAGGGCAACAGTCGGTATGCGAGCGGAGGATACAGGAAGCTCAGCCATCCCAAACCTCCAAGTATCCCCAACACACCCAGAATCCGAGGCAAGAAGGTAGACCTGACAGTGAGGTAGCCTATCAGGGGTGCGTAGAATCCGAAGAATACCAAGGCCATCGCGGCGCCTTGGTCATTCACCTTGAGAAAGAGGAGCGCCAGCGCCTGCAACTGTTCCGCGTTAAATACGCTCAAGTAGTGCGCGCCTCCCAGGACGAGCAAGGGGGCGATATAAAACAGACGGCTAAGAATCTTAACGACGCAACCGGCGAGGCCGATGAACGCCGCAAGCAACGAGAGGCTCCTGCTCACCGGCTTATACAAGTCATAAAAGAGAGCTGTCATGGCGATATTGCACGCCATTTCGATGAGGTAGACTGCGAAACCCAACTGAAACAAGCCCCGGTGCGTCAGGATGTTAGTCGCAGTAGCCGCGGCGTCGCCGTCTACAACAAGCCTGTCGCTCACGAAACCCTGGGCGAATGCCCCCGTCAGCATGGTGAGGAGATAAAACACACCCGCAATCCTGGCCCTGAGACGCGGCGACGTTGCAATCCGTTCCAGCATTTGATCTCTCGATCTCTCGTGAGCGACTTAGAGCCTCAGGGTTATTCCACCCGAGTAAGGTGCGCTTCACTATGGTGGACCTAGCACATATACGAGGACCTGAGTCCGACAGTTCCGCTTTTCTTTGTGGTGGAAGCGCATCGCCTCCGTTCAGCACCTGCTTTTGAATGATCTGCCGTGCCACCTCAGGAGCGTCGAAATCCTCGCCGCTCCAATTCAAACAGAACCGTCGTCTTGCGCTCCCGGGCCACTACCGACTCGAAGTAGAGCATCATGACTTTGTCATTCACGCCGGCGAAGGACTCGAAATCTCTCCCAGCCAGCAGCATCAAGGCAATGAATCGAAGTGCAAACCCTGTGCGAATGCTGGTCACCAGCCACCCCCCAAGTCACGGAGACAGGGTCATCGCATAGAAAGCTAATTCGACAGCGTACTCAAAACAAAATCTGCGCGTTGCGCCGGCGACACTCGAGGAATCTCCACAACGTCATAGCCGCAGTCTTCATAAGAATCGATCATTACTCTATGGGTCTTCACCGCCTCGTCATACGTTTGTTTCCGCTCCGTGTCCATCGCATAAATCTCCTGCCACGGTGGCGCGAGAAACACCCGTCCCATATAGCGATAAACATTGCAGGCCGCTAAAATCTCATTCTCTAAAGGAGATCCAATCAAGCGCGCATAACAAAGCGTGTCAGGAATTCCGCGATCAAAGAAAGTAGTCCCTTTCAACGCAGCGTGCTCCAGATACGAAGCGATCGAACGCTCCAGCATCAGCCTGCAATACCGTTCCCGATCACCCCACGGAAGTGCATCGCCTCCATCCCGTGCCTGCTCTTGAATGATCTGGCGCGCCACCTCAGCCGCACATCGAAACCTTCGCCGTTCCAGTTCGAGCAAGATCGTAGTCTTGCCCGCCCCGGGGCCGCCGCTGATCACCACCAGCCTTGAAGCATCCACCCCAACCTCACAACGACTTGTTCATCGCCTCAATCAATTCATCCACAGTAGACACCGGAGGCAGACAACCCTTCCCGCTGCACACCACCGCAAAACTCCCCTCCTCCTTCAACCCCGGCAGATGCGGCAGCGTCTCCGCCAGTGCCCGAGGCAACGCTCCCAACTGGTCCCTCCGCAGCCGTATGACGCTCTTGTTCACCGCATACCGCGCCAGCGCCACAGCCTCCAGCCGTCGCGCCGCAGCATCGTCGCCAATCACGCACACCTGCACCGCACGCTGCACCATCCGCTGCAGCGCCAGCCCATAGCTCGCCGCATATAACCCAAAGTGTTCGACAACACCGGCAAAGGTCTCCAGCGTCTCCAGCGCCTTTACCGCATAGTCTTCGCGTCCATTCAGCGCCTCCAGCCGCAGCAGCAGCGCAGCCCCCACAGGATTCCCCGCAGGTGTAGGCGAGTCCTGCAACGGCTTCCGCCGCGTCACCAGCGCCCCCAGCCGAACCTCATCCTTGGCGGCCTTCTCCGTATCGAAGAAGCCGCACCCCGTAGCGTCATAGAACCGCTCCAGCGCGCTCTCCATGATCGACTCGGCCGCGATGTAATACTTCATCTCTCCCGTCATCTCCCACGCATCAAGCGCCGCATGCCCAAGAAATACGTAATCATCCAGTACGCCGGAAACCTGCGCTTCCACTCCGCCCTGCTCGCCGTACGCCACCACATGCGCCAATCCGGTCTTCGAGTCCCTCGCCTCCGCCAGCACACGATCCAGTGACTTCAGCGCAAACGCTCGCACCTCCGGCAAGTCCAGCACCCGACCCGCCTCCAGATAAGCCGAGATGCACATCCCGTTCCAGCCCACATACACCGTCTTGTCGACATACGGTGTAGGCCGCTTCTTCCGCGCCGCGTACAGCTTCGTCTTGGCGGACTCCAACCGCTCCTTCGCCTCATCGAGCGTAATCTTGTTCGCCTTCGCCACACCCTCCAGCGTCCCCCGCACATGCAACACGTTCTTCGCAGGATTGTGGTGCATGTCGCCGATCTCGCCGATGTCGTAGTACGCGCTCGCCACTGACATCTCCTCCGGCGTCAGCACCGCTGCAGCTTCGTCGAGCGTCCACGTAAAGTAGTCGCCGTCATCGTCCAGCGAAAAATCCGCATCCTGCGAGGCATAAAATCCACCCCGCTCCCGGTCACTCAACCACTCATCCATCCACCGGACCACCGCCCGCGCCACCCGCGCAGCCTCCGGCTCGACGAACGTCTGAAACGCATGAACATAGTTCTTCAGCAGCTCGCTGTTGTCATACGCCATCTTCTCGAAGTGCGGCACCACCCAACGGTCATCCACCGAGTAGCGATGAAACCCGCCCGCCAGATGGTCGTAGATCCCACCCCTCGACATCTTCTGCAGCGTCACCATCGCCGCATTCTTCGCCGCCTCCCCCACACCCTCTGCTCCGTTCACCGACACCCGCGAAGCCGCATCCAGCAGCAGATCGATCGCCCCCGAATGCGGAAACTTCGGCTGAGACCCAAACCCGCCCGACCGTGCATCGAACTGCTTCAGCGCCGAATCCACCAGCTTCGCCACCAGTTCCGGTCCCGGATTCCCCGCTCTCCCCATGAACGACTCGTTATGCTCGATCGCCGCCATCACGCTGCCGGCCGACTCATTCACCTCGTCCCGCCGATTCTGAAACGCCTCCGCCATCGTCAGCAACACACGCGGAAATCCCGGCCGTCCATGCTGATCCCCTGGCGGAAAATATGTCCCTCCAAAAAAAGGCCTCCCCTCCGGCGTAAGAAACGCCGTCAGCGGCCACCCGCCCTGCCCACTGATCGCCGACACCGCCGCCTGGTATCGTGTATCCACATCCGGCCGCTCGTCGCGATCCACCTTCACCGCAATAAACTGATCGTTGATGATCCTCGCCGTCTCCGCGCTCTCATACGACTCCCGATCCATCACATGGCACCAGTGGCACCACACCGCGCCAATGTCCAGCAGGATCGGTTTATCTTCACTCTTCGCCTTGGCGAAGGCCGCCTCGCCCCACTCCTGCCACTGGACCGGCTGATGCATCGCAGAACGTAAATAGGCCGAAGACGCCTTTGCCAGCGAGTTCAAATGCTCGCCGCCCGGTTCCCTGTTCCCGCCCTCTACGCTGCCTGTCCGTTCTTCGCTCCCTGTCTGTTTCTCGTTCATAGACTATCAGTCTAGTTCAAATCGCCTGCAGTCATGGCGGTCCAAACCGTTCAAAAAAAAGCGGTCGTCTCAAAAAGGGCGAGCTTCATCTCGCCATAAAGATTGAATTCAACGTCTTTAGGACCTCGAACCGAAGACATCTCTCCTTCATCAAGAGGCATCTCTCTAAACGCAGGCTCGCACCATACAACGCCCTCGCCGAGGCCGTCCTATGCGCATCCGCATCCTTTGCCTAGCCGCTTCCACGCTCCTCGCGGGGTCTACACTCGCCGCACGCGCCGACTCCTACACCTTCACCATCAGCACCGGCTCGACCAGCACCACCCCTGGAACCACCTTCGTCGTCAGCGGCACTCTCACCGGTACGGCAAACCTGTCCAACCCCTCCAATCCCGCAATCGATCTAACCAGCATCACCGGCGCAGGCCAGGGCTACGCCTTCACCGGCGTCGTCCCGCTCGGAGCCAACCCGAGCATCGCCTACGACAACCTCATCTTCACCGATCCCGGCGCCGCCCACGTAGACGCGTTCGGCGATCTCATCACTCTCACCAGCCCCATAGGAACCAGCCTCGCCCACGTCTACAACAACGGCACCTATCACGTCGATATCTTCGATCCGAACGATCCCGTCGATATCACTCCATTCGCGATCGACACTTTCACCCTTACGCCCGACGCCATACCGGAGCCATCCTCCTGGCTGCTCCTCGGAACCGGCGTCTTGGCCTTCGCATTAGCAGCGGTAACTCGCAAGTTGGTCCGCGGTTTCAATGAACCCATTCCAGCACGCCATCCCATGCAAGAACAGCCGGCTCCTCTTCGAAGCCGGCTGCACTTTTTCTTGACTGACATTCACTCGACGGGTTTCTTCCAAAGCTCCGTCGCTACCGCTGCTGCGGCGGCGGATTCGGAGTCACCGAGATCGGCTTCGGCGGCTCGGGAGGCTTCGGCGTCGTCAACCCCGGAATCACCGGAGTCTGTCCGATTGTTCCCGTTGCCGCGCTAACGATACTGATCCCGTACCGCTCCAGCGTGTCCGCAAGAAGCTGCATCAGCAATGCCCTGTCGTCCGCATACGCTGCCGTCCCCGAGATCAGGTTGTTGTCCGCAGTCGCGAGATTTCTTCCCTGCTGCAACACGTTCGTCGTAGTCGAAGCTCCCAGCTTGTACTTCTTCTCTTCCGCTTCCAGACTCTGCGCCGCATAATCCCGCGCTGCCTGTGCAGCGACGACACGGGCCCGGTCGCTGGTTACAGCAAACTGCTGGTTCATCACCTGAATGCGAATCTGCGCATACAGCTGCTGCAACCGCATCTGCGACTGCAGGTACTCCATCTGCGACCGTGCCTGATCCGCCTGCGCCGTACGGTTACGCAGCGTAATGTTGATGTTCACCCCCACGCCCTTGTCCGGAGCGCTGCCGTTGAACAGATTGCCGAAGGCCGTAGCGTAGCTGACCTCCGGAAAGGTTCCAGCGGGATAAGGTTTCCCAGTATTGAAATTGACGGCCCCGGGGTTCTGCGCTCCGCCCAGTGCGTTTGCGCCATAGAAGGCATACGCATCCACCGTCGGCAGCAAGCCGTTCTTGAACGCCTTGATTGTAATCTCGTTGTTCTTCATGTTCATGACCGCCTGCTCGATCTGCGGATTGTTCGCATAAGCCTGCTTCACCAGGTCTTCGGGTGACAGGTCCTCCTCCGGAATCCTCTCCAGGCTTACGCGGTCCGTGGGGATCACCGGCGCAGCGGAGAGTTGCGGATCGTTCAGGTTCCGCGCGATCGCCTGTTTCATCAGCAGTTGCTGGTACTCAAGGTTCACCTGCGCAGCCACCAGCGCCTGCTTGTCGGTCGCCACCGCGCTATCGGAGTTCACCACGTCCAGCGGCGCCAGCGTTCCGATCTCCAGTTGCTTCCGGTTGTCTGCGGTCAACTGTGTCGACTGCGCCAGCGCGCGCTCCTTTGCCTGCTCGTCTTCATACGCACTCACCAGCGCCCAGTAGATCTTCTCCACCTGGTTCACCGTGTAGAGCACCTGCTGCCGAAACGATGAGTCGGTAATCCGCCGGGTGTTCTTCGCCTGCAGGACAAATCTTCCATTCAGCCACGGGCCAAACCCTTGCAACAGGTGCTGGGTCGCCGTCGCGCGGAAGTTCGTTGTGATCGATGGGCTGAAGTTGCTGAACGGATTGTTGGTCGTCACCCGCGTGTTATTGAAGCCCGTCGTGAATTGCGTGCCAGTCACGAAGCCCTGGGTGTAAAGGAAGTTATACGTCCCAGTGTTTGTATTCAATACTGATTGGCCGCCGCTGAACAACGTGTTCAACTGTGGCTGGGCCAGCGTCTCGTACGACATCGTTCCTGTCAGCACCGGGTCGCGAAACTCAGGTGTAGGTCCGCCGCCTTGCGTGGTCAGTACAATTCCGCCCACGCCCGCGCCGGCGCCGCCCAATCCTGCTGAAGTCGCGCCCGGCCCGCCGCCACCTTGAATCGTCAACGTCGTGCCACCCAGCGTATTCTGCACCAGGCCAGTCGAGACGCCGCGAAGACTCGAACCCGCCTTCGCGCGCAGAATGTCCGTGTCCGCAATGTCCAGATTGATCCGCGCAATCGCAATATCGTAGTTATTCTCAAGCCCCAGTGCCACCGCATCCGCCAGGCTCAGGTAAATCTTGCCGTCCTGCAACAACGATTTCAGCTTGTCCGTATTCGCCAGCAGCACCGGAGGAACATTCGTCGCTGTATACGGTGCAATCGGGTTCCAGAGATGGCTCTTCGGCTTCGAATAATCCACGGGCGTATCCCGCAGATACAAAGGCTCGGTCAGCTTCGGAGCCGGAGCCTGCGGCAATCCCGGCTGTCCCGTCGTATCGCTCTGCACGGGCTGCGCTGGCGCCGGCGCGGCGGGATTCGTCTGCGGCGGTGGCTGGGTCGTTGGATTCGTCTGTGGATTGGTCTGCGGATTCGGATTCGTCTGCTGCTGCGCCATTCCCGGCTGCGTCCATCCACTCATCAGCAACAGTGCGATGCTCGCTGCCGCCTGCATATCTCTTAATCTCACGATGCGCTCTCCAACTCTTCCCTGGTTCTTCTCTGCGATTTGCCGGCAACGCAATTCCCTCTGCCGGACACCTAAATTCATACGCCTGCCTGAACCCACACAACTCCCAGGGCCAAAACTTTCAAAGTTAGTTTTTCAATGCTTATTCAGACGCACAAAACTTCCTGACGACTCTTAAAGAATGCTCCAAGAATGCTCCTGACCTGCACGCTACTGTCGCGCAGAAATGCTTTGGCTCAGCAGATATACGCACTCGTTCGTTGCTTCGTTCCCAACAATCTGTCAAAAATTATTGAAAGGGTATAGCGCACTAAGTATATCAACCCTCAGCCGTTACTACGGTCGGTCTTGCTTCAGCATCAAGCGGCATCAAGCTAGGTTCCACCTGGAATCCCACTTGCAAAAAATGCAGTCAGTAATTTTCATCAGCGTCATCCATGCCTTTGCCGTTGCCTGCTACTCCCTACTCCCTACTCCCTATTCCCTTGTCCCTACACCCTGCTCTCCGTGATACCGTGCCAATCAGCCATGCCGCACTGGAAGCTCATCCTCACCTACGACGGGACCCCGTACAACGGTTGGCAGGTCCAGCCCAATCTCCCCACCGTCCAGGGCACACTCGCCCAAGCCATCCACCGCATCACCGGAGAAACCGTTCTCCCCCAGGGCTCGGGCCGCACCGACACCGGCGTCCACGCCCTCGCGCAGGTCGCCACCTTCTCCCTCACCGTCCCCATCCCCGCCGCCAATCTACATCGTGCCCTCAACCGCGCTCTTCCCCCGAGCATCCGCGTCCTCACCGTCGAAGCCGTCCCCGAACACTTCCACGCCCGCCACAGCGCGCTGCGCAAAACCTACGAGTACCGCATCCTCCCCTGCATCCACGACGATCGCATCTGCTCTCCCATGCTCGCCCCCTACGTCTGGCCCTGCCGTTTCTCTCTCGACCTCGCCGTCCTGCAACAAGCCGCATCGCACATCCTCGGCACCCACGACTTCACCTCCTTCGCCGCAAATGATCCCGACCAGGCCACCCGCAACGCGGCACACCTCAAAACAAATGAAGACGAATTTATCGGCACAACCGATCCTCTTCAACCCAACCAAACGCAACCCAACGAAAGAAACGTCATTTCGACCGAAGCGGCTCACGGTCTCATCGTGAGCCGCGCAGTGGAGAAATCCGCTTCTCAACCTCCACCCTCAACCAACCCCACCGACAACATCCGCACCATCTTTCACTCCACCTGGCACCAACACGAAGACCTACTCATCTACCGCATCACCGGCTCCGGCTTTCTCCACCACATGGTCCGCAACCTCGTCGGCACCTTCGTCGAA
>WNGJ01015613.1_pt1 | contig 10160 bp, 9 predicted proteins | sample 5400611 | NCBI WGS metagenome assembly WNGJ01 (sample SAMN13153375, study PRJNA577476) | soil metagenome | isolation source: 40 cm soil or saprolite under Garry oak tree replicate 1 | place: USA:California | collected 2016-06-15
GTTGGGGAGGCTGGGTAATACTGGTGCATTCTGCGCGCACGGCCGTGGCGGCGGTTGCTTCGGTGCTGGTCGCGCGCTTGTTCCGGCTGCCAGAGGCGTACTGGGCACCGATCACAACCATTGTGATTACACAATCGTCGCTGGGAGCGGCGCTGAAGGTATCCTGGCAGCGTTTTGTCGGAACGGCGCTTGGAGCGGTAGTTGGCGCGATTGTCGCGAGTCACTTCGGGCCGCATGTTCTGGTGTTTGGCGCTAGCGTGTTCATCCTGGGACTGCTTTGCCCCCTTGCCCTGGCGGATCGTAGCGCATATAGATTCGGGGGAATTACGCTGGCCATTGTGCTGTTGATCCCGCGGGTTGGCCCAGCTTGGCAGGCTGCCTTTCACCGGTTCGCCGAAGTGTCCATCGGAATTGGCGTTGCGCTCATATTGACGGTGATCTGGCCAGAGAGGGAGGACACACCTTTGGCGGAGAAGGTAAACGATTCACCTCGGAAGACGAACGGCGATCAGGGCAAACTTAATGAGTTCCCACCATCGCCCGCAGCCCCTCCTGCCATTGGAGACGAGAGATCTTGAACGTGTTGCTTTGCGGCATCGAGAGCGGACTTCAGGAGTTGCCTGGCATTTCCACGGGGATCTCCATGCTCGAATATATCGCTGCCTGCGACCAATATCTCCGCACCGGCACGCACTACGTCGCCGACCGTCTCGCGATGGATGCCGCCGTCGACTTCAATGCGGAAGCCGAGGCGGCGAGACTCGCGGATTTTCGAGAGCAATTCAATTTTCTTGAGGGAAGAGTGGATAAAGGTTTGACCACCGAAGCCGGGGTTCACGCTCATGACAAGAACATGATGAACCAGTGGAAGAACTTCATCGAGGGCGTGGACCGGTGTGGCAGGGTTTATGACCACTCCGGGCTTGCATCCGTGCGCTGCGATCAAATGAAGGGTGCGATCGAGATGGACGCAGGCTTCCTGGTGGACAGAGATCCAAGCAGCGCCGGCTTCCGCGAAAGCGGGGATGAATTCGTCCGGCCGTTCAATCATGAGATGACAATCGAGTGGGACTTTCGAGACTTTGCGAAGAGAGGCTACGACTGGGGGCCCGATCGTGATATTCGGGACGAAATGGCCATCCATCACGTCCACGTGGAGGACGGTGGCTCCCCCTTCGACGACGGCTTCCGCTTCTGCGCCGAGGCGGGTGAAGTCAGCAGAGAGAATGGAGGGAGCGAGTTCGATCATGGGAATGTGTAATTCGGCCACCAAGCAGTTCAGGTCGCCACCTGGGCTTTAGGCGGCTCCACTTGTGCCATTTTTTCGATCAGGCGGCGGGTTATCCTATCGCCTCGGAGGCGGCCCACGGGGCGAGGATCGTCTTTGCTTTTGACGACGGGCAACCAGGAGATGCCGTGATCGAGCATGGTCGCGGATGCGACGACAAGGGAATCCTCGAGAGCTACATAGATCGGATTCGCGGGCAGAAGGTCAACTAGCCTGCGCTCGCTGACGTCTTCGCGCCCATCTGCCGGAGTGAGCGCGATGCGGGCGATAATTTGATACAGATCGTTACGATCCAGAGTCCCCCACAGGCGCTGCTTTTCGTCAACGACCAAAAGATGACCGGTGGCACTTTCATTGAGAGCCTTGATCGCGTCAGCGTACCTGGTTTCTTTACTGAGAAGCTCGGCGGGAAGCGGATCGACGAGGGACGCGAGCGATTCCCCTTCCAGGATGGACTTGCTGATCGGTAAACGACGCCAAAAATCGCCGGAGCGGCGAGTGACGGCTTTTGCGAGAAGGTCGCGAAGCGGCGCGAAGGAACCCGCAAGTTCTGAGAAGAGGGCGCTGCCGATTTGACGGAGACGGACAGCGGAACGAGCGCGGATGCTCGTTTCGTGGGGGCGGTTTCCTAAGAGTGCACCTTCGCCGAAGAAGTCACCTTTGCCCAAGACGGCGACAAGTTTTGTGTCCGAAGTTTGTGAATCTTTTTGCAGAACCTCTACCTGGCCCTCTTCAATGATGCTGAAGACACGCGCAGGTTCGCCTTGGCGGTGAATGAAATCGCCGGGCCGGTAATACGCGTGAGTGGCTTGTTGTGTTGTGTCCGTGTTCAGGAAGCTGAGATCGCGGGGGAAGAGGACGTCCCACGACCAGTCAAGGCCGACCTTGATCCGGCGAGACCACGTGGGAAGTTTGAAGAGGTAAACGCCGCGCCAGAGTAACCACGCGACGAAGCCGGAAATGTGCACGCCGAGCATTTCCGCGACAGCCTGATAGCCGCCGATGGAGCAGAGCTGACCAAGCGCTTTGAAGCGGAAGGGTTGCGTGGGCTCGGCTTTCAAAATCCGAACGACATTGAGCGCAGCTTGGCGGCCCTGGCGCTCCGCAAACTGACCTGTGGGTGCTGCGGGTTTGTTGTCGAAGGCGTTGATGATGTACGCGCAGTCACCGATAGCCCAAGCATTGGTTTGTCCTTCGATGCGCATTTCGGGAATGGTGCGAACCCGCCCGCGCTCTTTTGGAACATCGAGAGCTTGCACAATGGGAGAGATCGCAGTGCCGATGGTGCAGACGACTGTGGCGCCAGTCAGCATGCGTCCATCGTTGAGTTCGACACCCTCATGCGTTGCGGCAACCGCGCGGGTATTCAGCAGCATGGTGATTCCGGCTTTTTCCATCTTTTTTCGGGCGAATTCGCGGAGCTTGGGTGCTACTTCGGGCAAGATCTGGTCCTGGGAATGAACCAGGCTCACAACAACATCCTCCTTGCGGAAATTTCGATAAAAGCGCGTGCTGCTTCGGACAAGTTCATTGATTTCGCCGGCGACTTCTACACCGCTGAAGCCGGCGCCCACGATGATGAAGCTGAGATGCCAGCGGCGGAGATCGGGATCAGTGGCGGCTTCGGCGGATTCCATTTGGCGGACGATCTGCTGGCGAAGCTCGATAGCGTCGCGCATGACTTTGAAGGCGAAGGCGTGGTCAGTCATTCCGGGGATGATGCCGAGATTGCTTTCCGCGCCGCAGGCGATGACGACATGGTCGTAGTGCAAGCGCGTCAACGCGCCGTTGCCATCGTCGAACTCAATTTCTGAGGACGAAAGATCTATCCTTTGCACACGCTCCGTGCGGCACTCGACACCGGGGAGCATTTGACGTAAAGGGGCGGCGGCGGCGTCCGCATTGATCGAAGCTCCGGCTACGTCCGCGAGGAGCGGATGAAATACCATGTGATTTTCGCGGCTGAAGAGAAGAATGTCGCACTCGGAGGCGCGGAGCTTGCTGCGAAGAGTCTTTGCGAACTGTACAGCGGCGAAGCCTCCACCGACAATGACTACTCTTATTGAGTTCACTTACTTGCTCCTATCGCTTGCCTAGATACAACTGAAAACTTCGCAGTTCTCATGGACTCCTCCAATTACTGTGATGCCGAACGGGACATTTCGACGCTCTAGTTCAGGATACGGAGTGGAGAATTTCAGGTATATCGGGAACGTGCGAACCGTATTCGAAATGAGTGGCAAAATTGTTTCCCCGGCGAAGTGTCGGCCCCACGTGGGTTCGTAGAATTCAGTCTTGCCAATTGTCCTCGGGCGCCGCGATGCCCATGCGCTTCATTTTGTAAAACAGCGTGGTGCGCTTTAGACCGAGTCTGGCGGCTGCCCCTCGCGGACCACCGAGCTTCCAATTCGCGCGCTGGCAGGCAGCGAGGATCTCCCGCCGGACTTTATCTTCCAGCGTAGGATTTGCAATCTCCATCGGTGCTGGGTCACATTTCTCGAGTGGCGCGGGTTCGAAGACTCCGTCATTGGAAAGAATTACGGCGCGCGCAACGTAGTTTTGTAATTCCCGGATGTTCCCAGGCCACGAATGTCGAACGAAGGCGCGCATGGTTTCTTCGGGGATGGTGTCGATCAGTTTGTCCATAGACGTGGCGAACTGTTCGATGAAGTACCGGACAAACTCCGGAATATCCCTTTTCCTTTCGCGGAGCGGCGGTAGAGAAATAGGGAAAATATTCAGCCGATAGTACAGGTCTTCGCGGAATTCACCGTCCTGGACCATCTGCCGCAAGTCTCGATTGGTGGCGGCTACGATGCGAACGTCGACCTTAGTGGTGCGTGTGCTGCCGACTGGTTCGAACTCGCGCTCCTGGAGAACACGGAGGATCTTCGGCTGAAGTTCCAGCGGCATGTCACCGATTTCATCGAGAAACAACGTGCCACGATCCGCGAGCGCGAAGCGGCCAACGTGGGAATTGATCGCTCCGGTAAAAGCTCCCCGCTCATGTCCGAAAAGCTCGCTTTCGAGAAGCCCCGCAGGCATCGCGGCGCAGTTGACCTTGACCAGATTCCGGCTCCGACGCGGGCTGAGCTCGTGAATCGCTCGTGCGATGACTTCCTTACCCGTCCCGGTTTCGCCGGTGATCAAGATGGTGGCATTCGTGGGCGCCACTGCCTCGACTTGTGCAAGGATCGCTCGCAGGCCGCCCCGGCGTCCCACGATGCTGTCGAGAAACGAAGGTTCGGAGCGTTCCCGCTTGCGCGCCACTGATTCATCTGGAGAATAAATGGTCGTGCTCATCATCGCGTTTCTCCTGTATTCATCTGCCTGAATGCTTGAAATTGACATCATGTTTCACCCCTATCTTTAGAGCCAAAAGTTCCAACTGAGATTTCACGTTGTCTCCAATCCCGAAGCCCGTGCGACCATGCGCTAAATTTGGTTAAGCTGTAGCCTCCGCAGCGGTGAGGTTCCCAGAAAGTGAAGCCACAAAAGGCATCTGTGCGCATAAAGTCTGATGATTTGTGTCCCTTAGGAAGACCAACTTTTTTTCACCGGGATGCCGATCGATGACAAGCACATCACCCGGACGCACTTGTGCCGTTGCCAGGAGCCTCGCGAGCGGGGAGACCACATAGCGCTCGATGGCGCGCTTTAGGTGGCGCGCTCCATACCTCTGGTCGGTCCCCTCTTCGAGCAGGAACTGCCGTCCTTTGGTCGTGATTCGGAACACGAAGGGGCGGGCCGTCGAATCCGATACGCGCTTCTGCACTTGCCCCAGCTCCATCTCCAGCACTTCGTCGAGTTCCTCGCGCTTCAATGGGTGAAAGACCACCACTGTATCGAGCCGGTTCATAAACTCCGGCGAAAACTTCCGCCGTGCCGCTTCCACCGCCGTCCGCTCCACCTTCGCGTCCAACCCTTCCGTCGGCTTGTCCTTCGGCTGAATGAACCCCATCCCGCCCTCCATCAATTCCGTGATCGCTCCTCCGCCCAAGTTCGACGTCAGGAAGATCACCGTCTGCGACAAATCCACTCTCCGGTTGTCGCCCAATGTCAGCGTCGCTTTGTCCAACATCCCCAACAGCAACTGCCACAGCGAATCGCTAGCCTTCTCAATCTCATCAAACAAGAGAAACGACAGCTTCAGCTTGTCCGTGTGCGAGGCTGCCAATGCTTCCTGCGTGATCAGCGGATGCGTCTCTCGGTGTCCGAGATACCCGGGAGGTGAACCGATCAGCTTGGCGATCTCATGCGAGTGCTGAAATTCTGCGCAATCCACCTTGATCACCGCTCGGCTCTCTCCGAACAGAATCTCTGCAGCTGCCTCGACAATGCGAGTCTTGCCTGAACCGGTTGGGCCGAGAAACAGCAGGTTTCCGACGGGGCGCCCTGGAGAGTGCAATCCAGCACAGAAGATTTGATAGAACTCGACAAGGGCTTGCACCGCATCGTCCTGCCCCACGATCTTCTCCCGCAGCGCATCCTCAAAATGGCGCGACGCGGAACTCCGCTGTCTCGTGTCCAATTCCTTCCTGTGGGCCGATTGTGTTGCTGTTGCCATGAAGTCCCCCTCATTTTCGTGACTTGGAATCAGCTGGGACCGGGCATTCAATTTCAGTCCCACGAAACGGATAACCATTCTGGTGGTCCAGTCTTGTTGCCCCGATGAACCGCTACCATGCACCGTACCCTGAAGCATCGCAGCAGGGAAAACATCACGAGATCGGAGGTTTTTTTCCTACCCTCAAAGCTGAGCGCACAAGTACTCCCATGGTGGTAGTCGAGGGTTCCGTTAACTTCCACATCGTTCTCTCGTGATCCACTCGCGGATGTATGCTGGGCAATTCTTGAGCATCACTCTGTCCGCTTCGCAGCGTTCGAGAAAACTGACGGCGTCTCGATCCACGAGGGTTAGATCTTTCAAGTCCAAGACGATGCGGCGACCTTTTGCTTCTGATCCAAACAGTGTTTTCAATTCGACTACATTTTCCGCGTCCATTCGACCGCTCAGCGTGAAGACGACCTCTCCGTTCTCTGACCTCTGAATCCTCAGCATCTGGCCTCTCTTGAAAGTTGTTAACCACGGTGTCCCCTTGCTCCGATGCTGCCACCGACCGACGTGAGCAACATCACATCGATAGCAAAGGCAATCGTTGTTCCAACTGTAAACCAATGAAAAATAAAAGTTTACGTGGCATTGGGAAGGTGGCCAATTGGCGACGTCTCGCCAATTGGCGAAATTCTGGACAGCGCTGTTTCGGGGCGTACCTCGAAGGAGGTATTGGGGCGGCTAGGTGTTCTCAGAGGGTACTGCTGTTCTAAAGCGATTCTTGTCGATCTTAAGCGACCGAGTCTTCGATTCCAGGGTGAAGCGTGGCATACCCAACTTGGTAGCAGCGCCGGCGGGGCCGTACACCCGTTCTTTGCACTTGCGCAGGGCAGCCTCAATCATCTCTTTCTCCTGGGCGGCAAGCCTTTCGGAGAGGTCATGCGGGATTATCAGTTCCGTTGGACAACGACGCAACTCTCATTAGCCCCTGAAGATTCAACAGCAAGTCCTCCTGAGTCTTACGAGTGCGATGCCCGTTTGTGCATCTTTTCAATCACAAGCCCCTGCCAACCGTCAAGGCATTGACGTGTTTGTCGAGGCTCCGCCTGGAAAGGTTTTTTGGCGTTTTCGATGGAGTCACAGTTCTGTGGCCTAAGTGTCCGTTCCTTTAGCCAGTTACGGGAGCGTGCTCCAGATCCGGCACTGGCAATTCGAGTGCGATCTAGACATAGCTTGATCGAAGGGGGCGAGGGGATGAAACGCAAAGCGAGCGCGGTTTGGCGAGGCGATGTGAAAACCGGCAAGGGATCGCTATCGACAGAGAGCACTGTCTTGGAGGACACGCAGTATTCGTTCAGTACGCGATTTGAAAATGGCATCGGTACCAACCCCGAAGAACTTCTGGCTGCCGCACATGCGGCATGCTTTGCGATGGCGGTCTCCTCGCAATTGGGTAAGGTAGGTTTGAGACCTGAGAAGCTGGCAGCCACGGCGACCATCACTTTCGAGAAGGTCGGCGAACATTTCGCGATCTCGAAAAGCCATCTCGACCTGCTGGCTCAAGTTCCTGATGCGAACCAATCGGTATTCGAAGCTGCCGTCAAAGCAGCTGAGACCGGTTGTCCGGTATCGAAACTTTTCAAAGCCGAGATTTCTGTGGACGCTCGGCTTGAATTGACGGTCTGACTCAGATGAGCACCAAGAATGATTCAAAAGATCCTCTTCCCGGTTGACTTCTCTCCTTCGTGCATCGGCATGGCCGTCTACGTTAAACGAGCTGCGGCGATTTTCGGTGCCGAAGTGACCCTCGTACATGTATGCGATCTCTCGAGTCACAACGGATTCGAACTCTTCGCACGAACGCCCGACGCGATAGCAGAAGAGCACTGGAATCTTGCCAGGAGCAAACTTGAACTCTTTCTCAATTCCCAGTTTCCTTCAACGAAGTCTCGGAGGGTCCCTTTGGCCGGCGACGCAGCAGCCTTGATCATGGTGGAAGCAAAGAAGGGTAGATTCGACTTGATCATGATGCCCACGCATGCTGGTCAATTCCGGCAGATGCTTCTCGGCTCGACGACAGCGAAGGTACTAAGTGACGCGGACTGTCCTGTGTTAACAATGCAGCACGCTGCAACAATCGCTCCCCGGTCCCTGGAGCACCGGACGTGGATTTGCGCCGTCGAGTTGTCAGCGGATTCGGAAAGGTTACTCCTCTACGCGAGAGAGGCCGCGTCGGCGGCGGGCGCAAAGCTGTCGGTGGTTCATGCAATTCAGACAGGCGAGGTGGACTCAAACGTCGAAAAGTCATCCAAAGAAAAGGTACGCGCTCTGCTCATCCAAAGAAAAGGTACGCGCTCTGCAGCAGCGCGTTGTCGATCTCCTGCGCGCCGTAGGTTCGGACGCTTCTGTGTCCATTGCGTTCGGCCCGGTCAAACAGGTATTGCTTGATGCGGTCCGGAAGTCATCCGCTGATGTTCTCGTGCTTGGAAGAAGTACCCATTCCGGCGCTCTTGGGCGCATGCGGGATTTGACCTATTCCCTGATTCGGGACTCACCTTGTCCAGTCGTAAGTGTCTGAAAGGTCTTATCCACGAGCATAGAGCGAAGTGCTCCGAAATGAAGCGCAATCTGCATTTCAATCTCCGATCGGATTGTTGCGCGTCGGGGTTTGCAAAGGCTACTCATATGCGAACACCTGTGATCTGTGGGAACTGGAAGATGCACAAGGACGGCGCCGGCACCACGTCTTTCTTCGAGAGTTTTCGCACGCTTGTCGAGCGCTCGGAAAATTGCGAGATCGTAATCTGCCCCTCCTTCGTTAACTTGGAGACCGCGGTCAGGGCTACGCGCGGAACTAGGATACAGGTTGGCGCACAAAATCTTTGTTGGGCGACGGAGGGTGCCTTTACCGGTGAAGTCTCCGGCCCGATGATCAGGGCGTTGGACTGTTCGCACGTGATCGTGGGACACAGCGAGCGACGCAAGTATTTTGGCGAAACCAACGAGAGTGTGTTGGAGAAAACCGTAGCGGCCATCGACGCGGGGCTCACCCCGATCGTCTGCGTTGGAGAGCGTGAAAAGAAGAACGCGGGAAAAGCGCTGATGGAGCAGTTTCGGTACGCCGTTGCCGCGCTGTCGGACGAGCAGTTCGCAAGAATCGTAATCGCATACGAACCGGTCTGGGCGATCGGCACTGGCGAGACCGCCACGCCAGAGACTGCCGCCGCCGCTCAGTGCCTCATTCGCGGTCAAGCGAAAGGCAGTTTCGGAAAGGAGGCTGCGAACAACGTGCGCATCCTATACGGCGGTAGCGTGAAGCCGGACAATGCGAAGAGTCTTATGGCGCAGCCCGGCATTGACGGATTGCTAGTAGGCGAGGCCAGCCTCGACCCGGTCAGCTTCGGAGCGATCGTGAATCTTAGTACTTGCCATGCGTCTCGAACGAGTTCCGTGAGCTACGCGAAATCCAGCGTGATCGAGAGAGGGTAATGGTCGGAAGCGGACACTGAGCGGCCGACCTGGGGTTGGCTGGCGCGAATAGGTCCCCGCGTAAAGATCCAATCGATGGTTCGTCCGGGCTCCAGGAAAGAGCCGGGCGTTGTTGGCACGTGCTGATTCGCAAATGCGTCCAGAAACTGCGTCTGACTGATCGCGGTGGAAGCAGGTTCGCGGGAGACATCGAGATTGAGGTCGCCAGCGAGCACGATCGGCGTGCTTATGTCGTATCCCCGGGCATCCTCAAGGGTCTCCTCAATTTGGGAGCAGCGCAACGCATCATCGCCCTTACTCTCCAGGTGCAGGTTATAAGTGACAAGCCTTTTCCCCGCGATGGCCGTTTCGCATACCAGCGCCAGGCGTCCTCCGATTCGTTCCTGAAACGGTCCGACCTCGGGCAGAAACCAGCGGGGACGCCAGAAATTCGATTGCTTCTGAAATCGCAAGACCCGAGAATTCGATAACGGCCAGCGCGAGAGCGTCGCTTGGCCGTGATAGGCGGGCGATGCGCGCGAACCCTGCGTTAATTCCTGGAACTCACGCCCGAACACATAGTTCATCTGCAGCTTCTGCGCGATTTCCTTCGCAACATTGAGATGATGCGTCCGCCGGGCATTCAGGTCGGATTCCTGCAAGAGAAAAACGTCGGCCTTCGCGCTAGCCAGGAACGCGATGACCTTCTGCAGTCGCAGCCCCCGATTGATATTCCAATTCACAACACGTATGGAATCCGGTGGAATGAGGACCAACCGAGGAGGTGAAAAATTGCCTGTTTCGATCTCCTGCATCGAAATTACCGCCTGCCACACCTTTTCAGTGTAC
>WNGJ01027227.1_pt1 | contig 10160 bp, 8 predicted proteins | sample 5400611 | NCBI WGS metagenome assembly WNGJ01 (sample SAMN13153375, study PRJNA577476) | soil metagenome | isolation source: 40 cm soil or saprolite under Garry oak tree replicate 1 | place: USA:California | collected 2016-06-15
CGCAGCTGCGCCAGTCGTTGTTGAAGTAGACGAAGCACTCCTCGTCGGCCGACCAGCGATCGGCGAGGCGGTGCGCCCAGGCCTCGAGCGCTGCCCGACCGTACACGGGCCGAGGGACGGCCCGACCCTCGTGGAACCGCAGGTATGTCCAGTCGGTCGTGCGCCACAGCGGCGTCCGGACACCGCGCCGGTCAGCCAGGCATAGTGCCGCACGGTGATCGACAAGGACTCGCTGGATCTCGTCGACGAACCAGCTCGGATGGCGGAACTCGACGGCGACCCGAACCCATGGCGGAAAGCGCCGGAGGGTCGCCTCCAGTCGCCGGCGGTCGATGGACAGCCCGGGTGGCAGCTGGAGGAGGACCGGGCCCAGCTTGCCGTCGAGGCCGGCAATTCGCCGCACGAATCGGTCGACTGGTTCGGCAGGCGCGGCAAGCCGCTTGATGTGGGTCAGATAGCGACTCACCTTGACGGCCATGGTGAAGTCGTCCGGCGTTCGGTCGGCCCAACCCTCGAAGGTTCGCCGTTCAGGCAGCCGATAGAAGGCACTGTTGGATTCGACGGTCGCGAACAGCGCCGCATACAGCTCGAGCCATCGCCGGACCGGCTCCTCCGGCGGGTAGAACGGCCCGCGCCAATGGCGGTACTGCCAGCCCGAGGTTCCAATCCAGACCGTCATGTTTCGTGATGTCGACCGGCCGACCGGTCAGCTGCGTTCGTGGCGCTCCACCGCACGCAGGAGCTCTGCTTTCGTCATCGACGAGCGTCCGGCGATGCCCTTGTCGCGCGCCTCGCCGTAGAGCTGATCGTAGGTCCGGCCGCCGGAGCCGCGATGTGACCGAAGGCCGCCGCGACGGCCGGACGAGATGTCGTCGAGCGATGTCCGGCTTGCCGTTTTCGCCTCGCCGGCGCGCGCTCGTTCCTTGTTGACGGTCCGGGCGGCGATCTCCTCGGCCTTGTCCTCGCCGGCGCCGCGCTCGAGGAGGCCGTCGCGGATGTGCTCGTACTGGCGTTCACGCTTGTCTGACCATTCTGGCTGTGGCATTGCCGGATCCTCCGCCCTGTTGATTTGGAACCGCACGGAGTGTCGACCAGGCGGCGGCACGGGCGTACGTCCGGGAGGGCGCGGCGGCCCTCACCTGGGTAACGACATGGCACGGACCCCTGGCCCGCTGCCTGAGCGGCGACGGACGGGTCACGGGCCGCGGATCAGAGCTTCTTGAGCACGATCTCGCCAGCCGATCGGTAGCCCAGCCGGTCGCGGTAAAACCGGCCGGCGTCGACGTTCCGCGCGTTGTAGTCGAGGACAGCGTATGTGCAGCCGCGCTCGCGGGCCCACGCCTCGGCGGCCGTGACGAGGGCCGAGCCGACACCGCGTCCACGAGCATGGGCGGCGACGGCCAGCTCGCCAATCTCGCCATAGCGGAGCCCCTGGTGGGCGCCGCCCGGGTAGACGACGCGAAGATCCGCAACGCCGACGAGGCGCCCGTCGACCTCGGCGACGAGCGTGGCGAACTCGTCGGGCCGGGCGGCGGGCCGGTGCTGGCGGCCGCGCCGGTAGTCGGCCGCGACGTCGGCCCCTTCGAGCACCCGGTAGCGCTCGGGTTCGAGTCCGACGTGCCAGATGGAGCTGTCGACGATCGCCTGGGCGACATCGTCGGCGTCCGTCGTCGGGTCGAACGGGCGGACCTCGATCACGACGGACGGCTGCACATGTGGCACAGGGGCGACGGCGCGAAGACGATTGCCAGGAGATGCTCGACGAGCACAGCCGGATCGGCCCGACTCTGATTCGTCAGCACGGCGATCGTGGTACCCGAGTCGGGGATGTGGCGGACGGCGGCACGGAAGCCGAGCAGGCGACCCGAGTGCCCGAACGTCAGGCGGCCGTCGATCTTGAACACCTGGACCCCGAGCCCGTACGGCACCCGCGGCCGATAGCCCGCGGAGGTCGAGATGTCGTCGATCATTGCCGCGGTCTGCGCGGCCCCGATCGCGGTCCCGTCGTAGAGCAGGCGCGCCCAGTTGGCGACGTCGGCGGACGTCGCGGCGATCGAACCGGCTCCGCCGGCGGCCGTGACGACCGAGCGGAATGGGGCGACGCCACTGCCGTCGGCCAGGTCGATGGGTTTTGCGCTGGGGTTGGCGCCGTTGAACCGATAGCCGTGGGCCAGGCTTGACCGCGGAGCATCCACGGCCTGATACCAGGTTGCCCGTAGACCGAGCGGTGTGAAGAAGCGCTCGCGAAGGGCCGCCGCCAGCGGCTTTCCGGTGATCCGCTCGGCGATCAGCCCGAGGTAGAGGTAGTTCGTGTTGGAGTAATGCCAGCCCGTGCCCGGCGCGAAATAGCGCTTGCCGACGTAATGCAGCGATCGGGCGGGCGTCCACGTCTCCTGGGGGTGCGCCAGGAGCGCCTTGTCGATCGATGGATGGAGGAAGAAATCGTCGAGGCCGCTCGTGTGATCGAGCAGCATCCTCACGGTGATGTGGCGATCGATCTTCGCGGTCGGCAGGTATGTGGCTGCTGGTGCCCCCAGGTCGATCTTGCCATCGCCGGCGAGGGCGACGATGAGCGCAGCGGTGTATGTCTTGCTGACGCTTCCGAGAGCGAATGCAGTGTCCGTCGTGACAGGCGCACGGGCGGTCACGTCCGCGAAACCGCTCGTGCCGGTCCACGACGAGCCATCGCCGAACAGGATCGTGACCGATACGCCCGGGATGCCGAGGCGCCGTCGGTCGCGCTCCAGGCTCGCCTGGAGCTGGATACGGATGGCTGCGGCCCGCTGCTCCGAGAGCGACAGTGAGTGGGGCGGCGGGAATGCGGGTTGCGAGGGGGCATCGGCCGTAGGTGAGGGCGGCACGGTCGCCGGCGCTCTTGTCGGCGAGCTCAAGGACATGGAGCCGGGTTGCGCCGAGGCCGTCGCCGCCACCGGGCTCGCGATCACGGCAATTCCCGCGCCCGGCCACGACCAACCGGCCGATCTGCCGTACGAGAGCGCCGCGAACCCACCCGATCCGACGATCAGCGCACCGAGAAGGTGGGCACGATACCGCGCCGACCGGATTGCCCTGTGGCAGCTCGATGGCGCAGGTCTGAGCGGAGGACGGATGGTCCAGTTTCTCGAGATCATGCCCCGCCGCCGGCAGGGCCGATGAGCGTCGAAGCACCACTCGACGCCGCCGGCCTGCTGCGATCGGTCGGGCTGCTCGCCGACGGGCCGGCCGTCTGGGGTCGCCCGATCCGGGCGCCGGGGCCCGGGGTCTTCATCGTCGAGCTGCCGTCGCCGCCGGCGAGCGCCCCGGTCGACATCAACAAGGTCGGCAAGTGGCTGGAGCACGTTCCGACAATCCGGATCGACGGCCATCAGCCGACGTCGAAGGAGCTGGCGGCCCGGCTCGCGGCCTTCTGGATCCCGTCCGCGACCGTCCTGTACATCGGGACGAGCGAGCAGTCCGTCGCGGCGCGGGTCAGTGCCATCGAGCGGACGATCCTCGGCGATCGCCGGCCCTATCCCGGTGGCGGCTGGCTGAAGACGCTGTCAGGGCTCGATCGGGCTCGCGTGTGGTGGGCCGGCACGACGGCGACCGAGGAATACGAGGACGCCCTGATCAGCGCCTTCGCAGCCGCTGTCCCGGAGGTTCAACGAGACCGCCTCCACGATCCGACGGTGATCCTGCCGTTCGCCAACCTGCGATCGGTCGGCGGGGAGAAGAAGGCCCATGGTCTGACCGGGTACCTGGTCCCGGACGACCGCCCGGCCCCCGCGCCCGTGGGCTCGGTCACGGAGCTGCCTGCAGGCGACGCCGATGGTGCCTCAGGGTTGCCGACGCGGGCCGCCGGCGGAACCATTCGCCGAGGTCCCGCGGCCGGACGAGCCGCAACGGTGCGGGCGACGCCGCCCGAGCGCGCGACCGTGACCGCGGCCCGAGGCCGCAAGCCGGTGCCGCCCGGTCCACCGCGCGGCGAGCCGGTGTTCCTCTCGGCCGACGGCATGTCACGCCTGCGCGAGGAGCATGCCGAGCTGACGGGCAAGAAGCGGCAGGAGGTGATCGCGCGGATCAAGTCCGCCAAGGAGCTCGGCGACCTCAAGGAGAACGCCGGGCGCTGCTGCGCGACGCCACGGTCATCGAGGCGCCGACGGGTGAGGACGGCGGCAAAGTCGGTCTAGGCTCGAAGGTTTCGATTGCCGATCCCGAGACCCCCGACGACGTCACCATCTACGAGCTGGTTGGGCCACCAGAGGCGGATCCATCGGCCGGGCGGATCTCGAACATGTCACCTGTCGGCAAAGCCCTCGTCGGCAAGATGGCCGGCGAGACGGTGCTCGTTCGCACGCCGCGTGGTGACGCCCAGTTCGTGATCGTGGCAGTCGACTGACGTTGCACGCGGGCCGCGAGTCGCGGGGACCGCTGCTCTGGCTAGGCCGGGCGGCGGCCGCGGACCAGGCTCAGGGCGACGAGTATGACGCCGGCGACAATCAGCGCGACCGAGGCCAGCTGTGAATTCAGCAGGAACGGCTCGCCGGATAGCCCGATGACGCCCTCGAAGAAGAGCCCGAAGCCGGCAAACAGCGCCAGCGCGACGCCGATCGTGCGGGCACCCGCCGAAACCAGGTCGGACTGGCCGCGAAACAGTCCGTAGAGGAAGAGTCCGACGCCGCTTCCGCCCGGCCCGACGAGGGCCCAGGCGTAGGCCCACGTCGCCCACAGCCCGGTGAGGTTCTGGACCAGGAGGACGAGGCCGACCATCGTCGTGATCCCGCCGGCGGTCGCCAATCCCGTCCCCGCCCGGACATCGGCCGTGGCCAGGGCGCCGGCGAACAGCAGGACGCCCGGAACGATGACGAAGAACGGCCAGCCGTAGTGGCCGAGATCGAACCCGACGACTCGCTCGGCGAGGAAGAACCCACCGAGCGCGATCAGGACGATCCCGAGGATCACCCCACCTCGACGCTCGGCTGGTGGCATCGATCAGTCCCGGCCGGGTGCGCCGAGCTTGTGCTCGACCGCCCAGAGCGCGGCCTGGGTTCGCGAGGCAAGACCGAGCTTGCCAAGGATGTTCGAGACGTAGGTCCTCGCGGTTCGTTCTGTGATGAAGAGCGCGCTGCCGATCTCCTTGTTGCTCATCCCCTGGCCCAGCAGCCCGAGGACGTCCTTCTCGCGATCGGTCAGCGGTTCGACGGGCTCGTCCTCGCCGGCCTTCTTCGCGCGCATCCGCTGCGCCAGCAGCCGGGCGACCGCAGGATCGAGATGGACGTCGCCGGCGAAGGCGGCCCGGACCGCTGCCGCGACCTCTTCGGCCTCGGCGTCCTTGAGGACGTAGCCGGAGGCACCGGCCTCGAGGGCGGCGGTGACCTTGTCCTCCTCGATAAAGCTCGTCATGGTGACGATCTCCGTCTCGGGGCGCTCGGCCTTGATTCGGCCGATCGCGGTGATGCCGTCCATGTTCGGCATCAGGAGATCCATGAGGACGACATCCGGCGCGAGCCGGCGGGCCATGGCGACGCCCTCGCTGCCGTCGGCCGCCTCGCCGACGACCTCCATGTCGTCCTGGAGATCGAAGAAGACCCGAAGACCCATCCGGACGACGGCATGGTCGTCGACGATCAGGACCCGGATCCGGGTGCTCTCCTCCACGGTGCCTCCTCCGGGGCTCGGCCGGACCGGGGTGCGGCGATTGACGGTGGCTGCGGTCGAGTCTAGCAAGGCAGGATCCTCCAGCTGTTCAGGCTATGGGCGTCCGGGCAGCAGCGACAACCGCATCGATGAGCTCGTGCGGCCGAAAGGTCTTCTTGATGTAGGCGTCGGCGTCCCCGGCAGGCTGTCCGCCCCCGGCCGCGTCCGACCAGTTGAGAACGAGGACGCGCACCCCGGGCGCGGCCTCGCGGAGGCAACCGATGATCGCGCGGCCCCCGTCCATCGCGGGGATACGGGGATCGAGGAGCACGACATCCGGTCGGATCGCGACGGCGACGGCGATCGCGTCGTCGGCTCCGGCTGCGGTGCCGACCACGGTGCACTGCCCGTCGATGCACAGGAGACCGGCCAGAGTTTCGCGAATCCGATCGTCCGGGTCGACGACGAGGACCCTGAGCGGGGCCGTCTGTGAAGTGGCGTGGTCGGTCATGGCCGAAGTGTCGGCCAGCCGACACGCTGATCGACACCGTCCCGAGGCGGCATGGCACTACGCCGAAGCGCAGGGATGCCCTACGTCATTCCGCCGATGATGCAGTCGCGGGCGAGGTCTCGGCGGCGCGGGCGGCGGCGATCGCCATGTCCGGCACGACGACCTCGATGGTCGTCCCCTGGCCAGATCGCGAGCCGACCGTGTACGAGGCGCCGATCTTCTCGGCCCGTGCCCGCATCCCCGCGAGGCCGAGGTGGCCATCCGGGACCTTGCCCGTGTCGAAGCCCTTGCCGTCGTCCACGATCCGCAGCCGGATCCCGCCACCGGCCCGCTCGATCGAGAGCGTCACCTGGCGCGCCGCTGCATGCTTGACGACGTTGTGGAGCGCCTCCTGGCTGATCCGGTAGAGGACCTCCTCGACGGCGAGCGGCAGGCGATCGACCACGTCGCTCGTGACGACGATCGGAAGACCGATCCGGCCCTGGAGCGCGGCACTGTGCGTCTTGAGTGCCGGCAGCAGCCCGTCCTGCTCGATGTTGCCCGGCCTGAGCTCGAAGATGAGCGCCCGCATTTCGGCCAGCGCCTCGCGCTGGAGGTCGCGCAGCGAACCCAGCTTCTCCTTTGCCGCCGCCGGGTCGCGATCGACGAGCAGCTCCGTCGTCCGGGTCACGAGGGTCATGCTGAACAGGGCCTGGGTCACTGAATCGTGGAGCTCTCGGGCGAGGTGGGCCCGCTCCTGGCTCGAGGCGAGCTCGCCCGCCTGGCGAAGGAGGTCGCGCTCGAGCCGTTCGCGGACACTGACGTCGCGGGTCGAGCCGTGGATGCCGGCGAACCGACCGTCGACCGTCGTCCCGATGGAGCTGACCTCGACCGGGACTTTGCGCCCATCGCTATGGACGAGGTCGATCCGAACGACCTGCTCGCGATGCGGCTCGGCGACGAGGGCATCCCAGCGCTCGAGCGTGAGGGACAGGGAGCCCTCGTGGACGATCCGCGAGAAGTGGCCACCGACGAGCTCGGCCGGCGGGTGCCCCGTCATTCGCTCGATGGTGTCGGACAGGTAGGTGAAGTTGCCGGCGTCGTCCGTGGCGAAGACGACGTCGGGGGAGTTCTCCACGAGGAAGCGGTACCGCTCCTCGGACTCACGCAGCTCGCGCTCGAGCCGGTCGCGCTCGCTCATGTCCCGGACGGAGCCATTGGCGCCCGCGAACCGGCCCTCGCCGTCGAGCGTGCCGAACGCGCTGAACTCTGCCGGGATCGGCCGGCCATCGCGGTGGAGAAGGTTGAGCCGGCCCCGGACCTCCTGGAATTCGGCGGTCATCCCGGCCGTCCAGTCGATTTCGGCGACCTCGCGTGACGATTCGTGGACGAGCGCGCCGAAGTGCCTGCCGAGCAGGTCCTCGGGTCGCCAGCCTGTCAGGCGTTCGCAGGTGTCCGAGACGAAGGTGAAGCGGGCGTCGGCGTCGATCGACCAGACGAGGTCCGGCGAGTTCTGGACCAGGTGGCGGTAGCGGCTCTCCGAATCGCCGAGCAGCTCGTACAGCTTCGAGTTCGTCAGGGCGATCGCCGCCTGGTCGGCGAGCCCCTGGAGCAGGTCGAGCTCGTCGGGCGCGATCTCTCGCGGATTTCGATACGAGATCGCGAGCGTCCCGATGACCTCGCCGGCAGGGGCCCGGAGCGGGGCGGCCGCCATCCCACGGAGGCCCAGTCGCTCGGCCGCGAGGATGTCATCGGGCTCGTGCGGAATCCGGGGGTCGATCTCATAGTCGTACGTCCAGGCCGGACGGACCTCCTGCGCGGCCAGACCGTTGATCCCGCTCCCGAGCGGGAAGGTCATCCCCTTCAGCCAGGCTTCGGTCTCGGCGTCCATCCCGCCGGCGACGATGACCGGCACGAGGTAGGTGCCGTCCTCCGCCATGGTCGTCAGGTGCGCGCCATCGGAGCCAAGCAGCCGGCGTGACTCGTCGACCACCCGGGCAAGGATTTCGCCCGGATCGCGGAGCGATGTGATGCGCGCCGTGATGTCGCGCAACGAACGCTCCGTCTCGGCGCGGGTTTCGAGGGCCGCCTGAGAGCGCCTCAGCTCGTCGATGAGACGGGCATTCTGGATCGCGATCGCGGCCTGGTCGGCAAGTCCCTGGAGAAGCGCGGCGTGGTTGTCGTCATAGGCGTCGGGCCGGCGGCTGCTGACCGAGATCGCGCCCAGAGGACCCGACTCGCCACGGAGGGGGGTCGATAGGACGGATCGATAACCGGTCTCGACCACCAGTGCATCCGACACGGGGATGTGAGGGAATCTGGTGTCGGCCATGTAGTCGCCGGTCCGGAAGGCCGCACCGAGCTGGACCGCCAGCCCGGCCGCACCCTCACCGACCCGGAACGATCGGTCGAAGCCGGCGGCCTGGGTCCGGACCGCATCCGCACCCGATGCGTAGGCCCAGACCAGCATGTCACCCTCGAGCATGTCGATCCTGGCGCTGTCCGAGTCGAGCAGACGGTGAGCCTGGTCGACGGTCTGCTGGAGGATGGTGTCCGGGTCGCGAATGGCGGAGATGTTCGCCGCGATCTCGCGGAGTGCCTGCTCGGCATCGGCCCGGCGGCGGGTCTCCTCGCGGGACTTCGCGAGGGCCTCGATGAGGCGCGCGTTCTGGATCGCGATCGCGGCCTGGTGGGCGAAGGCCTCGACGAGGGCGACCTCGTCGGGATCGAAGGCACCGGGCTCCGTCCAACCGACCTGGAGGACGCCGAGAAGCCCGTCCTCCCCACTCAGCGGCGTGACGATCAGGGACCGGATCCCGTCGCGCCGGACGGCCTCGTCCAGCTCGGGGTCGTGCTCGAAACCGTCATCGGCCTGGTAGTCCGTGCTGACGATCGTCTGGCCGGTTGCGAACGCCTTGCCGGCGGCGCCGTACCGGTAGGGCGTCCCAGCCTGGTCAACCGCCGCCCCGCCGATCATCTCGCCGGCGCCGGGCGCGTGCGTGAAACCGACGCGACCGGCGGCCGGCACGACCAGGTCGATCCTGGCGCGTTGCGCGCCGAGCAATCTGGCTGCCTCGTCGACGACATCCTGGAGCAGGTCCGACGGTTCGTGGATCGCGGTGATGCGGGCGGCAATCTCGCGGAGGGCCTTCTCCGCATCCGCCCGCCGGCGGAACTCCGCGCGGGAGCGCGCCAGCTCCTCGATCAATCTGGCGTTGGTCATGGCGATCGCGGCCTGGCCGGCGAGCGCCTCGATGAGTCGGGCGTCGTCCTCATCGAACGCATCGAGCTCGCTCGTATAGACCGTCAGCGTCCCGAGCGGCCCCCGGTCGCCGATGAGGGGCACGGCAACGGCCGACCTGATCTCGTGCTTGCGGGCATGCTCGTCGGGGGCGCTCGCGTGCTCGAAGCGGTCGTCCGCGAGGTAGTCGCCGGTGAAGACCGGCCGCAGCTCGCGAACGGCTCGTCCGGAGATGCCCTCGCCCGCCTGCGCCTCGCCACTGCCCGAGATCGGTCCGAAACCCGGCTGCCGGCCCGTCGTCGCGTCGTATGCCCAATAGAGGGCGCCGTCGGCCTCGTTGAGGAGGTCGATCCTGGCGCCGTCCGCGTGCAACAGGCGGGCAGCCTCGTCAACCGACCGCTGAAGAACCTCGGCCGGATAGCGAAGGGCGATGATCCGCCCGCCGATCTCGCGAAGGGCGCGCTCCGCCTCCGCCAGGCGCTCGAGCTCGACCCGCGACCGGGCGAGCTCCTCGATGAGATCCGCGTTGGCCATCGCCGCCGCGGCGTGATCGGCGAGGGCCCGAACGAGTGCGATCTCGCCCTCGCCGAAGGCGTCGATCCGGCTCGAGAACGTGCCCATCGCGCCGAATGTCCGGCCGCCGCTGATCATCGGGGCGACGACGAAGGAGTGGATGTCCATCTCCGCGATCAGGCGATCCGCGTCCGGGAAGTGGCGGAACGACGTGTCTTCCGGGTAGTCGCCGGTCGAGACGACGACCCCGTCGGCAACGGCCCGCCCGAACATGCCGACCCCGACGTCGACCTGCAGCGA
>WNGJ01040768.1_pt1 | contig 10160 bp, 12 predicted proteins | sample 5400611 | NCBI WGS metagenome assembly WNGJ01 (sample SAMN13153375, study PRJNA577476) | soil metagenome | isolation source: 40 cm soil or saprolite under Garry oak tree replicate 1 | place: USA:California | collected 2016-06-15
CGCGGTGTAGGTGTGCTTTCCGGTCAGGAGGGCGGGTTTGGCCGTGCTCGAGGTCCACGCTGCGCCGACGGGTGTCGCCGTGGCTTCCGAGACAGCTTTGCCGGTTGGACGTTCCCCTTCGTAGACCTTGATCGTCACCTGCGTGGTGTCGCTGGCGGTCCCCGTGAACGACGGAGTCAGGTTGTGCGACGGCGAGGTGGGCTGCGCCAACGTCACCCTCGGCGCCGCGGTGCTCACCTTGAAGCTCGCCGGTGCGCTGTGGCCTTCGGGGTTCCCCACCAGCGAGCTCGGCTGCGTGGCGATCGCGGTGTATTCGCCGTCCGCCAGCGCCGGGCTCACCGGTTCGGAGCTCCAGCTTCCCGAGAGGACAGGGGCGCTCGCTTTCCACACCGGGGTCCCGCTTGGCGTAGGCCCGCGGTAGATCGCGACGGTGACGGGCGTGGTGTCGCTGGCGGTGCCACTGAATGACGGCGTGTTGTTGTTGGACAGCGGCGCGGGGGAGCTCATCGCCACCGTGGGCGCCGCGGTGTCGATCGTGAACGTCCGCGCGGCACTGGTGCCGAGGTTGCCGGCTTTGTCCCCCTGCGTCGCCTGGGCCGTGTAAGTGCCGTCGGCGAGGTGCGCCAAAGTGTAGGACCACGCACCGCCGCTGCGCGTCAAAGCTGCCGTCTGGAGGACGGTCCCCGCGGCCGAAGTTCCCCGATAGATCGTGACGGTCACGGTCGCGTTCTCGTCTGGCCCATTGTCCGCGTTCCCGCTCAGCGTGGGCGTGGAATTGTTGCTAGGAGAGGCCATCGTCTTCCTGCTCCGCTTGAGCCGTGTAGGTGCCGTCGGCGAGATGCGGCGTCGTGTAGGAGAAAGCCGAACCGCTCACCCCGAAGGTGCTCGAGGCAACGGGCGCTCCGCGAACCGAGCTGCCTTCGTAGACGGCCACGGTGACCGCGGGCTTGTCGCCGGATGCGGTTCCGCGGATCCCTTTGAGCGTGGGCGTGGGATCGTTCGTCGGCGAGGCCAGCGCGCTCAGCGAGATTTCTGGCGCCGTGGTGCGGATCCTGAAAGTGGCTGGAGAGCTGAGGCCCACGTTGCCCGCCTGGTCGCTCTGTTCTGCCTGCGCCGTGTAGGTGCCGTCCGACAAGTGTGCGACCGGGCCCGCTTCCCATTTTCCTTCGCTGGCAGGCACCGTCAGCGTCCGCACGGCGGTGCCCGACGGTTCACTGCCGGCGTAGACGCGCAGGGTGATCGAGGGAAGGTCACCGGTGCGTGTGTCGGCGCTGCCTGAGAACGAGGGCGTGGCGTTGTGCGAGAGGGCTTCGGGCGGGTTCAACGTGACGATCGGTTTGGCCGTCTTCACGACGAACGTCCGCGCTTCGCTCTTGCCGGTGTTTCCGGCCGCGTCGCCCTGGGTCGCCTGCGCCGTGTATGTACCTTCTGTGAGTTGTTTGGTGGTGTACGTCCACGAGCCGCCGCCGACCGTGGCGCTCCCCGAGCTCGCGACACCGCCGCCGACCGACGCGCCTTCATAGACCGTCACCGTCACGGCCTGGTCGTCACCTTTGGCGGTCCCGACTTGTCCTTCCAGCGTGGGGGTCGTGTCTTTGGTGGGCGAGGCGATGGCGTTCAGCGTCACCGCCGGCGAGACCGTGTCGATGGTGAACGTCACGGGCGCGCTCTTGCCCACGTTGCCTGGGCGGTGTAGGTGCCGTCCAGCAGATGCGACGAGGTATAGCTCCACGCCGCGCCGATCGCTGTCGTGCTCCCCGATGCGACAGGGGCTCCCCCTCCGACCGATCCGCCGGCATAGATCTTGATCGTGATTTCGGGTTCGTCGCCTTCGGCCGTGCCCGCGCCCCCTTCCAGCGTGGGGGTGGCGTCGTTGCTCGGGGTGGGCACCGGCTTGAGCGTCACGGCGGGTGCGGCCGTCTTCACGACGAACGTCCGCGCTTCGCTCTTGCCGGTGTTTCCGGCCGCGTCGCCCTGGGTCGCCTCGGCCGTATAGGTGCCGTCGACCAGTTGTTTGGTGGTGTAGCTCCAGTCTGCCCCGCTCAGCGTGGCGCCCCCCGATGTCGCCACGGTCCCCCCAACCGAGCTGCCCTTATAGATCGTGACCGTGACCGCGGGCTGGTCGCCCGCGGCGGTCCCCGGTACTCCTTCAAGCGTCGGCGTGGAATCGTTGGTGGGTGAGGCCACGGGGTCGAGGGTCACCGCAGGCGCGATCGTGTCGATGGTGAACGTCACCGGGGCGCTGCTGCCGGATTCGCCGAGTAGCAGTTCGGTCTGTTCGGCGACTGCGGTGTACGTTCCATCGGTCAGGGCGGTGGGCGTGACGCTCCAGTCGCCTTCGACCGGAGAAGGCGTGGCGGTTGGCGCCTGGACGATTGCGCCTTCGGCCGTGTCGCCAGCGTGGATGGCGACCGTCACCTGGTCGAGCGCGTAGGTGCTCGTGCCGCGGATCGTCGGGGTCGTGTCGTTGGTCGAGCTGCCGTTCGACGGTGATTCGATCACCAGCGTGGGCGCGGCCGTCGCCGGGCTGGCGCCCGCCACAGCGAGTGCCGCGCCCGCGATCAGGGCAGCGAGCGTCCCGCGCACCACGCGTCGTTGCCCCCCATCGCGATGTCACCCCCAACCACGGCACCCTCGCCAAGCTCGGTGTCCTATAGCTGCCGGCCTTTCTCCTGGGCAGTGGCGTTTCCGCCGCCGGGAATGATAAGGCCATCCAGCGCAATAGGAAGACGGTTCGGCGCTCCGCGCCGGGAGGCGCCAGCCGCTACCCAGGGCGACCCGCGCACGGCCCGGCCGCTGCGGCCGCGCCCCAGGGCTCTACGCAGCCATACATGGGCGATGGGCGGCCTCGTCAGCGGCCTGGATGAGCGTCGAGAGCTGCCCGCGCATCATCGCCGAATAGTCCGCCGGCGGGAGCCCGCGCATCGCGGCGGCCGACCGCGGTGGACTCAAGCTGTCGCTGCTGCGCGGTCGAGCCCAGGGTGCGGGTCAGCTTGGGTTCTCGCGATCGGATCCATCAGGCGCGTGCAGGCGCGCTGGCGGGCTGTCCCAGCCCGAGCACACCCGCGGCGGCGCGGGCGGCCAGTAGCTCGTCGTGGGGTGCTTGCCCGGCGAGCGCGATCACAGCGCCCTCGAGCGCCCCCCAGAACGCGAGCGCGACCGCCCTGGCGGGCGGGCCTGGTGGGATCGACCCGACTCTGCGACCCGCGTCGATTAGGCGGGCGCAGCGCTTGACCAGGTTTTTTGAAATCCGCTCGATCTCGCGTCCAACCGGATGCTCCTGAGCGCTGAACTCGACCCTCAGAGCCATCATCACGCGGGCAACGTCTCGTCGGCAGTAGACCGCATGACCGCGCGCCAGCGCGATCAGCGCCGCGGCCGGATCGGGCTGGTGCTCGATCAGCCCACCCACCTCGCTCCACCACGTCTCATTGACCCACTCGACGACCGCCAGGGCCAGCTCCTCCTTGTCTTTGAACTGGTGATACAGAGCGCCGCGCGTGTAGCCCGCGTCGCGCGCCACCTGCTCGAGCACCAGGTTGCCGTAGCCGTAGCGGGAGAGGCCCCGCGCAGCCGACTCAAGCAACGCGCTCCGCGAGCGGGCGCTCCGCTCAGCCTGGGTTGAACGCTGACGAACTGCTGCAGCGCGCGCCGTCGAGCGGCTCATCGAAGGCGAAGTACGTACATGCATGTATGTATGGTACTCTCCCGCGCACCCTTCTGATGTGGACGACCACAGTCGCGCCCTCGAGCGCACGATCCATCCCACGGCTAGGCAGTCGTGAATGCAGGCTGCGTAGGGATGCGGGCCTACCAGTGAGGCTTCCGGGCGGCGCCCACACGTCGCGGCCCTGGCTGATCCACGCGCTCACCGGTGACTTCCGGCTCGAGGACGTATGGGCGCTGCCGACACCGGGCGGCGCGGACGACTTTCCCCGGCTGGTGCAGCTGATCGCCTCCTTCGACCCGTCGCAAGGTTCGTCCGCCGCCGTCCGCACACTGTTCGCGATCCGGTGGAAGGTCGGTGAGCTGCTCGGCCTCGACGATCCGGAGGCCGGCCTGGGGTCCCGGGTGCCGACGCTGCTTGACCGAGTGCCGGTGTTTGCGCGAGACCCCATCCAGCCGGGGCTTTGACGCGCTCCCCTTCACCTCGCTGTACCGCCTCGACGACGAGTGGGCGCTGGAGATCGCCAACCGAACCGTTCACGGCGTCCTGCACTTCGGCTGGGTCCCGGACGACACGGGCGGCTACCGCGGCCAGATGGCCGTCCTCGTAAAGCCAAACGGACTCCTCGGGGCCGGCTACATGACGGCGATCAGACCGTTCCGGCACCTGATCGTTTACCCGGCGATGATGCGACAGATCGAGCGGGAGTGGCGGGCGGACGCCGATGAGCGGACACGGGCAGGCGCAGATTAGGTGGTTGATTTCCAAACGCCGGACCGCTCTTCGCTACCTGCGTGCAACAAGAAAACCACGTCCACGCGCGGCGCGGGCCCCGGTTGTGGCTATGCGTCGACAGTCATGCCGTACGTCCTCGCGCGGGCGAGAAACGGCGAGCACCGGACCTCCGCGGAGCATCGCTGCTCTCGGTTCGGCGAACCCTAGGGATGACCTGACTGCGAGGCCTCCGGGAGCCGGGCGCCAGCCCGATCGGCGCGCCACGGCCGATCCGGCGCCCGCCTCCCCCGCCGACCGGCATGGCGACGTAGAGCTCGTGCGGTGCGCTTCGCTGCTGCAAGTTCTGGGACCAGAAGGCAGCGCGCCCATGTGCCTTACCCACCGGAGGGGAAGCTGTGTGACCTGCGCGGAAGCCCCACCCCTGGCTGGCCAGACGGTGCGCGTGTCAGGGCGTCTCGATCTCGATCGCGTCAGCTGAGCGACGGAATCCCTCGTGCACGACAACCTCAATGTTGTTCCCGTCTGGGTCACGCACGTATGCGGCGTAGTAGCCCGCGCCGTAAGCGCGTTCGCCGGGTGGACCGTTGTCAGCGCCTCCCGCCTTCAGCGCTGCGGCGTGGAAATGCTCGACGGCAGCGCGGTCCCTCGCCTGGAACGCGACGTGCAGACCGGACGTAGGCGGTCCGTCGGCGCTCACGTAGAGCTCATCCACCCAGAAATGGTCCGGGCCCTCACCTGCCAGCTCGCGACCGAGCGCAGCCAACGAAGTGCGGTAAAAGCGCCGGCTGGCCTCGAGATCTCTGACGCGGAGGTGGACGTGGTCGATCAGGGCGCCGAGCTGGTAGCGCACCGAAGTATCATCGCGCATCCGTTCGGACTCGCGGCGGTCCTGCGTCCCATTCGCCATCATCGCGCATCCGTTCGGACTCGCGGCGGTCCTGCGTCCCATTCGCCGCGATGCGCGGCGGGGCAGGACCCAGGCTTGGCCTACGTGCCGCTTTTCCGCGAAGGAAGAGCCCGCCGACCTGTGCTCTGTTCCCACCTTAGGAGCAGCGAGCTACAGACCCGAGGAGCCCCCGCTTGCTAGGCCGAGGTCGGCGGGCGCAGTCGCGGTTCCGATAGCGGATGAACCTCCTCGGGTCTCGAAGAGCGCACCCAGGGGGCCGGCGACGGCTCAGCCGTTATGTGCCCGATGGCTCGCGCCACATTCGCCAAAGAGGAGGACCGTCGTCGGCGTATTTGCACTCCTCCACGACCTCGAACCCATTCCGCTCATACAGAGCGCGACTGCGCGGCGTCCCCGCCTCCAGATAGGCCGGCATGCGATCAGCGTCGCATCGCTTGAGCACCGGGCGCATCAGCGCCGAGCCGAAGCCGCGTCCCTGCCACGCGGGGACGACACCGATCGCTGCGAGGTACCAGTGAGGAGGGTGGCGGGGATGCTTCTTCTCCTGGTAGGTGAGCGCCTTCAGCAGCCGCGGCGTCTCGATACGAATCTCCCGCATGATCGCCGGCAGCAGCGCGAGCTCCGCGAGCACTCCGATGTGCCAGGCGTCTGGCGGCATCCAGTGCGCCGCTCCGATCAAACGCTCGTGCGTGAAGCTCTCTGTCTTCGGTAGCCAAACGCGTCTGATGAAGGTCACGAAGCCGCGCTCAAGCCGTCCCATCCGCTTCGCGTCGTCCCGCACGATCCAGCGCATGTGCGGGTCATCGAAGAACGCCTGCGCCAACGCTCGACCCACAGGCTCGATGTCGCCTGCCGTCATTCTGTGAATGTCGCTGCCATCTGGACGCGGGTGATCCGTCACAGTCGGTGTCGCAACGTCGACCTCCGCCTCGCCTGAACTGTCCGTCACGTGTCCTCCGATCTCGACCTGGACACTGCCCAGCCGAAGTTATCGAGACCGTCGTGTCGAGGGGCTCCCGCGGACCACCGCGTGAGAGGAACGGGCGGGGTGGATAGCCCGCTGGCGTGAGCTAGGCCCAGCTGTTGTGCGCGAAGGCGTCGCCCACCGGCAGCGCGAACAGCGCGGCGGTGGTGGCAAGTCCGATGAGCTCGTGTTTGAGGTTGGTGGTCATTGCGGCCGACGGGCCGAAATCGTAAGCGCGCCCGGAGAGATTCGAACTCCCGACCTTCGGTTCCGTAGACCGACGCTCTATCCAGCTGAGCTACGGGCGCAGAGCCCGCCAGTCTAGGACATCCCGCCACGCCGCCACACGATTTGCGCAGCCAGATCATGGATATATCACGATTAAATCGGCATCGATCTGGGGCGAGCCGTCGGAGCGCCCTTGGATCGACACGCTCGCTTCCCTGAAAGCAGGTGCGAGCACACCGCCCGTGCGGATGACTGCGTCTCGTCGTGTGCGAGCGTGAGCGCGGCCACGGATTGGACGCTCGCTCGTGCACGGAAGCAAAAGCTCAATGACGTCGAGCTGCGCCGCACACCGGAAGCATTTCCCTCGCGCAGGGTCTGACTCTTTGAGCCAGGCGCTGACGAGGCCACACCGATCTCATGAACTCAGGTACACATCGCCAACCGCGCCGCGTCGCCGCCTGGGTGTGCTCGACGCCATCCCTCGTTACCCGACGGGCAGGCATCCGGGGAAGCCTGCTGCCCTCGTTGAGTCCGCGGGCAATCTGGCAGGAGTTCAAGCGTCTGACCCAAATCGGGTTCCCGCGGCGCTTTGTGATCGTGCAGTTCCCGAACGCGCCACTGATCGTCGCTTTCGTTGCTGGCGAGATCGGCAAACACGCGCACGGATCGAGTCACGCCCACGCCTCGTCGGTGTCCTACGTCGCGCTGGTCATCTGGGCATATCTGGAGCTGGTTCGAGGGGGCCAATTGGTTCCGGCGCCCGCTTGGCCTGACCTACGCGATCTCCTCAACCGTGCGCCTCGCCCTGGGGTTGCAGAGCTAGCTGCAGCCGGGACACAACGTCCTGGGGAATGGTTGCGGTTAGCGCCCCCGAGGCGGCGTTGATAATGGCGGCATGTGCCCGCTTCCCGAGCGCGTCGACGGCGACGGGATCGTGTTGCGACGGTGGCTGGTCAGTGACGCGGAGGGCCAACGTAAGGCCGTCGCCGAAAGCGCGGAGCATCTGCGCCCTTGGATGTCCTGGATGGCCGCGGAGCCACAGACGCTTGAGCAGCGTCGCGGGTTGCTCGCGCACTGGGAGGAGGAGTGGGCAGGCGGCGGAGACGTCCGGTACGCGGTCTTGGTGAATGGAAGGGTCGTCGGTAGCTGTGGCCTTCACCGGCGCCTCGGACCCGACGCGCTCGAGATCGGCTATTGGATTCACGCGTCGTACATCCGGCAGGCGCTGGCGACCAGGGTCGCCGCGCTGCTCACCGACACGGCGTTCTCAGTGGCGGGGATCACGCTCGTCGAGATTCATCACGACAAGGCCAACGTCGCGAGTGCCGGCGTTGCCCGCCGCGCCGGATACCGCTTCGTTGGCGAGCAACCTGACGAGGCCGCTGCGCCGGCCGACACCGGCATTGAGTGCATCTGGCGCATGGAGCGTTCGCTCTGGAAGTCTCGCTAGTGCACGACGACCTGGTCGAGCTGCGACAGCTGGCGTCCATCTTCGCACGCCGTGGCGCGCTCCGAGGACTGTCTTGACGCCGGACAAACGTCTTGGCCTTGTGTTGGTCGTCAACTCCGTCATGGTCCTTGCACTGGTCGGCGTGGGCCTGGCAGCCAATTCGCTCGGTGTGTTGGCCTCAGGCGCTGACTACCTTGGGGATGCGCTCGGGACGGGCTTGAGTCTCGCTGCGCTGCGGATGAGTCGCCGCCCGCCCGGTCATCCCAGGGCTACCTCTTTCGCAGCCTTGGTGAATGCGGCCCTTCTGCTGCTTGTGACCTTGGCTGTGATCGTCGAGGCGGTGTACCGCCTAAGCGCGGGAGCCCCATCCATCGACGGCCTGCCGGTGGTCCTCGTCAGCGTCGTGGCGGCCGCGGCCATGGTCGCTTGCGCGCTGATCCTGGGGGACGTACATGGCGATCTCAACATGCAGTCGGTGATGCTCGATACCGTCGCCGATGCGGCGGCAGCCCTGGGTGTCGCCGTCAGCGGCGCGGTGATCCTGATAACCGACGGACTCTTCTGGCTGGACTCGGTCGTTGCCCTCATCATCGCCTTGGTCATCGGTTACCACGCCGTCAGGCTGATTCGGAGCGTCCTCGCCGATCTCCGCGAGAAGCAGAGTGCCTAGCTAGTACTGCTTTGTTAGCTCACTGGTAGGGTTCCCGGCTGGCGCCCCGAACCCTCCTTGCGTCCTGTCGATTCGACGCAAGGGGGAAGATGATGGCGGTGATCGAGGCAATAGAGGTCGACTCGCCGGCGGCGGTCAAGGAGCGGCTCGAGGAGTTCGGCCGCGAGGTGCTGGCCGAGGCGATGAACCGCCCGGCGCAAGTGGCGAACGGCGGGCTTTACCTGCGCGGGCTGATCGCCGACGGGAAGCGCAAGTCGCTCGAGCCGATGGTCGAGCGGCTGGGGGATGGGGCCGACTACCAGTCGGTGCAGCAGTTCCTCACCGACAGCCCCTGGGACCCCGCCTCCGTCGTGCGTGCGGTCGCCGAGCGGGTCTGCCCGGAGATCGGGGTCTTGGCCTGGGTGCTCGACGACACCGGCTTCCCCAAGCAGGGCAAGCGCTCGCCGGGGGTCAAGCGCCAGTACTCGGGCACCCTCGGCAAGGTCGGCAACTGCCAGATCGGGGTCTCGGTGCACGCGGTCGGCGAGCGGGGCACGGTGCCGCTGGGGTGGGCGCTGTATCTGCCGGAGGAGTGGTGCTCGGACGCCGAGCGCCGAGCGCAGGCGAAGATCCCAGACGAGATCACCTTCCAGACGAAGCCCGAGCTCGGGGTCGAGCTGCTCGAGCGCGCCTCGGGCTGGGAGATTCCCCGCGCCCCGGTGCTCGGCGATGGGGCCTATGGCGAGAACACCGAGCTGCGTGAGCGCCTGCACGACGCAGAGTTCGAGTATGTGCTCTCGGTCTCTTCGGAGATGACCGTCTTTCCCCCCGAGACGACGTTCGCGGTGCCCGAGCGCAAGGGCAAGACCGGCCGCCCCCGCACGCGGGCGCGCCCTGATCGAAAGCCGCAGGCGATCGGTGAGCTCGTCGCCGCGCTCGATCGGGATGCCTTTGAGACGGTGGCGTTCCGCGACGGGCCCGACGGCGAGCCGATGAGCTCCCGCTTTGCCTTCGTGCGTGTTCGTGCCGCCAACCGGGCCGAGAAGCGCACGCCGTGGCCGCCGCGCGAGGAGTGGCTCATCTGCGAGTGGCCCGAGGGAGAGGAGGCGACGACCGACTACTGGCTCTCGAACCTGCCCGCCGACTCAGACCCCGAGCGGCTCGCCCGCCTGGCGCGGCTACGGTGGAAGATCGAGCTCGACTACAAGCAACTCAAGGGCGAGCTCGGGCTAGATCACTACGAGGGTCGCTCCTACCTGGGCTGGCATCACCACACCGCGCTCGTCACCGCCGCCCACGGCTTCCTCACCCTGGAGCGCCTATGCCCGCCAGCCCAGCGGCCGGCCTGACGTTGCCGCAGGCGGTGCTCCGCCTGCAGCCGCTCTTCAAGTGCTGGGCCGGCCGCTGCCAGACCTGCTCCCAAACCATCGACCTCGACCATCTGTCCTTGCGACCCTCGAGGCCAGACGAGTGACACCTAACAAAGCAGTACTAGGTTCCCGACCTTTCGTCGACTTCGGGAGGCAGAGGCCGGACCTACCGTCGGACCGCGCCTTCGAG
>WNGJ01036298.1_pt1 | contig 10159 bp, 10 predicted proteins | sample 5400611 | NCBI WGS metagenome assembly WNGJ01 (sample SAMN13153375, study PRJNA577476) | soil metagenome | isolation source: 40 cm soil or saprolite under Garry oak tree replicate 1 | place: USA:California | collected 2016-06-15
AAAAGGACGGAAACGGCGACCAGGGCACACACGCCGGTCATCGTCAGCATGAAACCGCTCACAAATTTGCGCCAGCGGAGACGAGGGCTCATAGGTTGCCCATTCCGCTGCCGCGCTGGGAAGTGGCGACGATCAGCAAGCGCGCAAAGCCGTTGAGGATGAAGGTAAGGATGAAGAGCACCAGGCCGAGCTCGATCAAAGATTGCGTATGGAGATCGCCGGTGGCTTCGGTGAATTCGTTGGCGATGACGGCGGCAATGGAATAGCCGGGAGAAAAGAGAGAAGCGCTGATGGCGGGGGTATTGCCGATAACCATGGTGACGGCCATGGTTTCGCCAAGGGCCCGAGCAAGGGCCAGGAAAACGGAACCAAAAATGCCTGCGCGGGCAAAGGGAACGACCACTTTCCATGTGGATTCCCAGCGCGTGGCCCCCAGAGAGAGGGCGGCTTCGCGCTGGTCGCGCGGGACGGAGAGAAGCACTTCACGGGAGACGGAAATGATATAGGGGATGACCATAATGGCGAGGACAATGCCCGCGGTCAGAAAGCCGACGCCGTAAGCGGGGCCTTGAAATAGCGGAAGGAACCCGAAGGAATGTTTCAGAGCTGGCTGAACGTATTGGCGCATCAAGGGAACGACGATGAAGATGCCGAGGACGCCATAGATGACGCTGGGAACGGCAGCGAGAAGATCAATGAAAAATTCGAGAGTGTCGGAAACTCTTGCGGGGGCTAGCTCGGCAAGAAAAATGGCGGCTCCGATGCCCAGCGGCACAGCGATCAGCAGGGATACCCCCGCTGTGACGAGCGTTCCGTAAATGAAGGGCAGGGCGCCGAAATGTTCGAAGATGGGGTCCCAGACGGACGTGCGGAAAAAATTGAACCCGAACTTGTGACGGGCGAGAGCGGAGCCTTGCCACAATTCGAAAACGAGCAGCACGGTGACAAGAACGACGGAAGCGGCGAATAGAAAGGTAATCATTCGCGCGATTTCGTCGCCTTCGCGAAGGCGGGAAAGAAACGAGCGCGAGCCCGCGACGGGACCCCCGCTCGGAATGGTGGTAGTCGTTGTTGCCACGTTACTGGACGTTATTCAGGGCCTTCAGTTCCTTTGCGACGACTTCCTTCGGAAGCTTCGCATAGGACAGGGCCTCCGTGTAGTTCTGTCCGTCTGCCAGCATCCACTTCACGAAGCCCTTGATGGCGTCGCGCTTTGTGGCGTCGGAAAACTTAGCGGGAACGAGCAGCCAAGTAAAGCTGGAGATGGGATAGGCCGTCTTGCCCGGAGCGTCTGTAATGGAAACGCGAAAATCGTCCGGCATGTTCTTCGCCGCGCCAGCCGCTGCGGCAGTGACGCTCGCAAGGTCTGCTTTGATGAAAGCGCCCGAGGAGTTTCTCACCCGGCCATAAGGCATGTTGTTCTGGATCGCGTAGATCAATTCGACATAGCCAAAGGAATTGGGTGTATTTTTGATCGTACCGGCAACACTCTCATTGCCCTTGGCGCCTAGACCCACCGGCCAATTGACCGACGCACCCTTGCCGACTTTGGTTTTCCACTCGTCGCTGACCTTTGAAAGATAGTCGGTCCAGATATAGGTTGTACCACTGCCTTCCGACCGATGCACCACGACGATGTCATTCTCGGGGAGAGCAGCGCCTTTATTGGCGCCGGAAATCGCGGGATCATTCCATTTCGTAATCTTGCCTAAGAATATCCCCGCGATAGCTTCCTGGGTGAAATTAAGCTCGGCAGTCACGCCGGGAATATTGTAGGCCGGTACGTCAGCGCCCAGCACGGTTGGAAAATGTAAGATTCCGAATCCGTGCTTGTCCTGATAGGCCTTGAGCTGCTCGTCGTTCATAGGGCCATCGGTGGCGCCGAAATCCACGGTGCCTTCGGTAACCTGCTTGATGCCGCCGCCGGAGCCGATGGATTGATAATTGATCTCGAGATTGGCGTTTTTCTTGTGGTATTCGTCAAACCATTTGGAATACATGGGGTAAGGAAACGTTGCGCCGGCACCGGTGATCGAGAGCACGCTATCCGCCCACAGAACGCCGGCAACGGCAAGAACTACCAAGAGCATTCCTGCAATTCGCTTCATGGTTTATCTCCGTCTGAAATGATTATCTTTTTTCAGAGATAGCAAGTATGTTCGCCGATTGTTACGGCATTGTTACAACCGGTTCATTGTTGTTTGAATCGGCGTCCATTTGCGGCAGGCAAGGGCGCGTAAGGCTCTTCTGATGAGGGATTTAGGGCAGTTTCGAAAATCGACCAAATAAAAAGGGCAGCTCGGTGAGGAGCTGCCCTTTTTCCGCCCCACAGGGAGGGGCGAGCCGCCCATTGCCTGGCCTGGACTAAGGCAGGTAATAGCGGAAAGAGGTCCAGACCATGTTGTCGACGGCCTTGGGTGCAATACCAGCGCTACCCGCCGCCAGACCACCACTGCCGGACCAGCCGGTCCTCGTCAAATAGGAATAAGTCATGCCCCAGCGGAAACCACCCTTCGGTCCCTGGTAAATCTTGTGCCAGAAGCCGAGGGTGCCCTCGATGGCGATGCGTGCATCGCCAGCACAAGTGCCGCCGGCGTTGGGTGCGAGTTGAGTCGCAGGAGGATTCTCGGTGCTGCAACCGGAGTTGTTGGCGGCAGGGTTTCCGTAGCCGCCGATGCCAGTGTTAGAGCGCGCCACGGTCGTCGCTCCACCCGCCGTGGTGACTTTCACGCTTTCGTAATTACTGTAAGCGGCGCGGGCGGCATATTCGGCGCCGCCGTACGCATAGACGTCTAGCTTTGGCGTTGGGTGGAACTCGACAATGCCGAGGCCGTGCCCCGTGCGAATGGGAGCGAGCGTGCCGTCGGGGCGCGCCGTGGCATCGGCCAGCTGCGCGGAACCGAAGCGGCCGATACCGTCGCCATAGACGCCTTTAGCACCAATTTCGACCTTCTTGGCGAGCAGCGGTACGCGGAAACTCGCGCCGCCACCGCCGCCGGTCCTGGAGTCATTGAAAGCACCAGCGGACGTAGGAGCCAAAGCCCCCGGTGACGTGGTGCAACCGATTTGCGGACCGGTATAGGTCGTCGTGCCCACAGTGCCTGGTGCGATATCGCTAACGACTGCGCAAGGGTAAATGCGGGCACGAAGCTGGCTGACGATTCCGAAGACTTCATAGTGGCCGAAGCCGGGATCCAGGGCGGCCTTGACGACGACGTCCGGAGCCTTGTTCGGCGTGTAACCAGTGGCGTCGGTGGCGTTGTTGAGTCCGCCTCCGTTTCCAGGAGCGGCGTACCAGAAGTTCTGAGAAGTGGCTCCCGCTGCGTTAGTGAAAACCGAGAAGCCGCGCCCGCCGAGAGTGGTTTGCGGACCCTCAATGGAAGCGCCGATTGTCAGTTTGTTGTTCATAATGCTCTGAGTTACACGGAGAGCATAAGCTCGCTGCCAAGTGAAGCCAACGACGTACTGGGGGTCGATCATCATTGGCAAAGCTTCGCCGCGGTTTTGAATGCCCTTCCTATTTTCGGTTGCCAGACTCCACATCTGGCCGCCAGTGATGGAAAGGCCGCTGTCGAAGGCCGCTTGGCCCCACAATTGACGCTGGCGAAAAACATAGCTGTTGCTTTGACGATTGTTGGAGGTAGCGCCGGCGCCGAGGAAGTCCATTTCGAAGTAGCCGGTGAGTTTGGCGGCGCCAACCTTCGATTCGCCCAATAAAGTGGCGCGGGTCTGGCGAGCAGAGAAGACGTTCTCGGAAACTTTACTCAGCGCGTTGCCCGGATAGGGGATGCCGTTAAGCTGAGTGTTGATGTCGGCACTCTCGGCACGCTGGCGATAAGCCGTTTCAGCAGCGATGAAGCCCACGCTGGCGATAAGCCGTTTCAGCAGCGATGAAGCCACCAGGTGTAAGACTGACGCCCTTGTACTTGATCGCGGGCGGGCCGGTTTCCTCCGCCTTTTTGGCTTCGGCTTGCTCCGTGGCCACGGTGGTCTTGAGGACCTCGTTGCTGGCCTTCAAGTCGCTGACCGTGGAGTTGAGCGCAACCGCGGTGGACTTCACTTCGGCGGTGGTGTTCACGGCTTCGGTGGCTTTGGTGGACGCTTCGGCTGCGCGGGCGTTGGCCGCTGCCGCCGCCTCGCGCGCTTCATCGATCTGGCGGTCGCGTTTGGCGAGCTCCTCCTTCAGCGTCTGGAGCTGCTCCTGTTGCGACTGCAGGGTCTGGCGGAGCTCCTCAAGCTGGGCCGCGATGGCCGCGTCGGACTTCTCAGCCTTCTTGGCCGCCTTGGGCTTCGCCGGGTGAGCCGAATTGGCGGGCTGCGGATCGGCGTTCTTCGGCGTATCGGCAATAGCAGTTCCGGAAACGAGGAACAACGATAGTGATAGTGCTGCTAGTTTTTTCATTTCCTCTCTCTTTGGAGCAAAATTCGACTTGGTACCGAAAAGAGTGCGTACCATCCCGCGGCTGAAGGTAGCGGCCCCGTCTTACAACTACGTTAATCGAATGTGAATATCCTGTAACAATCACTGGGAATTCACGGGAAACCATTGACGTATCAGAGGTTGCGGATTTCTCGGTGAATCAACAGCGGCACCTGGAGGTCGAGACAAACCGAGAAAAGCGTGCCCGGTTCGTGTCTCTTCCGCCCGTGGGCTGTAGAAAAAACCGAATCATCCGAAATCTCCAAAAGCCAGCTTCCCCTCGGCACCGCGAGGAAGAACCTATTTCGGTGCCGAAATCGTATAGGCGAGGACGATTTGGGTCAAGCGATACTGGTATTTAGCATCCGTGTCGGCGATGTCAGCCTGCAATTGTAGTGGCGGGTTTTTAGACCCGCGCTTTCAACAGCGGCGGGTCTTTCGCATCGTTTTGCATCCCGACGCATGGCGTTTACCCCGACGACGTTGGTCGGGGTCGGGAAGACCCGCTCTTTCAGTAGTGGCAAGACTTCCATGATTTCTACACCAGGACTACTTCCGGGCAGTTAGGCCTGGCTGAATTCGACAATGGAGCCGAGTCCCTCTCTTCGTGGCACCGCCCCGGGAACGCCAATCTCCCGATTGGCGGTGTGAACCACGCCACCAAGCTCTTCTCCATCGCGCGATCTTTGCGCGATGAATCCTGCTTGCCCTGAGCGTGCCGAAGGGGCTGTGCTCCTTCACTTCCAAAGGCCAGCTTGTCATTCCCTCAAAGCTTCGCCGCAAATACTCCATCAAAAAAGGTACGCAGGTGGCCTTCCTCGAAGAGGAACATCGCCTCATTCTCCAGCCGCTCACTCCGGAATTTATCCGCAGTCTCCGCGGCTGCCTCGGCAAAGACTCCAAGGCTCTAGAAATTCTCCTCGAGGAGCGCCGCCGAGAGCGAAAACTGTGAAGCACCCCACCCTATGAAGCGTATTGTTCTCGACGCCAGCGCCGTCATGACCTTTTCGGCTAACCGTCCCGGCGCCGAAAAGGTCGAGCAACTCATTCAACTTGCCCTTGATGGCAAGCGCGAACTCCTCATGTGCGTCGTCAATTGGGGCGAGGTGTACTACTCTGTCTGGCGCGACCAGGGCCCGGGATTCGCCCGGCATATTCTCGCGCAGATTGCCCAACTCCCAATCCATTTGGTCCCAGCCGATGTCGAGCTCGCGCGCCACGCTGCCGAATTCAAAGCCAACTTCAATCTCCCCTACGTCGACGGCTTCGCCGCCGCCCTCGCCGTCGTTCGCAAAGCCTCCCTCGCTACCAGCGATAAAGACTTCACCCACGTCGAAAAAAAGCTCGACATCCTCTGGACCACTTAGCCCTGCGCACAGTCGAACGGTCAACTATCGAAGAGGGGGGAGATGGGGACCGGAGCCAGGGGTGCACCGGTCCCCGTGGTAGGACTTTACGTGAAGATCAAGCTCGCTCAGTCTCGCAGGCCGGGGTCACGTCCGAATGAAGGGCGTGTGAATTCTTGGTGATGACGGAATCCCCGGCAGAGGGCAGATCGGTCTGTCCGGCCTGGTCGGGCCGGACCGCGAGGCCACGGCCATGGCGGACATCAAGGCCACGGACCCAGAAGATGATGTCTTCGGCGATGTTGGTGGCGTGATCCGCGATGCGCTCGAGATGGCGCGTAGCAAGAATGAACTGCAGGCCCGGGCCCACTAGAGTAGGCTCCTGAGTTACGTGTTGGAGTAATTGTTCGAAAATGCGATCGCGGTATTGATCGACGACATCGTCGCTTTCGAGAACTTGTGTGGCCATCTCGACGTTGCGGAAAATAAGCGAGCCGAGACTCTTGCTGACCATAGCGCGAACGGCGGAGGCCATCGGAGCCAGCTCTTCGGGGACCCGCGCGCCCTGCATTTCGCGCAGGGAGACGACGCGCTCGGCGAGATTCACGGCGATGTCGCCGATGCGCTCGAGGTCGTTGGTGATTTTCAGGGCGGCAACGATGAGCCGCATCTCATCGTCGCTAAACGAACCTCGGCGAAGCAGGCGGATCGCATGCTCATCAATGACAATTTCCATTTCGTTGATGCGGGGTTCGAGGAGAAACACTTCTCCGGGGAGACCCGAGGTACCGGGATTTTCCAGGCTAACGATGGCGTCGAGCGCGCGGTTCATGGCGCCTTCAACGGTGCGCGCCATGGAAACGAGATAGTTCACGAGCGTGTCGTAAAGCACGACTTCGGTGAGTCCGGCAGTTGATGCCACGAGTCTCCCTCCGGAGGGGAGAAAAGGAGGCCACACTCCCCTTCGTACGCAAAATTCTGCCTCGAAAATGGTTACAGCTTGTTCACACTATTGTGAAAATGCTGCAAAAGAAGGGATTTAGAGGGCTGCTGAACTTTCGCTGTCCTTCCGCCACTTGGCTAGCGGGCGGGGCGCAGGGCTACCCGCTCCGGGTCGAAGAGGGGGACGGTGAAATGGAACTGTGAACCTTGGCCCACTTCGCTCTCAACCCAGATGCGGCCGCCGTGAACTTCGACAAGATGCTTGGCGATGGAGAGCCCTAGCCCGGTGCCGCCGACTTCGCGCGAACGCGCCACATCAACGCGGTAGAAGCGCTCGAAGATGCGGGACTGGTCGGCCCGCGGGATGCCGATACCGGTGTCAGACACCGTAAAGGTTACTTCGGCGCCGTTCGCTGAAGCGCTGACCATGATCTGGCCGCCGGCCGGAGTGTATTGCATCGCGTTGTCCAGCAGATTCTGCAGAACTTCGGAAAGACGGCGACGATCCGCGGCGATGTCCGGCAAGCGCTGCGCCAGATTAACGGATATGCGCAGATCTTTTTCGGCGGCGGGGCGCTGCGTGGTTTCGATGCAGCTTTCGACGAATTGGGAAACGCTCAGGCGGCGGATTTCCAGTTCCAGCCTGTCGGCATCCATTTTCGAAAGCTTGAGCAAATCGTCGGTGAGCCGCGCGAGACGCCGCGAGTGCTCGAGAATGATTTCGAGGAAGCGGATGCGATTTTGCGGATCGTCAATGGCCCCGGCGAGCAGCGTTTCCGCAAAACCCTGAATCGCGGTGAGCGGCGTTTTGAATTCATGGGTAACGTTGGCGACAAAATCGCGGCGCACGCGCTCCAGCTTGCGCAGATCGGTAATGTCATGAAGGACGAGCACCGCGCCGGACTTTTCTCCTCCGCGCACGGCCGTGGCGGTTGCGGCAAAAAATCGCTGGCGCACGGTGCCGGTTACAATTTCCGCGTGCACCGCGGGTTCGCCGCTTAGCACATTGCGCACCGCTTCAATCAATTCCGTCTGCCTGACGGATTCGACGAGAGCGCTACCGATCCTTGGCGGCACGTCCAGGCCAAGAATTTCGGCGAAACCAGGATTCGAAAAGACCACGCGGTTCGTGGCATCCACCACTGCCACGCCTTCCACCATGCTGCCGAGAATCGCTGCCGAGAGGTTGCGCTCCTCCTTGAGAGTGCGGATGGTGAGGTCGAGGCGCGCCGCCGTCTCACTTAGCGATACCGCCAGTTTGTCGAGCGCGTCACCGGCGGGGTCGGCAAGGAGCGGCCGGAAATCGCCTTGGGCGACGCGCCGCGAAAACTCCTGCAGGCGGTCCACGCGGTCCGCAAAGCGCCGCGAGACCAACAGCGAAGCAGCGCCAGAAATCAGCAGAATGACAAATGACGAGAGCCATAGGCTGTGGCGGAAGGAGCCCAGGACTTTATCAACGGTTGCGACCGGGAGCGCGAAGCGAAGTACAACAGGCTCACCGGTGGTCAGGTTTTGCCGCACGGCGTAATACAACAGATTGCGATTGATCGTCACACTGTGACGAATGGACTGGCCCTCGCCCTTCGCGAAGGCATCGCGGATTTCCGGGCGGTCCGAGTGATTTTCCATCGTCGAGGGATCGGACTGGGAGTCCGCCAGCACTTGGCCCTTAGCGGTGATGACGGTTACACGGACGCCGCTGGCCGCCATTTTCTCAACCCATTCACGCAGCGCGGCGCGATCGGCGGCGTCTGAACTCGTGGCCACGGACGCAGACGGTGGTGGACTTGCAAGCGCGATGCGCGCAACGGAAGCAAGCTGTTCGAAACCCGCGCGCTGGTAGTCTCGCCGCAGGGCGCGCTCGGCGTAGAAATCGACGGGGATCAGGACCGCGATCAGCAGGGCGAGAAAGGCAAAACCGAGTTTCCAAAAAAGATTAAGCTGCACGGGTTTCAAACAAATACCCCGCGCCCCGGACCGTTTTCAAATGCACGGGGTTTTCCGGATCGGGTTCGATTTTTTCGCGCAAGCGGCGGACATACACGTCCACGCTGCGCGGCGTAACGAAGCGATCCGTTCCCCAGACGGCATCGAGCAATTGATCCCGAGTAAAGACGCGGTTGGGGCGCGAAGCAAGGTAATAGAGCAGCCGGAATTCGAGCGTGCTGAGCGGTACGGGTTTCCCGGAATGGCTCACGCGATAGGACGCCGGATCAATCGCCAGCTTGCCGATCTCAATGGTGCGCGGCGCGTCGGCGGGCGGCTCGGCACGGCGGAGCAGCGCCTTGACGCGCGCGAGCAATTCGCGCGGGCTGAAAGGCTTGGTCACATAATCGTCGGCGCCCATCTCCAGCCCCACGACGCGGTCGGCTTCTTCGCCGCGGGCCGTGAGCATAAGAATGGGCAAACGATTAAGCGAATCATCCCGGCGAATCTCCCGGCAGATTTCCAGGCCGGAAAGTTTCGGAAGCATGAGGTCGAGAAGCAGGAGATCGGGTGGCGTCTTTTTCAGCGTGGTCAGGCCAGTGCTGCCGTCATGCGCAGAGCTGACCTGAAAGCCTTCGTTCGCGAGATTGTATCGAACTAGTTCGACAATATCGCGGTCGTCTTCGATAATAAGGATGCGTTTCATGAAGTTTGGGCGTACCGCACGCCGGCTTGGCGGCAGTGTACCGTAGGACGGCGAATTGCGGTAGGCATTGGGAAGTTTTTGATCACTCGCGATTTGACGTAACACGTCTGATTGTCGCAATAGCGAGGGTCACTTAGGTAACGCGGCGTTTACATGTATGTGAATGTAGTGTTAAAGCTGGCAAAGCTTAATTGCCGCTTGAAGTTGTGAAGGCCAGGGCGAGCAGCGTCTTCTGCTCCAATTCATGCGCCTTGGCGGAGCCGGTTGCCGGGCTGGCGCTGGCGGAACGCTTGACCGAACGAAAGTTGAGCCCCCTAGCTTTTGCGATGCGCTCGAACCGTGGCATAACATAACCCGCCGCGCCCATGTTGGCGGGTTCTTCCTGCACCCAGACAATTTCACGCGCGTTGGGATGCCCTTCGATGGCAGCAGCAATTTCCGTGCGCGGCAGCGGGTAGAGCTGGTCGAGAAAGAAGATGGCGGTATTCGTGTCCTTGCGGCGGCGGCGTTCCCCGCGCAATTCGTGCCCGACTTTTCCGCTGGCGATCAGGATGCGGCGGGCGTCCTGCACTTCGCGGTCGGGAACGAGGGGCAGGAAGCGCGGCTTCGTGAATTCCTCAATGTTGGAGCTCGCGTCGGGATGGCGCAGCATGCTCTTGGGCGTGAAGACGATCAGCGGTTTGCGCCACAGGCGGCGCACCTGGCGGCGCAACATGTGGAAATACTGCGCCGCAGTCGACGGCTGGCAGATTTGCATGTTGTCCTCGGCGGCGAGCTGCATGAAGCGCTCCAGTCGCGCGCTGGAATGCTCCGGTCCCT
>WNGJ01018991.1_pt1 | contig 10158 bp, 7 predicted proteins | sample 5400611 | NCBI WGS metagenome assembly WNGJ01 (sample SAMN13153375, study PRJNA577476) | soil metagenome | isolation source: 40 cm soil or saprolite under Garry oak tree replicate 1 | place: USA:California | collected 2016-06-15
CACAAATACGATGTTAATGACTATACGAAAATTGATCCTTTCTTCGGGACGGAAGAAACCTTCAAAGAGTTGCTCCATGCATGCCATGCTCACAGTATACGCGTGGTTCTAGATGCGGTGTATAACCACTGTGGGACAGGCTTTTTCGCGTGGCGAGATGTGATCGAGAAGGGTGAAGCATCACGCTATGTAGACTGGTTCCATGTAAAAGAATTTCCGCCAGACTGGCGGAAGCGCAATTACCGCACGTACAGCCACCATGGGCATATGCCTAAATTGAATACATACCACCCGGAGGTACAACGTTACTTGATTGATGCGGCAGCGAAATGGACAAGGATGGGCGTCGATGGCTGGCGTCTGGATGTGGCAGGTGAAGTCGATCCAAGCCTGTGGCGAGCATTCCGCCACGAGATGCGCGCTATCAACCCTGACATTTATATTGTTGGAGAGATTGCACACGAAGCCGCTCGCTGGACAATGGGCGATCAATTTGATGGCGTGCAACACTATCCGCTCTATCACGCTATCCTCAATTACTTTGCGGCAGGCGATCAGTCACCTTCGTTTGGCAGCTTAGGGCCATCAGCACAATGGGACACCAACAGTTTTGACCATCGACTTGGGCATATCCGAAGCTGGTATCCCACTCCCGTCCTATCGGCTTTGCTAACTCCGCTCTCGACACATGATACACCACGCTTCCTGACACTTTGCGGAGGCGACAAACGCAAAGAGCTTCTCGCAGCCACATTTCTTCTTACTTATACCGGAGTGCCTATGCTCTATTACGGCGACGAGATAGGTATGGAGGGTGGTCCTGATCCAGACAACCGGCGTCCCATGGTGTGGGAGCCAGAGCAACAGGATCAGGAGATGATTGCACACTACCACCGCTTAATCGCTTTGCGCAAGGAACTTGCTCCATTAAGAGCGGATGGCGTCTGGACATGCCTGACATACGACGAGAGGGGCATCTACGCCTATCTTCGCGGAGAACTAAGCATGAATGGCGCTTCTCCCAGCAACGATGTCGTACTGGTAGTTCTCAATAACAGTCCTGGAACTCAACAAATACAGGTCCCCTTACACGCAAACGGACGTGGTGAGCAACCTTGCTGGGCTGATGGAACGTTGGTCAAGGATGAATTAGGGAAGCAGATCTATACCGTGAAGCAGAATGCGATTACATTGGAGCTAGCTCCATATCAGGGTGTGGTGATTACTAAGAACTTGTGAATTAGCAGGGCGAACGTAGCTGGTCGTCCTACTGAGCGACCTCGAAACCTGGTCATTGACGAAACGTTATGGAAACGCCTTTTCTGGTATACTTTTATTGTCACTTAAGTTTGTGGATTTTAGAGCAACTGTTCTCTGAACGATTGAGAAATGTCGATGTCACGACCGCTGCCCCCACTAGAATACCAGAAAAATGACGGTTCGACCTCCGAAGGTGTGTGGAGTGCGCGTTACCGGCGGCTCACACTGGGGCTCATTCTTATCGTGTTAGGGCCAGCGTTTGAGACGCTGGCCGTCGCGACCATTCTTCCCAGGATTGTTGCAAACCTTGGCGGATTGAGTTTGTATGGCTGGTCATTCAGCGCCTATATGCTGGCTACGCTTGTAGGACTCATCCTGGCCGGAGATGAAGCTGATCGACGAGGACCTGCCATCCCTTTCATTTGTGGTGTGGCGCTGTTCGTGCTTGGCCTGGCGCTAGCTGGCACGGCTTCCTCAATGGTCACATTCGTCCTCAGCAGGGGTGTGCAAGGTTTTGGAGCCGGTATTATCGCCTCAGTTGCCTTTTTCAGCGTTGGACGTGGATATCCAGAACAGGTGAAGCCTCGCATGGTGGCGGTGCTTTCGAGCGCCTGGGTAGTGCCGGGGTTGATCGGTCCAGCACTTGCAGGAATCGTCGCTGATTTTGTTGGTTGGCGCTGGGTTTTCCTGGGCCTGATTCCTGTGTTACCCCTGGGAACCGGCCTGGTGCTCCCAGCCTTGAGGAAGCTCACTCCTTCCTTGAAAGCTAGATCACTGGACCTTCATCGTCTCTTAGCCACAGCCGGTCTGGTGGCTGGAGCAGGAATGACCTTGACAGGATTACAGATGCAATCTATTCCCATAGCAACTGTGCTGATTCTTTCAGGTCTGGCAATAGGCATACCATCCCTTCGTTATCTCCTTCCACCTGGTACGCTACGAGTAAAGGCAGGCCTGCCCGCTGCTATCGCGACCATGGGCTTACTCAGCCTGGCGTTCTTCGGGGGAGAAGCTTTCCTCCCACTGACGCTCATTTCAATTCGCGGTCAAAATACAATCTTCGCAGGTATAGCCCTCACTGCTGCTACGTTGACCTGGGCGGCAGGTTCATGGTTGCAGGCACACCTGGCTCCTCACCAGGGACGTCGTATACTTGTAATGTCAGGCCTGCTCGTAGTTGCCCTTGGCCTGGCAGGCATCGCAAGTGTACTCATTCCCGGCATCCCGGCAATAGTAGCGATATTGGCATGGGGAGTTGGCGGGCTGGGCATGGGCATGGCTTACTCTACGCTTAGCCTCGTCGTGCTGGAAACGGCTCCTACCGACCAGGTAGGTTCGGCTACGGCTTCGATGGAGCTTTCATCTGTGCTTGGAACGGCGCTTGGTACTGGTCTGGGAGGAGTAATTATCGCGTTTGCTGCGGCAACAGGTCGCTCACCGAGTTGGGGGATTACCGTGATAGATATGCTCGTCATTGCCGTAATTGGGCTCGCTATCCTGACCGCCGTTAGATTGCCAGGTCGACCGCCTCAAACTACATCATAGGCCAGGATGCACCCCAGGACTGTTTAGCGCTTGACCCCTTGCGGCTTTATAGGCTATAGTTTTGAAATAAAGCTGAGGCCACAGTTATTTTGCAGGTGAGGTGTATGTCAAGAGAACGAACAAGCAGTATCCACTTTGGATTGGTAATCCACAATCACCAGCCAGTCGGTAATTTTCCCTGGGTCTTTCAACAGGTTTATGAGGAATCCTATCTCCCTATGATTGAGGCATTGGAACAACACCCCAAAGTGCGCCTCTCACTTCACTATACAGGTTCGCTTCTCGATTGGTTTGAAGAGGCTCATCCAGAGTTCCTGGAACGTATAGCGGCGTTGGTTCGACTGAATCAGATAGAGCTAGTCAGCGGCGGCTACTACGAACCCATTCTCCCCTCTATACCTGATGACGACAAAATCGCGCAGATTCGCCGCCTCACTGAGCGCCTCAACCGGGATTTTGGTGCGAATGCGAGCGGGATGTGGATCGCGGAACGAGTCTGGGAACCAGGTCTGCCACGCCTAATACGAGATGCAGGCATTGAATGGACGATCCTCGCTGACGTTCATTTTAAGAACGTGGGGCTGGAAGACAAGGATCTTTACGGATACTATGCCACTGAGGATCAGAGCAGTGCGTTGAAGGTTTACGCCACCAGTAAGAAATTGCGATATACCATTCCCTGGCGTCCCGTAGCAGAAACTATTGAGGCCCTGCGTTCTCTCGCAACGCCTGGTGGGAAACGTATGATAGTGATGGGTGATGATGGTGAGAAATTTGGCAGTTGGCCTGACACGAGTGACTATTGTTGGGGTCCAGCAGAACAAGGGGGTTGGGTAGATGAATTTTTCACGGCGCTTGAAGAGAATAGCGACTGGCTGCATATGACACCATTGGGAGAGTATGCTCACAATTATCCCGCGCTAGGCCGTATTTACATCCCTACTTCATCGTATATCGAAATGACCGAGTGGGCCTTGCCACCACAGAAAGCGTATGTGTTCGGAAAACTTCTGCATCAATTAGAGGAAGAGCATCGTGACAACATCCTCCAATTCATGCGCGGCGGTTTCTGGCGGAACTTTCTGGTGCGCTATCCAGAAGTCAACAACCAGCATAAAAAAATGTTGCGCGTCCATGACGCTGTTTATGCTGCGGGCGCAACAGAGGAAACTGGAGTTGTACAGTTGTGGAAAGCACAGGCTAATGATACTTACTGGCACGGGTTATTTGGTGGCATTTATATGAGTCATGTACGATCTGCTATCTACCATCACCTGATCAAAGCCGAGAATGCCGCCGATCGGGCACGGTATGGGGCTGGTCCCTGGCAGCGCTACGAGTTCACCGACTTCGACAGGGACAGCCAGAATGAATTGCTGATCGAAAGCGATCAGCAGAACCTTTATATTGACCCGCAGCGCGGCGGTACACTTTTTGAATGGGACTTGCGACGCAGTATGCATAATCTGCTATCGGTCATGTCACGCTACGATGAGGGATATCACCAGACGCTGCGCAACTATGAACAGGAGCGACGCCGGCGCGAAACCATTTTAGCACAGAATATTGCAGACCAGGCAGCTGGGAGAGAGAGGACACAACCAGCCTCTCCTCATACTTCAGTGCGAATAAAGGAACCAAATCTTGATCGATACCTTGTCGTCGACCGCTATCGTCGCCATAGCCTGATCGATCACTTCCTTCCTGCAAGCACTACGCTGTCAGATTTTGCGCAGCTCTATTTTGAGGAAATGGGCAATTTTGTTGAACTTCCCTACGACACTGAGGTCCAGCAAGAGAACAACGGCGTAAGGGTGACGCTTTCACGCTTTGGACACGTGCGGCGACCAGGCGCATTGGGGCCACTACCGGTGTATCTGAGCAAGACGCTCTTCGTACCTTTTGGAGAAGAGAAAGTCGTAGTTCGTTATGTGATCGAAAACAGAGGACAAACACGGCTGCAAACGCGCTTTGCCAGTGAATGGAATATGCACCTGCTTGGCGGAGGTGGTAACGACCAGGCATATTACCGTGTTGAAGGTCTCAAATTGGCCAACGAACGCTTTGACGGTACAGGCGAGGTAACCCAGGTACGCAGTTTCCATATCGGAAATTCCTGGATTCAGCAGGATATGGGCTTTTCTTTAAGTGAAGCGGCAACGCTGTGGCATTTCTCAATCGAGACGGTGACGGGTTCCGAGGCAGGTTTTGAACGCAACCACCAGGGTAGTTGCTTGACGTTACTCTGGCCACTGGTTCTAGAGGCCGATGAGCGTTGGAGCGTAGAGATTCGTTGTGAAGGGCATAGCGTGGCGGGAGCAAAGGCCACTTTTAATTATATACTATAGTGGTATGTAGCATTGCATATCCTTAAGCAAAAGGATTTAAATCAATGAAGCGAGTGCTGGCTCTCCAATTTTGCTGGGATGATCCACCAGGATACCTGGGCGAAATTATGCAAGAGCACGACATCTACCATGAAGTTGTCGAAGCCGATAAAAACCTTATTCCTGATCCTACCGAGTTTGATGCGATTCTTGCTATGGGCGGACCCCAGCACGTTGGCGATCATGAAATGTATCCATACCTGATTGCGGTAGAGTCTGCGATTCGCAAAGCAGTTGAAGAGGATATCCCTTACCTTGGAATTTGCCTGGGAGGCCAGTTATTGGCACATGTATTGGGAGCGCCCGTCAAACGGCATTCTATAACTCCGCTTGGTTTCTATAAAGTGCAAAAGACAGCAGAGGGAAAAACTGATCCTCTTTTCCATGGCTTACCTGATAACATGCAAGTGTTTCATTGGCACGAAGATACTTTTGACATCCCCAAAGAAGCCGTCCAACTGGCCAGCAACGCACAGACAGAAAATCAAGCCTTTCGTTATGGGCGCCATGCATACGGAACACAATATCACATCGAAGTCACCTCAGATATGATTGATGTCTGGTTTCACTTTCCTGAGTACAGGCAGGAAATAGTGAGTGCTCTAGGAGAAGGTGCAGTTGACAACTATGTGAGTGATAGCGCCAGCCTCTTCCCTCTTTACCGTCAACATTCGCGCATCATGTTCGAGAACTTCTTGAGAATCGGGGGATTGATCACGTAATGCAGGGGACTCCGTGCCGAATGTTGTTGAATGCGAGAGATAGTCAACCCCACCGAGGGCGATGCAAGCATCACTGCAACAGCCTGGTCAATCGGTCACCGAGCAACGTTTCTAAGTATGGAGTGACACCCCAGTATTTTTTAAGATCGAGGTATTCCTGAATATATCTGGCTCTGTCCCTTTGTGTTCGCCTGACAGCTCGGATGATCAGGTTCTTATTGGTATGCTCAGGTGATACAAACTCGACTACATCGGTCTTATAGCCCATAATGCGCAGGACGAGCGCCCGAAATGTGTCAGTAAGAATATCTGACAGGCGCTGCTTGAGAATGCCATCATGAAAGACGGGGGTAAAGGGATTAACAGCACGCAATTGCTGGTTGAGATTGTGATGACAGCAGGGAGCACACATTATCAAGCGTGATTGGGATACAATACCCTGGTAAATCGCCTCATCTGTTGCAGTATCACAGGCATGCAGCGCCAACACGATGTCGGGCGGCTCCTGCGGCGCGTAATCGATAATGGCCGATTTTTGGAAGCATGCATTCGAGAAGCCTAGCAATTCGCTCTGCCGATTATCTTTTTGTATCAGGATCTCATTCGTGTCAATACCCGTCAAATGAGCTGGGATGCCACGCACATTGTTCAGGTAGTGGTACGCGGCAAATGCCAGATAAGCAGACCCACAGCCACAGTCGAGTATGTTGACAGGTGTTTTCTCAAAACGCTCAAGTTCGCCTGTATGCTCAAGCAGCTTGAGAAACTCATTGATCTGAGAAAACTTCCCCTGCATGCTGGGTCGAACTTGCCCCTGCTCATCCATGATGGCAGTCGCTTGCAGAAATGGGTCGGGTTTGTCCGCCGGTAAGAGCAATTTCTTGCTGTGATTGTGGGCAAGCGGTGGTTCGCGCCTGGCCACCGTAGCTTTGGCCCGATGAAGGATGGCTTTTCCCTTATTGGTGATCTGCACCCGCAGGTCTTCCGTTGTCGATCGCAAGATGATCGAGTTGAAAGGCAGAGCCAGTATCTCATCAAGTTTTTGACTGGCTTCGGAACCACGATAGTTCTTAGTAATGTCTTGTTTCTGGTTGAAATAGGAGAATTGCAGGAAACGCTCATTTTTGATCAACACCGGGCGCACGATCACCTGTCGCCAGGGCATGATGGCGTCTCGGGCCTGGCCTTTCATTGTTAAGCGCACGAATACTTGCTCATCCAGTACCATGCTTTTTACCTGGTCTTTGTATTCCACAGCCATACTCACAGGCCCGTCCATAGGCACTTCATTGTGGTTGCTCTGCCTTGAACCCTCATAGAATAACACTTTACTTTACTATCAGCACCGGACAGGTAGCTTTCTCAATTAAGGCATGGCTGACACTGCCCATGATTGCTCCTCGAAGCGTGCTGAGGCCACGTGTGCCCATGACGATGATATCGGCCTTAATTTCACTGGCGACCCGTAAAATTCCATCCTCGACGACTCATTGTTTAAAGGCCGTACCTCATGAAGATGTTGCCCCGGCTCTTGAACAGATGGACTCCCCTGAGCGACGGGCGGTACGCGCAGGTGAACATAGACAACGGTTACTTCCGCCTGCTGACGGCGATCCGCCACCTGGGTGCTGAAGCGTACAACTCGCTCAGCATTTTCTGAACCATCGGTTGGAACTAGCACATGGTGAATCACAGGCAGGACTCCTTTCTCTTCTAGATGGGTACCCTCGTAGGCACTGTTATTTGTGAGGCTCCGGCTTGGCCTGGAACACATCACCTGAGCATAGTCTATCTCAATTTGCTGGTCAGCGTCCAGATGGTGCATTACAAAATCGGTACACTCGTCGAAAAACTATACCATTTGAGATTTTTTTTACGTTTTTCTCTTTTCTTTTTCTCTATGTTTCTGCTATACTTGCACACACACATATTTCTCATCTGATTCTAATTGAGTTCAGACGGATGAGCATGTAATGTATGTTATTATCATGATATATAACATATGTAGATGATCCCAAAAACGTTTGATCGCAAGGAGCAATCGACATCGATGTCGCAAACTAGATCAGGTCGGCTTAATCATCGTAGAGGTGCTTCTCATGAGTACCCACATGAAAGCATGAGGTCTTTGCGGTCACCCCTGCTAGACGGCGCAATCTCAGAAGATCGTTTACCTTTCAAGATTGTGGGCTATAGTATTTCCTGTGAGAGACACCCGCAACGAAATGAAGACTGCTTTCTCATAGAACAGCGAAGTGGTTTAATGGCAGTTTTCGATGGAGTGGGAGGTAGCGCTGCCGGGGAAATCGCATCGCAGGAGGCAAAACGTGCGACACTTCAAGGTTGGAAAGGTGCGCTGGGACAAATCCACAAAGGACGCAATGTACGACGTTTCCTTGAAGATTGCGATAGTGTCGATTTTTGCACACTACTGCAACATCTCATTGAACATGCTGACGAAACGATACGCACTGAGGGTGTAAGGGAGGCCGGTACGGATGATCTTGCCACAACTGTGGCAATCGCGGCTCTGTGCCATTATCCTGGGAAAAATGAGTATAGTATGGTCTATGCGCATGTCGGCGATAGTAGAGTGTACTTACTGAAAAAGGATGAATCGCTCAAACGTTTGACCATTGATGACGGCCTTCTGGGCAAGTTGGTAGAAAACGAGATGGTCAACGAGGATGATGCCCGCCGCATCGACCAGGCATTACATGCAGAAGAACTTACGGATGCAGAACTAAGCTACTTTCGGCTCCGTGGAGGGATTACCCAAGCCTTAGGTGGCCCGCTCCCTCCAGAAATCCATATCGACCAGGTTCCTATCTCCATTAGTGACCGTGTTCTTCTCTGTACTGACGGTATTCACGATAACCTTACAGATCTCGAGATTGAAGAAATCTTGAGAAAAGCGCCTCGTGACGCCGCTGCAAGACTACTCGTTGAATATGCCCTCCTGCGTTCACGTGAAGAACGCCAGACTACTATACGAGCAAAACCCGATGACATGACCGCAATTGTGTTGACACGCCGCTACTAAGAGCAAGCGCAGCAGGCAGTCCAAAAGTACCAGTCAATTTCGTGTTTGCGCTCGTTTATTTGATTCGTGTGCTACACTTGCACATGAGTAATATTTTTCTGTTGAGGGAAGTTCCTGGTTTCTTACGGAGGAGTTGTGCGTATCAACCAGAAATTCTGGTATATTTTAAGTTTTGTCTTAATTGTCCTGCTTTCTGCGTGTGGAGCTGGGCAAAGCAGCCACATAACACAAGTACAACCATTCACAGCCGATAGCCTGAACATCGCACAACATCCTACTCCAACAGTATCAATAGCGATACCGCGACAGGTAGCAACACCAACAGCCACCACCCATACCTATCCTGCAGGCGCACCACCCACTACTATTCCTGGTTCAGGCACGGGCCCTGCTCCTTACGGTCCACCACCACCGCTTACAGCAGAAGAGATTCAATTGACCCAGCAGTTGTTTACCCTGATCAATCATGATAGAGCCATCCGTGGGTTATACTCTTTCACCTGGAACGCCACGCTGGCAGGAGGAGCGCGGCTGCACAGTTGGAACATGGTTCACTGTGGTTTCAGTCATACCTGTCCCGATGGATTAAATCAATGTGTACGCATTGCCAATGAAGGTTTCGCCGGCTTTACAGATTGTGGAGAGAACATCGGGCTGGCAGGGCCATCCTCGCCCCCGTGGAATAATGTATATGCAGTGCAAGAGAGCATGATGAATGAGGGGCCAGGAGGCTGGCATTTCATACACCTGACCAGTACCACGCTCCATCGCATTGGTGTGGGTATCTACGTTGATGCCTACGGCTGGGTCTGGTTCACTGAGGACATGGTGAGTTAAGGTAGTATCGCCGCCGGTACTAGCAGATCTTGTTATCCCTTCATCATATAGCCCACGCCACGGATGGTCTGGATCAGGCGCGGCGCGCTGGGTGAGGCTTCCAGCTTCTCGCGTAAATAGCGGATGTAGACCTCGATGATATTGGTTTCCCCCAGAAAATCATAGCCCCACACCTGGTTGAGAATGGTGTGCCGATCCAGGACCTCCCCGGCATGCCGCATCAACAGATGCAGCAGCTTGTATTCGGTGAGCGTCAGCTCGACCAGGTGCCCGGCGCGCGTGACTTCGTGGGTGGCCGCGTGGAGCTGGACGTCGCCCACCTGCAGCAGCCCCGCCTGCTCCGCGCGGCTGCGTTGCTGCAGCC
>WNGJ01010897.1_pt1 | contig 10157 bp, 12 predicted proteins | sample 5400611 | NCBI WGS metagenome assembly WNGJ01 (sample SAMN13153375, study PRJNA577476) | soil metagenome | isolation source: 40 cm soil or saprolite under Garry oak tree replicate 1 | place: USA:California | collected 2016-06-15
CACCGCTGGAGACTCCCGGCCCAGCACCCAACCGTAGAATTCGGCTAAGTGTCCGGCTGTTTTGCTACCTGGTGTCGTGTCTATATTACGCCCACGGAGCCGTGCGGGGACCGTTTCAGTCAAGGAAATGTCAACAATTTCGACTATCGCCATCGACCTGTGCATCCTCTTGGACTACACCCTGTAATGCTGGTTCATGCTTATTGAGCATCGCATTTCGTACAAATGTGTCTGGTTGTATGCACAATGATCACGGAGAAGGGATTGTGATTGGCGCAGATCGACCGAGCAACGCCAGGTAATGCTCGTGCTCAACGCGCTCCTGTTTGGGATAAGGAAGAATCGCACCGGTTAAACTGATGACGCGGGAGCAGCCGAAAACGAAAGCGCACTCAGGATGCTCGAGCATGCAACTAATGCCTGCCTCACTCCGCATATCGGCAAAACCAATTTGGGCGGACCAGTTCATTAGCTGGCTCAACAAACCGTTACGGGGATAAGAGTCAAGCCCTCGTGTGTGGACGCGCACAACGAAGAAATGCAGGCATCGCTCTTGTGATTCCGATAGCGGTCAGTCAAAACTCCTCGATGACGAGCGCTCTTCCACGATTTGACGGACGAACCGGCGATCAACTGCGTCCAGTGGCGTTCGATCTGGGCATCGCGCCTTATGCCGACGGCTCAGTGCTTGTTACCATGGGCAACACGCGTGTGATCTGCGGCGTGACTATTGAGGAAAACGTCCCCCGCTGGATGAAAGAGCAAGGCGTAAGCGGCGGCTGGCTGACCGCCGAGTATTCGATGCTGCCATATTCTACGCAAACACGGAGACCGCGCGACGTCGCAAAGGGTCGAATCGATGGTCGCAGCATGGAGATTCAACGTTTGATTGGACGATCGCTGCGAGCAGTGGTGGATCTTAAAAAACTCGGACCACGCACGGTGTGGGTGGATTGCGACGTCCTGCAAGCCGACGGCGGGACACGCACAGCAGCAATTACCGCGGCCAGTTTAGCCGTGGCGATGGCCTGTCGGAAACTTGCGAGGGAAAAGAAGGTCGATGTGCCTCCGGTCCGGAAGTTGGTCGCGGCGGTAAGTGCCGGTGTTCTCGACGGGAAAACTATCGTTGATCTCAATTACGAAGAGGACAAACTCGTCACAGTCGATTTCAATCTCGTGGCGACCGAAGACGGCGAATTTGTTGAAGTGCAGGGCTCAGGTGAGGAGGCGACTTTTGCGCAATCACAGCTGGACGAAATGCTCGCGCTCGGGCTCAAAGGCATCGCTCAATTGATTGCGGCGCAGCGCGCTGTGCTCGCACGATTGATGGTGACGCCGCCAGTGAGCTAAGTCATTTACTGTCGCGACAACAATAGGATAAACCGCGAGATTGAGATGAAGAAAGCGCTCATTACCGGAATCACCGGACAAGATGGCAGTTATCTCACTGAGCTGCTGCTTGGAAAAGGCTACGAGGTGCACGGGATCATTCGTCGCGCCAGCACATTTAACACCTCACGCATCGACCATCTTTACGCTGATCCCCACATCAACGGCGTTCGAATGTTTCTGCATTACGGGGACCTCAGCGACTCTGTGAATTTGGTGAAGCTTCTTTACGAATTGAAGCCGGATGAAATTTATCATCTGGGCGCGCAAAGCCATGTGCGCGTGAGCTTCGACATTCCTGAGTACACCTCCGATGTCACTGCTGTTGGCACAATCCGCATTTTGGAAGCCATCCGCGAAACCGGGGTGCGCTCGCGTTTTTATCAAGCATCGAGCAGCGAAATGTTTGGCAAGGCACAACACGTTCCACAAACGGAGAAAACGCCATTCTGGCCGCGCAGCCCGTATGGTGTCGCAAAAGTGTTTTCATATTGGGCGACGGTCAATTATCGCGAGAGCTACGGGCTCTGCGCGAGCAACGGCATATTGTTCAACCACGAAAGCCCGCGGCGGGGCGAAACTTTCGTCACTCGCAAGATCTCGCGCGCCGTCGCGGCCATTAAACATGGCTTGCAGCATGAATTGTTTCTGGGAAACCTGCATGCGAAACGAGATTGGGGCTACGCGCCCGAGTACGTCGAAGCAATGTGGAGAATCTTGCAGCACGAGAAAGGCGACGATTTTGTCATTGCCACAGGTGAGGCACACACCGTAGGAGAATTCGCGGAAGCAGCCTTTGCCCATGTCGATCTTGATTGGAAAGAATTCGTCAAACACGACCCACGTTATGAGCGGCCAGCGGAAGTTGAGCATTTGGTCGGCGACGCTTCCAAAGCGGGAAAAGTTCTTAATTGGGAACCAAAAATTCGATTCCATGAGCTTGTGCGCATCATGGTCGACGCCGATATGGAATTGCTTTCGCGCGAAACGCCGAGAAAACATCTCGGAAAACTGCCGTAAATGAAGAAACAGGCTTTGTCCCGTCGGTCCGCGTGGACGACACGGTGATCTTCCCCGCTACCGAATCACAAACGGAGCCGGATTTGTTTCGGCCAGCGAACTGGCCGAGACGGGACGGGGGACGACGTTAGCCAGTGGTGCATCGACGATAGTTACTTCAGCGCCGCGGCCCACGATTTCGTATAAATTGATGATATCACCGGAACGCATTCGAATGCATCCGTAACTCGCAGGCAGACCAATATTCCGTTCCTCCGGCGTGCCGTGAATGTAGATGTCCCGAGCAAAGGCGTTTGCGTTTTGCGGCTCGCGTCCACGCAGCCAGAGAATGCGTGTAACGATCGGATCGCGACCGGGCGAATCTGGCGCGACGATTTCGCCTGTGCGGCGGCGATCTTTGAATACTGCGCCCGGCGGGGCATCGCCCCCGATTTTTTCTGCGATCTCCAACTTGCCCAGCGGAGTACAACTGCTGCCTGGCCAATCTCCCAAACCAAACTTGGACGTGGAGACCGGATAGATCGCAACCAAGTTACTCCGATCGAGAAGGGCTAATTTTTGTTCGCGTGTGCTGATGACGATGTGGTGTTGCGTGTCCGGCGCGGCACAGGACGAGATAACGAGGGCGATCGCGCCGGCAAATGTGAAGCGAGTGAGGATGTCGATCGGGCTGCGAATTGTCATGAGCGATTGAACCTGAAAAAGTTCTCCGCCGTTTCTGTAGTGGCCTCGGCGATTTCTTCCAATGGCACGCCGCGTGCGGCCGCGATCGTCTCCGCTACAATCCGCGTGTGTGCTGGCTCACACCGTTTTCCGCGAAACGGCACCGGTGCGAGATATGGACAATCCGTTTCGACCATGAACTTCCAGAAGGGAACCTTCGCGGCGACCTCGCGTACGTTCGCGCCGTTCTTAAACGTGACAATGCCGGTGAATGAAACGAGGTGATCGAGATCGAGAACTTCGTTCGCCTGTTCGAGCGTGCCGCCGAAGCAATGAAAGACGCCCCGCAGTTTTCCGATGTACGGCTTCATGATTTCGAGTGTGTCGTCCCACGCGTCGCGTTGATGTATCACGACATTTAAGCCCAACTCGGCGGCGAGATCGAGCTGTTGCTGAAAAAGACCAGCCTGCCGCGATTTACAGGCGCCATCTTGTATGTTTGCTTCGATCTCCTCTTCGACTTCGCCTTGTAGTGCTCGAGCGAAAACCTGGACGTTCTTCTCTTTTGCAGCACCGACGCTCGGTAAATGATGATAATCCAAGCCTGTCTCACCGATGGCGACCACGCGTCGGCTTTCCGCGAGCTTGCGTAACGGCGTAATGACGTCGTCGTCGGCCTTTTCGGCATAGGTCGGGTGCACGCCAATTACCGCATAGATGCTCGAATACGTTTCGGCAAGGTCTACCGCGCGCCGGCTGCTCTCGACCGAAGTGCCAATCGTGATGATTCGCGACACGCCGGCCTCATTGGCGCGACGAACCACATCGTCGAAATCGTTAGTGAAATCGGGATAATCGAGATGCGCGTGTGTTTCAATCAGCATGAAGTTGTTAAAAGGGTTACAAAGGTTACATCGTTCAGCACGCCGTTGGTAAGCATGTAACCTTTTCTTACGTTTGTAACTCGCCGAAGGTTACCATTCGAGCACTGTGCTTGCCCAGGTAAGGCCACCACCGAAGACGACCATGAGAATGTAATCGCCCGGCTTAATCTGCCCGCTGCGATTGGCTTCATCGAGCGCGATTGCTACTGCCGCTGCAGAAGTGTTGCCATAACGATCGAGATTCACAAACATCTTGTCGCGCGAAACGCCGAGCCGATCGGCGATGGCTTCAATGATGCGCAAGTTAGCTTGATGCGGAATGACGTAAGCGATGTCGTGAATGGACAAGCCAGCTTGTTCAAGCGCTCTTTTCGATGCCTTGATCATGGCGGTAACCGCTTGCTTGTACACTTCTTTGCCGGTCATGTGGATGGTATTCAAATTCAGATCGACATTTTCACGCGTGATCGGGCAACGCGAACCGCCGCCGGGCATGAATAAGATATCGGTATAGTGACCGTCGGTGCCAATGTGAGTGCTAATTACGCCGTGCGCGCTGCCGCGGTGGCGCAAAACTGCGGCGCCGGCACCGTCACCGAAAAGCACGCAAGTATTGCGATCGGTCCAGTTAGTAATCGATGTCAATTTCTCGGCCCCGATCACCAGGACAGTGTCGTGCGTGTGTGAGGTGATGAATTGCTGCGCGATCTCCAGGCCGAAAAGAAACCCGGCACAGGCTGCGGAAATATCCAGACAAGCGGCGTTGGTCGCACCGACCTTCTTCTGAACGAAGCAGGCCGTTGCGGGAAATAGCATGTCGGGAGTGGCTGTTGCCACTAGAATGAGATCGATGTCTTTAGGCGAAATCTTTGCTTGTTCGATCGCTTTCAGGGCCGCCTTCGCTGCCATGTCGCTGGTGTTCTCGTCCTTCGCGGCAATACGGCGCTCCTTAATGCCTGTGCGAGTAGTGATCCAATCGTCGCTGGTGTCAACCATGCGGGAGAGGTCTGCGTTGGTCAGAATTTTTTCGGGCACGTAACTACCCGTGCCGATGATTGAGACCGTGCGGGGCGGTTTAGCGGAGCGCGGGCTCGAGCGAGGCTGTCGTTTCATGGTAACGGCGAATCTCCTCGACGATATGCGGGTTTACCTGCTGTTCAATCGACTCCGCCGCGACGCGTAATCCATTTTTTACCGCCAACGGTGTGCTCGAACCATGGGCGATGATGCAGATGCCGTTGACGCCGAGAAGTGGACTACCGCCGTACTCCTCGTAGTTTGTTTTTTCCTTGATAGTGTTGAACGCATCTCGAGCGAGAAAAGCGCCGACTTGCCGCATCTTCGTGCGCATTAGTTCATGCTTGAGCCACTGGAAAATCGCCACCGAGATCGATTCACACGTTTTCAAGATCACATTGCCGACAAAACCGTCGCACACTACGACCTCAACTGGATCTTCGAAAAGATGGCGGCCCTCGATGTTGCCGACAAAGTTGAGCGAGCTCTTCTTTAGCATTTTGAAGACTTCCTTCGTCATCTCATTGCCTTTTACGTCTTCCTCGCCGAGCGAGACCAGACCGACCGTCGGATTTTTGTAGCCGAGCACATGGCGCGAATAAACCGTGCCCATGAACGCATATTGAAGAAGATGTTCCGGGCGCGCATCGATGTTCGCGCCCGCGTCGATTAAAACAAAGACGTTGAATTGCGTTGGTAGAACGGCCGCGATGCCCGGCCGGTCGATTCCTGGCAAAGTGCGAAGCTTGATTATGCTCGCGGCGACAGCTGCACCGGTGTGACCCGCGCTCACGATCGCGTCTGCCTGGCCGCGTTTCACAAGATCGACGGCGCGGCTCACCGATGAATCTTTTTTCCGGCGCACGGCTGACCAGGCGCTATCGCTCATATCCACCACTTGCGTTGCGTGCGCGATTTCGATCCGGTTGTCGTTGCAGCCAAGCTTCTTGAGTTCTGCTTCGATCTGCGCCGAGTCGCCGACGAGAAAAAGTTTATTGATGTGGTGGTATTCGCGCAGCGCCATGACGGCGCCAGCAACGAGGTGAGGCGGGCCAAAGTCACCGCCCATCGCATCCAGGGCGATCTTCATTAGTGCGAAATTTTGCGAACTAAAGTGGCTGTTTGCAAAGCGAAAATGTAGAGGGGCAAGGTGCGACGAGCACGTGGACCTTTAGAATTGGCGGCTGCCCCAGACCGCCAAGACGATTACTTGCCTTCTAGCGTCAACACCTGTCGTGCACGGTAATACCCGCACGATGGACATACAGTGTGCGAGGCGACAGTGCTGCCACACTGCGGGCATTTGTTTAGGTGCGGAGCATGCCAGCGGTTCGCCGCTCGGCGCGTGCGCAGCCGCATTTTCGATGTTTTGCGTTTTGGTACTCCCATGACAGGCGGCTATGAAAGCACGGTTTGTGTCAAAAACAACCCGCAGCCTGCGTAAACAGTAAACTGTTACAAAAGTTACATCGTTACATCGGCAGGGGCTGGGTTGTAATTCTTTTAACATTGTAACTCGTTTAACGTTTTAACTTTAACTGATCCAGCGCACTCCAATCCGATTCGCGTTTCGTACCTTGTTTGACAATTTCGATTTGTTTTGGCTTGCAAATTCGGCCGGCGTCGCGATCGCAATGCGGGTGCGCCGGCAGATTCAGCAAAAGATCCTCGCGCATGAATGACGTAAGATCGACCGCCTCCGGCCCGGTCAGCTCCGTGTGCACCGCAAAGGCCGGCACCTGAATTTCGTGTACAAATTTCTCCAGGCACGATACGCAACGCAGCTCCACCGGCTGCGACAGCGATCCGCTCGCCCACAGCGCCCCGCCTGCAACACCGAGATCGACGTTGTAATGCAGGGGTCCGACACAGCGAATTCCTTCCGTTTCCAGCTCGGGAATCGGGCATTCTTCATCCCCCTCGAGATGCAGACCATCAGTTGGAATTTGTTTCAGGTGAACTTTCATCCCTTAAATTTCCTGTTCAGCGCTTTGACGACACAAGCCGGAACAAAACTGGAGACATCGCCGTCGAGGCGGGCGATTTCTTTCACCAGCCGCGAGCTCAAGTAAGTGTATTCCTCCTTCGGCATCAGAAAAATTGTTTCTACGTCGGCACCGAGTTTTCGGTTCATCAGCGCCATTTGAAATTCAAATTCGAAATCGGACACCGCGCGCAAACCTCGGATCACCGCCCCGGCTTTTTCCGCTTTGGCGAATTCGACAAGCAATCCCTTGAACTCGGCGATGCGAACGTTATCGATCTTACCGGCGGTTTTTCGAAGCAAGTCGAGACGTTCCTTTAGTGGGAAAAGCGGCTGTTTCTCATCATTATGTGCCACCGCTACAATGACCTCATCGAACAGTTTTCGCGCACGTTCAATGACATCCAGGTGACCGTTCGTCACCGGATCAAAACTACCCGGATAGATTGCGCGTCTCATAAGCAGGATTGCGACCGGAAAATCAAACATCAAACGTCAAACAGCAAACTTTTCTGCGGTTGCCGAATGGCGTGGAAGCCCCAGATTGGTCTTCGCCTCTAATGAGCAATTTATCGAGTTACCGCACGATTGCCGTCGCCAGCACGTTTTCTCCGCGGTTTAAACAGGTACTTGCCGAAGGGAAGCGAATTCGAGACCGGTTTTCGTCTGAGCTCCATCTGATTTATGTGGGCGAATGCAATGAGGAAACGGCAAAGACGTTTAGAGATGCGCTCGCGCAACTGAAGCTTCCAGTTGATGCACCGATTCATTACGAAGCAGGCGACCCAGCCGAAGCCATTCTCCGTGCGCTCGCCCGGCAGAAGATCGAAATGGTCGTCGCCGGCGCGCTCGAAAAGGAGGTCGTGTTGCATCCCTTTCTTGGCAATGTCGCGCGCCACATTGTGCGGGAAGCCGGCTGTTCGGTCATGCTCTTCACCAACCCGGAAGCGAAGCCAAAACCGCTGCGCCGAATCGTTTTTGTTGCCGATTATACCAAGCATGGATTGGGCGCATTGAAAACCACATTGCCGTTCGCCGCAGCGGAATCGTGCGAGCGGCTTTATGTCATTCGAATTATCACGACGTTTGACCAGGCGCGCGCGTCGATTCGTGCGGATGCCGGGACAGGTGAAAAACCTAAAACGAAGGACGAGGAAGAAGACGCGCTGGAAAGATTCGTTTTGTCCGCTGGCACGACCGAGGTCCCAATAGAAGCGCGCTGTATCCGCGGCAATACTGGCTTAGCGGCTTCAGATTTCGTTCAATCGGTGAAAGCAGACTTGCTGGTAGTGCCGATGCAGAAAAATGCCGGAGCAATCCAGCAACTGCCGAGTAACATCGCCTGGGTCACTGATGTTATTCCTTGTAATCTCTGGGTAATTAGGTAGGGATGGCGCCACGCGCCATCCATGGACATCACAGCGCGAGGTCCCTACCATTGTCGACACTGCAATGGAGCATCCGTTTCAACCATATGGCTTGCCGCATCTCACGGTCATTTTTCTTACGATCATCTTGCCCTTTGCGCTTGCCGCTATCGTGCACCGCACAAGATCGTCACGCATCGAACGCGCGATTGTTGGTCTTCTCTCAGCAGTGCTCGTGTTGAACTATGTCGTCTACTTAATTTTCGTCCGCAGCCACGGCATCGTGACCTGGCAGCAAATGTTGCCCTTGCAACTGTGCGACTGGGGCATGGTCGTCGTAATCGTCGCGATGTGGACTGGAAGTCAACGCTGGTTCGAGGTGGCATATTTTTGGGGGATTGGCGGCACGCTGCAAGCCGTGCTCACTCCTAACCTGCGCTTTGGTTTTCCAGATTGGCGGTTCATCAGCTTTTTTACTTCGCATTCTGGAATCATCATCGGCGTGGTTTTTCTGATGCTGACTCGCCGATACCGGCCATACCCGATGTCGATCGTGCGCACGTTCATCTGGTCGGAGTTTTATTTTGTGGTTACTCTCATTGCCGACGAGCTGACAGGTTTTAATTACGGCTTCCTTCTGCACAAACCGGAAGCGTTTTCCATTTTGAATTTTCTCTCCGATTCGCGTCCGCTTTACCTTCTGGAAATGCACGGCGTCGCGTTGCTCTTTTTCCTGGGGTTGTATGCGCCATTTGCCATTTTCGATCTTGTCAGGCGGTCGGCGGGCGGTTCAGGTGAACCGCCCCTACCTGCGCGGGGAGTTACGCACACAGTTAGGGGCGATTGACCTCCATCGCCCGCATCGCGAGAATGGGTCCGATCAATGAAAGCCAAGCCGCTGAAAGTTGGCAGAGTTTCCATTGGCGGGAAACGCCCCGCCTTCATTCTCGGCCCATGCGTGATCGAGTCGGAGAAGTTCGTCTGGCGCATGGCAAAGAAAATTGCGGAAATCTGTCGGGTCGAAGATGTCGATTTCATTTTTAAAGCGTCCTATGACAAGGCGAACCGGACTTCAGTGCGCTCGTTTCGTGGAATTGGCGTACGCGAAGGCTGTGAGATTCTTTCCGCCATCGGCTGCGAGTTGAGAATTCCGGTCACAACGGATGTCCATTTGCCAGTAGAAGCCGACATTGCCGGGCAAAAGATCGATATGTTGCAAATCCCAGCATTTCTGTGCCGGCAAACCGACCTTCTGCGCGCTGCCGCCGAGACGGGTCGCGCGCTTAATGTGAAAAAAGGCCAGTTTCTCGCGCCATGGGATGTTCGAAATATTGCCGACAAGCTTATCGCCTTCGGCAATCCAAAATTCTGTTTCACGGAACGCGGCGCTACGTTCGGATATAACAACCTCGTGGCCGATATGCGATCGCTCTACTGGATTCGCGAGGCCGGATACCGCGCGATCTTTGATGCGACGCATTCTGTTCAACGGCCTGGCGGGGCAGGGGGCTCCACTTCGGGGGACAGCGTTCTCGCGCCAGCATTGGCGCGGGCCGCGATGGCCATGGGATGCGACGGTATCTTCATGGAGGTGCACGAAAATCCTGCGCGCGCTTTGTCGGATGGGCCGAATCAGATTCCGCTAAAGGATTTGCCGAAGCATTTGCGCGTGTTAAAGGCTATTCATGCTGCTCTCTCGTAGCGGCCGCTTCGATGAGGTAGGGGCAATTGGCCTCAATCCCCCGGATGCTGAGCCTGACAATGCAAGTAGACGAGGCGGTTCGGTGAACCGCCCCTACCTGCGGTTCGTTTGGTTATTAGCGGTTTTGTTGT
>WNGJ01016754.1_pt1 | contig 10157 bp, 10 predicted proteins | sample 5400611 | NCBI WGS metagenome assembly WNGJ01 (sample SAMN13153375, study PRJNA577476) | soil metagenome | isolation source: 40 cm soil or saprolite under Garry oak tree replicate 1 | place: USA:California | collected 2016-06-15
CCCCTGCAAAAGATACTGTTAGAACAATCAGCGCTCTATATCTCATCGTATAGCGATCAGCGAGGAAAGCTTTTCGACATTCCACACCCACGCCTGTGCATCATTTTGTTTCAAAAAGGCTCTGTATCTCCAGGTGTGTATTCCACCTCTTACATCAAGTTAGGGCGAGGACTGCGAGACTATTTATTTCAGCGCCTGGAATATATCGAGGTTACCGACCTGGTAAAACCGGGCCTTATTCCACGCTATGATTCTGCCGTGGAACGAAGCATTCATGCTAAACTTCACAGCCAAACCCACCGGCTGGGCGATTACGTGCGCAGGGCCGGAAGCCATAAAGTGTATTACACACGCAAACTAAGCTGGTTTGTCCAGGTGACGCCGTTCATTCCTCAAATCTTCGACGGGCAGGGCAGCCTGCGCAATCCCTCTGAACTGAAAACACTTTCTTTCTCAACCCCAGCCCATGCCGCTATCGCCTTTGTCGCCTTGAACTCGCACCTCTTTTACTGGTTCCTCACCACAGGCAGTGATTGCCGCAATCTGAACATGCGCGAAGTGCTAGGTTTTCCCCTGGATATAGATACGATACCTACCACTTTGCAGCAAACCTTACAAAAGTTCGCCCTTGAGCTTGCTCAGGATTTACAGAGGCATTCGGAACTGATACCTATGCATTATCACGACCTCGGTCATCTGACCATCCAGTGCATATTCCCCGGCAAATCCATATCCATCCTCGATGAGATCGACCGTGTGCTGGCGCGGCATTATAGTTTCACAGACGAGGAACTGGATTTCATCCTGCACTTCGATAGGCAGTTCCGGGTGGGATAGCATTTATGGCAAGCCCATCACTCGCATATCCTGGGGATGCTCCACCACAAAACGGTAGTCGATTTTCTGCTCCCCATCGGCAGGCAGTGAAAATTGCCAGATGAACAACTCCAGTTTGGTGCGCTCTGTTGGCGTTGGATGGATACTTTGCACTTTCACCTTGACACGCTCGTGCTGCGATACGGGCAGGTGATCGCGAATAATGATACTACGTGAGTTCGCCGCGTAATTATGCACGGCTATACGATAGGCATATGTGAGGCGGCGAATATTCCCTTGCAGAGCGTTACCTTTCTCCACCAGGCGCTCGACAAGCTCCCGTTTCACCTTGATGCCATCATCAATGCCCAGGAAAATCTTGAATTTTTCCGTCGGCGCGGTCGTCTTAACCTTTGTCGTGCCTACATACTCACCGCTTAAAAAGATGCTGGCGTCCCCGCTTAACAGAACCCGTTCGGTAGTATTGATAATGGTCGCGCGTAGATGCACCTGCTCATCGATCACCGGAGCGCTAACGTAGTCGAACGTACATGGCAGACCATCCCGCGCAATGGTGGTCTTGTGCGGCGAATTGTCCGAGGGAATATCCACAGAACGACCGGCGCGAAAAATCAGCGCGGTCCCCGTCGATTCAACTGTCGCTGTCGCCACGCCAGCCTGCCTGGTAGCTATTTCTTGAAACTCTTCCTGCTCTTCCTCATCCATCGTCGATGCCAGCGACATAGGAGCCATCGCAGGCATGGCAGCATATTGCTGTGGCAAGTAGGCATTGGCATCTGCTCCTGGAACCGCCCTTGATTTAGCGGCACGCATAGGCGCAGCAGCTTGAGGCGCGCCAAAGGCAAGGGGCATCGGAGGGGTATACACATTGAGATACCAGGGTGTCAGGTCGGGCAATACCGCCGATTGGCTGGGTCGGGCCGTTGATAGCGAGAGACCTACATTCTCCCAGCGTTCACCAGTGGATTGCTGCACCACGCCCACGTACGTCAATTCGACTTCGCCCTCGCTCTTCTCGCCCTTCATCTGCACACGCACGTCATAATGGGGATGCCAGGATGCGCCCATTATTAAGTAAGACAGCTCCAGTTCAAACGTTCCCGCCTGTGCCATCGCCACAGTTACCACCGCCGCCAGCCGATCTGAGAGCGTATGCCCCTGTTTCGCGGCAATTTCGCGTTTCTTTGCCGCGATTTCCTGTTGCACCTGTTTCAACTGCACCTCCAGGTTTTGCGCGGCCTCTGCGTCCTGCAGGGCTTGATTAGCGGTAAAGCTAAAGAAATCGGCGCAATCTTGCGGCTTCATCTGCCCCTGCGCCAACCCTTTCGCGAAGTCCCGCGATTGCTCACCCAATGCGCGCAGCCACTGGCGGCGATCATTGAGCGCGTTCTGACGGGCCTCGAGCAACTTATGCTGCTGTATGAGCGCATCCAATTCGTCCTGGAGCGTGCTCAATTCGGCCTCAGGCGGGCGGCTCAAGAACGCGGTCATGATATCAACGTTGAGAATGCGCAATCCCTGCGGCCCCTGTCCAGAGGCGCGCAGCGAATCGCGTAAAAATTGGGGCAGATTATTGACGCGCAATTCGTGCTCCCCCGCCTCAAGTTCAATCGGTGACTTCTTTGATAGGCGCTTCAAGTTCAATCATGGTAAGCCTCGCATTTCTTTTTCGCGATTAACAGATAGTTCTCATAATAATAGAGTGGTACGATTTTTTCGAAATCAGTGTAGCATCTGTCCAGATATACGTCTACAGTCAGTCACCCCATCCCTTTCAGGAGGGGCTTGCATCAGGACTCCCATCGCAATTCTGCATATCTCGCCAAACGAGCAAGACGTGCAGCTTTGAGTTCACTGTCCGACGCATCCGGGCCAAGTTCGGACCCTGGGGCAACTGACAAGTGCCCCGTTCGCACCCAGTCTTGCCGGGTGAGAAGCGTGCGCATCGCGATGTTGCGCGCACCGATCAGATCGGCGTGCAGCGTGTACGGCTGGTCTGTCCGCTGTCGATGAGGACACTGCGTGTTGCGACAAATGAACAGCAAGCCGTTGTTCGGTCGGTTCTGCTTGCTCGTGTAGCCGCACAAGGGGCAGGTCTGACTGGTATAGTCCGCGTCTACCTTGATGGCAAGCGATCCGGCGAGCGTGGACTTGTAGGTCAGCAGGCTGTGCAGTTCGCCAAAGGCCCACTGCGAGGCGTGGCGATTGGCCCTGCGCGCTTTGGCGGACACCGGTTCGGTGCCGTTGCCGTTTTTCTTGCGTCGTCGCTTGCGCCATTTGGTCCGTTCACGGATTCCCGTCAACTCCTCTAAGCCGAGAAGTGTGTGGGGGTGCGCTTTCACAATGGATTTCGCGATGCTGTGATTAGTTTGCAGTTTCAACCGTCTCTCTCGTCCGCCCAGTGCGATCATGCGTCTCGTAGCGGAGCGAGTGCCTTTCTTCTGCAAGCGTTTCCTGAGCCGGGCGTAATGGTCGGCACGCGCCCGCACTCGTTTCCCAGGGTAAAAGTGACTGCCGTTGGTTGTGGTTGCGGTGGTCGCGAGATAGCGCATCCCGACATCGACTCCTGCCACAGCAGGGAGTGCTTCAGGGGTCGGCTCTGGTATCTCCACTTCTAACGAGACCAGCAAGTAAAACTGCTTGTGAGCTTTGTCATACCAGAGCTTGGCCCCGCCAATCGTTGCGCCGTGCTGAATGAGGGCCACATGCCGATCGTAGCCCTGGTAGGGGAGTACGATCCGTCCCTGGAGCGTCAGCACGCTCACCTGCTGTCTTGTCTTAAAGCTGTAATCATAGCCGTAGTTGTAGGTCAGCGTCGGGGAGACGTACTTGGGCGGTTGATCCAGTCCCTTGTACCGCTTTTTCGTGTGCCCCGCCTTACGATGAACAAGGTTCTGCTTGAACTTCGTCCACAGGCCTTTGTAGGTCGCTGCGACCTGGCGCGGCACATTGCAGGCCATTTGGGAGGGAAGCTTGAACAGGGCACGGATCTCGCGATAGGTGCCTTGCTGCAAACGTTCAGCGTTGGAGAGCTTGCCCCGCGCGAAGGCATAGCGACTGACGTAGTTAAGCGCATCACGGTAGGCCAACTGGGTCTGCCGGAGCAGTTGGTGTTGCTCCGGCGTCGCCAGGAGTTTGAGTTTGGCGGTGAGAAGCTGCTGCATCGTCTCTTCCTGTCACACGGCTTACGGCAGCATCACGACTAGCAGGTGAATGCGCGCCGGGTCATTGGGCAGTGTCGTCCCATCCGACCACCAGCCGGTGAACCCTATCTCGATGCTGCCCACCTGCCCGCTTTCCTGCTGCGCGATGAGGCGCCGTGCCTGGGCTATCGTCTTGCCTGCGATGCGTTCGCCCAGGCGGTGCAGGTCTGCTGTGCTGATCTGATAGCTCCAGGTGCCGTGTGCCTGGACGACCAGGGTTATGAGACCGGACGGTGAGGTCGCCCCATGCGTGACGGAGGTGCTGAGCTTGCCATGTAAGGCATACCCCGCGCCAAGTGTTGTTGCCTGCTGGGAGAGCTTCCTCAGGGCGAGGCGCTCGACCGCCTGCGCGTCGTAGGTCTCTGCTCGACAGGCGACGACGACGGTCACACTGACCTGTGCTGCTTCACTGTTAGCCGGGTGATCGGGCGCGACGGTCGGGGCACACGCCACAGGTTGGATCACCCGTTCCGTAGGATACACCTGCCCTTGCAGGCGCGTTTGAGTCGAGTGGGTAAGCAGGGCCACGAGCGGGGTTGCCAGTCCGCTAATATCCTCTTGTGTCACCATCGGATAGTCTCGCGCATCCTGCCCTCCCACAAAGGCGCTGTTCTGCACGAAGACGTTCTCCCGGCAGCAGGGGCCACGCAGATCACCGACGGTGATGTTGCCTTGTGGCCCTACCTGCACGGCCTGCGCCGAGACTGTCACCTGCCCCTCGCTGGGAGGCATTGCCGCCGGAAGTAAGGCGTCCTGCTCGGTCACGACCTCCACGTCATCCATACCCGTCAGGAGCGTCCCTGCCAGGATGAGTTGTGGCGTGAGCGCGGCGTTGTAGAACATGACCAACCCATGCCCGGCGCGGGCTGGTTGATGCCCGGTGCCAGTGGTCGCGTGGGTCTCGGTACGGGTCGGACTGGTGGCCGACAGGAGACGCGCAGCAACCTGCAAGCGCGCCGGGTTGGGAACGCCCGAGGGTCTCGCGGTGACGGTGAGGCTGGTCGAGAGCGTAGACTGCGCCGAACTGATGGTTACGATTGCCTGTGGAGAGAGCCAGGGAGCAAGCAGTGCGCAGACGATGACCAGCAGAAACAGGGCACCGCTTACCGCTGCTGCCGTGCGCACCCGGCGGGGTGTCCAGTAGGCAGGCAAGTCAGGCGGGGGTGTCGTCGCGGTTGTGGTGTCTGGTACGACTGGGGTCTGCTGCTGCGAAGCCGGTGCGGGTGAGTCGGACGGCAGGGCTTCGGTTGGCGCCTCCAGCGCTGCCGCCACCGGTGCAGGCACCGGTGGCGGCAGCGCATCCTCGTCGGGGTCAAACACCGTGCCATCCGAGAGGAAGATGAGCGGAGGCGGCTCAGGAAAGAGCAGGGGGCGCTGTTCATGGTGCGGCATCTGGCTCAGAACAAGTGGCCCGTTGGCGTTGCGCGTGTGCGCTGGGTAAGTGGAATGAACGTATTGCTGTTCTACGGACATGTCGTGTCTTCCTCCTTATGGATGAGTAGTCAAGGGAGAGCTCGTAGGAGGCTCTCCCAGTACCAAGAGGCATCCGTCACGCAAAAGAATGGTGAGCATCGACCCAAGCGGCGGCCTGCGTCCTCTGGTGTACTGAACTTCGACCAGCCAGGCACACGCTGGGCGCCTGCTCGCATCCGGCCAGGCCGCACAGAGCATCCAGGTTGGCCACTCTCGTATCGCACGCACACGCACTGGACGGTCATAGCAAGCAACGACGAGCATCCTGATGTGCGGCGGCATAGTCCAGGGTAAGATAAGAGGACGGGATAGGTTATGACAGCGCTTGGTGGCATCGGGTCAACTCCTTTCTCTCTCAGCGCTCCAGGCTGCGTGCCACGGCAAAGCCATCGGGATAGCGGCGCAAGAGCTTGCTAACGTTGGTCTGCATGATTTGGGTGAGGGTACAGTCCAGGTACTGGCATAGCAGCATGTAGTACCACAGGAGGTCTCCCAGTTCATCGATGAGCCGCTCTTTGTCCAGGGGATGCCCCTGGAAGAGGTGCTTCTTGATCTGGTCAACGACTTCCCCACTCTCTCCCGCCAGACCGAGCGCGCTCAGGCAGAGTTGGTTGCGAGTGCGGCCCGGCTGGCCCTCGTAGGTGCGCAGCACGGCTTCCAGGTACTGCTGTTCAGTGATGGCATGGTGGTGTGAGTGTTCCGGCATGGGTTCGACTCCTCTTTCTTTCTTATGGTTGGCTGGGGGCATGGAACTGGTCGTCATGCCCATTGTTGAACAAGACCATGTTGGTCTCCCCCACGTGGATCACCAGGTCAGGCCTGCCATCGTGATCGACATCGGCAAAACTGAGCGTTACCGGCAGGCGGTCATCGGTCACGCTTGGCCCAAGGTAGACATGGGCTTTGGTCGGGTCGCCTGCCGGTAGCTCGATAATCACCACCTGTCCATGCAGATTAAGCGCGATTATGTGGGATTTCCGCCCGTCTCTCTTAGAAACCTCAAAGGAATCGAGCAGAAAACCGCACATAATGCAAGTTAAGTGGCATTAAATTTAATCCCACTTAACAGCAAGGAAGTGACTGGGGTGTTCGGATGAGTCGTGGTGATGCCCGACCACCGCATCGGCCTGGTAGAGGCGCGGATAGCCATACGTCCAATCTAGATCGCGGGCCTGCACCCAACTGCTGGCGGCATTCAGCAGAGCGACCAATGCACCCATTGCCAGCATGCCCACCAGGAGCGTGAGCCACAGGTGCCCGCGCAGTCGCGTCGCCCTGGGCCACTTGGCTGGAACATCCTCGTGCGCACTGGCGCGTTTGGGATGGTCGAGCGTCTGTGTGATAGGCCTGCTCTGCTGATAGGGAGAGGGACCGTAGCGTCTCGCGCTGGTCGGTAGACGAGTGGGCGGTGCCTGGTCATCGAGCAGCAAGTCCTCCTCTTCGTCAGGTTCGACGGTGTAGGCATCGGTTTTGCCTGCACGGTGGTTGGTAAAGGTGATCGGGAATTGCACCTGCTGGGTGGAGGGGTCAACAGAGGGAGTCATGGTGTACCCTCCTGCTGTGGTTGCCGCTCACGCCAGTCGGCGATGGCGGCACGCACTTCATCGGTGAGCTTCCACAGGCGTTCTTGCTGGGTACGAGCGGCGCGGGACATACTACGGACTGCCTGGAGGTCCTCCGCCGCCAGTTCATCGGGGGTGAGCGTGTCCAGGGCGCAGGCGGCGCGGCTCCAATGATGGGTAGCGTCCAGGAGCGCGCGGCCCGCCTGGGCGTACCAGTAGTCGGTGTCTTTGGGATAGCGACCCTGCTGCTGCTGCCAGGCCAGGGTGAAGGAGCGCAGGGCGCGGGTCTCATGCGAGAGCGCGAAAAAGGCGTGTCCCACCGCAGTGAGCGCAGGGACGCGCTGCTCGGCATGCTGGGCAAAGCTCGCCCACTCGTCGATGGGTTGGGCCAGTGGCATCCAGTAGGTACTGAGCGCGGGCAGTTCAGAGGCCTGGCTCGCCTGCTCAAGGGTGAATGCTTTGGGGTTGGTGAGACGAGTCAATGGGGTGGACAAGGGTACCATCTTGGTCACGTTCTCCTTTCTGTACAGAGAAGACAGGGATGCAAGTTGACCGCAGAGCGGAAAAGCGCACGGCTCACCAGAGCGCGGCTTGCTCGGCCTGGGATGCGGCGGCGCCATGGGTGGCCTTTTGTCGTTCGAGCGTCACCCACTGGCCCTGCTCATACCGTTGCAGGGCGCCACACTGCCATCGCTGGCAGCGACGGTAGGTGTCGGCAGTGGTCAGAGACCAGTCGTGTCCCAGCGCACGGCACAGGCTATGACGGATGGGAGGCTGCTGTTGAGCAAGCGAGGCGGGGCGTGCAGGCATCCTGATGTCTCCTTTGGCTTTTGCCTAGAGGGTCTTGCCCAGCACGATGGCGGTTGCCTCATCGGGAGTAAGCAACCCATCTGTTACCTGTTGGTCAAGCTCAGCAAGTAACAGAGGGTCTTCCCGACAGGGACAGGTGGTGTCACTACAAAACGGAGACTCAGGGGTGTGGATCAGGTCATCCTCCATCAGGACGACAAGAGGTTGGGGTTGGTCTTGCACAGAGTTGCTCCTTTGCGCTTGACGCAAGGCCCGCCCATGCACTACTGTATGCAAGGGTGAGGGTCTAGGTCGGCTTAACATCGACTAGGCTCGCACTCGCTTGCTTGGTATCTTTATCTACCAAGCAAGCATTCACAATTATCCACTAGAGAATCGCACTACAAGAACTTCTTATGAGGAGCACTCTCCACCACTTAACCTCTGGGCCTTTCGGAGGATCATCGAACTGACTTGAACGATCAACATCATTACGTTACGAAACACATGCATCTAGATATATGTTACGTAACTATACGTAAGTTACGTTCAAAATTATAACATATGCCTCCAACTATGTCAAGATGTCACGTAAGTTTGCGTAAGCTACGCAACAGTAGTAAAATCAATATCAGACGGAAAGACAAGTAACTTCCGTTAAAAAAGGAAGACGTAGAGCGTAATGGAAGAAAAGAAGTACTACACCGCCAAAGAAGCAGGAGACATACTCGGCATGACCTATAGCGCACTCAGGCATCAGGTAAAGACTAGGCAAATTCGCAGCGTCACCCCGCCTGGGAAACGACAGGCTGTCTACGTCAAAGAGGACGTAGACAGCCTGGCACGCACGGAAGAAAAGAAGTACTACACCGCCAAAGAAGCAGGAGACATACTCGGCATGACCTATAGCGCACTCAGAAACCAGGTAGACGCAGGAAACATTCGCAGCGTCACCCCGCCTGGGAAACGACAGGCTGTCTACGTCAAAGAGGACGTAGACAGCCTGGCACGCGAACTCAAAATATTCATGGCGACGAAGAAGAGAAACCCTACTATTTTTTCAAGGGCGACCACCAGAGAGGAAATACTCGAAAGCGCGAAACTGAGCGATGCTATATTTGGTGGACACATTGACATAGATCGGCAAATGGCCTGGCTGGCCAGAAATCCGGACATTTGCTATGTGGCAAAAAATGAAGGAAAAGTAGTTGGTTATGCCATCATCCTACCGTTGAGCTTCGAGAAGATAGAGAAGCTCCTCCGCGAAGAAGAATATACGGTCAACATTGAGGCAGATGAAATAGGAGAGTTCACATCAGGGGAAACGACACACCTGTACCTGGGAGCGATAGGAGTTATCCCAGGAGTGACACTTGCCGAGAAGCGTGCCTACGGCTCCCGACTCGTGAGTGGACTCATGAAGGTCATCATTGAATTGGGCAGAAAAGGAGTCATCATCAAAACAATCGTCGCCAGGAGCACGAAACCGGATGGTATCCGCCTACTGCGGGACATCGGTTTCACTGAAATCCTGTCGACCACCGACAAGAAGAATTTCATGATAGAGGTGGAAAAATCTGGCATTAAGGAGATCATGCAGTACAAACAAGCTCTCAGGGAAAGTGGAGTATTCACCTTCCCTCAAGACCTGAGTGAACTTCCAACGCCGATACGGTCCGAAACGGAAAGCCAGACAGGACGTGAGCCACGGGGATGATATGGTGGGTCATTTCATGAAAGATATCACTGTGTATTCTTTCGCATCCTTCAAAACTGAGTTATTTGTTTTTTAACGGGCTGAGTATTTTATGCGATGTGTCTTTTCTTCAATCCTTTATTGTCTTCCCCTGGGTCAGTATTGCGCGCATAGTTGCGTTATAGAGATTGATCAGTTAAAATAGAGTTTAGCCAGGGAAAAAAATGTCTCTCGCGAGGGCATTGCCGTTCAAAACGTCAGAATCTGATTCGGCATGACAAAGGAAAATTTAGGATGCCATACCGAGTTTTGTGTAACGGTGAATTCCAGAAAAGCCTCGAAGCCAGGACTGGCGTGGTTTTAACGCATTCTCGCTTTACGCCATTACACAAAACTCGGTATGGTGTCGCTTATTTATTCGGATCATGATGAGATCGTCTTGTTTCTGAGTGACGAAGATTTAATTACCATGATAAATCTGAAAAGGGAAGGCAATAGCCCAAGCGCTCTCATAGACCAGAAATACCATGAGTTTCTTGGTAAGAAATAAAGTAGAAGCTCCTTGTTCTTCCTACTTCCTTGTGGCACGCTGGATGG
>WNGJ01035621.1_pt1 | contig 10157 bp, 7 predicted proteins | sample 5400611 | NCBI WGS metagenome assembly WNGJ01 (sample SAMN13153375, study PRJNA577476) | soil metagenome | isolation source: 40 cm soil or saprolite under Garry oak tree replicate 1 | place: USA:California | collected 2016-06-15
TCAAAACCTACGTAGGCGCGACTGAAGGCGAATCCAGCGTCACCTACCTTCGCCCAGAAACGGCGCAGTCAATTTTCGTGCAATTCAAAAACGTGCTCGAAGTCTCGCGCAAGAAATTGCCATTTGGGATCGCGCAAATCGGCAAAGCCTTTCGCAACGAAATTAACCCGCGCAATTTCACGTTCCGCTCGCGTGAGTTTGAGCAGATGGAGCTAGAATATTTTTGCCGGGCAGAGGAGGGGATGAAGTTGCTTGATTACTGGTTGGAGGAGCGGCTGAAGTTCTATCAAAACATCGGCATTTCGCGCGAGAAATTGCACGCACGAACAGTTCCCGATGAAGAACGCGCTTTCTATTCGAAAGGAACCTATGATATCGAATACGATTTTCCATTCGGCTGGCAAGAGCTCGAAGGTGTAGCCTATCGCACCGACTACGATTTGTCGCAGCACCAGAACGCGAGCGGTAAGTCACTAGAATATTTCGATGAAGAAACCAAACAGCGATTTGTCCCTCACGTGGTTGAGCCAAGCGCGGGAGTGGACCGCACCGTGCTGGCACTAATCTGCGAAGCATATTCGGAAGACGAAGCCCCCGATGAAAAGGGAGAAATGGAGACGCGACTAGTCTTGCGTTTCCATCCGCGCATGGCGCCGATTAAGTGCGGGGTCTTTCCGTTGCTCAAAAATAAGGAACCGCTAGTCGCCAAAGCAAAGGAGATTATCGATCTTCTGCGGCCGCACTTGACGGTATTCTACGATGAGAGCGGTGCGATCGGACGTCGCTATCGGCGCCAGGATGAAATTGGCACGCCATTCGGTGTGACCGTCGATTTCGAAACGCTGGGGGAGAAAGATGCGGCATTATGTGACACGGTGACGTTGCGTGAACGCGATTCCATGAAACAGGAACGGGTCGCGATCAACGATCTGGCGGCCATTCTTGCCTCGCGGATTTCTTGATGGATCTGGAAACCTTCCGCGAGTACTGCCTTAGCAAGCCCGCTACAATCGAGAGCACACCGTTCGGCGAAGACGTTCTCGTTTTCAAGGTGGCCGGTAAAATATTCGCACTTGCACCGCTCGATGAAGTTCCAGCAACGGCGAATTTGAAGTGTGATCCGGACCTGGCTCTCGAATTGCGCGATCGATACGAGCAGGTCCGTCCCGGCTACCACATGAACAAAAGACATTGGAACACGGTCGAGCTCGATAGTGGAATTCCAGACACGGAATTGCGCAAAATGATTGATCACTCATACGAGCTTGTGGTCAAAAATTTGCCGAAGGCAATGCGGGATAAATTATTGTAGCCGCGATCCATGTCGGGCGATCCTTGCGCAATTTTACGCGCTCCCTCCTTCAATTTCTCAAGTTGAAAACTTGTGCTGCGCCCCTACAGCATGGATGCGCCGTGTAAGACTTCGCGTAATTGGATTTCGCCGATCTCCAGTTGCAGCGCCTCGCGGGCCACCCGCAGAAAATTGTCCGGCGTATCGGTTAACGCGATTTCCAAACCACCCGGAGTCCCCGATGGCGCGCGCAATTGTTGTCGATCCAAAAGTTCTTGTACCGCGGTTGCACAGTTGCGGGCTGAATCCACCAGTTTCACCCTCTCGCCGAGCGCGCGAGAAAATGCGTCGATCAGCAGTGGATAATGAGTGCAGCCAAGCACGAGCGTGTCGATTCCTTCCATCACGAGCGGTTCCAGGTAACGGCCGATAACGCGATCCGTGAGCTCGTCATCCAGCCACGCCTCCTCGATTAGCGGAACGAGCAATGGGCAAGCGCGCACTGAGATATGAACGCCCGGATTCAGCGCGCGCAATTCGCGTTCGTACGCGCCGCTTTTGATCGTTGCCCGAGTTCCGATTACTCCGATGTGGTGGTTGCGTGTGGCTGCGACCGCCGCTCGCGCGCCGGGCCGAATGACGCCAGTGACCGGCACCGGAAGATGTTCTTCCAATTTTCGTAAAGCAACCGACGAAGCGGTGTTGCACGCCACGACGAGGATTTTTGCGTTTTCCTCGATAAGTATGTCGGCGATCTCGAGACTGTAGCGCTCAACGGTGCTGGCACTTTTTCCGCCGTATGGGACGCGGGCCGTGTCACCGACGTAAAAAATCTTTTCGTTAGGCAGCAGGTCGCGCAACGCCTTGACAACGGTCAGGCCGCCAATTCCGGAATCAAAAACACCGATCAGGCGCGAGTCACTCATGTAACGGAAAGGTGATAGTTCCCCGGAGACGCTGCAAGCACGTTCTGGTATGGACGGACTGAGGAGGACGGCCTTCCAGGCTGTCTCGGCCGACAAGCATCTTGTCCGCCAATGGAACGGACTCGCCCGGCGGCGAGCTTGTCGGTTGAACGACAACGCGAACAAGGAGAGGGCACGCTAGGAGCCCGCTCGCCGAAGCAGGCAGGGGATGCCTAACCTCCGTCCAGGGGTCGCGTGCTACCTTAAGTTTGCAAACGTGCCGCACCTTCGGATGATTCATCGCGATGCCTGAATTTTCCAAGACATACGATCCAAAGTCGGTCGAGCCGAAATGGTATCGGCGTTGGCTCGCCGATGGGGATTTCAGAGCCGATCCGCACTCGCCGAGACCAGCTTTCTCTATCGTTATTCCACCGCCAAATATCACCGGCGTTTTAACGCTCGGTCATGTCTTGAATAATACGCTTCAGGATATTCTTGCCCGCCGTGCCCGGATGCTGGGTTTTGAAGTCCTTTGGCTCCCGGGCACCGATCACGCAGGCATTGCCACCCAAACAGCAGTCGAAAAGTGGCTGCGCAAAAATGAAGGAGTAACGCGCCACGATCTGGGTCGCGAGGAATTCCTGCGTCGCGTTGTGGATTGGCAGGATAAACATGGCAGCATCATCATCGAACAACTGAAACGACTAGGATGCTCGTGCGATTGGTCGCGGCAACGCTATACACTGGATAATGCTTACGTTCGGGCTGTCCAGGAGGTTTTCGTTGATCTTTACCGGAAAGGATTAATCTACCGCGGGCGTCGGATGATCAATTGGGATCCGGCGGCGCAGACTGCGCTCTCGGACGAGGAAGTCATTTCTAAACCGCAGAAGGGGAATCTTTACTATGTTCGCTATGAAATCGCGGAAGAGCCCGGACGTTTCATTGAAGTCGCGACCACTCGGCCGGAAACGATCATGGCCGATACAGCTGTGGCAGCTCATCCCAGGGACAAGCGCTATGCCGATCTGATCGGCAAACATGCCTGGCGTCCGCTTGCACGGGAAAAACTTCCGATCATCGCTGACGAAGCGATCGACCCCGAGTTTGGCACGGGTGTTTTAAAAGTCACCCCCGCCCATGACACACTCGATTTCGAGATTGGACAGCGCCATGACCTGCCAATCATCGATGTTTTGTATCCTGATGGGAAAATCAATTGTCCGGCTGTTCCGGAGTTGGACCGCCTCGATCGGTTCGAGGCGCGCGAAAAAGCGGCTGAATTATTAGAGCAAAAAGGTCTCCTTTCGAAAACGGAGGCATACGAAAACAATGTTGGATTCAGTCAACGAAGCGACGTGCCGATCGAGCCGCGGATCAGCGAACAATGGTTTCTCCGCTATCCGAAAACGAAGGAAGCTTTGGCCGCGGTGCGTGACCATCTTATCCGCTTCTTCCCCACACATTGGGAAAGAGTTTACGCGCAGTGGCTGGAAAACATTCGGGACTGGTGCATCAGCCGCCAGATCTGGTGGGGGCACCGGATACCGGCGTGGTATCCGAAATCGCAGCGCCCAGGTTCGGACTCCAAAATTTACGTTGAGGTTGAGCCTCCGCCGGATCTTGAAAACTGGACGCGAGATCCCGACACGCTCGACACGTGGTTTTCGTCTTGGCTTTGGGCTTACGAAACCATGGATGAAGAAACACGGAAGAAATTTTACCCGACAGCTGTGCTCGTGACTGCACCGGACATTATTTTCTTTTGGGTCGCTCGAATGATTATCGCTGGCCTCGAGTTTAACCCCGGAAAATCCGACCGCGCCGAAGACAACGTCCCATTTCACAATGTATATTTCACTGGGTTGATCCGCGACAAGCACGGTCGCAAAATGTCAAAGTCGCTTGGCAACTCGCCCGACCCGCTCGAGCTGATCGAGAAGTATGGCGCGGATGGTTTGCGTTTTGGTCTCATGCGCATTGCCCCAAGCGGCCAGGACATCCGCTTCGATGAAAAGCAAATCGAAGAGGGACGCAACTTCGCGACTAAACTCTGGAACGCCGCTCGCTTTCGGCAAATGCATGGCCCGAGCGATGCCGCGCCAAAAATCGACAATGCGTCGCTATCGATCTACGCGGTGGAAGTGCTAGCGCGATTGAACGAGACGATAGACGCAATCGATGCAGGTTATCGCAACTATCAATTCAATGCAGTCGCACAACGCCTTTACGACTTTTTCTGGAGCGATTACTGCGATCGGTTTGTCGAAGCGGCGAAAACGGAAATCTTCGGCGAAGACACGGAACGGAAGAAATCCGCGTTGGCCGTGATGGACATTGTGCTCTCAACGTTTCTGCGCTTGCTTCATCCGTTCATGCCGCACATCACCGAGGAGCTTTGGTCGGTGCTCGGTTTGGGGAATGGTTCAATTCAATTCGCGTTGCCGCCAGCCCGAACGTCTTTGGAGGATGTGGATCTGACGCCGAAGCGACGGCTTGTTCGGGACATTTACGAGATGGTCCAAGCTGGCCGCAATCTTCTGGCGGAAGCCAAGCTTCAATCCAACAGAAAGATACGTTTTATTTTACGCACAAATGAGAAATCGATTTCTGCCCAAAGTCCGACCATCGCACGGCTATTAAACGCCGAGGACCTAACATTGGATCAGAAGTATCAAGCGCAGGCTGGTAATCCTGTCGCTGTGACACCGCTCGGCGAGATTTTCTTGGCCGTTCCCGCGGCGGACAAAACCGGGGAACGCGCGCGGCTGGATAAGGAAATTGCAAAAATCGAAGGCGAGTTGCGAACAGTCGAAGGCAAGTTAAAAAATAAGTCCTTTGTCGATCGCGCTCCCACGACGTAAAGATTATTTTGTGTTCGTCGATTGTGGCGCCACGTCGCTGAAAAAACGCTTTTAGCTCCGGCATATAAAAAGTTCCATCGTACTCGCAGTTTAACTCAAGCCAGACGCGGCCGCGCGGTGCGAGATGTCTGGCGAGGTCGTCGAGGAAAAATTCCCACTCAGCCACGCCCCAAAGATTGGGTTGTTTGTGATTATTGAAACAGATCATGAACGCGGTAACGAGGTCGAATCGCTCGCCGAAATTGGGTAGAGGAGTAAACGGGTGAATTTGCCAGACAACGCGACGGACTCCGAGCAGCCGGGTGATTTCTCCAAACATCGCGACATTCTCCATGTCGAGGCCAGTTCCTTTATGGCCGAGCAGCTGTGCGATATGCAGAAAATACCCGGCGCCACAGCCAAGATCGAGAATGCGCTTGGGCCGCGACAGATCGAGCTCGATCTCGCGAATGCGGCGAATGTTGACGCCGATCCAGCGGTCAAGATCGAGATATTTTGGCCAATCTCCGACTGGATTTTCAAGGCTGTAGCGCTGCCGAATCTGTTGGAACTTCGGTCCATCAATCGTTTCAATGATCCGCTTGGTTTCGAGAGGAAACCGGGTTCGGTGAAAGAACCTGCGCGTATGTTTCCGTGCGCTGACTAATCCCTGGGCGCTTAGAAGCTTTTTAATTTTGTGGCTGAATCGCATTCACAAGATACATCGTCAGGTTCTGGCGCGGCGCAACAAGTTCAATTAAACTGGAGGCGAAATGAGCGTTTGGAAAAAGCTGCTCTGGTTTGCCGTCTCGGGGGTGGGAGTGTGGGCGATCGTCATTTTGGCACTCTCACGCGGCGAGCAAATCAGTGCCCTTTGGATCATTGTGGCGGGCCTTTGCGCGCTTTGCGTCAGCTACCGTTTTTACAGCAAATGGCTCGCTACAAAAGTATTGGTGCTCAATGACAAACGAGCCACGCCGGCGATCCTGCAAAACGATAGCAAGGATTATGTGCCAACGAATCGTTGGATGGTTTTCGGGCATCATTTTGCAGCGATCGCTGGTCCGGGGCCGCTGGTGGGGCCGGTACTGGCAGCGCAATTTGGGTTTTTGCCCGGTACGCTCTGGATCTTGATCGGCGCAACGCTGGGCGGAGGCGTGCACGATATGATTGTCCTTTTCGCGTCGATCCGGCGCGGCGGCAAGACATTGGGTCAAATGGTGAAGGAAGAAATCGGCCGCGGCGTTGGTGCACTCGCCTTGATCAGTGTGTTGGCAATCATGATCATTTTGCTGGCAGTGCTCGCGCTCGTCGTGGTTCAAGCGCTCGCGCAAAGTCCATGGGGCGTTTTCACTATCGCGATGACCATACCGGTGGCGTTGATCATGGGAACCGGTTTGCGCACGGGAAAAGTGAGCGTGATGGCGGTCACGATTTTCGGATTGCTCGGCTTGGCGTTTGGCGTTTGGGGCGGACAATTCCTCGGGCATTTTCCTGCGATTGAAGCATGGTTTCGACACGACCAGAAATGGCTCGCATGGGCGATAATGATCTATGGCCTGGCGGCCTCCGTCCTGCCGGTGTGGATGTTGCTCACGCCGCGCGATTATCTGAGCACGTTTTTGAAGCTTGGCACGGTTGCCATGCTCGCAGCAGCTGTGGTGCTGATCCATCCCACATTGCAAATGCCTGCGATCACAAAATTCATTGACGGCAGCGGCCTCGTATTTGCCGGTCCGGTCTTTCCGTTTGTATGCATCACGATCGCCTGCGGCGCAGTCTCGGGTTTCCATTCTCTCATTGCCTCAGGCACAACGCCAAAAATGGTAAGGCGCGAAGCGCGAATACGTACTATTGGTTACGGCGCCATGGTGACCGAAATGATGGTCGCTCTGATGGCGATGATCGCGGCGTGCGTGTTGCAACCGGGTGAATATTTTGCGATCAACACGAAAGGCGCTCCCACCGAAGTCGTTGCAAAAGTTTCCGCGGCTGGCTTTCCGGTCACTGAAGCCGAAATGCAAAAACTCGCCACGAATCTTGGAGAGTCGACGATGTTTAACCGCGCGGGAGGTGCGCCAACTTTCGCTGTCGGTATGGCGGACATGTTCGCACGGGTCTCTGCCAAACCCACCGCGCTGGCGCTGTGGTATCACTTCGCGATCATGTTTGAGGCGCTGTTCATCCTCACAACGATTGATGCCGGAACGCGCGTAGGGCGATTCTTGCTTCAAGACTTTTTGGGCAATCTCTGGCGTCCACTTGGCAATACGCGTTCGTGGAGCGCGAACCTTTTTTCAAGTGTGTTGCTGGTCGCGGCTTGGGGTTGGTTTTTGTATGTGGGAGTCGTCGATCCTCTCGGTGGCATCAACTCGCTTTGGCCTCTTTTCGGATTGGCCAACCAATTGCTCTCCGTTGTCGCGCTCTGCCTTGGTACGACGATTCTGATCAAAATGCACGGGGCGAAATATCTTTTCGTAACGGTCCTTCCGCTTTGCTTTATGTGCGCCGTCACATTTTCGGCTGGTTATCTGAAGGTCTTCTCGGCAGATCCCAAACTCGGTTTCTTAAGTGGCGCGCGATCACTTTCGCGTGAGGCAGCGGGAATTGTCGATCCAGCCAGGGCCGCTGATTTGGCGCGGCAAGCAGGCGTCTGGCAATTCGATGCGTTGGTTGCTGTTTTCTTTCTCGTTCTCGTGCTCCTGATCGTGCTTGGCTCGGCAAGCCAGTGGTGGCAGCTTCTACGCGGGACCAGACGGGTGATTCTGCACGAAAGCAAATTCGTGCCGATCAGTGCTGCGCAGCTTGCGGAATTTTAGCTATTCGAGTTTGGCGTGTTATTTGTAAAGGTAGTGCCTGCGATGGGCGAAAACCTCCATCTGACTTCGCACAGATTTCACCACATCTTGCGAGATTTCAGCCTGAATGAGCTCTTCGCGGTCTTGGGAAGCGGATGCGATCACAATGCCGTAAGGATCGATGATCGCTGATGTGCCGCAGAAGGACACGCCGTCGTCTATCCCGACTCGGTTTGCGACAATCACGTAACTCTGATTTTCGATCGCGCGCGCCATCGCAAGCGTCCGGAGATGTTCGACACGCGGGAACGGCCAGGCAGACGAGATGATAAAAACGCTGACGTTCTGTTCCACCGTGAGCTTTCGATAAATCTCTGGAAATCGAAGATCGTAGCATATGCTCAGCCCGAAACGCAGACCGGCGAAGCCAAAGCTCGTGAAGTTATTACCTGGAGAGAAGCACTTATGCTCTTCAATCGGCGGAACTGGAAACAGGTGGGTCTTTCGGTACTTCATAGTGATTTCTCCGTGTTGATCGACAAAAATTTGGGAATTGTAAATGAGGGCGTTATCGCGCTCTGACACGCCACTGACGATCGCAATCGAGAGTTTCCCGGCAACCTTCTGAAGTTCGGGAACGAACCCGCGCGTCCAACGAGCCGCGCGAGATTTGATTACCGACATTGAGTAGCCGGTATCAACCATCTCCGGGAATACGATCAGATTGGCGCCAGCCTCTTTAGCCCGCGCGGTGAAGTCGCGGACCTTGAGGAGATTTGCGTCGGGATTACCAAGTGAACACGAAATTTGAGCGGCAGCGATTTTCATGGTTCGTCTCGGCATACGTCTGACTAGCTATATAACGTAACTGGGTCGGGACAAACGCCGACGAGTAAATCCTGGCAGCTGCGGTAAGCCGCTGCCCGAAGTGCGCCTATTTGTTAGGGCAACGGTGTGAACATGTGGTCGAAGACGTAATCGGCGACCCGTCGACCTTGTGCGATGCCCTGCGTTTTGTCGAAGGACCAGTGAATCCCGAGATAAATTCGGCTCTGACCATTTTCTTCTTCTGCTTGGGAAAAGGATGAAAAGCTGCGCGGCATGTACGGACGGACATTCCCATTGTGGTCTTTGGTGAGGCCATTGAACTCGTCAGAAACAAATGTGAACGCGATGGCGTCGGTCCCGAAGAATCGGCGGAGAGTTTGGAAGAGCGCGCCACCGAAGCCAGCGTGACCGGAAGGATAAGCGGGAAATGGCGGCGTAAAGTTTGGTGCGTTCAGATTGCTAGCTGGCGCGCCCAAAGGTGAGAAAGCTCGATCGCCCATCGTTGCAGGATTACCATCGCCTGCGTGAGTAGGACCAGTTCCGGGATCCGATTCACGAATGCCGGTGATAGGGCGCCAAAAATCATAAAAGTATTTCGATTCCCACACTGACATGCCCGCGTCGGCCATTGCTGTGTTCGTCAACGCCAACAAACGCGCAAGATCGACTATGCCTAACTTCCTTTGATCAGCGATCAGCACCACGATCTGATTGTAGAGTCGCGGCGGCGCACAGAGACTGGGCGTTCCATCGTAAGCCCAGAAAGTGCCGATGAAAGTTTGTTCTGCGGTGCGTTGTGTCGGCGTCACGACGCCGTCGCCGCCGATGGCTTTCACGTCGTTATAAGCAGTCGTGTATTGCGCGCTCGTCAGTGCAGGCGGCGGCGGAACGCGAAACTGTTGCGACGATTCCAAGACGAATGTCTTGCATTCGCCCCAGTACGCGCCGAGCGCGAGCGGGATCAAGCTGATCGAATCCTGGCGCCAATGCCCGGGGAGATTGCTTGTGAAATAATCGATCCCGACTCTAGGCTCCGGGATCTGAGAGCCGTCGTTGAGTCGCAGGGCAACAATGGCAGCGGCCGCCCGCTGTCCTAGATCAATACCATTCGCCTTTTCGTTTTTGCTTTTTATCTGGGCGAGATCGTTAGCCAACAAAGAATCGAAACTCGCTGCCTGCGATGGAAAAAGCGCGACAAGCGTATCATGCGCCGCCTGACCGACAGCAGCATCCATGGAGGCTGCGCCTTGCGGCGCGGAGACGCCGGTGTAGCTCTGGTAACCGCCGAGCAAAGCATTCACTGCATCGAAAATCGCGATATGCACAATAGCCATTGCCCGGCTCGAGCGTCCCGGCCCGAGCTGTTCGCCGAAGACTCGATTCTCGCCAGGGGCAACCGGCGTATGATCCAGGCCGGTCGCGTTAATCGCGATTTGATTCCACCGGTGAACAGAGTCGAGCCCCTTCTGCGGAGCCTGGTTTAAGTAAA
>WNGJ01009905.1_pt1 | contig 10156 bp, 5 predicted proteins | sample 5400611 | NCBI WGS metagenome assembly WNGJ01 (sample SAMN13153375, study PRJNA577476) | soil metagenome | isolation source: 40 cm soil or saprolite under Garry oak tree replicate 1 | place: USA:California | collected 2016-06-15
ATACGGTCACCGGGCAATTCTTCGACGGGCTCAGAACCTCACGTGCCCTGCCCCAGGCCTACGACCGGCAGTTCCGCACGCAGCTGGGCGAGGTAACGGACCGGATGCTCAGCCAGGCAGCGTAACTGGCGGGCTGGCACAGCTGCCAGGCACGAGGACACGACGGGCTGGCAGGCGCCGGTTCGCGCCACGCGGGTTTCCAGACGGCCGCCCGTCCGGCGCCGGCGTCCAGGCGCCGGAGCACGTCGTAGGCGGCGCGTTCCGCCACCAGCGATCCGTTCACCGTCCGCGCCTTCCCCATGGTGCTGCGGCAGTGGCCGGTTCACCGAAGACGCCGGGATCTGCCTCGCCCGTCACGCGGCTTGCGGGCCCATCGTGACCGGGCCCGCACCCGCAGCCAGATCGAGATGTCAGCCGCGACCTTCGCCCGGGCCAGCGACTGGCACAGAACCGGCAACGCCCTCCGGCCAGCGTGGCAGGCTCGCCTGCGTCCTCGCGCTCCGTGATCGGTCATCGCGTCAGGTCCGCGCCGGATCCGTCCTGCACGCCTCGCCAGTCGTCGATGCCTACGGTCGTGCCGGGTGCCGATGGAACATTCTGTAGGCGCCCGCCGTTGCTGCCCAGTGAGCGGCAGTTATGGCTCCTCTGCGCGTTTGTCAGATCCGGCGAGTCCGTAGCCTGGTAGCCGATGTGAGTGAATTCGCGCCTGGATTGTAGCTAGACGCTGAGGGCATTTCGCGGTGTGTTGATGATCTTGCGGAGGCGCCCGTGCTGGATCCGTGAGCCGCCTGCGCCATGTCATAGTTGTCCTTCCTCGGGCGCAGCGGGAAGCCGGTGCTACACAGGCTGGGCTGTCGTGGTGTACATCGAGTCGATGACCTCGGCGTACTTGGCTGCGATCGGCCGGCGCTTGAGTTTCATGGTGGGCGTGATCTCGTCGCCGCCGGGTTCCCAGAAGGCCGGCAAGATGGTGAAGCGCTTGATCTGCTCCACCTGGGACAGCTTGCCGTTGCCGGTCTTGACCGCGGTGTCGATGGCAGCGCGGATAGCTGGATGGGCGGCAAGGGCCGCGGCGGAGGTGTCGCTGGCGCCGTGGTGGGCGGCGAACGCGGCGGCCGCCTCGGGGTCGAGCACGATCAGCGCGACAACATAGGGCCGCCGGTCGCCGATGGCCACCATCTGGCCGATCAGCGGGCTCGCAGCGAGGACGGCGGTTTCGATGTTGGCCGGGGACATGTTCTTGCCCGCCGCGTTGATGATCAGGTCTTTCTTGCGGCCGGTGATCCGCACGTAGCCGTCGGCGTCGATGCTGGCGATGTCGCCGGTGTGCAGCCACCCGTCCGGGTCGATGGCCTCGGCGGTTTTCTCCGGGGCGTTGTGGTAGCCCTTCATCACCGTGGGGCCGCGGACCAGCAGTTCGCCGTCGTCGGCCAGCCTCAGCTCCAGGCCGGGAATTGCCGGGCCGACCGTGCCGATCCGGATCGCATCAGGCGGGTTGGCGGTCCCTACGCAGGTGGCCTCCGACATGCCCCATATCTCGGCGATAGGGATCCCCAGCGCGAGCATGAATTCCAGGATCTCCGGCGCGATCGGCGCCGCGCCGGAGATGGCGATCCTGACCTGGTCCAGGCCCATCGCGGACCGGATCGTGGACAGCACCTGCTCGTCGGCCCGCCGGTAGGCGTCGCCCAGGTCGGGCGGCACGTGCCCGGCCTGGGCGGCCCGCGCATGCTGGCGGGCGATCTCGAACGCCTGCTGCATGGCCTGGCGCCTGGCCTGGTCGGGCTCGTAGGCGACTATGGCCTCGATGCCGGCCTTCAGCTTCTCCCACACTCGCGGCACGCCGCCGAAGATCGTGGGCCGGACGTCGTTCAGCGCGCCGAGCAGCGCCTTCGCGTCGGCGAGCGGCGTGACCTGCAGGCCGCTGAACATCGCAGCGTAGTGGGTGCCCCAGCGCTCGCCGGCGTGCGCCATGGGCAGATATGAGATGAGGCGATCGCCCGCGCGGGCGGGTGCCACCTCGTTCATCGCCGCGAGGTCGGCCAGCATCTGCGCGTGGGTGATCTCCACACCCTTCGGCGGACCGGTGGTGCCAGAGGTGTAGATCAGGGTGAGCACGTCGCCCGGCTTGACCGCCCGCCAGCAGGCGTCGAACCCGAAGGCCGGGTCACCACCGGCCACCAGCTCCTCCAGCGTGACCGTGCCCCCCGGCCCGCCGTCTACGCACACCAGGTGCTGCATCGCGGTACCGTCCCGGACCGCCAGCAGCGGCGCCGCGAATTGCTCCTCGCAGACCACCACGCGGCTGTCGGCATTAGACAGGACATAGGTGATCTGCTCCGGCGCGAAGGTGTTGTAGATGGAGAACGGCACCGCCCCGAGATGGAAGACCGCTGTATCCACCAGGTGGAACTCCGGCCGGTTGGTCATCATCAGCGCGACCGTGTCGCCGCCCCGCACTCCAAGCCCGGCCAGGCCTGCCGCGATCTCCCGCACCCGGCCGGCGTACTCCCGCCAGGTGAGCGTCGCCGCGCCCCCCGGCGTCCGCAGCGCCACCTCCTGCGGATACCGCGCCACCGTGCGCTGGAACGCCTCGCAGAGCGTGATCGGAACACCTTCGTCCGCCATTGCAGCCTCCTCTCCCGGTCGCGCCACCAGGACGCCTCGCGACGCCCGGCGGCAGGCTCGGGAAGGCGCGGATGACAGCCCTTGACGGCGTCCGCCTACCCGATCGTCCGGGTGCGCCGGCGTCTGCCGGCAGCAGCCCGGCCTTCCCAACCGGTCCCAGCCTGTTGAACTCGATTATCCGGAAGCAGGCTCGCCCGCGGATAGGGGGAATGCCAAATAGGAGCGAGTGAGCTCCATACCCGGTGATGTGCGAGTACCCCACACCAATCCTTTTGGACATGCAATATGCCCGCGTGACGGTCATATTGCGGGCCACGTCCCGGATGCGGCTGGCAGCTCGCCAGCTGGCAGCCAGCGCGTCGCCCGCGCCAGTGAGTCCGGATGAACCTTGCGGGCCGAGGATCCCCAGAACTGGCAGATCTGCGCTTGGGCACCCGCGCGGACAGCGCAGCTGCGAGCCGCCCAGAGCATCGTTAGGGCCGGCGCCACATTTGGAGCTCACCATGCACATCACTATCGGTGATCTGTGATCAATGTTCGTGAGTGTGGCCGACCGCCCGCGCTACGCAGCTGTGCCGGGCCTGTGGATCATCGGCGACGTGTGCACGCTGCCGGGGGCCAGATACGGTTCCGCAGCGGGGGCCGCCGGGTTCGCAGCGGCCGACAGGAACGCGCCACCATGGGGGGATGAAGGTGAGCCGGGGCGACGGCAGCGTGATCGCGGTGGAGGTGGCTGGCGAGCAATGCGCGGCGCCGGTTCTGTTCTGCCACGGGCTGGCCGATTCGCGGCTGTCGGTGCACCTGTTCACCCAGGCGGCGCGCGAGCTGGGATTGCGCCTGGTGGCTCCGGATCGCCCCGGCATCGGCCGGACCGATCCGCGCCGCCTGCGTCGGCTCGCCGACTGGGTGGAGGATGCGGCGCTGGTCCTGGACGCGGTAGGCGCCGGCCCGGTGGCGCTGCTGGGCGTCTCGGCGGGCGGGCCGTTCGCGGCGGCGTGCGCGGCCCGGCTTCCCGGCCGGGTCCGCAGCCTCACTCTGGTCTGCCCGCTCGGAGCGCCGGGATGGCCGACCCGCGGGATGGCGCCGGGTCAGCGCCTCGCCCTGCAGCTCGCGCGGCAGGCTCCCGCCTACGGTGGCTGGTTTCTCGGCCGCCTGGCCGCGCTGGCCCGCCGCTCACCTCGGCTGTTCCTCCGCCTTGCCACCAGCGAGCTACCGGACGTCGACCGCCGCGCGCTCGCCCAGCCCGGCCTGCGCGAGGCCTTCCTGGCCGGTTACACAGAAGCGTTCCGCTGCGGCAGCGAGGGAGTTGCCCAGGACCTGCGGGTGCTGACGCGGCCGTGGGGTTTCGAGCTCGGGTCGGTCACGGTCCCGGCATCGATCCACCACGGAGATGCCGATACCACGGTCCCGCCCCAGCACGCCCGGCTGCTGGCCGGGGCGATACCGGGCGCGCAGCTTCAGCTCTACCCGGGCCACGGGCACTTTTCCATCCTCGGCGCCGCCCGGCAGATGCTTGCACCGCTCGCCGCATAGAGCCGCGCCACGGGCCGCGCCGACCAGCGCGGGTAACCCGGCAGGTGCTGATCGGATCCGGCGGACCGCCGCCCCTCGGCGTCCCGGCCTATGCTCGGCTCGATCGCCCGTCACGGAGGCGACCTAAGCGCTCTGTAACGCTCCGTCATGACCGATCAGCGTGCTGACACGCACGAACCGCCTATGCGCGAATGCTGGTGGGGTCCGGACAAGACGGTGGCCGCCCAGATCAGGTCAACATGCGTGCAGGGATCGTGATCGGGCGCCTGCTCGTGTGGGCGTAACGAACCGGGGTTGTTCGGCGTTCTGCAGGCAGGGGATCCTCGGCCGTTCCGGGATATCCCGGTCGGCTCCCCGCTGCCGGGGCTCCTCCTCCCACTGTGCAGCGCGCGCCGTGGCGCCAAGTGATGCGGGGGGCCGGTGACCTCAGGAAGTTTCCCCAGGCACGCCAGGCGGTCGGGCGTGGCCCGCTGGGCTGGCCGGAGAGCTGAGCCTGCGCCCGTACGCGTCCTGGCTGACGGTGATCGTGAAGCCTCGCAGCCTGCGGTGCGCTTCGATCCGCTGATTCATCCGGTTGCGATCACCGGGCACTGTGTCATTGGTGACCAGATCCGGGTTCCTGCCGCCTGGTGCGCCATGGCGGGGTGCCAGGCCGCTTTCGCGGACCCGGCCGCGCTCGGGGAGGCGGACAATCGGGCTCGGGCGGTCGCTGCGGGCTGGGCGAAGGACGCTTTGGGCAAGCTGGTGTGCCCAGCCTGCCAGCGTGACCACCCGGCACCGGCATGGTGGGTTCTCGCCCGCGAACCCGGTACCGTCGGTGACCACGGGCCAGCCGGCGGTACCGCACGGCCGACCGGCGGTACGAACCAATCCGTACGGCCCGCGGTTTGGGGCCACCCGCCGCGGCCCAGGGTCGGCATCACCGGACGCAGTGGCCACGCCTGCTTTCCGCGCTGGTAGGTAGCCATGACGGCTGGACTGCCCGCGCGGGGTCGCGGACCCCTTACGCGGGCACAATGCCGGGCCGGGCCCGGACCCCCACTCCCCGCCATGGGCAAGCTGTGCATGCCGCCGGATCTGCTGGACGCCACGCCCGGGCGCGCCGAACAGCAGTGACTACGGGCGACTGAACAGATCTGGGCGTGACCGTGGGGCACCACCCGCAAACGGCGGTCGCACCGCGCCTCGGTGACGTCCCGCCCAGGACCAGCTGATCTGTGCGCAGCCGCCAGCGTGGCCGACCCGGCCATTCGCCGCCCATAGCCGGCGTTCCGGCGCTGGCGGCACGTCGGGAGTCGTCAACCTCCACGTCACGCTCTGTGCCGGCCTCGCCCGCCAGTTGACGAACCGTATCCGCCTGATCCAGATCGAGCACGTCTGTGTGAGCCGCTACCCGGCGGTACTCCACGCACGCCCATTCGCCGTGGTGATCTGCTGGAAATCCAGGCCCGGGAAGTGGGCCATGCCGATGGACACGTTGCGCCCTGCAGGGCCGTGAGGAGTTCTTCGCGGACCCGCAGTGCCCGTTCGGGCTCGGCCTCGGAAAGGAACGAGATGCCCTGGTCATTCAGCTGCAGTGGATGGTGGACGACGTCTCCGAGCAGGTAGGCAGTCTCATCGTTGGAAGACACGCGGACGACGTAGTGACCAGGAGTGTGGCCAGGGCTGTGATGTGCGCTGACACCCGGCGCGAGCTCGACGGTGGCCGCGTCGATCGGTCGGAGCACCCCCGCGGCCTCGGCGACCGCAAGCCCCATCCTGCCCTCGAGCTCGCCTGGCGCGGGGGCGATGGGCGGCGTCTCCCACTCGACGGCGCCGCACATGACCACCGCGTTGGCGCCTCCATCAGGTCGGCGCCGGGCCGTTCGCCGGCGACCTCGAACAGCATCCGCCGGGCCATGTCCTTGATGATCTCGTCGCCGAGATAGGTGCGGGCGGTTGCCTCGGTGACCCTCAGGAGGGCTGTTACGGCACGGACCTGCCCGGTGATCAGCTCACCGGCACGTTGCCGGTCGAGGTGCATGACGCAGCGAGCTCCTCCAGGAACACGTCGATCTTGCTGTCCAGCCACGTACGCCTAGGCACGTGGCAAGTCTTCCATCCTCCCGCCACGGAGCCCGGTTACATCCGAACGGCCGGTGGCGGCAACCCAGCGGTCCTCAGCTCGCTATCGCCACTGGCCGTTCCGTTGAATCAAGCCCCTGTACGGGTGCAGTCAAGGTAAGCCCGATACCCGCCATCAGTGGGTAGTGAATTGAGGTTCCTGCTAGTCATCCGATTGCCCGGCGCCTTCGGGGATGGCGCTTCCTGCCTGGCTCGCAAGGAATAGCGTGCTGCGGGTCAGCGTGGTGTCGCGGGTATTGGCCGGGTGGGTTCATGGCGTTGGTGGAGCGGACGGCCTACCCGCGCTTCCGGCGGTTCATGTCCGCCCGTGAGCTGCACGTGTTCTACACCCCGGCAGCGGAGGAGATCGCCTGGGCGCGGGAGAACGCGAGCTCGGATCAGCATCTGCCGGGCTTGGTCATCCAGTTGAAGACGTTCAGCCGGCTGGGCTACTTCCCGGCGCTGGACGAGGTACGGGCCGAGGTGGTGGGGCACATCCGCCGCGGCTTGCAGCTGCCGGAGGCTACCCGCCCGGTGTATGCCTCGACGCGGACGGCTGAGCGGCACCGCAACCTGATCCGGGCGCGCAGCGAGGTCGTCTATGACCCGGCGGGCGCCCGCAAGGTCGCCGCCGAGGCGATCGAGGAGGGCGCCCGGCGGAAGAACGACCCGGCCGATCTGATCGACATCGCCTTGGAGCGGCTGGTGGCGGGCAGCTATGAGCTGCCGGCTTTCCGCACGCTCAACGACATGGCCGCCGCGTTCCGGGCGCGGGTCAATGAGGAGATCTTCGCGCTGGTGGCGGGCCGGCTCGGCGACGCCGGGGTCGCGCGGCTGCAGCGCCTGCTGGTCACCGGGGCCGGGGGCAAGAGCGAGTTCTACCAGCTCACCAGGCCTGCGCGGCGGCCGTCGTGGTCGAAGTTCCGCAAGCAGCTGGAGCGCCAGCGCTGGATCGAGGACCTCGGGGACGCCCGCGCGTGGTGGCAGGGGGTGGCCCCGTCGAAGATCGCCGATTTCGCCGGCGAGGCGGCCGCCGCCGACGCCGCGGTGATGAGCGACTACAGCCCCGCCAAGCGGATCGCGCTGGTGGCCGCGCTGGTGTTCACCGCGCAAGCCAGGGCCCGCGATGACACCGCGGAGATGTTCTGCCGCCGGGTGGGCACACTGGCCAAACGCGCCCGCGAGGAACTGGAGGCGCTCAAAGACCAGCACAGGGAGATCACCGAACGGCTGGTGGCCGCCTACCGCTCGGTGCTCGAGCAGATCGACCCGGACGGGGAGGCCGCCGCCAGGGAGCAGGCCGCGCTTGAGCAGGCCCGCAAGGCGGTGGAGACCGCGGGCGGGTTCACCGCCCAGTACCGCGACATCGACACCGTCGCCGCCCACCACGGGGACAACCACATCCCGCTGGTGGCCCGGCACTTCCGCAAGGACCGGGCGGCGATGCTGGCCATGGCTGACACGCTGGGCCTGGAGGCCACCAGCGCCGATGCCAGCGTGCTGGACCTGCTGGCGCACGTGCGCACCCACGCCGGGCTGACCCGCGACTACATCCCGGACCACGTGGTGCTCTGCGACGAGGACGGCACCGTGCTGCTGGATGGGCACGGCAGGCCGCGGGTGAAGGTGTTCGGCACCTCGTTCGCCTCGGCGTACTGGAATGCCGCGATCCGTGACCGCCAGCATCCGGGCATGTTCGTCCGCCGGCACCTGGAGGCCTGCGTGCTCACCTACCTGGCCGAACAGCTGCGCACCGGCGACATCGCCGTCGGCGGGGCGGACTCCTATGCCAACTGGGCCGCCCAGCTGATCAGCCCGGCCCGGTGCGCCGAGCTGCTGCCGGGCTTCTGCGCCGAGGTCGGCCTGCCCGCCACCGCGCGCGGGTTCCGGGAGGCCCTGGAGGGCAAGCTGGCCGCCCAGTGCGCCGCCGCCGACGCCGGCTACCCGGACAACGCCGGCCTGGTGATCGATGACAAGGGCCGGCCCTGCTTGAAAAAGCACCGGGCGGCGCGCCCCGCCGAGACCGCGGTGGCCCTGGAGGCCGCGCTGCGCGAGCGGATGCCCGAGCGGACCCTGCTGGGTATCTTGGCCCGCACCGCGCACTGGCTGGAATGGCACCGGCGGTTCGCCCCGGCCTCCGGGTCGGACCCGAAACTGGACGACCCCTGTCCCGCTACGTGCTGACCACCTTCTGCTATGGCACCAACATGGGCCCGGCCCAGACCGCCCGGCACATCACCGCCGTCACCGCGCACGAGCTGTCGGTCACCGGCCGCCGGCATGTCACCGTGGAGAAGCTGAACAAGGCCATCGCCGATGTGGTCGACGCCTTCACCGAGCTGGACCTGATCAAGGCGTGGGGCGACGGGTCGGTGGTGGCCGCCGACGGCACCCAGGTCGATACCTTCATCGACAACCTCCTGGCCGAGACCAGCATCCGGTACGGGGGCACCGGCGGAATCGGGTACTACTACATTTCCGATACCTACATCGCCTTGTTCTCCAAGTTCATCCCGGTCGGGGTGTGGGAGGCGGTGTACCTCATCCAGGGCCTGCTCGAGCAGCAGTCCAAGGTGACCCCCTCCAAGGTGCACACCGACACCCAGGGCCAGGCCCTGCCCGTCTACGCACTCGCGCACCTGTTCGGATTCGACCTGATGCCGCGGGTGCGGAACTGGAAAGACCTGAACTTCTACCGCCCCGCCGCGCAGGTTCGGTACCGGCACACCGACGCGCTGTTCGGCGAGCCCGGCCGCAACGTCATCGACTGGGACCTGATCGAGGCCCACTACGCCGACGTCATGCGGGTGGTGCTCTCGGTCCAGGAGGGCAAGATCTCCTCGGCCACCTTGCTGCGGCGGCTCTCGACCTACTCCCGGCGCAACAACATCTACCAGGCCTTCCGCGAGATCGGCCGCGCGGTCCGGACCGTCCAGCTGCTGCGGTTCCTCTCCGACGCCCAGCTCAGAAGGCGCACCACCGCCGAGACCAACAAGGTCGAGTCCTACAACCGGTTCTCCTCCTGGTGCCGGTTCGGCAACGCCGGCGTGATCGCGGCCAACGACCCCGCCGAGCAGGAGAAGATCCTGAAGTTCTCCACCCTGCTGGCCAACGCGGTCATCTTCCACACCACCGTGGACATGATGACCGTCATCCGCGAGCTGATCGGCGAGGGCTGGCAGATCACCCCCGGGGACCTGGCCGTGCTGTCCCCGTACGTCACCGCCCGCATCCAGCGCTTCGGGGTGTATGCCACCGACGAGATCGCCCTGACCCCCGAGCCGTTCAGCGCCCGCCTCGGCATCGACCTCGCCGGCCCATCCTGAAACGAGCCTCGCCTGCGCCCGCGCAGGTCGCCGCCTCCATCGCGGTGCCAGCACCGCCGCGGCCGCTGTCGCGCAAATGGACCATTTGCGAGAGCCTGGGGAAGGACTCTGATCGTGTCCGGTTCATCCCGGTTCCGGTTCGCAGAATTCCTCTCAGAACTCCGGGATTCTGACAGGGGGTTCTGAGAGGATCAGGGCATGGACCTGACCCCTGCTGAGGCCGCCGCGGTCATCGAGCGGCACGACTGCTCCCGGTGCCAGGCGCCCGCCGGCAGCCCGTGCCGCACGCGCAGCGGCAAGACCGCAGCCAGGTACCACACCGCCCGGTTCACCGTTGTCCCCGCGCTGCGCGAGGAGCTCTCGGTAGCAGTGCCGGAGGACCGCAAGCCTGGCCGTCCCTGGCAGCCCGGCCCGGTGCCCGCCGGGTCCGCCCGGCCGGCTGGCGAGGTGACGCCGATCCGGATCGGCTACGCGCGCTGCTCCACCGCCGGGCAGGAACTAGGCAGCCAGGTCACAGCGCTCGAAGCAGCCGGGTGCAAGCGGATCTTCTCGGAGAAGATCAGCAC
>WNGJ01010627.1_pt1 | contig 10156 bp, 5 predicted proteins | sample 5400611 | NCBI WGS metagenome assembly WNGJ01 (sample SAMN13153375, study PRJNA577476) | soil metagenome | isolation source: 40 cm soil or saprolite under Garry oak tree replicate 1 | place: USA:California | collected 2016-06-15
TGACCGATTGCAGCCGCCGCTCGCCGAGGCGCTCGCGTGCGAGGGCACCGAGCTCGGTGAGGGTGTGCTCCGCCACGGGCTCGAACCTGCGCGCCTTGGCGGTGAGGACGATGCGGAAGCCGCGCCCGTCGTCGGGGTCACGCTCGCGGCGCACGAGCCCTTCGTGCTCGAGCAGCCGCACCATCGTCGTCATCGTCTGCTTGCTCAGCCGTGCCCGGCGCGCGAGCTCGCCTATCCGCAAGCCGTCTGAATGCGAGCACGACGGTCGGGCGGAGAGCGTGACCATGTGACGAAGGCGAGGCGCGGCTGGCCAATTGACATTCCGAAGGGCGGCACCTGTCCTGCGAAGGGACCGAACGACCTCCCGCCAGCGCACCGGATCGCCCGCGCGCGAGCGACGAGCTGGAGGCCGCTGCTAGCGGATCCCGATGTCGAGCGAGAAATCGACGCGGCGGACGTAACCGCGGCGAACGACGACACGGTGCGGCGTCAGCTGGCGCCGCGACGGCGGCGAGCTGACGTCGTAGGTGCCGGGCGCCAAGCGGATCCGGTAGCTGCCGGTGTCCGACGTCCGCACGCGCGCCACGACTTTCCCGCGGCGCGAAAACGCGAGCCAGACGTGCGCCGCGGGCCGGGTGCACGACGAGCCGACGCGGCAGACCGGATAGCCCGGGTCGATGCGCACAGTCCCGCGCAGCCCGCTCCGCGCAGGCACGCGGGCCGAGGTCGCCGACGCCGCCATGCACGCGAGCACGACCGTCGCCAAGGCAACCAGCCTCATGATCCTAGTGTGCCCGCTCGGGCGGCAGATCTAACGGAGGGAAGGGCCCGGAGCGGACCCGCCCCGCGTGAGCGGAGCGGGTCCGCCTGCGGAGAGCGACGGCTAACAGCTCGTAGGCCCGTAGGGTGCGTAAATTCGATCCCGCTACAAATGAACACTTTGGGCGGCCAGCGTGAGTCTTTCGCGCGTGCGAGCACGCTCGCCGGACTAGGTGGTCTCCACTGATGCACGAGCAGGCGTGCGCTCTACTTTTGGCCCAGTCTCACTCGCTTACGAACCTGAGTTGAAAGTGGGATTTTGTTGCGGGCAGGCCGAACGGTGCGGGCGTGTGAGCGTCCGGGCGGCGCGCAGTGCGAGAACTCGATTCTCCCTGCAAACTGGGATTCACCCGGGCGAGCCGAGTTTATGCACCCCACGCCCCTAGACGAGCACCGGGCAGATCAGTCTTTCTGAAGCGGCCGCACACGTCCACTGCGGCCCGATTTTCGGTCCGGATCGGCCGGCAGCGGCGCCCAGCGGCCAGCGGATGATGCTTAGTGGCTTGTGGCAGGCCGTCGCACGTTCGACGACACAATCGCGGGAGTCTTGAAGGGTTTCCGAGTTTTGACACCCTTCACGCGTTGTGGGAAGCGTCCGCGGCGCTCGGCTCGCCGCTCGACCCAAGATTGAGGCCGGGACAGTGGCAGGCCCGTCGAGCTGCCAGGTCTCGTCCCCTTATCGGCTGCGCTCCGAAGTACCCTCCCGATTGCTTACGAGTTAAGAGGTTTGCGTGATGGACTTGCACCCGTTGCCGGCGACCTTCACCTATAAGCACACACGCTGGCTGATCCAGATCGGGCTGCTCGTCGGTCTTCTCGGCTCGCTCGGTGTCGCCGCCGGTGGCACGGCCACTCGCGCTCGCACCTCGGCGTTGGCGATCGGCGGGCTCCTGCTCGCGATCGGGCTCGGGCTCGTCATCCTCGCGGTGCATTTCGGCGTGTCGCCGTTCCGGCACGGATAACGGAGACTGCAAACTCGCGAAGCGCCTGGCCCGCCGATGGCTGGGGGCTCTGGGACGCTCGCCCAATTCGCCAGGGAGGCGCCGCCGCCCCGGGCGTTACAGCTCGTTCGAGGTTCTGCCTTCGTGTCACGGCCGGGGCGGCGGCCTGGGAGATCCCACGCCTCCACTTTGGCCGAAGCCCTGCGGCAAACGGCGGCGGTCGGCCCCACGTCGAGGCGTCGCGGCCGACCCTCTCACTACAGCTGTAGGCGGTGCGTGCGCATTTGCCTACATCGGGAGCGACGGGCGGGGCCGGCGGGGTCGGCTCTTCGCACGGAGGCCGTAGAACAGGAGCCTCGCTCTTGCGCCTCGGCCAACCAGTTGCGACAGGCGGCACGATCTGGTGCTCGCGCGCGCACGTGAACCTCTAAATGGTGCTACGCCTAAGTGCCGCTACCAGCGAGGACAGAAAATCCGCTGAGCGGAACGCGCCGAACCCGCATTTTGAAACCCTTCAGGTGACGCTGCGGCGCCTCTACGTGCTGTTCTTCATCGAAGTCGGCAGCAGGCGCGTCCACCTCGCCGGGTGCACGCGGAACCCGTCCGGGGACTGGGTCGTCCAGCAGGCGCGCAACCTCAGCTTGAGCAACCTTCTCGAGCGGACGCGTTTCCTGATCCACGACCGCGACAGCAAGTTCACCGCTTCCTTCGACGAGGTGTTCCGCAGCGAAGGAATCAGGGTCGTCCACACGCCCGTGCAAGCGCCGCAGGCGAACGCCTACGCGGAGCGATTCGTCCGCACCGTCCGCAACGAGTGTCTCGACTGGTTTGCTGATCCTTGGTCGGCGCCACCTCGAACACGTTCTGCGGATCTACGTCCAGCATTCAACCGCGAGCGCCCACACCACGGACTCGCACTTCTTCAGCCCGAACCGGCAGAGATCAAGTTATCGCCCAGCGACGATGTCCATCGCCGCGATCGCATCGGCGGCCTTGTCCACGACTACTACAGAGCTGCAGCCTGAGTGAAACGCAGTTTTGACACCCTTCAGCCATGACTCCGCAGACGAACGGCCTTGGAGTCGGACATGCATCCTCGAGGCGCTCTTCGGTGCAGGTCCGAGAGCTCGACGAGGCGCTTCTGGTGAGGGTTTCCGTCGCGGAAGGCGTGCTCGAGCTGCGTGTGCTTGAGAACAGCGCCCCGGCGCGGCAGAGGTCCGCCATCGTATCCCCGGCTGCAACACGGACGCGTCCCCGTGCTGAGGGCGCGAACAGACGAACGAGAGGAGGCAGCAATGGCCATCGCCGTAGAGCCGGGGACCCTTGTCATCAGAAACGCTGCGGCGGTGGCCTCGCCCTCACAATGCCTTTGATGACCGGCGGACTGATCCACGAATACGGCCTCGCAGCATGAGAACCGGATTTCCGCACCCCACACGTCCTCGTGAAGCCAAACGGACTGCTCGGTACCGGCTACATGGCCGCGATCAAGCCATTCCGGCACCTGATCGTGTACCCGGCGATCATGCATGAGGTCGAACGGGCCTGGCGGGGGAGCGCTGGGTGAGCGTCAGAGCAATGGTGTGATCACATGCAGCCGTGAGGCGGGCCCGCCCCGCCGGAGCGGGGCGGGCCCGTACCTCGTAGGCACGACAGCTAACAGCCCGTCGGCCGCAGATTGAAGTCGACCGTGATCGTCCTGCGTGGCCTGATCCCGGCCGTCTTGGTCTGCGGGATCCAGCCGTTCGCGGTCGCGACGAGCGTGTACGGATTGCTCGCAGACGGTCCCCAGAAACCGTACTTCCCCTTGGTGTCCGTCTTCGCCGTGAACGAGAAGTTCTTGCCGGTTGCGAACACGACGGCCTTTAACGGATTCGTCTTCCCGCTGCAGTCGGTCCCGGTCACGGTGCCCGCGATCTTGCCCCAGCCGGTCGGCGGCGTCACGTTCATGGTCACGCCGATCGGAGCGATCGTCTGAGGCGTGTTCGCGTTGACCGCGATCTGGGCCGAGCCCGTGCCCGGTTGGATGATGCCCACGTCACTCGTCGCCTTCAGGGTGACGGTGACATTGACGGTTGCGCCGACCGGGACGTCGAACTCGGCCGGGCTCTCGTCGAGCCACGGCACGTTGACTCCGGCGCAGCCTTCGCCCGACGCCCGGTAGAAGGCGTCGTTGTGCCAGACGAAGGAGCTATCGAGGCCGCCGACGCTCCACGCCTCACCACCGGCGATGGCGGTGGTGCAGAACCCCGCTTGGTTGGCGGTGCGGGGGCCGGGCAGTGGATCGGCCAGGTCATCCCACGTCCCGCCCGGCCAGCTGCTGAGGTCAAGACGGTGCACCGACGTGGAGGCGTCGAAGAAGAAGCCACCGTTCGCGTCACCGCCGATGGAGTACAACGCTGCTCCGCTGGCCGCCAGGGCGAAGTCGGCCTTGGCGGGAGTGAACGTCGGCCCCGTCTCCCAGGTATTCGAGCTCATGTCGTAGCGCTGGGTGACGTTCAGGTTGGTGCCGGGCGCGGAAGTGCCCCAGCCGCCAACCACGTAGACGAACTCACCGGCCTGCACCCCACCCGGGTTCGAAGACCCGACCGGCATCGGTGCCCCGCTGCTCCAGCTGTTAGAGGCGACGTCGTAGATCCTGACGTGGTCGTACACGCCGTCAGCCGGGAAGAAGTCGTTGTCCCCGGCGATCAGGTACACCTTCCCGTCGAGCGCACCGGCGACGGCTCCTTCCACTCCTTCCGGCACCGCTGCTCCCGAGCCCCAGCTGTTGCTGGCGATGTCGTAGATGAACATCTGGTTGGTGCCGCCACCGCCCATCACGTAGATCCGGCCGTCCAGGCAGGCCGCCGAAGGCGATTCCTGTCCTGTCGGGATCGGCGCGAGGGTCGTCCAGGTGTTCGTCGACGCGTCGTACCGGTAGTTGGTGTTGACGATGAACCCGTTGGACACACCCGAGATCACGTAGAAGACATTCGGGTCGTCCGGGCACTGGGCGTAGGCGTAGCGGACGATTCCCGCCGGCACCGGCGCGCCCGACGCCCAATCCGGCGAGTGCGGGGTCGGAGCCGAGAACTCACCGGGTCGGCCGTTGAGAGCCGACGCTGGACCCGGGTCGACCCGCTTCGAGAAGTTCCCCGCCTCGGCGGGCGCCAACTCGGGCAACGCACCCGACGAGCCGAGGATCTGGAACGACCCGCCACGCTCGCTCAGCTTCACGTGCGCCGGCCCGGTGCCGTCGTTGTGGAAGGAGAGCGTCCGGGTCGTGGTCGTCCCCAGCACTTGCGTCGTCGAGATCGACGTCGGTGAGATCGTCAAGTGACCCGCGCCCAGCTGGAAGTCCTGCCGGACGGTGCCATCCCCGGCGACGTTGACCGTCTCCGTGTCGACCGCGTGCTTGGGCGCGCTGGCCGTGAACGGGTGCGAGCCGGTCAGCGACGAGAACAACCAGTAGAACCCGTCCGGGTTGTTCGGATCGTCCGGCGTCGCGAACGTCGTCGCCTTCTCCGTCGGCGCGTCGTCGCTCTGGACCTTCGCACCGTTGATCGGATCGCCGGTGGCGAGGTCGTAGACGTTGCCCTCGACGAGGCCGCCCGGGATCTTCACGCAAGGCGAGCCCTGCGAGTAGCCGGGTGCGGTGCAGTCCGGCGTCACCGGGATCTGCACGTCGTGGGTCATGTCGGCCCCGCCCACGTCGACGGTCTGTTGAACGAGCTGGTAGCCGGTTAGCTGCGAGGAGAACGTCACGTCGTAGCTGGCGTTCGCCGGCAGCCGGATGCTGTAGTGGCCGGTGATCGGGTCGGTGAAGAACGGCGCGTCCGGGTCGCCGGCGACGTCGATCCGGGTGTAGAGCGGCCACCCGTGACCGGAGCCGTCCGTGATGTTCCCGCTCACCGTCACCGAGGGCGACGGCTGCAGCGCCACGTTCACCGTGGTCGTGTTGCCGTCCGTGATCTGGACGCCCGGCTCGGTGTGCGTGGCGTAGCCGAACCTCGAGTAGGTGGCGTCGTAGGTCCCGACCGGCAGCGTGATCGAGTAGTGGCCGCTGCCGTCGGTGGTCGTGCTGCCGAGCGGCGTGTCCACCTTGGCGTCGGCGATCGGGTTGTTGTTGCTCGCGTCCGTGACCGTGCCGGCGAGCGTGCCGCTCGGCCCGGTGGTGCAGTTCGGGAACTTGAAGTTCCCGATCCGCGTCCGCCAGTTGAACGCGCTGGTCACCTGGTAGTACTCGGTCGTGTACCAAAACGTGCAGTCGTCACTGGGGTCGATCGTCAGGTCCGAGTAGTCGCCCCAGCGGCTGACGGTGTCCGTCTGACTGCCGGTTCCGTCGAAGAGATGCGCCTCTCCCTGGCCCAGCTCGTTCGGCGGATCGCCCGCCAGCCGGCCCGCGTAGCGGAGCTGCGGGTTGATGCTGGCTGACGAGGCGCTGAAGCCGATTGCCAGGTCGCCCGAGGCGTCCATCGCCGCGCTCCCCATCCAGCGCCACGTGTTGTCTGGCTGGTAGGTGCTCTGCTGGACGAAGCTCGGCGTGCCGGAGGTGGCGTTGTTGATCTCGTACCAGCGGACGCCCGCCACCCCGTTCGACTCGACCGTCATGTTCCCGACGAGCGCTTCGTGGCCGTCGGCGAAGCGACGGTAGGCGTTCCGGAACATGCTCCGGTCTCCGAGCGTGTCGAGGACGTCGCCGGTACCCGACTGCGGTACGCAGGCGCCGCCGTTCCCGCAGATCACGCTGAAGGGATCCGGAGTGAGCGTGCCGGCCTGCGTGAACGTCGAGTTCGCCGGTGTGGCGAAGTCGACGTGGAAGCGCCAGAGCTTCCAGGTCGGGCTCGTTCCGATCTCGGTGAACGGGTTCGGCGCTCCCGCTGGCGGCTGGTTCGACCCGTCCAGGTCGCCCGGCATGAGCTGGTCGTCGGTCGGGCCGAGCATGCCCGTGCTGACCACTGTCGCCGGGTTGCCGGCGAGCATTGCGGAGCGGTCGAGCGCGAACGGCTGCGGGCCCAGGAAAGCCGAGCCCTGCGAGTTGAACATGTTGAAGCTCATGTAGTACGCGTCGGGCCACACGCTGAGCTTCGGGTAGTCGTAGAAGAAGTTCCCGAACTGGGACCCGAGGTCGAAGTCGTACCGGTTGTACGAGCCCGTGGCGTCGTCCGAGGTCGAGACGGCGACGCACTCGTGGGTCGGCGGAAACAGTGCGAGCTGAGTTACGACCCAGCGGTTCGCGAGCTGATCGTAGAGGACGATCGGGTCGCCTAGGCCATCCGTCTCGCAGGGGCCGCCGAAGCCGCTCCACAGCGTGTTGATGCTGACCGGCCCGAGCAGCGAGTTCCCATTGGTCTTGTCGAAGACCTGGAGGCCCTCGTTCACGATCTGGACGTACTGCGTCGAGCCGACCTCGCCGTTCGTGTCCGGCGGGGCGCAGAAGCAGTTGACGCCCGGGAACGAGATCCCGTCGAAGTTGAGCCCCGGAGCGGGCATCTTCGGCGCCGGCAGCTTGTTCTGGACGGCGGTGTCCCTCCGGTTCGTGTGCTGGTGCACGATCGGCCGAGCCGCCAGAGCCTGCTTTGCGGGCACCGGCGTGACCGGTTTCGGGGTGATGTCGCGGAGCTTCGGCGAGGTGTCGTTCTTGACCGAGTGCCCCACTGTTACGTTGCCGCCGGAGACGTTGGCGGCCGGGTTGCCCGACTGGGCGAGTGCCAGGCCGTTCTCCACGGCCGGCGAGACAGAGGACGTCTCCGAGTTGCCGGACGAGGACGCCACGGCCGCTCCTGAAGTGAGGGCGAAGGCGAGACCGACGAGCGCGATCTTCGTCAGCGTGCCTCTGCCCCAGCTAAACCATCGAGCCATCTTTACCTCCAAGACAGTAGAATCGTTTGCTGGACCGCGCGCTCTACCGGCGGCGCCGGAGAGCGGCCGTCACGGGGCCGGCCGACAATCTGCCGCCAGCCCGGAGCCGGTTGTCGCGGCGAGAACGATCAAGACGAGGAAGCGTGCTAACAGCGCTCGCCGATCGTCGTCCTTCTTAGATCCCGCACCATGGAATCCCCCCTTCGAGGTCGGGGCAGGGCCCAGTCCCCTGCGGTAGGTGCGATTCTCGAAGGACGTGGCTGTGGAAGGCAATGGACCAGGGGGGTCCAACTTGGGTCCACGCCCGACTCGGCGCCTCTAGACCCGGTGACGCCCACGTTCGCCGCAGCGACCGCGGTGAGCAGCGTCAGCAACGACGCGCGGAAGAGCGTTGCGACTTCGCCGCGGTGGTCGACGCGGAGCTTGGCGAGGATGTTGTGGACGTGGTTCTTGGCCGTCGCCCGCTCGATCGACAGGCGTCGGGCGATCTGCTTGTTGGAGAGGCCTTCCGCGATGAGCGCGGCGATCTCGCGCTCGCGCTGGGTGAGCCGATGAGCGTCGCTTCCGCGGAGCTCTTCGGCCTTCTGGGCCGCGACGCGCCGCGCGAGCACCGCCGACACCCGCGGCGAGCACTTGAGCTCGCCGTTCGCGGCGGCCTCGACGGCCTCGACCAGCTCGCCGAGCGGCTGCTCGGCCGTGATGTAGCCGGCGATGCCTGCCTCCATGAGCCCGAGGACGACGGACTCGTCGTCGGGGATCCCGACTGCGACGATCTTCGCGGCAGGAGCCCCGGCGGCGAGCGCCCATACTCGCTGCGGGCCAGAGCCCGACGACGTGTCGACGAGGACGACGTCGGGCTCCGCCATGCGGATCGCCATGCCCGCGATGTCGGCCGGCGTGCTGCCGGCTACCTCGATCCGGCCCTCGCTCGCGAGCGCATCGACGAGCAACTCGCGGTACACGCACACATCTGCGACGAGGAAGACGCGGATCGGCCCGTCATGGTGGTCAACCGACCGCTTTTCGGATGCAACCGCCTCGTGTGCGGTCGTCGTCATGCGCCGCAGAGCTCGAGTTGGGGGCTTCCAAATGCGGTGCAGTTGGTACAGCTCGCGCCAACGGAGTTGTAGACGAAGCCCCAGGCCTCGACGCTGTTAGCTAGGGCTGCGCCCGCATGAACAAGCGCGAATATCAGCGCGGCGAAAAGCGGCAAGAGTGCTTTCTTCTGAAGGGTTGTGCACCGGTCTCGCCAATTGCCCCTTTGCCCACGCCGGCCAAGGACAGGAATAAGAACGACGGCGCAGCTCCTTGGAGTGCCTCAATCATCGGCCTCCGCCCATCGGGAGCTCTAAGGGAAGCGTGACATCGAAGTAGGCGTCTTGTCAGGAGCCTGCAGGTGACCTCCGCCGGAGGAAGAGCGGGCGACCGGCCGGACGGCTTGTACGCGGCAAGAGCTCGTAGCGGCGCACCGCGTGCTCGAACTCGCGAAGGCGCGGCAGCTTCGACAGACCGGCGAAGACGAAAACGCTCGCCAGCACGATCCGGAGTCCGAGCGCAAGAAGCTCTACGGCCGTTGCTGCTTGCCTCCGCTCGCTGAACGATCCGGAAGTGCGGGCATGGGGAACGACGAACCGTCTCCCCTACTCATATTCATCACCGGCTGCCTCCCTGCGCCAGTGGAGTGGAATCGAGTCCGATGGTACGCCGCACCAGACCGGCTGTCAAAGGAGATCGACTTCCTCTTCGTTTAGCCATGACGTAAGCTCTCTGGCTGGGCCGGCGGCAGCCTCCCTGGAGTGGAATCCGTGGGTCTGCGGCCGCCGGCCTGTCGCACGAAGAAGGCGTTGGATGCTGCGTTAGCGCGCTGTTGGACGAGCACTTCCTCGCGGCGGATCTCGGGAGTTGAGCACGTAAGCGCCCCTCCCCGCAGCCCGTAGGGTTCGTAAATTCGGCCGTGCGGATTTGCAGGGGAATCGTGCCGGAGCTGCAGGATGCGTGACGAGTGGATCGGATGCTCGCCGTCGCGCTGGCGACGGCCGCTCCACCCTCTCCCTGATCGTCTCGAGCGGGAGACGAGACTCGGCGAACGGCTTCGCCGCGACGAGCTGAGCATACGCCGAGAACCTCAGCAGCGACGGCGAGGGCGAGCCCTCGCCGTCATCGGCCAGCCAGAGGGGACCGAGAAATCACCGGCAGACGCTCACGCACCCGCTCGAATCGCGCTCGCTGTTGTCATCCCTCTTCGTCGTCGCGCTGGAGGAGGAAGGGGGATTGATTTGCCGCGGCGACGAGTAGGTTGCCGAGCCCGAACGCCTGCTCGGGGCTGAGTGCGAGCAGCACCGCTTTCTCGATCCGGTCTGCGTCGTCCGCGTTGGCAGCGCCGACGACGAGCTCGACCGTCACGTCTTGCACCTCATGCTCGTAGCCATCTTCGTGCTTGCAGGTGCGCAGCTGCCAGCTCACCTGCTGGTCGCGCAGCTCGAGTAAATCGACCCCGTTGACCTTCACTAGCCGAGGAACGTGCTCCTCGCTCATCTCACCCTTTCCGCCCG
>WNGJ01012429.1_pt1 | contig 10156 bp, 9 predicted proteins | sample 5400611 | NCBI WGS metagenome assembly WNGJ01 (sample SAMN13153375, study PRJNA577476) | soil metagenome | isolation source: 40 cm soil or saprolite under Garry oak tree replicate 1 | place: USA:California | collected 2016-06-15
AGGGAGCATGGCAGATGATAGCCATAGGCTTGTCCGCCCTGTTCACCTTCTCAACGAAGACCTGTGCCTTGCGCTGTATCCTCAAAGCATCGGCGTTCAGCGCTCCTCCAGGTAGCAGGACGGCATCAAAGTCGTCCGGGTTTGCCTGCTCCAGCGTCATATCCACCTTGAAAGTGTCTGCCTTTATATCGTGATTCATCCCCTGGACCTGTCCCGGCTCAGGCGCTATGATCATCGTTTTTGCCCCGACCTGCTCGAGAGCCTTCTTTGGCTCAACCAGTTCGACCTGCTCGAAGTCGTTGGTAACCAGGATAGCAACGCGCATTCCGTCCAACAAACTCTTTTGCATGTAGCAACTTCCTTTTCTAGTTGGGGTTATAGTACTGTGCCATCAGCCTCACCTCTTACCCGGCCAGGAGCGCGGATGCTGCTCACTCCGGCCCAGCATAACTGGCTTGCAAAGCAATCTCAGCAAGCATCACTGCACTGCCCGGAAAGCAATAGAGACCATAGCCTCTACACGTATCGATGGCTGAATCCGTGACAGTGCTATGCCAGAGAGGGCGCCACACGCATGTTGTACAATACGATAATCCTGCTTTGGTAGTATCTTACGGGGTGCAGGGGCAGAGCCCCTACCGGAGCGCGAGGTGTCCTCGCAAATACCTTTTGGTAGTATCTTACGGGGTGCAGGGGCAGAGCCCCTACCGGAGCGCGATGGCAAGTGAGCCTGGGGGGCTCACAGTCCTCGCAAATACCTTTTTTCTGTCGTTTTGCTCCGCCGCAGGCGGAGCAAAACGACAACTAGCAAAGTAGTAATAACTCTATGTGTATCCTTTATCATAGCGACGAAGATTATATGAAAAAACAGGCATGGAGGCAATATGGCATCCCTTGCGTATCCTGAAGCGACACAGGCGCACCAGGCGTTCATTCTCGCTTTAGACGTCGGCACTTCCTCTGTACGGGCCTTGCTCTTCGATTCCACCGGCACTGCTGTCCAACCTACGCGGGCACAGCATTCCTATAAACTCACCACGTCGAAAGAAGGCGAGGTCTCGGTTGATGCTGATATGCTCGTCGAAGTAGTCGCTAAGACCATCGACGAGACCCTGTCAGCCGCCGGTCCACTGGCAGCGCAGATCAGTGCGGTGGCGACCGATACCTTCTGGCTACCTTCTGGCATAGCATTGTCGGGGTCGATGCCTCTAATCGCCCGCTCATGCCCCTGCTCACCTGGGAGGATACCCGCCCGCGCCGCGCCTCCGCGGAACTGCGCTCGCATCTCAATGAAAAGGCCCTCCACGAGCAGACTGGCGCTCCACTCCACGCGAGCTTTTGGCCAGCCAGGTTGCGCTGGCTGGCCACAGACCAGCCGGACATCTTCAAGCGGGCAGCGCAATGGCTTTCTTTCGGTGAATACCTTCACCGCCGCGTACTTGGTCGCTCCGTCTGCAGCCTTTCGATGGCCTCAGGCACAGGCCTGCTCCTGATACGTGATCACACCTGGGATAAGGACTTGCTCGATATCCTCGGAGTGCGAGCAGAGCAACTTCCTCCACTGGGCGACCTGCACGATTACCTGCGCGGACTGGTGCCAGCATTTGCTGCCCGCTGGCCTACCTTGCGCGATGTCCCCTGGTTCCCCGCTATAGGCGATGGGGCGGCAGCAAATGTTGGTTCCGGCTGTGTTAGCTCGGATCGTTGGGCCCTCACCATAGGTACTTCAAGTGCTATGCGCGTGATCATCACACCTGAGCAGGCTGTCCCGCCCTATGGCCTCTGGCTCTACCTCCTCGATGCGCAGCGTGCTGTACTGGGTGGCGCCCTGAGCGAAGGAGGAAATCTGTTCGCCTGGTTAAGCAATACCTTGCGCCTGCCGTCCCTGTCAGAAGCCGAGTCGCTCATCGCCTCCTTGCCTCCTGATGGCCATGGCTTGACCATATTGCCCTTCCCATCAGGCGAGCGCAGCCTGGGCTGGCATGACGGAGCGCGTATGACTATAGATGGCATCTCCATACACACATCGCCCTCGGACATCTTACGCGCCGGCATCGAAGCCCTGGCTTATCAAATTGGAGCAGTTTACGCGCGACTGACCACCACTCTGCACATCCGCGACACAAAGCCCAGAGTCATCGGTAGCGGTGGTGCGTTGCTGAGTTCACCCATTTTGCAGCAGGCGCTCGCCGATGTTCTCAACACCCCGCTCTATCCTTCACGCGAGCATGAGGCTTCGGCACGTGGAGTAGCCCTGCTGGCCCTCGAGTCACTGGGTGTTCTTTCCGGTGTTGCCCGGGTTGAACCAGACCTTGAGGCTCCCATCTTGCCTGATCAGCAGCATGCAGCGATTTATCTGCGTGCTGCCGCACGCCAGCAAGAGCTTTATAGCAAGTTGCTCTCTTGAGGATGGCGCCAATAAGTCAACCTATCCTATCCGCTGCCCAGCGTATCCCTTCGCTCATCGTCGGGTAGGGAATAATCGTGCTGGCCAGGGCTTTGGCGGGTATCCCTGCATGCATCGCCAGCACGATTGGGGACAGCAGATCATCTCCGCCCGTAGCAAGAACGTGCCCACCCAGGATCATATCTTTTTCATCCACCAACAGTTTGCAGAATCCTTCGGTCGTGTCATCTGCAATGGCGCGTTCAACCTCGCTAAATTTCATACGGCCAACCCTGTACTCTATCCCCTTCTCACGCAGTTGCTCTTCTGTCTTACCGACACGTGCCAGGGCAGGATCAGTGAAAGTTACCCAGGGAATGACACTGTCATCGAACGGCTGTGGCTGCCGCCCCTGTTTGACGGCAAGAGCATTCTGTGCCGCCAGCTTCCCTTGCTCATATGCGACATGCGTAAACTGCAAGCTCCCGCTTACATCACCGGCCGCCCAGATATGGGCAACACTGGTCCGCAGCATAGCATCGACTTCGATACCGCGTTTCGTCGTCTTCACACCTGCCGCTTCCAGATTGAGCACCTCCAATGTCGGTCGACGCCCCACTGCAATCAGTATTTCGTCAACTATCATTTCCTCCTCGGTGCGCTTGCCGCAGCGGAGTGTCAAACGCTTCTCTTCGCCAGTTCGTTGTACGCGTAGTACTTCGACATCTATCTGCAGGCCTATGCCATCCTCACTCAACAAGTTGCACAGCGCGTCAGACATCTCGCGATCTTCCTTGTCAAGCAGCATCGAACTCCGCTCCAGCACCGTGACATCTACGCCGAAGCGATGGAACATCTGGGCGAACTCTATGCCAATAGCCCCTCCACCGATAATTGCCAGTCGTCGTGGGAGGGTGGCGAGCGAAACAGCTTTCACGTTGGTGATGGAACCGGCCTCCTGTAGGCCCGCGATTGGCGGAATCAAGGTCTGGCTTCCTGTCGCAACAATGATTTGCGCAGCAGAAATGTTACGACCGGCAACGCGCACCTTGTGCGATGTAACAAATACCGCCTCTCCCTCCAGGACCTCTACCCCCTTGCGCTCCAGTTCAGCGCTCGCTTGCCCAGATGTGCCACCACGAATACGCTCGATAACCTGGCCTACTCGTGCCTGTACTGCCTTCCAATCAGCCTCTGCCCGGTGTATACGCAGGCCATACCTGTCAGCATGCCTGGCCTCGTAAAGCATATGGGCAGTGTGCAGTAAAGCTTTGGTCGGATCACAGCCATAGTTGAGGCAGGTACCTCCGATCTTGTCGCGTTCTATCATCGCTACGTGAACGCCTGCACTGGCAGCCGTCGTAGCTGCCGTGCTGCCTGCTGCCCCTGCTCCAATGACCAGTATATCGTATTCTCGTTCCATTGTTCTTTCCTCCTCATGAGTCCTGTGAACTAAATATATCATAATTCATATAGGATACTGAAATCTATCTCAACTATATATAGGTGATTAAAAAGATTAATAGAAGCTTAGAGAATTATTAAGAAATCTATTGTTGACTTAATTATGGAAACCTTTCGACTTCTACCTTAGTGTTAGTATATAGTTTCAAAGCGTTAATGGCCATCCTCTACGATATATAGCTCTACATCGGATAACTATATATGTAAAGTAGGTTGGAGGAGTTGAAGCTAGAAAAGAGAGGAATGAACATTACCGGTCAGAACGATACATATGTGCTGATAACGCTGGACAAGCTGGCTCCAGGCATAGACCACCGCCAGGCCATCTTATATGCCCTGGACTGCCGCCGGGCAGCCCTTGATAGTGCCCTGGCTCAGTTTATGACGCGAACTGACGCTTTGAATGAAGCGTCAGAGCGGCTCGTTGAGACGCTGCGGACTGGGCACAAGGTGCTGGTTGCCGGTAATGGTGGCAGTGCTGCTGAAGCACAACACTTTGCTGCTGAACTGGTTGGCCGCTTCAAACGTGAGCGTGCGCCTTATGCCGTCCTGTCTCTCACAACCGATACTTCCATTCTCACCGCCGTCGCCAATGACTACGGGTATCAGGATGTCTTTGCGCGCCAGGTACACGCGCTGGGCCAACCGGGTGACCTGTTTATTGCTTTCAGCACAAGCGGTGAGTCCGAGAACCTGCTGCAAGCTGCAATGGTTGGACGACAACTCCAGGTGACCATCGTTGCGATAACAGGCGATCATCCCAGCCGCTTGCAGGCCCTGGCTGACCTGACTATCCGCGTTCCCATAGTTGATACGGCCATTGTGCAGGAAATGCATATGATCGTTACCCATATTCTCTGTGATATCGTAGAATCCGAACTCTCAGCCTCTCAAGGCTGCGGCAATGATCCATCGGTCTCCCAGACCGCGTCCACGGTTAATCGCGTTCCTCGGGAAAACATCGTTGCCGCCCGAAGCTGGAAAGAGTAGATATTATGAAGCAAAAGGCTCTATTGCTTGACCGCGATGGTACCCTGGTTCATCCACGCCACTATCCATCACAGCCAGAAGACCTGCTGCTCTACGATGGTATTTGTCCGGAACTGCGAGCTTTGCAGCATGCGGGTTTTCGCTTAGTAGTGATTACGAACCAGGCAGGGATTGCGCGAGGGTATTTCACTGAGGTAGATCTCCAGCATATGCACAAGCATCTGGAGCGCGAACTTGCCCTCTATGGCGTGCATCTTGATGGCATCTACTACTGTCCTCATCATCCGGACGGTGTGATTCCGGGTCTTGCAATACGTTGCGGTTGTCGCAAGCCTCAGCCTGGTATGGTGCTGCGAGCCGCCGCTGATCTCGATCTCGATCTGCATGCTTCCTGGTTCGTTGGAGACATCCTGGATGACGTAGAGGCTGGCAATCGCGCTGAGTGCCGTACTATCCTGGTCGATCTTGGCACCGAGAAACTTCCTGTAGAAGATCGATCTATTGCATCCTTGCGCTGCCCTACCTTCATTGCTCGAGATACCCTCGATGCCTTGCGCATTATCAAAGCGTGTGAAGGCATAGCCCTGATAGGAGGCAAGAAATGATCAATGAACAATGGCGCTCGGCTCGGCGCATCCTTGTTGTTCGCCTTGACAACCTTGGTGATGTGCTGGTAACTACTCCAGCCATCCACGCCATTAAAACTTCACTGCCTGAAGTCAGCCTGACGCTTCTTACAAGTCCCGTGGGCGCTCAGGTCGGTCGGCTCAATCCCGATATCGATGATGTCATCATCTACCAGGCTCCCTGGATGGACCCCTGGCATTTGCTGCCGCAGGATAGCCTGCGTGAACAACAGGTAATTGCAGCAATCAGACAACGGTCCTTCGATGGGGCAATCATCTTTACATCGTTTCGTCAGAGCCCGTTACCAGCCGCCTACCTCTGCTACCTGGCTGATATCCCGCTGCGTGTAGCTGCGTCGATTGATGGCCCGGGTTCCTTGCTGACCACCCGCCACAAGCATCCAGAACGCATGATGCACGAGGTTGAACGAGGCCTCGATCTCGTTGGTGCGATTGGTCTTACAACACATGAACGTAATCTGGTTCTAAAGGTGCCAGATGCTGCTCGGGCTTTTGTCTTTGATCTTCTAACCGCCCTTAAAGTCGATCAGTGGCGCCCGCTGGTTGTAGTCCACCCCGGCTGTAGTATGCCTGCGCGTACCTACCCCCCGGAGATGTTCTCACAGGTCATTGATCTGCTGGTTGAGCGCCTTGGCGCAACCGTTGCACTAACTGGCACCGATGACGAGCGATCACTGGTTGAACAGGTGCTGCATCGAGTACAGGCGCGTAATCGTGGATCTGTGCTTGTCCTGGCAGGGCAATTGCCATTTCCAGCACTCTGCGCTCTTATAGAGACGGCTGACCTGACGATCACGAACAATACTGGGCCGATGCATATCTCGGCTGCTGTCAAAACGTCCATTGTCGCGCTCTTTGCTCTGACTAACCCGCCTGCGCAGTGGGGACCCTGGGGTGTGCAGCATCGGCTCTTGTATCACGATGTGTCTTGCCGCATCTGTTATAGTCGCATTTGTCCCTATGGGCACGAGTGCTTGCGTCTCGTCTCACCTGAGATGGTCTTTGATGCCGCCGCCGGATTACTGGAAAAGACAGCCAGGCACCTGTTTCCCCCGACCAGTGAGCCTGGACCTCTCGTGCCGGCTACCAACGGTAAGGGAGCAGCTTGATGAATGAATGGTTGACAGCACGCAATGTCCTGGCAATTCGCCTGGATAATATAGGTGATGTGATCATGCTTGGGCCTGCACTACGCGCAGTTAAAGAAACATCGCCGCAAGCGCACCTTACGCTTTTGGCCAGCCCAGGCGGTGCGACAGCCGCGCCGCTGCTTCCATGGGTCGATGACGTAATTGCCTGGCGAGCCATCTGGCAAGCTATCAGTGGGCATACTTTATTTGATCCAGCGCATGAATGGAAGCTCATCAACCTGCTTTCAGGATGCGGCTTTGATGGCGCGTTGATCTTCACTTCCTTCAGTCAGACGCCACATGTTCCTGGTTACATCTGCTACCTGGCTGATATCCCACTCCGCGCTGGCGAATCCCGCGAGTTCGGTGGAGGTACCCTGACGACTGAATTAAGAGCAGCGCCTGACGAACTTCATCAGGTCGAGCGCAACCTGCGCCTCGTCGAGCACCTGGGATTTATTGCCAGGGATCGAAGGTTGATCATTGCCATCTCGGATTGTGCACGCGCTGCCGTTGCCCAACTGCTCGCCAGCAATGGACTTGATCCCTGTACTCCATTCATTCTTCTGCATCCGGGCGCTAGCGCACAGGCACGTCGCTACCCTGCCGGACGCTATGGTATCGTCGCCCGCCTGCTCATCCAGGCTGGATGGCCCATCATCGTGGCAGGCACGGATAAGGAAGCCTCGTTGGTTGAAGCAGTTGTCCAGCAGGCTCCTGGCTCACATTCCCTGGTGGGAGAAACGTCATTAGAAGTGTATGCAGCGCTGGTTGAACGGGCAGCACTTGTCATCTGCAACGATACACTGCCTATGCATCTTGCTGATGCGCTGGCAACACCCGAGGTGGTCCTCTTCTCGGGTACTGACTACGAGGAGCAGTGGCGGCCAAGGATATCTCCTGCCCGGCTTCTGAGGCGAGAGACACCCTGCCATCCTTGCTACCTTTTCGAGTGCCCCATCGGGCAGCCATGCCTCGACATATCCCCTGAGGAGGTGGCTGAAGCAGCTCTGGATCTTCTGGCTGCTACTAGCAACCAGCGAAACATAGGTAGGTTGCTTGGAGCAGGAGGCAGGCTATGACCAGTCACAGTACGCGGCGCATCGCTGTCTTTCGTGCACTTTACCTCGGCGACCTCTTGCTTGCAGTTCCGGCACTGCGGGCGCTTCGTGTCAACTTTCCCAGAGCCGAAATCACCTTGATAGGGCTGCCTTGGGCTGCATCGTTTGCTCGCCGCTTCCACCACTACATCGATCGCTTTGTTGAGTTCGTTGGCTACCCGGGCATCAACGAGGTGGATGTTATCCCCCATCGCACCAGGCGTTTCCTTGCTGAGCAGCGAGCCTGTGGCTATGATCTCGTCATCCAGATGCATGGCAGCGGCCATACCAGCAACCCATTTGCACTTGCACTCGGTGGTCGTGCAACTGCAGGTTACTTTGAAGATTGCTGCTTGCCCGGAGAGCAGGATTCCCGTGAAAAACTGACAATCGCCGCCCCGTATCCGCATGACCGGCACGAGATATTCCGTAACCTTGACCTGGTCAGCCTGCTGGGCTGCTCCAATCTCGATCCCGGCCTGGAGTTTCCTCTGTTCGACGAGAATCGTGCCGAAGCTGCTGGTCTGCTCAAAAAGCTGCGGCGAGCTAAGGGACCTTTGATCGGCCTTCATCCCGGCTCTCACTCGCCTGCTCGCCGCTGGCCCGTCGAATACTTCGCTGCAACCGCCGATTATTTAGCTCGGCGCTTTGGCGCGCGGCTCATACTTACTGGTGGCCCCGGCGAGGAGGCAATCGCACAGACGGTAGACGCGCATATGCAGACCCGTCCCCTGGACGTTGCTGGTAAGACCTCTATCGGCGGCCTGGCCGCGCTAATTTCCGGCCTCGACCTTTTTATCAGCAATGACACTGGCCCGGCTCATATCGCGACCGCTGTAAATACTCCCAGCGTGACGATCTTTGGCCCCGCCGATTGTCGGCGTTGGGCACCGCTTGACCAGGTGCATCATCCGGTCGTTCAGCGTCCTGTCGCCTGCAACCCCTGCTCATACTGGGAATGCCCGATCGATCACCGCTGCCTGCGCTGGCTTAGCCCCGCCATGGTGATCAAGGAGGCCGGGCGCCTGCTTGAGAGAAATCTTCATTCCTCGCGCACAGCTAAATATCATAAAGACTCGGCTCATCATGTCCATACAGGCATGAAGGGCGGTCTCTATCCCGAGACTGGAAGGAAAACCATACCATGCGACGTCTAAAAATACTCATCTGGCATGTTCATGGCAGCTATCTCAATACCCTGGCCCGTGTTAACCACGATTGGTATCTCCCTGTCAAGCCTGGTCGACCGCAGGGCTACGGCGGTAGAGGTCCAACCTTCGATCTGCCTGATAATATGCGCGAGGTGCCCGCTGAACTTGTGCGAAACCTTGACCTCGATCTCGTCATCCATCAAACGCCAAAGAACTACTTCGAGGATCAATTCGACATTCTGAGTGCCGAGCAGCGCTGCTTGCCGAAGATCTACCTGGAACATAACACGCCGAAACCCCATGCCACCAATACCCGTCACCCGGTCGATGACCCGAATGTGCTGTTGGTGCATGTAACCCACTTCAATCAGTTGATGTGGGACAATGGCAGGACGCCAACTATGGTGATCGAGCATAGCGTCGCTCTCGATCCTTCGATCAGCTATTATGGGCAGCTTGAACGAGGTATCACTGTGGCGAACGGTATACAGAAGCGGCCACGTATCGCCGGGTACGATCTCTTCCTGAAAGCGCGCCAGGTGATCCCGCTCGATGCAGTGGGCATGCAGACCGAGGAGTTTGGCGGCCTGGGAGATATCCCCTATCGCTACCTGCATCGACGTATCGCTGCCTACCGCTTCCTGTTCAGTCCCATGCGCTATACCAGCTTGCCCCTGGCAGTAATCGAAGCCATGACGATTGGCATGCCCGTCGTTGCCCTGGCAACTACTGAACTGCCTACAGTGATTGAAAATGGCAGGAATGGCTATATTTCCTGCGACCTTAACGAGCTGATATACCGCATGCGCGCCTTGCTCGCTGATCCGGAGCACGCCAGAGACCTTGGTGCGCATGCACGTGCCATGGCACGTGAACGCTTTGGCCTCGACCGCTTCATCCGCAGCTGGAATGCTGCCTTCGCCCACGTCATGGAATTGCCTGCCATGAGCATAGCGGCTCAAGTGGCTTCGAAAAGCTGAGAGGAATAGTAACTATGGATCGATCAATGCGAATAGCGTTTTTAAGCGAACATGCCAGCCCGCTTGCCCTGCTCGGCGGTGAGGATGCTGGAGGACAGAATGTCTACGTAGATGAAGTAAGTCGTAACCTTGCGCGACGTGGCTATGCAGTCGATGTCTTCACACGCCGTACCAGCTTGGATGAGCCCGAAGTTATCAATTGGGCTCCCGGAGTCCGTGTGGTGAACTTGTCTGCCGGGCCCGCGGAGTTCCACCTGAAGGACGAACTCTGGCCACTCATGCCCGCGTTTCGCAATGCCTTCTTACAA
>WNGJ01036620.1_pt1 | contig 10156 bp, 12 predicted proteins | sample 5400611 | NCBI WGS metagenome assembly WNGJ01 (sample SAMN13153375, study PRJNA577476) | soil metagenome | isolation source: 40 cm soil or saprolite under Garry oak tree replicate 1 | place: USA:California | collected 2016-06-15
CAGCACCTCGGCATCGCGCTCGCGAACCTGGTCAGCATCTTCAATCCCGCGCGGCTGCTGCTGGGCGGCGGCGTCCTGGTCGGGTCGCCGCGCATGACCCGCGCGGCCATCGCGGGGGTCGAGTCGCACGCCACGAAGGCGTCGTGCACGGCGTTGAAGATCTCCACGCCGGAGCTGGGCGATCAGGCTGGAGTGGTCGGAGCCGCCCTGCTTGCCCGCGAAGCCCTGGCGTCGGCCGCCGCGGCGTAGCCACGCCGCGCCGCGCGCCGTCCTAGTCCAGCGTGAAGTGGATGGTGAACGGCACCGTCGTCGCCACCGCCACGCCGTTCACCCTCGCCGGCGAAAAGCGCAGCTCGCGCACCGCCTCTGCCGCGGCCGGCCCGAGCCCTTCGCCGGGATCCGAGACGACGTCCACCTTGGCGATGCTCCCGTCCGCATCGATCAGGAGCCGCAGCACCACGTCTCCCTCGAAGCCGTTCTTCTTCGCCCGCGCGGGATAGTACTTGCGCAGGTTCAGCGACTCCCGATTCAAGGGCCGCGGCAGCTCGCTCACCTGCGCCGACGGCGCGTACTGCTCGGCCTTGTAAGGCTTGACGCTCTCGGGCTCGCGCGCAGTCCGCTCGGGAGCGGCGCGGACCGTGTTCCCGACGCCGATCGCGAACGAGCCGCCCTGCGAGGTGCTCTCCATGGTGATGCCGGTGATCACCAGCGGTTCGGGCGTGTTCCGCGGCGCCTCCGTCGTCGGAGGCGGCGGAGCCGACGTCGGCGGCAGCGGGGTCTGCATCGGGGGCGGCTCCTTCCGGGCCAACTTCGGCGCGCGCGCGAGCTTCATCGGGATCGGCTTCGGTGGAGCAGGCGGCGGCGCCGGCTCGGCGGGCCTGGAGGGCGGCGCCTCGAGCACCTGGATCTGCAGCGGGGTCTGCGGCGCCGGCCTGGGGCGCGTCGCCACGAACGCCGCGGCGACCGCGAGCGTCCCGTGCAGCGCCAGCGAGACGCCGATCGGAATCACGGCCCTGGCGGAAGAGCGGCCCATCGTCGCAACCGTACTACTGCTGCTTCTCGATCTGGATGGCGAATTTCGTCACGCCGGCACCCTTCAGCAGGTCCAACAGGTGCGTCACCGCCCCGTGCGTCGCGTTCTTGTCCGCCGCCACGATCGCCTGCACGTCCTCGCCCGCCGACCTCGCCTTCCGCACTTCGGCCACCAGCCCGCCGTCGTCGACCGGCACGCCGTTCAGGAACGCCTGCCCCTCGCGCGTCACCATCACCGCGAACGTCTTCTGCAGCGTCTCCCCGCCGTGCGCGGCGCGCGGGAGCTCCACCTCGATCGTCTCCTTCACGATGTACGTCGCCGTCACCATGAAGATGATCAGCAGCACCAGCGTGATGTCCACCAGCGGCGTCACGTTGATGCCGGTGATCGCCTCGTCTTCGTTGTCGCCCGCGCCGCCGGCCATCAGCCGCCCCCGTTCTTGAGATGGAGGCCCGAGGCAATGGCGTTGCCGAGCGCCGTGGAGCGCCCGATCACGCGCTTGAGCAGCCGCTGGTAGATGTTGAACGCCATCACCGCCGGAATCGCCACCGCGAGGCCCACCGCGGTCGCCACCAGCGCCTCCGAGATCCCCGCCATCACCGAGGAGGTGGTCGTCCCCGCTCCTCCCTTGTTCGCCGCGAGGTCCGCGAAGGCGCGGATGATCCCCAGCACCGTCCCGAACAGCCCGATGAACGGAGCGTTGTTCCCCAGCGTCCCGAGGACGAACAGCCACCTCTCGTACTCGAGGCGGCGCCGGTCGATGATCGACTGCACCGCCTTCTCCACGGCCGGGGTGCCGCCCTCCGCCACGTTCGCGGCGGCGCGCACGACCTCCGATTCCATCGAGTCGCTGGTGGCCAGCGCCGCGGCGCTCTTGAGATCCCCGCTCAGGCAGAGCTCGAGCAGCCGCGGGAACACCTTCGACATCCGCCGGCTGCCGAAGTAGAGCGCGCGCTCGACCATCACCGAGACGGAGAGGACGGAGAGCGCGATCAAGAGCCACATCACCCAACCCGCGCCGAGCCGGAGCGTGAGGGCGAGGAGCCTGTCGGAGATCACTTTGCCCCTCCGTCGTAGAGCGGAAGGGTGAGGGAAACGGCCACGACCCAGGTCCCCCTGTCCCCGCTCGAGCTGATCGGCGGGTCGTTGTAACGGCCGGTGCCGGTGACTGCCAGGTCGTCGATCACGGCGCGCGCACCGTCCTCGACGCGCCGTTCGGTGTCAATGCGCCAGCCTGTCGCAGCGACTTGCGCGCCAGCGAGGAGAGGCCGAGCGCGCCGAATCCGTCCGGCATCACCCAGCGCGCCTCCGTCCCTGCCGGCGTTCCGCTGGCGCGGGCGGCGCGGATCGCCACCCGCACCTCGCGGTGCGTGAGCGTCTGCTCGACGACGCCGCGGCTCCGGAGCCGGCCGTGGATGCGGATTCCCGGCGGCCGTTCCGCGGGCAGGTCCCAGAGGCCGCCGAAGAGCGCGCCCGCCGGTCGCCGCGAGAGCAGCACGGCCCCATCCTTCCGCGTCAGCGCGAGCGCTGTCCACCGCAGCAACGGACGCGCCGGCCGTTCGCGGGGCGCGGGATATCTCTCCGGCTCGTCCTTGCCGGCGCACGACGCACGCAGCGGGCACCGCGGGCAATCCGGCGCCCGCGGAGTGCAGACCGTCGCGCCGAGCTCCATCAAGGCCTCGTTGAACTCTCCGGCGCGGCCGGGTGGCAGGACGTCCGCGGCGATCTTCCACGCGCGCGTCCGGGCATCGCCCCGAAGCTTGAACACCCGCGCGAGCACGCGGGCCACGTTGCCGTCCACCAGCGGCACCTGCTCGTTGAACGCGAGCGACGCGACGGCGGCGGCCGTGTAGGGACCGAATCCCGGAAGCTCCCGGAGCGCGCCCGCGCTCGACGGCAGCGTTCCGCCGCACGCCTGCGCAGCCCGATGCAGGTTGCGGGCGCGCGCGTAGTACCCGAGGCCGCTCCAGAGCGCCAGCACGTCGTCGAGAGGCGCCTCGGCGAGCGCGCGCAGCGTGGGGAAGCGCGCGAGAAAGCGCTGGTAGTAGGGCACCACGACGTCCACGCGCGTCTGCTGCAGCATCACCTCGCTCACCCAGACCCGGTACGCGTCGCGGGGCTCCTTCCGCCACGGCAGATCGCGCCGCGCGCCCGCGAACCACGAGAGCAGTGGCCCGGCGAGTGTGCTAATCATCCGCGCCCATGAAACGCATCCGGGTGCACAGCGTGGAGCAGTACGTCAACGAGATCGGCCCGCTGATGCAGAAGGGTCTCGAAATGTACCGGGCGGACCAGCCCGAGGAGGGGCTCCTGGGCGTCGGGTTCGTCGGCGCGGACACCGAAGTGCTCATCTCGATCGCGGAGTTCAAGGCCACCGGCGACCTGATCAAGTACGGCGAGCTGATCGAGCCGTACGAGCCACCGGGCAAGAAGACCCAGAAGGTGAAGTCCGGCGGTAAAGACTAGAGCCATCTCACGACCTGTACGGTCTCGGAGTGTAGCCGCAAAGCCGCGCCTTCAGCGCGGCAGCGGCTAGCGAACACACGCGGCCTCGACGTCCTTGACCGTGCGGGGGATGGCCCGCGTCAGGTTCTCGTTCCCCGACGGCGTCACCAGGATGTCGTCCTCGATGCGGATGCCGATCCCGCGCAATTCCGGCGGGGCGCTCTCGTCGTCGGCCGCGACGTAGAGCCCCGGCTCGACGGTGAAGACCATCCCGGGCTCGAGCGGACGCGGCTTCCCGTCGACGCTGTAGCTGCCGACGTCGTGCACGTCGAGGCCCAGCCAGTGGCTGGTCCGGTGCATGTAGTAGCGGCGGTAGGTGCTGTCCTTCACCAGCTGGTCGACGCTGCCCTGGAGCAGGCCCAGCTTCACCATGCCCTCGGTCAGGATCCGCACAGCCTTCTCGTGCAGGCCGTCGATGGTCTCGCCGGGCCGCGCGGCCGAGACGCAGGCGTCGGCGGCCTCGAGCACCAGCTGATAGCAGGCGCGCTGCGCGTCCGTGAACCGGCCCGAGGCTGGAAACGTGCGCGTCACGTCGGCGGTGTAGAGATCGTACTCCGCGCCGGCGTCGATCAGCACCAGCTCGCCCTCCCGGATCTGCACCCGGTTGTCGTTGTAGTGCAGCACGGTCGCGTTCTCTCCCGCAGCGACGATCGGGTAGTACCCCCAACCGCGGCCGCCGCCGTGCCGGAACTCCCGCTCGAGCAGCGCGTGCAGCTCGTACTCGTACGCGCCGGGGCGGCCGGCCTTCATGCTCGCGAGATGGCCGCGCCGGGTCAGCTCGACCGCCCGCCGCAGCGCCTCGATCTCGCGCGGCTCCTTCCGCAGCCGCAGCTCGTGCACGATCTGTCCGGGATCCTCGATCCGCGGCGGCGCCCTAACCCCGGCGCGAGAGCGCGCGCGCAAGGCGCGGAGCAGCCGCGCGATGCGCGCGTCGAACTCGGGATCGTCGCCGCCCACCCGGTAGAAGAGCGTCCGGGCGGCGCCGACCAGCCTGGTCAGCTCCACCTCCAGCTTGTCGATCTCGTAGGACTGGTTCGCGCCGAAGCTCTTCACCGCGCCCTCGGTGCCGGAGCGCCGGCCCGTCCAGATCTCCTTCTCCTTGTCGCGGGGGCGCACGAAGAGCGTGAACGGCTTGTCGCCCTGGGTGGAGAGGACCGCGACCGCCTCCGGCTCCTCGAAGCCGGTGAGCCAGTACAGATCGCTGTGCGCGCGGTAGGCGTGCTCGACGTCGCTGTTGCGCGTGGCCACCGGCATGCTGGGGAACACCGCCACCGACGGAACCGGCGCGATCTCGCGCATGCGGCGGAGCACCTCGTCGCGGCGGGATTTGTAGACGCTGGCTTCGAACGGTGGCGACAACGGCATGCGAGCTGTTGTACAGGACTTTTCCCCGTCCGGGGCGCTGCGGATCGAGGCCTGCGCGAAAGGAACCGACCATGGCCGACAAGGGTCTGGCGAGTGACGCGGAGATCCAGAGCGCCCTCGCCGAGCTTCCGGGATGGAAGCGGCAGGGCAACGCGCTCCAGAAGACCTTCGATCTCAAAGGCTTCAAGGCGGCGATGGCGTTCGCGGGAACCGTGGGCGAGCTGGCGGAGCGGGCCGACCACCACCCGGACATCCTCATCCAGTACCACAAGGTCACGCTGACGCTGTCCAGCCACGACAAGGAAGGCATCACCGACCGCGACCTGCGGCTCGCGCGGCAGATCGAGGCGGCAGCCAAGGACCAGATGGCCTAGGCGGCGGCCGTGGAAGTGGGCGGCTGGCACCTTCTCGCCGATGACGCGCTCCTCGCGCAGTGCGAGGTCCAAGCCCACCGCGCCAGCGGGCCGGGCGGACAGCACCGGAACAAGGCAGAGACCGCGGTGCGGCTGGTGCACCTCCCGTCCGGCGTGGCCGCCGAAGGCAAGGACGAGCGCTCGCGGACGCAGAACCTCCGCATCGCGCTGCGGCGCCTGCGGGAGAAGCTGGCCCGGCGCGCGCATCGGCCCCCGCCGCGCCACGCGACCCGGCCCACCCGGGCGTCCAAGGAGCGCCGGCTGGAGGCGAAGAAACGCGCGGCCCGGAAGAAGGCGTTGCGCCGCGGTTTCGCCGACCGGGACGGACCGAGGTAGTGTGCGCGCCATGCCCCAATCCCCGGAGAACAAAGGCTTTGGCCAGGGCGACGCCGAGCTCGCGCGCTGGGCCGAAGAAGTCTTCCAGCCCGAGGACGCGATCCTGCGCGAGATCCGGGAGCGCAGCACCCGTGAGGGGCTGCCGGCCATCGCGGTGGGGCGCTTCGACGGCCTCCACCTGGAGGTGATCGCGCGCGCGGCCGGCGCGCTGAAGGCGGTGGAGATCGGGACCCTGGGCGGCTACAGCGGCGTCTGCCTGCTGCGCGGGATGGGCTCGCACGGCGTGCTGCACACCTTCGAGTCCGATGAGGAGCACGCGCGCGTGGCCACCGATTCGTTCCACAAGGCCGGCGTGGCGTCCCGGGCGCACATCCACGTCGGCCTGGCGCTGCAGACGCTGGCGGAGATCGAGGCCGAGGCGCCGTTCGACCTCGTCTTCATCGACGCCGACAAGGTGAGCTACCCCGCGTACCTCGACTGGTCCGCGAACCACCTCCGCGAAGGCGGCGTGCTGCTGGCGGACAACGCCTTCGGCTTCGGCGCCATCCACAAGCCCGGAGGCGACGAGGGCCGCGCGGCGCTGCGGAAGTTCAACCAGGAGCTGGCGCGCGGCGGGCGCTTCCGCGCGACGATGTTGCCGACCGCCGAAGGGCTGGCGATGGGCGTCAAGATCCGCTGACGGACCGGTCGGCCTTGAGCACCTCCTCGGCGCGCGCCTTGCGCCAGGAGCGCAGCTTCTCGCGCAGCTCGGGCCGCTTGCCCGCCAGGATCGCGATGGCCAGCAGGGCGGCGTTGGCCGCGCCTGACTTGCCGATGGCCAGCGTTCCCACCGGAATCCCCTTCGGCATCTGGACGATCGCGAGCAGCGCATCCGCTCCCCCGAGCGTGGTGGAAGGGACCGGGACGCCGAGCACGGGCAAGAGCGTCTTCGCGGCCACCACGCCCGGCAGGTGCGCGGCGCCGCCCGCTCCGGCGATCAGGACCTCGAGGCCCCGCGACTCGGCGCTGCTGGACCACTCCAGCACCTGCTCGGGAGTGCGGTGCGCGGAGAGGACGCGGATCTCGTGCTCGATCCCGAATTCCTTCAGGACCTCGGTAGCGCCGTTGAGCACTTCGAGATCGGTCTTGCTGCCCATGATGATGCCGACCAGCGGAGTCGCCATCCCGCGCGGGTAGCAAAGGGCGGACGCCCGGTCAAGCTGATACGATCGAGCCCGTGAACCACCGCCTGCTGGACGTTCGCGGACTTACGCTGCACTGCGTGGAACGGGGAGAAGGGGAGCTCGGCGTCCTGCTGCACGGCTGGCTCGATCACGCCGGCTCGTTCGATCTCCTCGCGCCGCTCTTGCCGGGCCGCACGGTGGCGCTGGACTTCCGCGGACACGGCGACTCGCAGTGGGTCGGCCCGGGCGGCTTCTACCACTTCGTCGAGTACATCGCCGATCTCGACGGCGTCCTCGAGCTGCTCTCGCCGCAAGAGCCGGTCCGGATCGTGGGACATTCGATGGGCGCGGCGGCCGCCCTCATCTACGCCGCGACGCGCCCGGCGCGGGTGGCGCACTTGACGCTGATCGACGCCGTGCCGCTCAGCACCTCGCTGGAGGAGATCCCGGCGCGGCTTGGCAGCTATCTCGAGGACCTGCGCCACATTCCGCGGAAGCGGCGGCGCGTGGAGTCGGTGGAGGACGCCGCGCAGCGCCTGCTGCGGAACAGCCCGACGCTCTCGGAGAGGGCCGCGCGGATTCTCGCCGCGGGGGGAACGGGCCCCGATCCGGAGCAGGACAATGCGCTCGCGTGGAAATGGGATCCGTTTCTGCGCGCGCACTCGCCGCTGCCCATCAGCGAGCCCGTGATCCAGCTCATCTGCGCCCAGGCGAAGGCGCCCGTCCTCGCGCTCCGCGGCCAGACCGGAATGATGCCGCACGAGCCGCAGCTGCGCGCGCGGTTTCCGCATCTCAAGATGTCGGTGCACACGGTGGCCGGCGCCGGGCATCATGCCCACCTGGATGCTCCCGAAGAGGTGGCGCGCCTCGTGACCGCGGCGTGGAAGGCGTAGAAGCTCAGGGCATGCTGGCGACGGTGCGGACCGCGTAGTAGCTGCACTCGGGGTGCCAGGCGATGATCGCGCTGGTGCTCTGCTCGGGCACCATCTGGTGGGCCTCCGTGAGCGTGATGCCGAGCCGCTCCGGGTGCAGGATCGCCCAGACGCCCCGCTGGTCCGCCAGGTCCGGCCAGGCGGGATACCCGGCCGAGTAGCGCTTTCCCTGGGTCGGCGGCAGCCCCATCTCCGCCCGCACTCGTCGGTGCCAGTACTCCGCCATCGCCTCGGCGGTTTCCACCGCCAGCCCGTGCAGGAAATACGAGCGGGTGAACTCGCCCGCGGCCTCCCACTCGGCGCAGAGCTGCGTGGCGCGGTCGCCCACCGTCACCGCTTGGAAGGCGACCACGTCGTCCTCGGAGAAGTAGTCGGCCAGGCAGTGGCGCGGCGTCTCGATCTTGCGGGGGAAGTTGAACGTCCAGACGGGCTTTCGCGTCTCGGGGTCGAAGACGGTGAGGTCGTTTCCCTTCGCCGAGCAGGGGAAGTAGCCGTAGATGACATTGGGGGTGAGCCAGCCGTTGCGGATGCACTCCTCCTGCAGCTCGTGGCGCCGGGCGGCGAACTCGTCCGCGATCAGCTTCTGGTACGTCTCCCGCGACTTCACCCGCACGCCCCATTGCAGCTTGTACAGCTCGATCAGGTCGAGGCAGTCGAAGATGTCGCGTAGCGCGAGGTCCTCGGGCGGCACGATGCGCGCGCCCCAGAACGGCGGCGAGACCTTGGGCGGCTCGCCCACGCTGCGCGGCACCACGTCGGTGACCGCGGCCAGCTGCTGGCCCGCCGCGCGCTCCGCTCCCGCGATCACCATCGAGCGGTGCAAGTGCGCTTCCCGCCGGAGCTTGTCGTAGAGCTTGGGCCGCTCCTGCCTGTCCTGCAGGCCGTTCATGGTGTCCAGGCCCTCGAAGGCGTCGCGGCAGTAGTAGACGCCGCCGTCGTAGAGCCTGTCGGTCCCCTCGACGTAGGCGGTGCGCCAGCCGTACTTGCGGTTGATGGCGGCGCCGCCGATCAGCACCGGCAGCTTGAGCCCGCGGCGATCCATCTCCTGGACGACCAGCGGCATCTGCCGCGAAGTGGAGACGAGCAGCGCGGAGAGCCCGATGGCGTCGGCCTTCTTCTCCACCGCGGTGTTCACGATGCGGTCCACCGGCACCTGCTTGCCGAGGTCGTGCACCGTGTAGCCGTTGTTGGAGAGGATGGTCTTCACCAGATTTTTCCCGATGTCGTGCACGTCGCCGAACACGGTGGCGAGCACCACCGTCCCCCGGGAGTACGAGTCGTTCTTCTCCATGAACTGCTCGAGATAGGCGACCGCCTTCTTCATCACCTCCGCGCTCTGCAGCACGAAGGGCAGGATCAGCTCGCCGGCGCCGAAGCGGTCGCCCACCTCCTTCATCGCCCCGAGCAGGACGTCGTTGATCACGCCCACCGCCGAGCGGGTCTTCAGGCATTCGTCGATCGCCTCGATCAGCCCCTTCTGCTGCCGGTCGACGATCCTGTGGTGGAGCCGCGCCTCCGGCGTGTCGAAGTGCTTCTCCTCCTCCACCTCGGCCCTCGCGGCGCCGCCTTTCGACTCGAAGTGCGCGATCAGGAGCGGCAGCGCGTCGTCGCGGCGGGCCAGCACCAGGTCCTCCGCCAGCTCGCGCGCGTCGGCGGGGATCTCGTTCCAGGGCAGCACGTCGCGCGGGTTGATGATCGCCGCGTCCAGCCCCGCCTTCAGGCAGTGGGTGAGGAAGACCGAGTTCAGGATCGGCCGCGATTGCCGCGAAAGGCCGAAGCTCACGTTGGAGACGCCCAGCACCGTCAGCGCGCCGGGCAGCTTCTCCTTCACCAGCCCGATCCCTTCGATGGTCTCGACCGCGCTGCGCTTGTACTGCTCGTCCCCCGTCGCGAGCGTGAAGGTGAGGACGTCGAACAGCAGCTGCCACGGCTTGAGCCCGTCCTTCAGCGCCCGCTCGTAGATCCGCTGCGCGACCTCCAGCTTGCGGTCGCGCGTCAGCGCCATGCCCTTCTCGTCGATGGCCATGGCCACCGTGCAGGCGCCGTATTGCTTGAGCAGCGGGAAGATCCTGTCGATCTTCTCCCAGCCGCGCTCCAGGTGGACGGAGTTGACGATGCCCACGCCCGGCAGCCACTCCAGCGCGGCGGCGATCACCTCGGGCTCGGTGGAGTCGATGCAGAGCGGCGCCTCGATCTGGCCGGAGAGCACCCGCACCACCCGCGTCATGGTCTCCTGCTCGTCCGCGCGCTCGGTCAGCGCGACGCAGACGTCGAGCGCGTGCGCGCCACCCTCCACCTGCTCCCGCGCGACCCCGAGGATTCCGGTGATGTCGTTGGCGAGCAGCAGTTCCTTCATCTTCTTGCTGCCCTGCGAGTTGACGCGCTCCCCGATGATCAGCGGCCGGGGCT